>Ga0302326_10006326_pt1 | contig 26577 bp, 28 predicted proteins | sample Palsa_T0_3_FD_202264 | JGI IMG/M metagenome (GOLD analysis project Ga0302326, IMG submission 202264) | Peat permafrost microbial communities from Stordalen Mire near Abisko, Sweden - Palsa_T0_3 | ecosystem: Environmental > Terrestrial > Soil > Palsa > Peat permafrost | place: Sweden: Abisko... | reverse complement strand
TGGCGGTGTGTATGCAGGCATAGTTTCCCGTGGCTTCGATCCACAAAACATTGGAAACGGGAACAAAGAAAATCCGCTTCTTGTCCTTCACCACAAAGCGTTCCAACGGGCGGAGACTACGGAGGGATTGGAGCAGTGGTTCGAGACCTCGATTTGCTTCCCTGCGCTGTTCGAGGACCTGGCGTGCGTGAACCAGTGCCTTGGCAAATCGCTCTTTATCATACGGTTTCAAGAGATAGTCAACAGCGTGCACTTCGAATGCACGAATGGCGTGCGCATCGTGAGCCGTGGCGAAGATATATACCGGAGCGGGGCCGGTCGATGGCTCCACATTCTCGATGACTCCAAAACCATCCAGATCAGGCATCTGCACATCGAGAAAAACGATGTCGGGATGAAGTTCATTGATCTGCTCCACCGCGCTTATTCCGTTCGCCGCCTCGCCAACGACTTCAATGCCGTTGTGTTCGGCCAGATAGCGACGGATACCGCGCCGGGCGATCGGTTCGTCATCGACGATGAGGACTCGCGTCTTCATGAGAACTCCGCAGTGGAATGGTGATGATGGCCTCACAGCCTCGACCGTTGCCCCCGGTAAGTTCCAGCGACGACTCGTCCCCGTAGAGCTGTTTCAAGCGCGACTGGACATTGGTGAGTCCGACGCCGAATCGCAGGCGCGATCCCGGTGCCGGACCCGGGCCATCATCGCGGATGCAGAGCCGAACTCTCCCGTTGTGGCGTTGCGCAGCGATCTCTAGCCGGCCTGCGGCGGAATCGACGCTGATGCCGTGCTTGATGGCATTCTCAACCAATGGCTGAAGCGCCAGGCTTGGTACATAGACTGCGAGAAGGTCAGGTGGCACGTCAATGTGAACTTTCAACCGATCATGAAAGCGTGTCTGTTCGATCTCCAGATACTTGCCGACGAACTCGAGCTCGCTCTCCAAGGTGATCTCGTTCTCCCGCCGTTCGAGGGCCATGCGCAGCAAGTCGCCGAGGCAGACCAGCAGACGGCTCGCAGCATCGACGTCTTCCTGCATCAGGACTCCAATGGTGTGAAGACTGTTGAACAAAAAGTGCGGATGTAGCTGGCTCTTAAGGTTCTCAAGTTCGGCATGGGAGAGCTGCGTCTCCAGTTGCGCCGCTCTAGTCTGGCGCTCCATAGCGGCCTGGTAAAAGTGGATCGACTGATACAGTCCCACAACTAACCAATACGTAAGCATGCCAGTAACGCTCATCGATAGAACACTGACTGCGAACGTCGGGAGAAGGCGCAGCGCACTAGGATCAGTTATGCGAAAAACTGACCACAGAAGTCCACGGCTCAGAAAGTATTCGGTGACAGATGCCAGGGGAGCCATCATGAGCGACGTGATTGTGTGGATCGCTATATGAGGTACAAACCTCGGCCCCGTCAATGGGAACCGTTTGGCCAGACCAATCACAAGCGGTGTGTACGCCGCCCATACGTACCAGTAGACAAGTTCGGGCGCACCCGCGACCACCCAGCTGACGTGCATACCCTGTACCTTCACCAGCACGATCCTGCGCACGGCAAACAACAGTCCTACAATCGTCCACGCACACAGGATCAAAATCCATCTCGTCCGTCCAATATCTGGTGTGGCCTGCAGCAATGGGTGTGTCGACCCTCCGGCACGGATTATAGCGGAACCTCCGAAGGAGACATCACTGAGCACAGGGCCGTCGAGAGCGCCAAGGTTCTCTCGGCAAAGCAATTTCACCGGTCCGCCGGGGCCAGGTTTGCGAGCGGCAATCGGGCGGTTGCTGGCAAGACCCGGCAACTCCACAACCATCGCAGCCGCAGATGGGCCTTTGTCTATGGTGATTGGTGAGATAGGTAAGGAACTCCAGACTCCACGTGCTGCCATCCCAATGTTCAACGTTTAAAACGGAAGGTACGAAGTCTTTGGCCGCTAACCACCCAGACGTTTGTGCTGGACACCGCTGCCACGTTTGAATTCCGGCTTTGCCCCGTGAACGGATCCGTGGCAACAATACTTGACGGCCAACTCTGACCGCTTGTTTCATTTCGGACACCGCATGTCACTTTTCCTGCAAACACTGGTTTTTCGGGGCATATGTTCCGTGAGCAGGGCGTCGCCAAGAACGTTGGCGTTGCCATGACGCTGTGGCCGGATGGGGCGTACAAGAGGAGAAGAAGCGAATGAAATCGAGATTGGCAACTTCAATACGTTGTAGTTTTCTACGCATGAATCTGGGGGGGCGCATTCTGGTCTCCACGTTAGTGGCGGTAATCGTAACGGCTGCAGCCGCGGCGCAGAGTGTTCCTGCCGTCAGTTCGGCAGAAGCGCAGGATGAGCGCGCGTATATTGATGGCCCGGTCACTCTGGTGGCCAACATAGAAGTTGAGTACGGGCATTTTGAAGAGTACATCGATTGGCTAAATTCGACATGGAAGCCGACCATGGAAGCCACGAAGAGAGCTGGGCTAATCATCGATTACAAGGTCTTCAGGCTCACTCCAAAATCACCGGGTCAGCCCAATGTAATTCTTTGGATCACTTATAAAAACATGGCGGGTTTAGATAAAGGCGTCGAGGAAGAAGAAGTGGCCAAGAAAGTAATCGGTAGCACCCCGGTTCAGGACAAGGCCAGAGTGGCCCGGAATGAATACAGAAAAGTTCTGGGCTATGAATTGTTTCGTGAACTTATTTTGAAATGAAATTGTTATACGTGTTCAAAGAGCGCGCGCCAATATTTATAGATGTGGCTGCGGAAGTCCGCCCGATTCACCAAAAAAAGATGAGGACAAAATGAAGACAACTCTTGTGATCCCTGCCTTGCTGTTACTCGCAGCCTCGGCGGCTGCACAAACAACGCCCGCGCCAACGAAGGACCCGGTCAGCTCCGCCTTAAGAGACATCCTGCCCGGCCGGCAGAAAAACACCCTCGCAGCCGTCGAGGCCATGCCCGCCGGGAAATTCAACTACAAACCCACCGCCGACCAGATAACATTCGGCCATCTCGTCGTCCACATAGCCGAAACAAATGATCTGCTATGCAGCAAGGCCGCTGCTGTCCCCGCTCCCAAGGTCGACGAGGTGAAAGAGACGGACTCGAAAGACAAGCTCGTGGCCGCGCTCAAAACCTCCTTCGATTTCTGTTCCGACGCGCTGGCGAAAATGGACGACTCAAGACTAGCCGAGATAACGGAAATCTTCCCCGGACGCCAGGGTTCCCGTGCCTGGGCCAGCATGATCCTCGCAGGTGCTTGGGCCGACCACTACTCCCAAGCTGCAATGTATCTGCGCTTGAACGGTGTGTTGCCGCCGACCGCCAAGAAATAAGAGGGGAAGAAGATTGGCAACTTCAATACGCTGTAGCTTTCTACGCATGAATCTGGAGGGGCGCATTCTGGTCTCCACGTTAAACCGAAATCAAAATGTGAAAGGAAAATGTCGGATGAACAAAAAGAAAGCGTGCGTAGCATTCATTGTGCTCCTTACGTGCGCCTTGGCTGGTCAAGCATTGGCGCAGGATCAGGAGATCGAATACAAATCCAATGCCGATGACCTCACGAAAATTCGCAGCGTGTTGGAGGAGTTCCGTCAGGATATTATTCACAAGGACGGGTATGCCATAACGAAGCTCATACTGAACCCCGATGTGCTCTTTCATCACATCAACAACCAGGAAGAAGTTGATAGCGCCCGCAAATATAACGCGCAATTCGATGGGATTGGCCCGACCCAGCTAGATGGATTTGCGAAATTACTCGCTACGTCGAAGGACAAACTCGAAGAGAAATTTCGCAATATCGAGATTCGCCAGGACGGTGATCTAGGGCTGGTGACCTTTAATTACGATTTTGTCATCAACGACAAGGTTCACCATTCAGGCGTCGAACACTGGCAGGTGTGCAAAATTGATGGGCAGTGGAAGATCTTGTCCGTTACCTGGACGATCTATATTCACAACTGACAGCCAACAGCGCTCCAGAGGGAATTGACGAACGGCGGATGCAGCGACATTCACCTTCACCGTGGCGCGGGTGCCCGCCGCCGCTGGGATCGATCCGTTCGCTTTGCTGATTGATCGAATTCCCGATGACAACCTTAAGGATGTGACTCTGACTCGGGCCTGTCTCTGCACGGGTCGGTAGATGAGACTACCATTGCGGCACAGCTTTCGCCTCATCATCGGCTTGTGATCGCATTGCATTCGCCACATGCAACCTTTGAAACCGGACTGCTCCGATGCCCTCCGGAGAAAAGGCCGGCAAGCTTTCGAGTAGCGATTAGAAGGACACTTTCTCCGGTTCGGTTTGAGAGCAAGAACCGCGAAATTCGCCCATTTCCAGCAATTTTCAGAGCCATCCAGGCCGATTTCTCTGCACTGCAGACTTGTTGGTAGCCCAAACGGTCACGAGATGGAACCAAATCGTGTCTTGGTTGCAGGAAGTTGACGCGGTTCGACGTAACGGGGGCCTCTGTGCTGCTTAGTGTCTTCCCAAGGGTTCCCTTAGGGACTAATTCCACGACTTCGAGACTCCCAAAGCCGTATGGAACCCCGACATATTTTGGCCCAGTATCACACCCGATCATTGTGAGCATTCACAAAACTCACCTGCCAGGAGTGTGCTCCTTCTCTCACTGAGATCAGAGCAGTCGTTTTCAGCGGAGAAGGGGTCTGGGGAAGGGGACGGCGCTTGAGTCTCCTTCCCCAGCAGCCCTGTAGAAGCTCATCGCCCGAAGAACGATCTACATCGGTGCCACCCCGCCGTTGAACGGCCTGTAGAAGCTCATCGCCCGAAGAACGATCTACATCGGTGCCACCCCGCCGTTGAACGGCTTGTAGAAGCTCATCGCCCGAAGAACGATCTACATCGGTGCCACCCCGCCGTTGAACGGCGTGGAACGACAAATGGCGTGGAGTTGAACGATGTCCAAACGGTGCTCTGCGGAGAACAGAGAAGGCAAACGGTGCGGCGCATGGGCGGCCGCTGGAGCAACCCAGTGTGCCCTACATTCGGACCCAGAACGGGCAGCAGAAATTGGCTCGAAGCACGGACGCAAGGTGACATCTCCGTCCCCAGCAGCGGCGCTGCCGCACAGACCGCTGAAAAACATCGGGGATGTGAGCGAGCTCTTGGAAGAGACGATTAATCGGGTCAGGCAAGGCCCATTCGATCTTAAAGCTGCAAATTCGATTGGATTCCTGGCCGGCATTCTCTTGAAGGCGCTCGACAGCGGAAAGATCGAAGATGCCTTGGCCCATTTGGTGTGCTTGAGAGGAGCGTGCAGGGGGAGCGTGAGTACATTTTCCTGTTGGGCTATCTGACGGCCGAGGTGCGTGGGCATCGAAAGAAAGACCAGATCGAGTACCTCCGCCTGGCGTTTCTGATGTTCATCGAACCCGTCATCGGCTTGGAAGTCGCAATCGATCAACTCGTGGCGGTCTGGCTAGACGGTCAACCGGTGTTGTTCCGCGACACCGCGGTTAAACTTGCGGAACAACTCAAGATGGCTACTAGCTTATCAACGTGGTTCAACATGTTGGCAGTTGAAGTCGGGGCGACTGAAATAGATCTGGAACAGGTCAGGAACAATCTTCGACCGACAATTGAAAGCCAGGTTTCAATATGGGTCAGTCGCGCACGTTTCGAAATGCTTACTCTTTTCGGCACCATCGAAGAGATACACGCGGCGATGGATCAGACATTCCTCCTTTTCGATCCGAAATCAGGTGCGAGCAACAACTCTCGGTGACTTCCGGAGTCATCGCAATTTGAAGCCATTTGATGTTCGGGTGGCTGAAATGAGAGGGTTGGATGGCCCGCTACTTTAGCTTTGTCGTGGGGGCTTCGCGCTGATAGCCGAAAATGTCTTACGCGCTCCCTCGATAGCATCTTTGTACTTGGAGCGCACGATCGTATCTCCGTGTTCTTCTAGGATTCGCTTCTGATCCGCCATGAATTGTTCAGCTAGTTTCTTGACGTCATTTTTTGACATGGACTGCTTCTCCTGATGGTTTCGCTTCTTTGATCTCCGCGTGAGGATAAATTTGCTCGACTACATATTCAGCAAACCATTTGACCCAATATTGCTGTACGAGGGTTTTGTCCGACAAGTGTTTTTCAAACTCTTTACTGATTTTTATTCCGTGTTCCACGGCTGCCACAACATCTCCAGCTTTGATCGCATCACCATCCGAGATGCACGCTTTCACGCTTTCGACTGACTTTTCTACCATTTTATTCCACTTTTGTTTGTGCTGAGTGTACAGGGCGTCGAAACCCTTGTTAACCAACTTGTGTTGTTTATACGTATCGAGACTCATGTGGGCCACTCCAGAACTCAGCGATACGATGCCGCGGCTGGAGGTTCCCCTATTTCAGCGGCAATACGTCTGGAGCCGAGATACCCAATGGGAACCGCTGTGGGAGGACATCTCCCGGAAATTTACTGAATTCTTGACGGGGCGGAAGGATGGCCCCGTCCACTTTCTCGGCGCGATGGTGCTGGATCAAAAGCAGACTCCGACGACTCACGTTGATAAGCGCCAGGTCATAGATGGTCAACAACGTCTGACGACCCTGCAAATCTTCATTGCTGCCTTTCGCGATTTCTGCCGGGCAGCCGATTCCGCACAGCTTGCCCAAGAGTGTGAGTCTTTCACGATAAACAAGGGGATGATGGCAGACCCGGATGCCGACAGGTTTAAGGTCTGGCCCACACTTCTAGATCAGCAACACTTCAAAGATGTAATCACCGCCGGGTCTCCAGAGGCGCTTCAAGGCAAGTATCCCCTCGTCAAGAAAAAGTACGCCCGACGCTATGAACCACGGCCCAGAATGATCGAGGCGTATCTATATTTCTACGAGCAGTTGTCAGAATTCTTTCTTGGTGACGCTAGTGGCGATGAACCTCTGCACGCAGGAACTCCAATTGCCAAGAGACTGGACGAATGCTTTTCAGCGCTCAAGAGCGCACTGCAAGTCGTTGTCATTGACCTGGATCGTGACGACGATCCACAGGTCATTTTTGAAACCCTGAATGCCCGAGGTGAGCCGCTACTGCCTGCGGACTTGCTACGCAACTTTATCTTCCTGAGGGCCGCTCGGCAGAACGAGAAACCAGAGAAGCTGTACAACGAATACTGGAGAGAGTTCGACGATGAGTTCTGGCGCGTCGAGATTCGACAGGGCCGTTTGCTACGTCCGCGTAGTGATCTCTTCATGCAGCATTTCCTGGCCAGCCGTCTTACCGAGGACATCCCAATTAAACACTTGTACGTCGAGTACAAGCACTGGATCGAGAAACAGCGCCCGTTCGCCAGCGTGCGTGACGAACTAGTGGCTCTGTCCAGTCAGGGTCATGCTTTCCGCAGGATGCAAGACCCACAGAAAGACGATTTGCTTTTCCCCCTGGCAACGTTCCTCAAAACGTTTGACATCTCGACCGTCTACCCGCTTCTGCTGTTCCTGGCCGAGAGCAAGCTAACGAATGAGGACTGGAAGCAGGTCTCGACAATCCTGGAATCCTACTTATTGCGTCGAGCCGTGTGCAACCTGACGACGAAGGCCTACAACAGGATTTTCTTAACACTCACAAAGACTCTGCGCCGGGACGGGTTCTCCGTGAGTGCGCTTAAGAGCAATCTCCTGAGTCTGACAGGTGAGACGGTGGAATGGCCGACCGATGACGCTTTTAGGGCGTGCTGGAAGTCACAGCCCGTGTACGAAAACCTCCAGCAAGCAAGTCCCGCCCAGCAGAGAGCCAGAGTACCCAGCCTTTGGGCCTCACCCACCCCCGAACTCGCCCTCCAACCCACCCCGAAACGCAAGCGGCGGGTATCCTATTGAACGGAGGTTTCCTGCGTCGAATCGCTCATGTTGTACTTGATTCTGACCACGCCACAACCGCCATACTTCTTCTGCTTTTTGGTAACCGCCCTAAATGTCCACTTCGGGACCACCTGCATTGCCCAAGCGATCGCCAAAGGACTTCCTGAGATCGCTTTTGCGCAACCTACTGTGCCATCTGGCTGGAACCGCATCTCCATGACCACCGTTCCGCTCATTTTGACGTGCTGTTCGCCTAGCTCTAGCGGTACGAGATGGAGCAAATGGGAACGCATTTGCTTTTCCGAAAGACACAGGATCGTATGATCGTTGTTGCCCTCCGTGGACTGGTTTGTACACGCGCAGCACTGCGATTGAGCAGGGCTGGCGTCGTGGGATGACTGGGACCAGCAGAAGCAAGAGAGCAACGCTAAGAACGGCAGGATGGCTCGCATTCACTGCTCCTTCTCGTTCTGGTGTGCTTCGTCTTCAGCGGCCTTGGTCTGTTTCTCCACTTCCGGCAGGCCATGTTTTGCGTTATTCCCCATCCGGCCAAAATCGCCGAGCAGGACGTGCCGCAGCTCATGATGAATAGTAGCTGGCACGTCGTTTGAGTTGTTCACTACGACATCCGTGTCTTCGTCAGCAGAGAACGGTTGCGGCGAGTTCTTCCCTGGAGGGAAAAAGTGTAGCCCTCGAAGTCATTTGCCGTCATGCTCGACGTGCTCAGATTCCCTAATCCGCTCTTAGCGTTATAGCTAACGCTTATCCGAACGTTGAAGGAGTCCGTGGGTTTCAGCACGTCGACGTTAGCGGTGGCGCTGTGGTCATTTGCGAGTTTTTGCAGAGTTGAGAAATTCCCTGCTGAACCCTTGTAATCAGCGTCGACCGTAATTCCGTATTGGCCTTTCTTGAACCCGTTCTTGCCGTCCCCTTCGACCAGATGCACGTGGCTGCGGTCTTCCTTCTTAAGGCCATTCTGCACTTGGTTAAAACACTGAGTCATCGTGGACGACCCGCTACAGGTCCGCAACACGACGTCCATGCCCGAGGGATCAGTCAGCGTAAGGGGATTGTTCCGCACATAGGAATACAGGTTCAATCGCTGCGGGTCGAGCATCCGGTCGGCTTTCACCCAGATGGGATCAGTCTGCATGAAGCGGCCCAGGCTCGATCCGTAGTAGCGGGCCCCAAAGTTATCCAGGCCGGACTCGGCGTCACGCTCTTTGCCGGTGAACTTGTAGTTTTGTGGCGCGTTATGACAGTAGTCGTACTGGACCCCACCGTAGGGGTAGTAATCAATGTCCTGCTCGCAAACACTGCCGGTCGCGTTTTCTACAACGCCGTGCGATCCCAAGTGGTCGGAGAAATAATAATGAATGGCTCCAGCGCTGTCGTTCCGCGCTATCCGTTGCCCATTGAAAAATATATACGTATTCAGGACATTACCCGACAGATCAGTCTCCGACAGGGTGTTGCTTCCCGGGCCCTTCCAGTAGAGGGTACCGTTGGTGCCGCTCGTCGGACATGCGGTGGTCGAGGTCGCCGCTACACATTTCTCCACGCGCTCGCCGTTGCCGTCGTAGAGGTAGCGATAGCCGGAGGACGAGTTCGTCCAAATCAATCGATTTTCTGCATCGTACACGTACGATGTTGAACCGCTGCTGATCAGGTTTCCGGCAGCATCGTAGCCCAAGCCCACAAGCTGATTGTTACTGCTCGCCGAAGTCGTCAGGCTTTCGGCCGGCTTTCCTTGATAGGAGGATATGGCAGTCATGTTTCCCCATGCATCGGTGGAGTACGCTTCTCCCCACTGCGTCCCGCTTGACTGGCCGTTTGCGATTCGATTCAGCGAGTCGTAGTTGAAGCTTTGCGATCGTGTGTTAACGCGATTGTTCACAATCTGATAGACATTGCCGTTGTCGCCTGCCGTGGTTCCCGAAAACGAACACGGAGCAGGGCCTGTAACCGCCGTGGCCAAGTGGAAATCGAAACACTCGCTGAACACGGAACTCTGGCCGCTCACTCCGGCGGATAGCAGAATAGGCTGTAGACGGCTGTTAAATGCATTGGCAATAGTGAAACCAGCGAAGCCCGTAGCTGAGCCGAGCGTTCCGCCCGTCAATTCGCCTGGCGGTGCGTAGGTGCCACTCTTAACAAAGTTTATGGAAGAATGCGTGACGCTCAGAGGTCGAGCCGCGCCACTGTAGCTATAACCAATTCCGTATCCCAAGCTAGTCACATTGGACACAGATCCATCCAGGTTGAAAGCATCGTTCTCGTAATCGCCTTTTACTGTATTGATCGTCCGCCGTTCCTGCAGGACACGGCCCATTGTGTCGTAGGCCCAGGAGGTGCCATCCGAGCCATCGCACATCGAGGTTCGGTGACCAATCGGATAGCTGTCTGCTAGCCCAGGCGGGGCGATAATACAACCCGTGAGAGTGTTGCCATCATAGGCATAGCTGGCACTCGGAGTAGCGCTATTCTGCGTATACGTATCATGATAGCTCTTCCCAATGAGTCGGTTTAGCACATCATAGTTATAAGTAGTCGTTACGGTCGCTGTGCCCGTTGGCTGTTGATTCGGGGACGGCGCAGTTTTAGTGATGAGATTGTTATCTGCGTCGTAACCGTAGGAAATTGTTCCGGCCTCTGGGTTGCTGGCACTGGTTAACCGAGAAAGCGAGTCATAAACGAAATTCCGCGAACGCCACATCGTGGAAGTTGTGGTCCCGCCTTTTTGCGTGACGTTCAGGAGATTAGTTAGCCCATCATACTGGTAGTCCGTTTCATAGTTGAGCACTGCCGGGTCCTCCCACACCCCCGTCAATCGTCCCAGCGCATCACTGCATGATTTCCGGGACTTGTTGGCTTCGTCCGTTACTGTGGAACAGTTTCCCGAATAGCTCGTCGCCACGACGGAACCATCTTGCTCGGTGACTGATGTCACGCGGTCCAACGGATCGTATTGGTATGTGGTATATCCCCACGTGGTCTCCCCACAATTCGTAGTGATCCCGGAGCAGCGGGTTGGGTTGTAAACTTGCGATTTTCTGCCCAAGGCGTCGTATTGGGTGAGGGTATAGGTCGCGCTCGGAGTATCCGAGTTCAGTTGCGTTTGGGACGGACGGCCAAAACCGTCAAAGACGGTCGTCGAGATTTTGTTGAGGGAAGGGGTGATCTTCTTCGTGCTGACAATCTGCAGAGGCGGCGAGGACTGACTGCAGGTCCCTCCTACATCAGTGTAGCAATAGTTTGTCTGGCCTCCATCCGGGTAATTAACCTGAGTCAGGCGACCCAAAACGTAGGTTGCAGTAGTCTGCTGCGAGTTCGGGTCTGTCAAGGAAGTCAAAGCGCCGCTGCTGAAGTCGTAAGCATAGTTGAACGCCTGGCCAGCCGGATTCGTGATTGTCGTTGGGTAAGCGCCAGCATAGCTTGAAGAATAGGAATACGTGAACGTGTGCGACGAACTCCCGGCTTGGCTTCCGCACGGGTCGGTAAATTGATACTCAGTCCCGGTGTCGAAATAGGTCTTATGACTCACCGCGTACCCGTTGTTGATAGTGATCGGGCAATTTGTCGTATTGATGGTCGACCCGTTCAGCGACCGATGAACAGAGGTTTGATTGCCTGGCGGCGACGCACCCGTTGTGTGCTGCACCGAAACGTTGGACGGTTGCAGACCGTACTCGTCGTAGCCATAAGTTGTATTAGCACTTGCGCCTCCGCCAGAAACCGATGAGGACGAAATCAGATCGAGCAGGTAGGATCCTCCAACTCCATAGGCCGAATTGGATTGCCATAGGAGCGGCGTCCCCTCAGTCTTTAAGACAGAACCCGTGAAGTCCGCGTAAGTGGCGGATGTCGGTTTGTCAAAAGTAACGGTTTGATTGCTGCCTTCCCATGAAAAGCTAATTGACGGATACGAATACGACACCGTGCTGGAAATGGCTGGCGAAACGTCGTTGTATGTTGTGATGACTGATGCGGGCGAAAGACAATTGTTGGAATAACTGGTGGTTGTAGTTCTGATCAGGTTGCCCTGACCATTAGACAATTGGGAGCTCGTTTCCAGGGGTACATACCAACATTCGAAAGTAAAGGAGTGGAGTTCGGTCTTTAGCAGATTTTGATTGAAGTCGTAGGCTTGCACGACATTCTGCTGATTGCCTCCAAATTCCTCCGTCACCGGAGCGGGAGTGACCGGTGTCGGCGTGTAGACTGTCCGGCTCTCCCCGGCACAAGCAGAGGTCGAGGAGCTTTGCATGCAGCCGCAGGTTCCAGTTGTACACTCAAATTTCCCGGTAACTTGTCGTGTGTTAGCACTGCTGCACTCGACGGGGTTATTGGGATCGTCGCCGTATCCCGCAATAGTCTCTGTGCTGTACACAAATCGCTTGTAACCGCCTTCGCCATACTGAATAAAGCTCAACTCCCCGAGAGCGTCGTTACCAAATGTGATCACTTCGTTGTTGGGGAATGTAACCGCTGTCGTAATGCCTGCTGTGCCTGAGACCGAACTGGAGTTTGACCCGAGCTCTGAATTGCTCTCGTATTCATAATTCAGCTCGCAGCCAGAAACACTCAATGAAAGTGAGCTGGGAGCCGGCGTTGGGCCGGGGCCAAAGGCGATGTGACGAGTCGAAGGGGCCGGAATCGTGTCATCTGGATAGGTGACTCCAGTGCTGTCGATCGTTACCTGCCTTCCGAGCGTGTCTGTGAGCAGATACGAGGTAGTTTGGCCGGTCGTCACAGTGAGCGTGGTTATGTTTCCATTTCGGTCCACAATTTTGGTGAAGGAAAACGGCATCGGACCTAAGTATTGTCCGGTCACATTCATCAGAGAACTGAGATTGAAATGCACCTGTGTCCCATCGCGCTCAGTCACCACAGCGTCACTTGTGTTCGTAGTATCCAGCTTTAGAAATCCGCTGAATGACTGTAGCCCAGGCTTGCCATACGTTGTACCAGTAATGTAGTTGACATGAATCGGCAGTGGCGCACCGGCCGCAGGTCCCGGTTGACCGTTGCCGGGATAATAAAAACCAGTATCATAACCATCCCAAAAGCAGAACTCCCCGTTGCCAAAATCATGCCGAGTCCCGTCCCAGTCCAGGTATGCGAAGTGGTCGCAATAGAACGGCATGGCGGGTGCGCATCCATCGACGCTGCAGTACGGATATAATCCCTCTAACTCGCGATAGCCGATGAGCGTTGGTATCTGGAGTCGCCAAAAAGCATTCCCCGGCATTGTGGGGAACGAATCCGCTGGTTGGTAGCCGACTCCGTAAGCCATAGTAGGCTGGGGGTAGGGAAGTCCCGTATAGAACGCGCCTGTCTGCAAGTGATAAGTCTGACTGTCGTGGCTGATGCCAATCGTCAGGTTATTGCCGCCACGCCCTGGAAGGGTGAGCAAGGGTATGTTGATGCTTAGGTTACCGTTAGACAGATTGACCTTGTCGTCTGCCCCGTCGTACGGAACCGGCAGGGAGGGTCCGGAGGCAATCGCTGGTGTGGTCATCTCGTAGCTGGTGATCTGTGCCCCTAGATGCTCGGAAGCGACAAAGGCACTTAGAAAGAGAAGAGTTTTCGGTAATGAAAGCAATCTGAAAGAGTGCATTTTATCCCCTCTCAACATTCTTGATGCGCATTGCTAGTGGCAATGAAAGCGAACGATACTACTTGAACATCACTTTGGGCGGGAATTCTGAGCCGACACTATAGACACTAAAAAGCGGGACGAGGGGCGCACGAACTCTGCAGCGAGCCATCGGCCCACCTCACAAGTAGTTTCGGTTGATCCCCTCGAATCAACCGTCGCGCGAGAATATAGGTCGGTTCCACCATTGGTGTCAAGTTAAAAGAATGCAACCGTCATACCGCAATAGAAGTGTCTCCGATTGTCCGGCCTGCGACTCGCTGATTCACAACACCGAGATCGGCAGCCAGTAGATTCTCGCAGCTCTTTCTGCGTTGAGACCGGATGTTGCGGCAGTGAAATCGTACAATATGTCCATGCGAAGGCAATCCAGAAGTGAGGTCGAGCCCCTGCTCATTGATCGTGCGGCAGCGGCGGAATTACCTTCAGCCGATGCGTTGCGCGAATGGGCGGCCGAGAAACGCGCGTTCATTTCGAGCGTCATGGCGGAATTGGCGGCGGAGCGCCAGGCAGCGGCTGCCGGCGTTCGCGCTGTGGGGCTGCGCCCCGTCATGTTCGAAGAGTTCGGCGGCCGCGATGCGGACCCGGAGGAAGCCTATCTCGCAGAGGTTGAAGGATCGGACATCTACATCGGTATCATGGGCAAGCGGTACGGCAAGCCCCTGAAATCGAGATTCTCGCCGACGCACGCCGAATATCGTCATGCGGAACAGCAGGCGTTGCGCATGGCGGTGTGGACACTGGACACGAACGAGCGGGAGGGACCCGAGCAATCCTTCCTGGATGAAGTCCGAACATTTTATGTCGCACCGAAATTCAGCTCTGTCGATGATCTGCGGAGGCAGGTCGAGGACAGGCTGAAAGCGATCGCCGCCGAAGACCTGGCGCCATGGTGCAAACTGGGAAATCTGGTTTTCCGGGCCACGGAGATCGAGGATCGCGGTGACGTCATACAGGTCAAAGCGCGCGTACGAGGTGATGCGGTTGCGCGGGCTCTCGAAGCCATGCGGGGCGATAAGTTTAGGCGGGGCACGGTGGCACGTATCACGTGGTCGGGACGCAGCAAATACGCAAAAGTCACGGGTGTTCATGTCACCACAACATCGGGTAAGTCCAAAATGTTCCGACTTGAGCTCGAAGTCGCGGACGACCCGCAGGACCGTTCTTGGGAAATGACAATCAACGGGAAGTCTCCCGGCGACCTAACCGAAAGCGCCCTGCGCACTGTTCTGTTCGGTGAGCCGAGTCCTTTCACCGATCGGTACATGGGATTCGCGACGGAGATCATCTGTGGTTTTTTTTCGCTCCGCCGCTCACGGACGCTGGCGGGACGGTCCCGGTTTTTGGCTCATTCTGGGGCTCGTGTTTTGACTCAAATTGCGATGCGATCGTTCTCAAAGCCCATGTGACTGCGGGCGTTGTAACAACAACTATACCGGCAGGTGCCGCAAGTTACTATTTCACGACCTACTACTCCTCTAACGTAGCCGCCGCTCCGGATGCAACCTTGCGTATCATCAACGACGGTGGCAACTCCACTCCGACCTCGAACCTGTGGGCAACCATTTATGTGTTCGATGACAGTGAAGAGTTGACACAATGCTGCTCTTGCAAAATTACGGCGGATGGTTTGCTTTCGGAATCCGTCAAATTGAACCTCACGGCCAACCCCATCAGGGGCATTGTCAATTCACGAGGCGTAATTAAAGTCATCTCATCGGCGACCGAATCTGACGCTACTGCCAACTTCGCGACCAACACCCCGGCATTCGGATTGCGGGTATGGATGACCCATATCCAGGGAACGAAGGTCACGCTTTCTCCGGGGGCAGCAGTCAATCCGGTGGTGGCAAGTCCTTACTTCGTCACCGAAACCGAGGCAGCGCACTCGAACCTGAGTGCTGGCGAGCAAACACTGTTGGAGAACCTGTGTAGATATGACAATCTGCTCAGCGGAAAACCGTGCACCTGCCAACCGGAGGATTACGACTTCTAGTTGACTCTTCATCGTTGTCTAAGACGGCTCGGATCTTCCGGGCCGTTTTTCTTTGTCTGAATCTTTGAAATGAATAAACAGCGTCATTGAGTGAGAAATTGATAGGTCGGGTATCACCTGGCGAGGCCACCCCGGTCGAGGGTAGGCCAAGGGGTAGAGCACCCCCGGCAAATTTCCTTCACGAAAGCGGACCTAGAGCAGCGCCTCTAGGATAGACTCTCACAACCGCGAAAACATACCCGAAGGCAGCGTGTTTGGCGTTGTCCTTCCACAGAGTGTTCTTCACAGTGACAATGCCGAAGAGCTTCGCAAATTCTTGGCCTTGAAGTGCGAGCTGAAAGAAGTCTGTCTGTTTCCCGACAGCATCTTCTCGTTTTCCGACGAACCAGGCACGGCAGATTCCCGCGGCGAAGATCCGCGAACTGGCCGAAGGCGGCTATATCGAACGCGCCGAACCCGTAGTGCTGATGGGCGAATGCGGCACCGGCAAGACCCACTTGGCGACGGGTCTGTGCGTGGCCGCGTGCCGGCAAAAACGACGGGCACGATTCACAACGGCTGCCAATCTCGTGAACGAACTGGTGGAAGCGCGACAACACAACGCGGTGAAGCGCGTCCTGGCACGCTGGTTGCGCTACGACGTGATCGTGCTCGACGAAGTCGGCTACGTGCCGCTGGCTGATATCGGAGCGGAGTTCTTGTTCCAAGTGATCGCCGAACGCGCCGAGCAAGCTACGTTGATCGTGACCACGAACCTGCCGTTTTCCGAATGGACGCAGGTGTTTCCGAATCCGCGCTTGTGCAAGGCCTTGCTGGACCGAATCACCGACCGAGCGCACATCATCGAAACCGGCGCCGAGTCCTACCGCTTTCGCAGAACCCTGGAGGTGCGCCAGAAAAAGAAAGCATCGTAGCCACCAAACGGAGTAGCTTCTACATTGCTGGTGCAAAGGAAGGGGCTCAAACGCCGCCCCTTCCTCTGCACTCCATCCCGGCTGGAGACGCAAGAACTTTGCCGAGCCAGACAGGGCATCCTTATTACTATAGGTGGGGCCAAATGTGAGTATCGCGGTGGGGCCAAATCAAGTTGTCAAACGCAGCCCGGTTCGTTTGTGCAGATCGACTCCCAGCAGACCAAGGTGCAACCTGACGGCTGGCACGACGAATTCGAGCGACCAATCTATTTTGTGGAACTTCGAGATAACCTATATGTGTGCAGCTGGTGCGAAGTGAACGGCAGCCAGTTGGTGCTTCTCCCCTCGGCCCAATCTGGAAAGCAGTCGAGACACGTTCGCTACCCAGGAGACGCGGACATTCTGGGTCGCGTCACCGCAGTCACGATGCGCATTGCAGAGATGCGTGGGTAAATAGCCGTAATAGGGTCAGACGGATCGACAGCAAATTCGGAACAACAGCAGGGTTACAGTGATGCTTCCATTCACGGTTTGAAGAGGTCGCCGATCACGCCAGCGAGAATGAGAGCCAGCGCCCAGCCGAGAATGATGAGCACTAAGCGCGCGAATGCGAGCCAATTGTAGGAGAAACGAGGCAGCCAGCGCTTCCAGCCCTTGCGAGATGGTGCGTCGAGTTGCGGGTTCGGCGCCCAAGCGTCGTCCTGGCCGAACTTCACCACGGGAAGGACGTTCTCCAATGTGTAGACAATCGGGTTGAAAGGCGGAAGTTGTGATGATGGGCGGGTGTCGTTTTTGGAAAAGTCGTCGTAGGCGTCCTTCTCTCTCGGCGCCATCGCCTTCTCATTCATACGCCTCGCTCTCCAGAAGATCACTGAGCCGAAGAGCCAGAGGACTCCAATGAAGTAAGTAATACGCCAAGGGTTTTCGTCGATATAGTCGGGCACAGAGCTTTTGAATCCAGTCAAATAGCTTTCGCTCCATGCTTGGATTCGCTTCATGGTGTATAAGACCTTCTTGACCCCCGCAGGATTTCCAACGTTTTGTACGTACTGCGCCAACTGCATCCAGGGTTGCGAAGCAACTTGGTCCTCTCTGTTTTGAAGGTGCAGCCACGCAATGCGATCATCCGGGTCGTTGCCACCGTCCTTGGATTGAATGCTCGCGGTCGTTCGGTCCTTCGGCACTTTCAGCTCAATGTCGTCATAGATAAGGCCGATGATCTTGAGGTGCCCCGCTGATGGCCAGCTATTCTGTTCGTCCTTGAATATCTTTATGTGAGTGTTGGACAGATTGAGGGTCGCGCGAGTCGGGTTGACAATGCCCGCCCATCCGAACTCACCAATTTGAGCACCATTGGTTTCGAGCCCCGTGATCTCGCTTGCCAGGACCATAAGTTTGCCGAGTTGCGCATCATTTGTGCGCAGATCAACTAACTTCGAGTTCTCTGCATAGACCGCCTGCTTGAGTCTCGTCCCTGACATGTTAATGGCTCCGGAGGCCTGTAGATTAGCTGTGAGGAACACATCCCCCGCAATGACAGCATCCTGCAATAAGAGCGAAGTCGGCCCGACTTGTAGGTTCGATCCCGACAGATAGACGGAACCGCCGACGTTTACCCGGCTCAAATCGATCCCTATAATGGGGTTCGAAAGTTGATCGACAGTCTCTGGAAGCACCGAGTGAACGTTGACAAGATTAAGGTTTACTCCGATTGTCGAACCGGCCATCGTCACGGTTGAATTGAATTTCGCGCCGTCTCCGAGAAATTCGTAGCCGACCTTCGCACCCAGAATCAGTACGGGCCCATTACACATAAGGTTCGAAACATTGACGATGCCTTTGATGTCCGCAATATTCAATGACAACGAAAAGGCCAAGTGCTCTCCAAGCAATTGCGCTTCCTTCATTAGAACGTCGCCGGATACCTGAGCACCGTAAGCCGAGACGTAACTAACCGTTGTGAATCCGCGGCTCAGATCAATATCGCCGTGAACTACAGCGTTTTCAAAAACGAGTGGCCCGTTCATGGTCGAGTCCAAAATTCTCACGGTGCAGATCTTCGCTGATTCAAAATGAATTCCCTTCGTGAAAACGCAATCATCGAAAATGAGGTTATGCCGGATGTCGGAGCTGTCCAGATCGACATCTCCATCGATGATGGCCGAAGCAACCTGCAGTCCATCTTTGTCGAAGAGCGACGTGGCGCCTTCATCGTTCAAAATCCAGCGAAGAAAACTTCCACGAACATGCCGCGCTAAATCGCGATCGGCGGGGTGAGTTTCGGCCGGCCCTTGACGCACAGAATTCTGAAGAATGCGAAGCTCCGCCGCGTGTATGTCAGTGGAGAAGCTCGATTTTGCAAGCGCGATTAGTTTGAGTTCATTCTTCTTTGCCAGCAGAATGTCCACGGTCAATCTCCTCAGCAAGTGACCTCGACGGCATCTAAATGAAGAGCTTCGCGATCTTAGATCCGATTGGCGATCCTAGGCCAGTGCAGGGATCCGGCCCTCGATCCGCGCGAAACGTCCCATTGTCGCCTTCTGTAATGTCGCTGAAGCACAGTGGGTTCAGCCACAACTTGTCGGTTATGAATCCCAGCTTCCTGCCAAATGCCGCGAAGAGTCCCGCATACAGCGGCGCGACCGCACTCGTGCCCCCGCCCGTGGCCAACCGCCCTCGAACCAAAATGTTGTAACCCGTCTGAAGATCTGCATTCGCGGCTATGTCGGGAACCATTCGCCCCGGTCCATTCGGGGCGCCAACCTGCCAGCTGGGCAGCGGAAATAGAGTAGAGAACCCTCCGCCCGTACCGTGACCATCGGGCACTCCTGGATTATTGTTCCAGACGACCTCGCTGCTTGCGGTCTTTGTGGTTCCCCCGCAGCCAATAACATAGGGACACGACGCAAGAAAGTCGACATTCGCCGCAGATTTTCCGTCATCGGAATCGTTATCACCTGCTGCGGCGAACAAGACCATTCCGGCATCGGTAGCAGCTTTAGCTGCCGGCGTAACAACGTTTTGTGCCTGATTGGGGTCCCAATCCGATTCGGCCTTACCCCATGAGATAGAGCACACATCGCAGCCATCTGCGGTCGCGGTATTTATTGCCTGGACGATATCGGCCGACCAATAGACCCTGATCGAAGCTGCGCTTCCCGTGGCCACATAGTACGAGGCGGCTGCGATCTGAATGTCCATCGTCACCTCCGCGACAAGTTGTGGTTGAGTCGGGTCCGCATTGTTTTGAGTTCCATCGACAGAAACATCGGCCAGATTCGGCAGAGGTTGGCCGATTATAGGAAACAACTGGTCCATATCGGATTGAATCCAACCACCAGCCTGCTCAATGATCGCTATGACCCCGCCTCCCGCAAGTCCAGAAGGCCAATTGTAAGCAGCACAGATCGCGGGAATATCCCAGGTGCTGCCTGTTGCACTTTGACCCTGGGCATCAAGGTTGCGGGGCTGGAACAGAAAGGACCGCGTTGACGACCTGTGAATTGGAAGAGGACTCGTTTGGGTGCGAGATCGGCGACCCGAGGTGCGGGTACCTTTTCCCTTGGGGCGACGTTCACTCGATTTCGTCATATCTGCCTCCATTCTTGAACCGTAGCGAGTAGCAAGAAGCCGTGTTGCGGGGCCCAGAAATCATCTGGGGGTAAAACGACAGCGCACTACAACTTGGAGTTCTCCAATTGCGAAAGCTCCGCCTCTGTTCGCTGGTGGATCGATCGACGCCACTCGGCATTCAATTCAACGGTTAGGGGAGGTTGTCGCCCTTCGTCACGCCAGTCAAATCAGTCGGAGCTTTCACATTGCTGAATGGAACTCGATAACGGAGCAAATCATAGTAAAGGGGAGTCTTCCCGTTGGATTTCCAAAGCGCAACATTGACGATGACTCCACCGCTGTAGGTTATTTTGTCCCCCGAACCCAGGTTGGTCCAAAAGGTCTTGTGATCGAGTTCCGTGCCGCCTGCTGACAAGATGCTGGCCAAAAGGATATAGGCGGGGTTGTAGAATGTGTCGCCAACAGCCGTGCGCGGACCTGCAAGAACATTGGCAAGCTGATACCCCTGAATGACGGACGCGCTGCCCGGAGCCCCCGACGTTGAGTTCGGCTGAAGTAGTGAGTTCATAAAACTGTCATACATCCCGTTGACGTCGGTTAGAGCAGCGCTCAGGATCGGATCCGCAGTTGGTGCGGCTCCGCCACCGGGCGGCGTCGTACCCTGTGGCGTTGTAGCGGGAGGTGTCGTACCGGAGGGTTTCGCGCCAGGGAGCGTTCCAGCAGGTTGATGCATCCCGATCCACGTATCGTTTTCTGTATCGACTGCATGTATCACGAAGTCTCTTACTTCATGGAGGGTTTGGAGGTCGGCTGCAATATCTGCTGAAGAGAAATCAGATGCGGAAGAGGGTCCAAAGAGCGGAGGGTAGATGACCGTAGGCGTTTTCCCTTGGCAGGGTCCTGTGCCGTTCGTCAAATCGCGTGTGAGGGCCACGGCCATCGCACTGTCCGGAATTACGATAGCGCCGGGAGACTCCGTATTCGACGAGACTGCTATCGCGGACAACAGCGCGGTTGCATCCGAGAAGGGGTCGATGGCGCTGGAGAATGCGATGCGTGGCTGTAAAGCCCCTTTATTAGTTTCCGTGGGGGTCTGCTGGGCTTCTATCATACCTTTCAATTTCGCGTCCAAAGCTTCTTTGCTGTTATCGCCTTTATCGGAGAGCAGCGTTCTATAGAGCGAAACGATGACTTTCGCGTTCGCGATGAATGCCTCATATGATTGAAGGCTCGCAAAACTCGCCTGATCGAATATCACTACTGTAGGTGTCTTGCTCCTCGCAAGATTCAACGCGGTGTTCGCCGCCGCAAGAGCCTTTTGTTGGTCGGCAGCATTCAGCAGCTTGAGCGCATCTTCGTGTTGCTTCGCCGCTTCCTGCATCTGAGCAGTCGCATCAGTTGACAACTTTCCGCATACCGTCTTTGCAATCGAAGAAGAAATGTGGTCGAGACCGCCAAATGCCAACATCTGTGCCTCGATGGCAGCACTCGATCCAGACGAGGGGGCTGGCGCGGCTGAGGCACTGCTGGCAGGCGTAGCTGCTGCCGCGCCTGCACCCTTTTTCCCTTGAGAACTCGCCACGCCGACAGAGGTAATCAATAGCGCCGCTAGCAGCAGAAAGTTGCAGATGGTCTTCATCGTTTCTCTCCAGATACTCACGTTTGTAATGGGCGAGGTGTGTGGACTGTTGGACTCATGTCGCTAGTGAGCTGCACTGTGACAAGGAAATAGATACTCTGACGGCCCCGGCCTACGAGATTCTCCACCTGATGCCATCACCATGAACGGCTCTAACGCGTCTATTCAAACGATTGCTGATTGCGACACTGACGCCTTAGGAACTCCCTACGTTTCCGGCACTTTTCTTTGCTAGGTATGCGCCTTGTCCCAGTCCGAACGTTGCTAGAATAGTTGTATCGACATCGGGAAGTGTAACTGCATGGCGGTACCCAACGACCTCCGTAAAATGGAAAAGCAGTGTCAAATACATTCCTACCGCGAGGACAGTAACCACGAGCATCTGAAAATCGCCTAAGTCGAATTGGCCGTTGTCATTCGAGAAAAGATCTGAAAAAAGCGACGGCGCCTTCGTATTTACTGTCTTAGTTGCAACAGGAGTAGCGAGCCCAGCGGCATTCGCTTGAATGGCCGCATTTTGCTTGGCAGTCGTAATGCCTTTGGCGCCGGCGAAGGTCAGGGCGCTCATCCCGGAGAGCATCAGCAACGTCTGGGGAATACTAATTCCACCGATGAAGTCTGCACCTGCGTAAACGTATCGCAAAAGTGCAACGTCTAAGTAACTGGCAATCAAGATATAGAACCAAAGCGCCATTTGACATTTGGAGTTGCTGTAGCGATTGTCCTCTCCCAAAACCAAAGAGAGAGGATTCCAGTTGAGCACCAAAGGGTTCCAGGACGCCTTTGACTTCCTCGAAGCCAGCGCAAGGATCACTGCGGTCACCAACGATAGGGCTGCCATGCAAGCTACGAAGAGCCAAATTCTGGCTGAAAGCGAGATGGGTTGATCAGGAGGGGGATTTGTCTTGAGCAACATGCCTGTCAGGCTCGGCGAGGGTTTACCGTCAGTTAGCAATTCAAGATGGTCTCCGACACCGAAGGAACTAAGTTGAGTTTTCAGATCCTTATCGTTTACGAGAATTGGGATACTTGTGGGACCGCAGAGAACAGTCTTTGAAGCCGAGGATCGCTTACAATCCGCTACAAATAGAGTGTTGGTCGTCGCATCAAATTTGTCGAATCGCACTTCGGCATAACCCGCAGTCTGGGCCGTCGCCGTGTGAAAGGAGAACAGGAAAGCTGACCCGAGAACAACCAGCAGAATTGAGTGGAGAGAACCGCAGCAGATGCGAATACGCATCGAACCTTCCTCCTTCCTGAATCACAGCAGCACTTACGGGTATGCAAATCATGACTGGCTAACGATTAGCCATTGTGATTTCGCATTGATCAAACACCGACGTGCCAAACACAGGACTGCCGGGCACCAATAAATTTCTTGCGCCACGGAAGAGGACTAAGAAGTTTGAGGCTAGAAGGGATGGCAGACGTGAGGGGCAATACAAAACCAAAGCGAGCCATTGGCTCACCTCCGAATGGGTTTCGGTTGGCCCCCTCGAATCAACCGTGGGCCGGAATCTTAACTAGATTCAATGTCAGTGTCAAGTGACATAATTGGTAAATGATTGTTCTCGGGAAAATGTAATCACGCTGGCGTGACGCGACTCCACTTGCAACAACATACGACCTGCTCATTTCTACGCCGGTTTCTGAAACCGTTTTCGCGTCACCTGGATTGCCACTTGAGTTTTTGTAATCTCAGCGATGTCAATGTAATACGCGGCTTCTCGTGAAAAAAAACTAAGCCGTTTTTCAGACGCTACGTTTTGGAACTTCAGAGGAGCCTCGCCTTCCACGGTTACCGATAAATTAACGAGAAACTCGCCCGGACGCCCAGATATGTCGTTCACAGCAATCAAACAGTTCCCGTCGTCCGTTGAAATGGGGTGTCCCTTAGACACCCAACCGCGCTTATAAATAATTTGTGAAGCCGTGGCCGAACTGTCGTTTTGATGTGAAGTCGTGGTCGAACTCTCGGTTTGATTCTTCTTTGCCGCAAGGTCGCGTTCTAGACGCTGGATTGTGAAATCGCGCGGTAGCACGTATAGCTGATATTCGACTGCCCACGTCCCAACGGCCGCGGCGCAGCAAAGCAAGAAAATTGAAATAAGCGACTGATTCTTGAATCGGTCAGCGATGCTCATCGCTTTTCCGTCCGCCGTCTTGGGTTCCAATGACTCAGGCATAATGTCCGCTCCTACGATAAGGATTTGAAGTCGCACCCGATCAGCACTTTTTTCTGCGCCGCCTTGAACTCTGCGTGCGTTTTCCTTGCCTCAGCGAGTTCGCTTTCCGCAACCGCTTTCCTATTGGTTTCGTTCTCTTCCCTGAGAAATTTTAGGGGTTTTTGCGTTTGCTGCACAAGGTCTGGCGGTGGCGGGCTGGTGGAACAGGCGGGGCGCATGGCACATTATTGCTCGACTTGCGAATTGTTGAAAGAGCTACCCATCAAAGTCGTTTGTAGACCCTTCAGCCCTGCTTGAGATGACGCAGGCTCAAGCTGTCAACAAGGCTACATCCACTGCTCATATTGTTAGGATTTCTCGCAGATTCTGGGAACATCGACAGGGAGGAAGTGATGTAGAAGTGATGCAGAAATCCGAGTGGCGTCAGCGTGCCAGTTTATTTGTGTCAGCGGCCAGCCACATGTGCGTGCCCGTCGGCCTACGCGAATCTCGTTCGCACCTCGAAGAACAGCGCGTTGCGGTCGTTCTTGTACGGCAACACCGGTCCGGCCAACGTCGCTGGCGGAACCGGTTAGCGTTCGTGATTGGTGTTGGGTTACATACAAGAAGTTGAAGTATCCTGACTGAACTCATAGTCACTGCCCGAAGACTGAAATCCTGGCGTCACGCCCTCGGTCGGCTGACCAGTTCTTAAAAATACCAATGACTGAATTTCCATCCTGCGTGAAGTTCCACGCCGACCATCCGATGTCGCAGACTTTCCACGGGCCGTCAGCCAACTGACAAGGCTTCCAGCCTTGCCCTTGCTCTCGTGCTTCAGCCGCAATTCTTACTATTTTCTTTCCTTGCGGAACTGTGATCCTGATTGCCGCGCAGGTGGGACCTCGGTCGGAGGATGGAGAACCAAAAACCATACCCGGTGGTTGATTCGCAAATTTCTCGCGTAGCGAAGCTGGATCGTTGAATTGGGCACACTGCGGATCGGAGACTTGGGCGTAGCCGCCGTGCTCGACGGCCATCTCCTGCTGAGCAATGATAGCTTCGCCGGGTGGAGTCGCTACGTTCTCGACGGGTTTGGCGGCCAGTTTCTTGAATAGTCCCGAAGCTAGGGCATTAGCGACAAGGCCGTCATCATCCTCAATAACCTTCGTTGTCAGAAGTATGTTCAGCTTTAGTTCTGCTTTGTCTGGGTCGCTGTGTATGACTTCTATGATCGATTGCAAAAGCGCATTTCGCCGCGAAGCATACGCTGCAATTCTCGCGTTGTCGGTCGACGCTTTGGCGGCAACATGTGCGTTTGAGACGGATGAGTAGATGTTTCCCAGCAATGCCAGAATAGCCGCCACAAGGGCAACGATAAGGGGATCATGCCAACGCGATTTCTTGCTTTCACTTTCCTTGAGGCTTACTTCACGTTCCCTGAGCGCGATTTCCCGTTCTCGGTCTCGCGTTTCCTGATCGAATCTAGCCCTATCTAATTCCTCTGACATAGGGGTTCCTTCTCTCTATTCAGAAATAGGGGGGTCCCAAGTGGCAGGAACTCTAGATGAGAACCACTCATGTGTCAATTCGTGCCTTGAGTGTCAATAGACCTAATTCCGGAGAAGCTGCGGTCCTCCGAGTGGAGCACGCCAACGAGTCCGCCCGAGAAGCGCTCAATCCTGGCCAACTACTGCCTCTACTTCACAGGCTTATCGGGAATATATGTATAGCTGCCGTGAATGACCTTAAAATTCCCGTCGTTAGTCTGGTAATAGATGCAAGCGAACTTTGCGTTGTCAGCGCATGCACCGCTAAGTTCATTGCGGGCATTTATGTGGGTGCAGGTTTCCCCTCCGGCCCACGTACACGTGTCGTACTTGGCGGACAGAACGTTTCCAGCGGCAGCGCAGCGAATGTGAAAAAGGTCCTGATCTCCTATGCGTTTCGAGTCGTTCACATTGCGAGCATCATCCCGGTTTATGTCACATTTCCCCGCCTGCGGCGTAGGTAACGGCGTAGCCGTGGTCAACATGAGGATGCTCGTTGGGGTTGAATTCGATCTGGCGGTTGTTGTCGAGTCGGACGGACAGGCGATTATCGGGCAGGATTACGTCGATTACAGCCATGTCGCGATTTGCAACGCCGAGTGATTTGCTGGGGGCAGTGAACTGGATGCGGTCGCCCACGGAAAACTCACGTTGAATCTCTTGGTACACGCTGACGCCTGTAAGGCGGCGGGGATCGTAGGTAGCAAGCTCGCCGTTCGCTTTCTTGACCGTGAGTTCGTTTGTGGATGGGTTGATTGCGACCACCGATGCGTAGGCGGCAGCTTCGATTCCGATGGCTTTGCTGCCGCGTGTGTAGCGAACTACGTCGTCGATCCCATAGTGGCTGGCCCAGGATCGTTCGGCTCCGGTCATGTCTTGACGCTGAACCAACACACGGAAATTTCGATCTTCCAGGGCAACAGCACCCGTGGCCTTCAACTCCAGGCGAACCGCGAGATTTAGTTCGCGGCGGGAAGCGTTGTCCGGTGAAACGATAAGAGTGTTCTGGAACGATTCCACGTAGATCTAATCGCCGTGGCAAATTGCTGGGAGGCGAAGAGGCTCTGCGGCTGGATGGCGCGCGGCTGGCCGTTGTCGCGCTCCGTGACATTGAAAACTACCGCGCCCACGGAAAACTCACGTTGAATCTCTTGGTACACGCTGACGCCTGTAAGGCGGCGGGGATCGTAGGTAGCAAGCTCGCCGTTCGCTTTCTTGACCGTGAGTTCGTTTGTGGATGGGTTGATTGC
>Ga0302326_10006325_pt1 | contig 26578 bp, 21 predicted proteins | sample Palsa_T0_3_FD_202264 | JGI IMG/M metagenome (GOLD analysis project Ga0302326, IMG submission 202264) | Peat permafrost microbial communities from Stordalen Mire near Abisko, Sweden - Palsa_T0_3 | ecosystem: Environmental > Terrestrial > Soil > Palsa > Peat permafrost | place: Sweden: Abisko... | reverse complement strand
CGTCACCGGCAAATGCTGCTTTCGATCCTCGATCTAGGTCAGCTCACGGTGAACGACATCATGGTGCCGCGCCAGGAGATTGCCGGCATCGACGTGCAGGACAGCTGGGAGGACCTCATCGACCAGCTGCGTCAGACGCCGCACACGAGATTGCCCGTGTACGACGGCGAGCTCGACAACATCGTCGGCATCTTGCACATGAAGCGCGTCGCCCAGGAGCTTGCCCGCGGCACGCTCACGCGCGATCGCCTCGTCGACATTGCTCGCAGCCGCGAGCCGTATTTCGTACCCGAGGGCACCTCACTCGCCGTGCAGCTCACGAATTTTCAGCGCAACCGGCGCCGCCTCGCCTTCGTCGTCAACGAATACGGCGACATCGAAGGCTTCGTCACGCTCGAGGACATCCTCGAGGAGATCGTTGGCGAGTTCACGACCGACCCCGCCACCGTCACCCACAAGGACATTCACGTGGAGCGCCCTGGCGTCTTCATCATCAATGCAAGCGCCACTGTGCGCGCGCTGAACCGCGCATTGCAGTGGCAGTTGCCCACCGCGGGGCCGAAGACCGTGAATGGGCTCCTCCTGGAGCAGTTGGAGACCATCCCCGCTCCGGGAACCGCGCTCAAGGTCGGCCGCTACCAGTTCGAGATCCTGCAGATCGCGGACAACGCGATCAAGACGGTGCGCGTGTTCGCGCCGACGGAGTGACGGCCGCAAGGTCCGCATGAGCGGGGAATGCGGCCGTCAGCGCCTCGCCAAGCCGGTCGGCGACGCGCACTTCGAGCCCGGGCAGCGCCTTGCGCGGTGCGTTGTCGCGCGCCACGAGCGCCTGCGTGAATCCCTGTTTCTGCGCCTCGCGCAGGCGTTCCTCGCCGTAGGCGACCGGGCGCAGCTCGCCGGTGAGCCCGAGCTCTGCGAAGGCAATGAGTGAGCGCGGCAGCGGCCGATCGTTCAGGCTCGAGACCAACGCCAGCACCAGCGGCAGGTCCCACGCCGTCTCCTCGATGCGGATGCCGCCCACGACGTTCGCAAACACGTCGTGCTCCTGCAACGACACGCCCGCGTGGCGGCTTAAGACCGCAAGCAACATGGCCACGCGATTGGCATCAAGCCCCTGGGCAACACGGCGCGGCGCCCCAAAGCGCATCCGATCCACGAGACCCTGCAGCTCGATCAAGAGCGGCCGGCCGCCATCGCGCATGACCGTCACGATGCTGCCGGCGGCAGGCTCCGGCGAGCGCGCAAGAAAGATGGCGGCGGGGTTCCGCACTTCCTTGAGACCGGTGTCGCTCATGGCGAAGAATCCGAGCTCATGCGCCGCACCGAAGCGATTCTTGGTTGCACGAACCAGGCGATAGCGGCTGCCGGCCTCGCTTTCAAAGTACAAAACGGTGTCAACGAGATGCTCGAGAAGACGAGGGCCGGCGATGGCGCCCTCCTTCGTCACATGGCCGATGATGACCACCGCGGTGCCGCTCGACTTGGCGAAGCGCACGAGGCGCGCGGTGCATTCGCGCAGCTGCGTCACGGCCCCGGCGAGCGCCGCGGCCTCCCCCAGCTGCACGGTCTGGATCGAGTCGACGACGAGGAGCGCCACCTGACGATCGAGCGCCACCGCGAGAACCTGGTCGAGGTCGTTCTCATTCAGGAGAGTGAGCTGCTGTGCCGCAAGCCCAAGGCGCCGTGCTCGCAGGCCAACCTGCGCCACGGACTCCTCGCCGCTCGCGTACAAGACGGGCCGGGATTGCCCCACATGCGCGGCCACCTGCAGCAACAGAGTCGACTTGCCGATGCCAGGATCGCCTCCCAGGAGCGCAACCGAACCGCCCAAGAGACCCCCGCCCAAGACGCGATCAAGCTCATCCTGCCCCGTCATGAGGCGCTCGGCAGCCACGCTCGAGGAGCCGGCGAGACTCTGCGGCAGCGTCGGGCCCGTCCTGCCGGCTGCGCTCGCCGCACTGGCGGCGTGCTTCTCCAGAGAGTTCCAGGCCGCGCACTGCGGGCACTGACCCTGCCATTTCGGGGTCTGCGCCCCGCAGGCGCTGCACGCAAAAACACTGCTGGCACGTACCATGGACTGGGCTTGAACTAAAGGAGAATGAAACGGGGCGGTGCGCTTGATCAACAACTTGGCTAGGATTCGCCGCGGGGAGATGCTTAATGACGGGTTTGTGACCAGGCGCTCGGACTACCTTGAAGGCAATGCTAGCTTATGCCGGCCCGGATTGGGGCGGGCAAGCGGGCGCAGGCCAGCCGTTGTGTCGATGTTGAGTACAGATTGCATGGGTGCTATTCCCCGTGGCGCGGGTCGTGTCGCGACCGGCGGCGTGACGCGCTTCACATTCCGCTTGTGCCGAGGCGCGGCATGACTTTGAAAGGTAAATTGCGCTGTGTTGGCCTGACTGATACGGGCAGGGTGCGCGAACACAATGAGGATACAATCGCCTTCGATGCGGATATCGGCCTCTTGGTGCTCGCCGACGGCATGGGCGGCTACAACGCGGGCGAGGTCGCCAGCGGCATCGCCGTCAAAACCATCCTGAACCTCGTGCGCGAGTCGGTCGACCGGCAGGACTTGAAAACCCTCGACCGCGAGTCCGGCATGTCGCGCCCCAGCATTATCCTGCGTGACGCCATCCATCGCGCGAACAAGATCATCTATCAAACCGCCCGCACGCAGCCCAACTGCGAGGGCATGGGCACGACCGTCGTTTCGATGCTGTTCTTTGATAACCGCGCCTCGATCGCCCACGTGGGCGACTCGCGCCTGTACCGCTTAAGGAGCGACAAGTTCGAGCAGGTGACGATGGATCATTCGCTCCTGCAGGAGCTGGTCGATCGAGGGTTCTATTCCGCGGAGGAGGCGCAGCGCGCCGCCAACAAGAACTATGTCACCCGAGCGCTCGGGGTTGAGCCGAACGTGGATGTTGAAGTGCAGGAAGTACCGGTGCAAAAGGGCGATTTCTACGCGCTGTGCTCGGACGGGCTCTCCGATATGGTGGAAGATGACGACATGCACTTAACGCTCACCACCTTTGGTGCTAATCTAGATACGGTCGCTAAACAATTGATTCAACTGGCTAATGATAATGGCGGGCGGGATAACATCTCGGTCGTCATGGCCAACGTTTTAGATGCGTTTCCCGCACGCCGCGGTATTGTCGACAAGATCCTAGGCTGGTTCGGCTGACGAGAGGTCTCACATGGCAAGGTTGGTCTTAAGCCTGGATAGTCAGGTCATGGCTGAATACAACATGACCAAGGAGCGCTACACCATTGGGCGCCTTCCGGATAACGATGTACGCATCGACAATCCGGCGGTCAGCGGCCACCACTCGCTGATCATCAACATTCTCAATGATTCATTTCTTGAGGATTTGAACAGCACCAACGGCACCTACGTCAACGGCAAGCTCATCAAGAAACATGCTCTGCAACACGGCGACGTAGTTACGGTCGGCCACCACCAGCTGCGATTCGTGGAAGATGACGAGCAGCAGGACGAGTTGGAGAAGACGATGGTGATCCAGCCCTCAGCGCGACCCGTCGAAAGACTGCGCAGCGCGAGCGAGGTCGCCGACCGGGCTGCGGCCGGGATCTCCGCCACCGCCAAGGCGCGCGCACTTGCCGACGGCGCAAGCCTCGTCAAGAATGCGAAGCTGCAGGTGCTCTCCGGCGCCTTCGCCGGACGCGAGTTGGAGCTCAGCAAGGCGCTCACGACGCTCGGCCGGCCAGGCGTGCAGGTGGCCGCGATCACACGGCGCGTTGATGGCTACTTCATCGTGCACGTCGATAGCGGCAAAAACGAGGACTACCCGCTCGTCAACGGTTCTGCCATCGGCGCACAGGCGACGCGTCTGGCCGACAACGACGTCATCCAGCTGGCGGGCGTCAAAATGGGCTTCTTCGAAAGCTGAGCGCGCGCAGGCGCTAACGAATCTCGCGCGGCACGCGCTGGCTGACGCGGCATAGAAGCTCATAGGCGATGGTGCCGGCATGCCGGGCCACCTCCTCGACGGGGAGTTCGGCGCCCCACAGAACGGCGCGCGAACCGACCTCGACGTCGGCGACCGCTGTGATATCCACCGCTAGCATGTCCATGGAGACATGCCCCACAAGAGGCGCGCGCTGCCCATTCACGAGCACCGGGGCGCCATTGGCGAGACTGCGCGGCACACAATCGCCGTAGCCGCCGGCGAGAATGGCAATCGGTGTATCGCGCTCAGCGCGCCACGTCGCGCCGTAACCCACGCCCTCGCCGCGCGCCACGCGACGCGTGGCGATGACCGTGGTCTCGAGCGTCATCACCGGCACAAGGCCAAAACCCAGCGCGCTCGTGCCGACGAATGGCGAGACGCCGTAGAGCGCAATGCCGGGGCGTATCCAATCGCCCTGCGCGGCGGGCGTGCCCAATATCGCGGCCGAATTGCCGATGCTGCGGCCCAGCGCGACGCCGCGCGTCAGCGCATCAAAGCGTGCGAGCTGCTCGAGCGTCGCTGCATCCTCGCGCTCATCGGCGCGCGCCAGATGCGTCAGGAGCCGCATCTCCCGCGGCGGGGTCGGCAGGCGCTGAAGACGCAGAAGCGCGGATGCGAAGTCCTCGCTGCGAAACCCCAGGCGATTCATGCCCGTATCGATCTTGAGCCACAGAACGAAGGGGTGCCCGCCCTGCGACTTTTCCAGAAGCTCTATCTGCCGTGCATCGTGCACCACGAGGTCAAACGAGCGCTGCGCGGCCTCGGCCAATTCGTCGCTCGTGAAGATGCCCTCGAGAAGCACGATAGGCTGCGCGATGCCCGCGGCGCGCAGCGCAATGCCTTCATCAATACGCGCGACGCCAAAAGCGTCTGCCTCAGTGAGCGCGAGCGCCGTCGGGACGAGTCCATGGCCATAAGCGTTCGCCTTCACCACCGCGACCACGCGCGCACGGGGCGCAAAGCGGCGCAGCGCCTTGAGGTTCGAACGTAACGCGCCGGTGTCGATGACGGCCCGGATGAGCCGGCTCACTTCAATACGCCCTCGGCGTAGGAGTCGGGGCTGTAGCTGCGGAAGCGGCTGAATTCGCCCTGGAAGGTGAGCTGAAAATTCGCCGTGGCGCCGTTTCTGTGTTTGGCAAGATCAATCTCGGCGACGCCCTTCTTCGTCGTGTTCTTGTCGTACACCTCTTCGCGATAGATGAGGAGGATCATGTCGGCATCCTGCTCGAGCGAGCCGCTTTCGCGCAGGTCCGACATCACGGGGCGCTTGTGCTCGCGCTGCTCGACGCCGCGATTCAACTGCGACAGCGCGATGACGGGACAGGCGAGCTCCTTGGCGAGCGCCTTGAGACCGCGCGAGATTTCCGCGATTTCGGTGGCGCGATTCTCCTTGGTTCCCGGCACGTGCATGAGCTGCAGATAGTCGACGACGATGAGATGCAAGCCGTGCTCGCGCTTGATGCGCCGTGCGCGCGCGCGCAGATCCGTTGGCGTCAGCGCCGGGGTCTCGTCAATGAAGATGCGCGCCTGGGACAACTGTCCCGTGGCGCTCGTCAAACGCACCCAGTCCTCATCGGCGATGCGGCCGCTCCTGATGGCGTTCAGCGGCACATTGCCCACCGAGGACAACATGCGCGTCAGGAGCTGGTCGGAAGGCATTTCCATGCTGAAGACCACGACCGACGCTTGCGTCGTGCGATCGAGCGCCGCGTTCTCCGCCATGTTGACGGCGAGGGTCGTCTTGCCCATCGACGGGCGGCCGGCGACGATCACGAGATCCCCGGGGCGCAGCCCACCGGTCACTTTGTCAAAATCGTGAAAGCCGGTCGCAAGCCCGCGCAGCGAGTCCGGATTTGCATGCCAGGAGTCGATCTGGTCAATGAGCGCAGGCAGGAGCGTCTTCGCCGACTGCGCGCCGTCGCGGCTCCTCGTGCCCTCTTCTGCGATCTCAAAGACGCGCTGCTCGGCGCGGTCGACGAGCTCGCTTGCGGTCAGACCCTCATCGCTGAAGACCGAAGCTGCGATGTCCGTACCCGCGCGGATGAGCTTTCGGAGCAGCGCGCGCTCGCGCACGATGGCGGCATACGCACGCACATTGGCCGCCGTGGGCGTATCGCGCACCAGGGTTCCAAGATAGGCAAGGCCGCCGACCTCTTCCAGAAGCCCCGTGCGCTGCAGCTGCTCGGAAACCGTCACCGCATCGCAGGGCTGTCCGGAGCCTGCGAGGCTGCCGATGGATTCAAAGATCTGCCGGTGGTCGGGACGATAGAAGTCGCTCGAGCGCACGACGTCCGCGACATTCTCCCAGGCCACGGGGTCCAGCAGCAGACCGCCCAAGAGTGCCTGCTCGGCTTCTACGGAATGCGGGGGAGTGCGAATCTCCTCAAGCGTGCCGGATTCGCGACGCGCTTGAGCAGGAGCGGCCACTTCAATCTCGCGTGAACTTGGGAGCGAGCCTTGCGGCTACTCTTCCGCGACGATGACCACGGTGACGGGCGCGTCGACGTCCGCGTGCAAGTGCACATGCACGACATGCTCACCCACCATGCGCAGCGGTCCACCCGGCAGGCGCACCTCGCTTCTGGCGATGGCCATGCCCGCGCGCGTTGCGGCCTCGGCGATGTCCGCCGTGCCGATGGAGCCGAAAAGCTTGCCCTCGGTGCCGGCCTTGGCGGCGATGGTGAGGCGATAATTGGTGAGGGCTTGGGCGCGTTCGCTCGCGGAGCGCAGCTCGTCGCCGGCGATCTTCTCCAGCTCCGCACGGCGCACCTCAAATCTTGCGACATTGGCGGCGGTGGCGAGCGTTGCCTTGCCCTGCGGCAAGAGAAAATTGCGCCCAAAGCCGGATTTGACCTTCACCCGATCGCCGATGTTGCCGAGATTGGCGACCTTCTGCAGCAGGATGAGTTCCATGGACCGCTCCTAGTGCTGATCGGTATACGGCAGGAGCGCGAGGAAGCGCGCGCGCTTGATCGCAATGGCGAGCTGGCGCTGATAGAACGACTTCGTTCCCGTGATGCGGCTCGGCACGATCTTGCCCGTCTCGGTAACGTAGCCCTTCAAGGTCGCAAGGTCCTTGTAGTCAATGGATTTGACGCCTTCGGCGGTGAAACGGCAGAACTTCTTGCGTCGGGAGAAGCGGCTTGGCGCGGCGGTTTTCATGACAGGCGCCCCGTGCTCACAGGCTCATCGGCCGCGATGCCCTCATCGGCTTCGGCGAGGAGCGGCTCATCGCGCACGCGGTCGCGGCGTCTGCCGCCATCGTCATCGTCGGATAATCCTTGCGCGTCATCGCGGGGGCGCTCGCGCCGGCCGCCGGCCTCCTCTTCCTCGGCTTTCGCCATGTGCGAGGGCTCGACGATTGCCGAATCGACACTGGTGACGAGATGGCGCAGCACGGCGTCGCTGAAGCGAAAGGCGCCGGTGAGCTCGTCAACGATTTTCTGGTCGCACTCAATGTTCATGAGAACGTAGTGCGCCTTATGCACCTTGGCGATGGGATAGGCGAGCTGGCGCCGACCCCAGTCTTCCAAGCGATGTACGTGCCCGTTGCCGGCCGCGATGATCCCCTTGTAGCGGTCGATCATGGCAGGAACCTGCTCGCTCTGGTCTGGGTGCACCAGAAACACGATTTCATAATGCCTCATGGATCTTCCTTATGGTTTGACAGCCGCTTGTCCGCGAGGGTGCGTCAATGCAGCAAGGAGATCTGGCCTCGACCTGTGAAGTTACAAGGCCATAACCCCCCAAGATCAGGGGCCGCGCAGAATACTGAAAAGCCTTGCAAATCGCAATAATAAGATGACGCAAGGCATGTGCCGGGGATGACGTAATCGATTAGTTTGCCGCAGTCTCGCGCTGTCGCACAGCCTCGTAAAGAAGCATCCCGGCGGCGACCGACACGTTGAGGCTCTCCACGGCGCCCAGCTGCGGCAGCCGCACCACAAAGTCGCAGTTTTGCCGCGTGAGCTTGCGAAGCCCGGCTCCTTCGGCGCCGAGTACGAGGACCGTGCCGGTGCGCAGATCCACATCCGACGGGCGCTTGTCCGCCTGCGCCTCGGCGCCGACGACCCACAACCCTCCTGCCTTCAAGAGGCTCAAGCAGCGCACAAGGTTCGTCACGGCGACGACGGGGGTCGTCTCCGCAGCTCCAGCTGCAACTTTACGCACCGCCGGTGTCAGCTGAGCCGCGCGGTCCTTCGGCACGACGACCGCGACCGCTCCGCAGGCATCCGCGGTACGCAAACAGGCCCCCAGGTTGTGAGGGTCCTGCACCCCGTCGAGCGCGAGCACGAGGGGATCCTTCGCGCTTGCGAGCGCACCTAGCAGATCATCCTCGGTCCACGGAGGCAGGGAGGTCACCTCGGCGACGATGCCCTGATGCACTACTTCGCCCAGGAGTTGCTTGAACTCGCGCGCGTCGCCGTGTTCGATCGCCACGCCATGGCGGGTGGCAAGCTCAATGATCTCGCGCAGCCGCGCATCGTCACGGCCTGCGGCAAGTTTGAGGCGCAGCGCGCGCTGCGGCCGGCGCAGGAGAAGCGCACGCACGGCGTGCAGACCAAAGATGATCTCAACGCTGCTGGTCACTCTTCGACGAGTTCCAGATCAATCAGTCCCTCGATGGGATTGACGGCGGTGACGACAACTTTCAGCTGTCCGCCCGCGCGCAGCCGCCGACCGTGGCGCCGCCCGACCCAACCGTGACCGTCGGCCTCCATTTCGTAGGAGTCATCGGTCAGCCGATCGACGTGCAGGAGCCCGTCGACGGCGACCTCCAGAATCTGCACGAAGCAGCCGAAGTCGACGACCGTCGTGATGAGCCCGTGAAACGTTTGGCCGATGCGCTCACGCAGGTACGTGCACTTCAGGAAATTGTTCACGTAGCGGTCCGCCTCGTCGGCGCGTTTCTCAAGCTTCGAAGTACTCTCCCCAAGAAGAGAAAGTTCGGCGGTGTCGTAGTTCACGCCGGCGGCACCGCCCGCCGCGCCGAGCGCCCGCAAGGTGCGGTGCACCACCAGATCCGGGTAGCGGCGGATGGGGGACGTGAAATGGGCGTAGTGCTCCAGAGCGAGCCCGAAATGGCCGATGTTTGTCGGCTGATACACCGCCTGCGGCAAGGAGCGTATGACGAGCGATTCGACGAACGGCCGCTCCGGGGCTTTACCCAACCGGCGGGTGATCGCCTGCAGGTCGCGCGGCGCGACGGTCTTCGGAATTTGCGCCTCGATGCCGAGCGCGGTGAGCGTAGCGAGCAGGCGGTCGAGCTTCACCTCTTCGGGTTGCCCGTGCACGCGATACAGCGTCGGCGTGCGCGTGCGCGCAAGCTCAGCCGCCACGGCGACGTTGGCAGTGATCATGCATTCTTCAACCAGGCGATGGGCATCGTTGCGCGAAACAAGATCAATCGCCGTCACTCGCTCAGCGGAATCGATGCGAAAGCGCGCCTCGGGCGCGTCGAAATCAAGCGCGCCGCGGCGTGCACGCGCCTTGTGCAGCACCTTATAGACATCCACCAATATGCGCAGACGCTCAACGAGAGGCCCGAGCTGGCTGCATGCCCCGGACTGGCCTTCAAATAAGGCAGCAAAGGCGAGCGTATAGGTCAGGCGCGCCGCCGAGCGCATGACAGCGGGATAGAAGCGCGCGCTCTTCAATGCACCGTGATGATTGATCACCATATCGGCTACGTAGCACAGCCGATCAACTTTTGGCGCAAGCGAGCACAGATGATCGGACAGCGTCGGCGGCAGCATGGGGACGACGCGGGTCGGAAAGTACACCGAAGTGCCGCGCTCGCGAGCTTCGTTGTCAAGCGCCGTGCCAAGGCGCACGTAGTAACTGACGTCCGCGATGGCAACGATGAGACGGAAGCCCTCGGGATGCGGCTCGGCATAGAGGGCATCGTCAAAGTCCTTGGCATCCTCCCCGTCGATCGTCACGAGCGGCAGATCACGCAGGTCGATGCGGGAGGCCGCCTCGGCAGGATCGACGCGATCGCCGTACTCATGCGCCTCGCGCAACGCTGCGGGTGTGAATTCATGCGGTAGATCGAAGCGCGCAATGGCAGCCTCGGTCCCGAGTTCCACCGGGCGGACGGGATCCAGGCGCTTCTCAATCACCGCCTGCGCGGGCGCCGTCGAGCTTGCATAGCGTCGGATGCGCGCGATGACCCAGTCGCCGTTTCTCGCACCCGCAAGATCCGCCGGCGCGACGCTGCAGCGCAGCTGCAGGCGCCGATCAGCCGCGCTTACCCAAGCGCCGCGGCCTTCCTGCTCGACGGTGCCCAAAAACGCGGTCACACCGCGGTCAAGGACCGCTTGCACCTCTCCCGTCCAACGACCGCTTCCGTCACTCGACACGCCCACACGAACGCGGTCGCCATGCAAAAGGCCGCGCATCTGGGATGGCGGCAGGAACACATCCTCGGTCTGTCCCGGCACCCGCAGGAATCCAAAGCCGCCGCGGTTCGCTGTGACCGTCCCCTCGACAATCTGTCCGTCGAGCGAGATCTTGCTGCGCTTTCCCGCGTGGCCGGCAGGAGTCTTTTGAGTCCGGCTGGGTGCCCGCTTTGGCTGAGCCGCCGGAGCGCGATCACGACGCCCAAACTTTCCGCGACGCGGGGTCAATTGACAGTCCCCCACCCCATGCGTACATTCCGGCGCCTTCCTTGCTTCCGGTTCACCGCCCAGGTGGCGGAATTGGTAGACGCACTAGTTTCAGGTACTAGCGGGTAACACCGTGGAGGTTCGAGTCCTCTCCTGGGCATTCTTTTCAAGCATTTACAAGTCATTTTTAAAGTAATTTATCGATCCGGGTCTAATTAGAATTTCGCGCGTCCGCCGCCTGATTGTACGCACCCTTTTTCGGGGGTGGGCGCTAGTTCCCGCATCAGTGCAAGCAACGCGCCCTGAGTGCAGATAGCACCTTCAGTTTGACTCGCTCACTGGTCATGTTGGTGATTCGCTAAATTGGCCTCGCGCAAATCGAATTCTCGCTCGAGCCGTCGCCGCGCCTCGTCTTTCAATGCCCCCTGACGATACAGCTCATTGGTCCGCTCACGCTCGGCTGCGATCAGCACCAACTCTAATTCGTCGGCAGGCAACGCCAGATCATGATCGGTCTCTTCCCGGGCGGGTTCGCCCTCGAAATGGCTAAGACGTTCTTGGTACCTTGTCCGGAGCCGCTGAACGACATCATCAGAAAGTCCCCGTTCCGCGGCGAGCCGATCGAGGCGCTCGATCGCAGCTTCAATAGCGCCTCGGCGCGCTAGCAACTCCTCAGCCTTGTCCGCGCGGAGTTCCCGCTCACCGGTGTTGGCGAGGCCGAGCACGCGGATTATCGCGGGTAACATCAAGCCTTGGCCTACCAGCGTCACGAGGATTACGGCAAACGTGAAGAAAAGAATCAGATCGCGATCGGGAAATGCTCGGCCGTTATCCATTGACAACGGGATAGCGAGCGCTGCGGCAAGAGACACAATACCGCGTACGCCGGTGAAGGCGAGTAGAAATGGCCACTGCCAAGGCGGTGCGGGATCCGTGCGCGCTATTGAAGGGATCAGCCAGCGCGGCAGATACGTGGCCGGGAACATCCATACAAACCGAGCCAGGATCACCACTCCACTAACAACAGCGGCCCCCCCCATCAGTACGGACCACGAATAGGGTTCCAAGCCAGCACTCAATGTGCGCGCCTGCAGACCAGTCATGAGGAATACGATGCCTTCGATCAGGTACACGAGAACATCCCAAAAAAAGACACCTTGGAGCCGCGTCGCCGCGCTGATCATGCTTAAGCCATTCCAGCTGACATAGAGCCCGGCTACGACTGTAGCCAGTACGCCCGAGCCGCCCAAATGTTGAGGTGGCCAATAGGCAACATAGGGCGTCAAGATCGAGAGCACGATCTCGATTTGCGCATCCGCGACCCAGCGACGCAGGCGCAACATCAGCCAGCCGACGGCGATTCCCCATAGCAATTCACCCGCAATGATGACGCCAAAATCTCCGGCCGCCCTCCCAAATGAAAATGCCCCGGCGCTCACAGCCACGATCGCGAATCGATAGAGAATCAGCGCAGTGGCATCGTTGGCGAGGCCTTCCCCTTCCAGGATGACCAGGATGCGCTTGGGCAGCTGCATTTTGCGGGCGATTGCCAAGGGCGCCACGGCATCCGGAGGCGAAACGATCGCGCCCAAGACGAACCCCACCGGCCAAGACCAACCCAATAGCCAATGCATTGCCGCGGCGGCGGCCACCGTAGTGAACACGACACAACCGATGGCAAGTAGGGAAATTGGACGCAGACTGAAGCGGAATTCCCGCCAGCTCATCGCGACCGCAGACGAGTAGATCAGGGGCGGCAATACCAGAAGCAACACGAGCTCTGGTGCGAGCCGTACTGCCGGCAGGCCTGGGACAAGCGCTAGCCCCACACCCGTCAATACCAGGAGAATCGCTGGCGGAACATTCGACCGTTTCGCCACGATCCCGACCGCAGCGATTGCGATCAGCAGGAAAAGTAGAATCTGGATTTCGCGGATAATCAAATTGTGAGGCAGGAAAATGGGGTTGAAATGCTCGCGCGCCAATCACCGTGTCAGCTCCACGGGGTGATCGTGGTACGCCGCTGCGGCGCAACGACTATCTCACCATGAACAGCCCGCTCAAGCGAGCATACCTAATGCCAAGCGGTCCCTGGGATGGGTAACTATCTGGGCAACCAACTATCACGCGACGTCGAAAATCCAACTGCCTGATTATAGAGGAGGCGGTTCGCCAGTTAGAGGAATCTTCGGGACATAAACGCATCGGAAGCGCCCCGGGCGAAAACTGCCCCGGATGCGCTACAGCGCGCTGCAGATTGGGAATCAGTCCGTAAAGGACATGATCCGCCGCGCGCGATCGCGCAACCATGAGTGACGCGAGGAATCGCCCGCGAGCCCATTACGGCGTCTGAGGGAGTTCACCTCAACGCGCGCCGGCGAACTTGGGGGCTATGATCTCGTCTAACAGGTCGGGTTGTTGTGCGTTCCGGACCAAGTGCGGGTTTCGAAGCCCCGCGTGATAGTCGAGAAGCAGGCTGCGCACACTGTCGGCAGCTTCGACGATGAGTTCAATCGGCTGCGTAGTCTTCTCAGCCCTGACAATTGCGTCCCGCGCGGCGGAGATATTCCATTTGTGACCATCGACGGCTACCAGCCGCATCGTTGGCGCAACCCCTGCTACAAACGCGGGCGACCCGTTTACGACGTCAACGACTACCCCGTCCGACTTCACCCATAATCCAAGCGACAGACTGAGATTGTCCGACTCGTCAACTTTCTCTCGGGCCGAGAGAAAAACGTTGGGCTCATCATCGTATTGCAGCGACCAGCCACTCGCCTTGATTCCTCCGAGAGGCGCGCGAACGTTGATCGTATCGACTCTGGAGCGCAGGAATTCCTCCCAGTCCAGGGGCACGACTGCTCGAAGCGCAGCCACGAGGTCGGCCCGTGAATAGGGTTTCAATGAGGGCGCCCCAGCCGGGCCGCCGAAGAACTCTCGGCAGAAATCGTCGAATGAGCGTTTGTCGTTCGTGCGCTGGCGGATGAGGGTGTCGGCGTCAAGCCAGACCAGCAGCATTTCGTCGTAGTAGTCGCGCTTGCGCCGAATCGCCGCCCACTCGTTCGGGGCTTCATTGTACGCGGGCAAAGCGGTCGCCGTGTCCGCCAAGCTGCGCCATGATCGGCCGGGGCGATCCACGTCCATTAACGAAGCGATCCAGGCGACATAGGCGCGCGTTTGCTCCGGGGTGCTCAACCCGCTACGTGCCCGAAGCATGAAGTCACCAAGGTACCGCGTCATCCCTTCGTAGACCCAGAGCAAATCACTCACCATCGGTTGCTGGTAGTTGCGTGTGACGAGTCCGTTGGGTCGACGGTATTTGCCGTTCCACGAGTGCACATACTCGTGGGGAAGCGTCCGCCCTTCGATGAGACGCTCCGGATCAGTAAAAAAGCTCTCAGAATCCCGGATGTCGGTTGATTCATGGTGTTCGAGCCCGTCTTGCACGTCGAGCGTGTTTCCGAGCGAGACGAGCCAGACGTATTCCTTATAGTGGCCAGGCCCGAGCAGGCCGGTCGCTTCGGCTACGACGCGCCGCAAGCCGGCGACCACTTCTTCACTGACCGCAAGGTCGCCGGGAGCATCCGCGGCAACGCTGATCCGCGTCCCACCAGCGCCTTCAGTCAGCGGAATGGTTTTGAAGAACTCACCTGCCAATAGCGGTGAGTCGATCAGCCTTTCAAGCGAAGTCTGTGGCAATGAGATGCGCCCGTTCTCGACGCTCTCAGGATGAAGGGCACCGTCGAACTTCCAGCCGCTCGGGATAAGGACCTGTGCTTTTATCTGCAGGGTGTCGGCATCAGCATCGCTGGGGTATAGGATAAAATGATTGAACGGCACGATTAGAAGATGTGGCGTCACATTGGGGGTTTCGCCGTAACCGCCGCCGAAAGACTTGGGTGGGGAAAGATAGTCGAAACGTACGTCGAGAAGGCTTACACCGGCAGGAACGACGACATGAAACTCGAACGCATCGAGTGAATCACGGCGCCATGCGAGGACGCGTCCGCCGCCAGTGATCTGGAGCGCGACGAGCTGTGTCAACGGGCCCGTAGCGGTATGCTCGCCCGGAATCCACTTGGGGTAGGCCAGCGAAACAGATCCCGTGCGAACCGGAATGGCAAGGTGGGCGTGCTGGATACCCTGGGTTACATCACGCGCGTCAACTTCGAGAGTGAGCGGGGGCCCTCCCGCTCCAATTGCGGTCGTTGCGGCGAGTGCAAAACCGATGAATGCGGCCCGCGAAACAACTGACCTCATTGTAATTCCTGTTGTGCAGAGCGAGCTGCGGAAGGTATCTGTGAAGCCCAAATTGGCCCGCCTTGGTTCTCAACTGATGCGGAATATTCCCGAAGGCATTGCTGCGCGATCGCCTGTCGGTTCGCGCCGGCAGACTTTCAGCGCCTATGCATTTTTCAGCATCGCATGATGCGACAGTCGCAGTTTAGAGAATCCGCACGGCATAATCCAAGTCAGCGCGTGGGAGAGCAGGAATACTAAACCATGATTCGTATCCAAGAGGTGGAGTGGAATAAGGTCTTCGAATTCACATGGCGCATTCTGGTGTTCATTGTGGCCGTCGCTATCATCGTGATCGTATCGACCAACTGGACCCAGTGGGAAGGCGGAGAAGGTTGGCAACGAACGAATGATGCTTACCTTCAGTCCGACCTAACGCCCATATCCGCAAAAGTAGCGGGCTATATTCGCGAGCTTCCCATCCGCGACTACGAAAGAGTGCGCAGAGGACAAGTGCTCGCGCGCTTGGTCGATGATGACTACCGCGCCGCCGTCGCACAGGCGGAAGCGAACATCCTGAGCGCCACAGCACAGCATGGTGCGCTGCAGGCACAGCACGAATTGCAACTCGCCACGATCCAGGCCGCGCGCGCAGTTGTCGCATCGACCGTCGCCTTGCGTGAGCAGAATCGGCGCGATCTCGCCCGACAGCAGCGCCTACTTCAGACCGGTTCCTCCTCCACCGAGGCGAGGGAAAAGCTTGAAACAACCCAGGCGCAACTCGAGGCGCAACTCATGCAGAATCGAGCCCAGGCGGAGGCCGCGCAGCGCGAGCTCGCTGTCCTCGAAGCACAAATCGCACAGAGCGATGCCGCCATCGACGCCGCTCGGGCCGCGCTCGTCGTGGCCAAGCTCAATCTGCAATACACGACGATCATTGCACCTGAGGACGGTGTAATCGGACAGCGCCAAGTGAAGCCCGGACAGTTGGTGGGCGTCGGAAGCCAGGTCACGACGCTGACTCCGCTGCCTGACGTGTGGGTCATTGCCAACTACAAGGAGACGCAGCTCACCCACATGGCGATTGGGCAACCGGCACGAATTACCGTGGATACGTTTCCCGGACATACGTTGCGCGGGCATGTCCAGGCATTCGCGCCAGCCTCGGGTGCAGAATTCGCACTGCTTCCGCCTGATAACGCGACCGGCAACTTCACCAAAGTCGTGCAGCGCATCTCGGTGAAGATCCTGATCGACGATGCGGACGGACTCGCCGATCGATTGGTTCCGGGCATGTCGGTAGAAGCACGCGTCAACGCGCGGGATGGGGGAAGAAGATGAACGCGTCCGCGCCGGCCGCGCAGTCAGGGCTGCTTGCCCCAACGCTCCCCTCGCCGCCGACATCGATTCCATGGCTTGGGCTCGTGGCCGTGCTGATGGGGACATTCATATCGACCCTGAATGGCCGACTGTCGAGCTTCGGGCTCGCCGATATCCGGGGCGCGGTGGGCGCAGGGTTCGATGAAGGTGCGTGGATTACGACCGCGCAAACCGTGGCGCAGATGTTTGTTCTACTCATTGCCGTATGGATGGGCGCCGCCTACGGCCCTCGTCGGGTGCTGATCTGGGCCTCGCTGTCGTTTGCGGTGATCTCGCTCATCATCCCGTACTCGACGAGCTTACCCATGCTGCTGGCGCTGCAGTTCCTGAGTGGCCTGGCCAGCGGATTCTTCATTCCCCTGACATTGAGCTTCGTTTTGCTCAGTATGCCGCCGAGATATTGGGCCTTCGGGATCGCAATCTATGCGCTCAATCTCGAACTCTCACTCAACATTTCCGCCTCGCTCGAGGGATGGTATGTCGAGCACCACTCCTGGCGATGGATCTTTTTGCAAAACGTCCCGCTCGCCTTGCTCATGTCGCTGTGTCTGCGGCGGGGCATCGCCATCAAGCCGATCACGGTCAGGCCACCGTCCGACCTATATGGTCTGGTGGCGGGCGGCACCGGGCTTGCGTTGATCTATGCGGCTCTCGACCAGGGCAATCGGCTCGACTGGCTTAACTCGGGATTAGTGTGCGGACTACTCGGCTCCGGCGCGCTCATCCTGGTGGCCTTCTTCGTGCACGAAGCGCTCACTGCCCGCCCGGTGCTCAACCTGAAGGTCGTATTCGGCGCACCAATTCCCGGCATGTTTCTATTGATCTCATTCCTTCGCCTAACGATTCTATCCACGAGTTACCTGATCCCCTTGTACCTCGGATCAGTGCGCGGCTATCGCGACCTTGAAGTAGGCGACACCCTGATCTGGATCGCGATTCCGCAGCTCATTTTCTGTCCCCTCGCGGCCCTCATGCTGCGGCGATCGGATGCGAGACTCGTTGCCTCTATCGGATTCATCTTCATTGGCATCGCCTGTCTAATGGTGGCATACAACCTCACGCCCCTCTGGGGCTCTTACCAATTCCTGCCCTCACAGCTTTTGCAAGCCGTTGGGCAAAGCTTTGCGCTTTCAGGCGTGATCTTCTTCGGAATCTTGCACCTAAAGCCCCAGGATGCCCTGACTTTCGGTGCGGTGCTGCAAACGGCACGGCTCTTCGGCGGAGAGATCGGCTCGGCATTCGTGACGACTCTGGCCCGAGTACGTGAGCAGGTTGCTTCGAACTTGATTGGGCTGCATGTGCAGATTGGTGATGCGCAGATCATTCAGCGCATCCGCGCCTACGGGGCCGTGACCACGCGCGTAGCGGACCCTTCCGGTGCTGCCGATCGCGGCGCGCTCGTGCTGGGTAACGCAGTGCGCGCTGCCGCTACGACGCAAGCTGTGATGGATTGCTTCGTTGTTGTCGCGTTCCTTTCTGCATTAGCGCTGCTATTCGTGGCCTATCGAAGCGCAGCTCCCGAAGGCCCCGCATCCCCGCTGCCGCTCTTTCGTGTACCGGAACGAAAACCGCAATGATTGGATTTACGAGCAACTCGTTGCGCGCGGGTGCCATAGCGGGAGCGATCATTCTTTTCCTCGCGTCATGTCACGTTGGGCCGAACTATCGGCCACCTGCACTGCCCGAGGGCGCGGCGGCACCGCTAGTCGGCGTGAATACTGCACTTGAGACTCCGACGCTACCACCCGATGCTTGGTGGCAGCTGTACAGCGACCCACGTTTAGACGATCTGGTGCAGGAGGCGCTCCGAGCGAACCGTGATCTCGCGGCCGCTGACGCGAACCTGGCCGCGGCGCGCGCTGCGGTGGCCGAAGTGCATGCCCATCGCTATCCCTCGACTGATGTGTCTGCCGGCGCCGTGCGCGGGCGCGATCCGGCCACGGACGAGATTCTAGAACTCACTGGTCGGCCTCCGCAGACCATCTGGCTCTACGAGGATGTGTTTCAGGTGGCTTACGAGGTCGATCTGTTCGGTCGTATCCACCGCGCCATCGAAGCAGCAAATGCCAGTGCCGAATCCGTTGCTGCGGCTCGCGACAGTGTGCGTGTAGTGGTCGCGGCGAGCACTGCGCGCTCATACGCCGCGGTCTGTGCGCTTGGAGAGGAGCTTGACGTCGCACGGCATTCATTCGACGTGGTGAGCCGCCAAGCTGCTATCACCAAGGAGCGCTACGAAGCCGGAGGGGGTTCGCAGTTCGACGTGACGCGCGCGCAGTCGCTGGCCAGCCAGGTTCGTTCGAGCATTCCCCAGCTCGCGGGCGATCGCAAGGCGGCGCTTTTCGAGCTGACGGCGGTTCTGGGCCGCACCCCCGCGAATGCGCCCCGGGAGCTCGAAGAGTGTGTCACGCCGCCACGAGTAGCATCACTCATTCCGGTAGGCGACGGACGAGCCTTGCTCAGCCGTCGTCCTGATGTACGCCAGGCGGAACGTCGACTCGCTGCGGCAACTGCACAAATCGGCGTCGCGACCGCTGATCTTTTCCCCACCATTCACCTCACTGGCTTTTATGGAGGTGCTGCCACCGAGCCCTCGCAGTTGACGACAGGTCTCGGGCTCGTGTGGGGCGTCGGACCTTCCATCAGCTGGACGTTTCCCAATCAGGCCGGGCCGCGCGCCCGCGTACGGCAAGCCAAAGCCTCGCAGGCCGCTGCGCTGGCGGCGTTCGATTCGGTTGTACTCACAGCCCTCAAGGAAACCGAACAGGCGCTAGCTGAATACAGCGCCGCGTTGGACCGGCGCCAGGCACTCGCTGATGCGCAGGGCGAGATCCACCGCGCGTTCGACATCGCGCATGACGAGTATGCGGCCGGATCCGTGAGCAACCTCGACTTGCTCACCACGGAACAGTCCCTCGTGGCGCTGGACGCGGCGGTCGCCTCATCCGATGCCAGTCTGATCCAGCTTCAAATTGATGTTTTCAAAGCACTCGGGGGCGGATGGCACGACGAGGGCCCAAGAAGTCCGTAAAAGGGATTTATATACTTCACTCCCTTGCGGAAGTCAGCACATGTTTCCGGGCCTACGCTCATCGCAAACCGATCGCGTTACGCGCCCCCGTGCCAACCCCGGCGCGGCGCATGCTGGCGCGCGAGTGCGCCGCCAACCCGCGCCGTAGCCTCCAATCTGGCCCCGGACCAACGCGGCATCTGAGGCGGCCACGGATGCGTCAGTGAGCCACACGATGAGACGACTGCACTCGGTGCACTGCGCTTCGGGGTCAGTCCGCACTGCGTAATTTCGCGACTCGTTCGCCGGTCAGCGCCGACGGCTGGGTACCGAAACGGGCCGTGACATAGTTGGCCACACTTGCAATCTCGTAGTCCGAATACGCGGCTCCGAAGGCGGGCATGTTCGCCCCATCGCCCCTGGGATCGCGCCGCGCGCCAGACAAAATCACCTGCGCCACATTATTCGCCGTGGAATCGTTCACTGCGCGCGCGCCGGTCAATGTCGCGAAGGGGATGACCGGACTAACACCGCTCCAACCATGACAACTCGCGCATGCTCCCTCGTACACGGCCTTGCCCTGCGGGTCTACGGTGGCGGCGACGCCTTCGGTATGCAGGGACGATGCAGGACGAGGGTTGGCCACCGGTAAATCGGAGGTTGCAATGGCCGGTAACGACCGCAAATAGGCCACCATTGCCGTAATGTCGGTCTGCGCCAAATAGCTCAAGCTTGCGTCAATCGCCTCCCCCATGGGGCCGGTCGCAGTGCCGTGCCCATCCGCATGGCCCAACGAGAGATACTGCGCGATTTCACTATCGTTCCAGGCACCCAGGCCACTGGCGGGATTGGGAGTGATGTTGTAAGCACGCCAGCCGGCCTGCACGGTCCCAGCGAACTTAGCGCGATTATTAAGTGCCTGGAAAAGGTTTCGTGGCGTGTGGCACTCGCCACAATGACCCAGCGCCTCAACGAGGTACGCACCGCGATTCCACTCCGGGCTGCGCGCGACGCGAGGCTCAAAACGCTTATCTGGATTGAAGAGGAGTGACCATACCCACATCAGTGGGCGCTGATTGAACGGAAACACCAGCGTGTTCTGCGGGGCCGCCTGATGCACAGGCTTGAGACTGAATAGATACGCCTTGATGGCCAGCGCATCATCGTCCGACATATACGTGTAGCTTGCGTACGGCATCGCCGGATACAATGGCGTGTGATCGCGACCGACTCCTTTATGTACGGCTCCCAAGAAATCGGCGTCGGTGTATTTGCCGATACCGGTCTCCGAGTCGGGAGTAATATTGGTCGAATACAAAGTGCCGAAGGGCAGCACGAAGGGCAGTCCGCCTGCGAACGGCACTCCGTTCTTGGCTGTGTGGCACACTGCGCAATCCGCTGCACGTGTCAGGTATTCGCCGCGCTCCACCGCGCTTGCCGCTTTCAGTTCCGGCGGGACGCCAGTCGGATCCCGGCCCTGATAGCTGGCAAGCGGCACGTGCCGGCCGCCGGCGAAGTCGGTAGCTCCAGGACCCAATACGATCCAAGCGAAAGCACTCACCGCCACGAGAATTACTGCCGCGAGGAACCACAGCAGGTAGCGCCTTGTACGACCGCCCTGCTCAGCGCCACTCATGCGGGCTTTCTCCCCGAGAGCACGGCGCGGTCGACCGGCAGCCGGCGCAATCGAATGCCTGTCGCGGCAAATAGTGCGTTTCCGAGCGCGGGGGGCGCGGCTGTCGTACCCGTCTCACCGATACCGCCCGGGACTTCACCGCTTTTGATGAGATGCACCTCAATCTGAGGCATTTCGTTGATTCGTAGCATGCGGTAATCATGAAAATTACTCTGCCGCACCCGACCCCTTTCGATATCGATATTGCCGTACAGCGCCGCGGTCAATCCGAATGTCAGCCCACCCTGCAGCTGCGCGATCACCGTATCCGGATTGACAACGATCCCAGTGTCCACGGCTGAGATGACCCGCTGCACGCGTACTTCACCATGTTCGTCGACCTGCGCCTGCGCGACGGTTGCAATGAAACTGCCGAACGCCGCCTGCACTGCGACGCCCCGCCCTGTGCGTGGTGGTAAGGGCCTTCCCCATCCCGCCTTGTCAGCGGCCAGTTCAAGCGCTGCCCTGAGGCGTGGCGTCTTGTCGAGCAGATCACGGCGAAAGGCGACCGGATCTTTGTTCACTTTCCTCGCAAGCTCGTCGATGAAACTTTCGATGGCGAATACGTTGTTGTTGGGGCCGACACCGCGCCAGAAGCCGGTCGGCACCGCAAATGGCTCGTCGCGCACATATTCCACGCGCAAATTGGCGATGTCATAGGGCATGTCCGCGGCGCTGTCGATGGCATCGATATCGATGCCTTTTTGAAACGCCGGCGGCAGCCAGCGCGCAATGATGGAGGAGCCAGTGATGCGATGCTTCCAAGCGGTGATTCGTCCGTTCGCCATGCTCGCGGATAACCGATCCAAGTACACGGGTCGGTAGATGTCGTGTTGGATGTCCTCTTCGCGTGTCCATACGACCTTGACCGGCCCGTCGACCTGCTTAGCGATCAGTACGGCCTTTTCGACAAAGTCCGTCTCCAGCCGTCTGCCGAATCCGCCGCCAATGAGGTGGTTGTGAACCGTCACCTTGTCCGGAGGGAGACCCGTCACTTTCGCCGCCACCGCCTGTGCCCTGGACAGGACCTGGATGCCCACCCAGACCTCGCAACTCGTCGGCGTCACATGCGCTGTGCAGTTCATCGGCTCCATGGTCGCGTGCGCGAGGAAGGGCAGTTCGTAGATCGCCTCGTGCAACTCACCTTCGGACAGTCCTTTGGCGGTGTCGCCGACGTTGTTCGCAACGGCACCTTCCCGCTCGCTGGCAATGCGAATTTTCTTCCAGACATCCGCGGATGAGATCGCCGCATTGTTGCCCTCGTTCCACGTGATATCGAGGGCAGCTATCCCTTGTTTTGCCGCCCACATGTGATCGCCGACGACAGCAACAAAATCATCGAATTGGACCACTTGCTGAACACCCGGCAATGTCTTGGCTTTGCTGTCGTCGACATGTCCCACCTTGCCGCCGAACACCGGGCAGGCCGCAATCGTGGCGAATTTGACCCCCGGCGGCATAACATCGATTCCGTACACCACCTTGCCGTTGACCTTCTCCGGCGTGTCGAGGCGCTTGAGCGGCTTGCCGACCAGTTTGAAATCCTTCGGATCCTTGAGCATCGGATCCTTTGGTGGTGTCAGACCGTCCGCGCGGTCGACGAGCGCGGCATACCCGAGGTGCCGTCCACTTGCATCGTGGATCGCCGTACTGCTGTCGGTGCGAATGCTCCCCGGATCCACCTTCCAGATCTGCGACGCCGCCTGAACCAACATGGCGCGCGCGCCGGCGGCCGCCTTGCGCAAAGGCATCCAAAACGCCCGTATTGAATTTGAATTGCCGGTGACCTGAATGCCGAACGTCGGATTGGCATACAGCTTGTCATTGGGCGGCGCCGCCTCCAGCGTCACCTGATCGAAGGCGGCATCGAGCTCCTCCGCCAAGATCATCGCCACCGCCGTGTAGATGCCCTGCCCCATCTCAACTTGCGGCATGATCAGAACGATCTTGCCGTGGCGGTCGATGCGAATGAACGCGTTGGGCGCAAACACTGCGCTTCCGCCAGATGAAGCGCCGCTCGTCGGTACGTAAAAACCAACCAGCAACGCGCCACTCACGCCTAAACCCGCACCCAGGAAGGCGCGTCGGGTCACCGCGTGGTCGAGATCGGGAATCGCTTGCCGTGCTGCAGGATCGATCATCCTTCTCTCCCATTACCGGCTAAACAGGCTGTGCCGCTCGTTTAATCGCCTCGCGAATGCGCACATACGTCCCGCATCGGCAGATATTGCCCGCCATTGCCGCATCAATATCGGCATCGTTGGGATGCGGAGTCGCGCGCAAGAGCGCGGTCGCGGACATGATCTGGCCCGACTGACAGTATCCGCACTGCACGACTTCCAGATCGAGCCAGGCCTTCTGCACGCGGGCGCCGCCAGGGGTCATGCCAACAGCTTCGATGGTCGTGATCGGGCGGTCTCCGATGGAGCCAATCGGTAACACGCATGAGCGTACTGCGCTGCCATCCACGTGCACGGTACAGGCGCCGCATTGTGCAATGCCGCAGCCAAATTTAGTGCCCGTCAGTCCCAAAACATCCCTCAGAACCCAAAGCAAAGGCATGTCTGCGGGAGCGTCGACGCTCTTCAGCTCACCGTTTATTCGCAGATTAATCATGCATCACCTCGAAAATGGTCTCTAGCGTCGGCGCGAGCACAGAAAGCCTTGCTGATGGTATAGCGGTTCGTTGAACCGCATGGCTCTAAATAGCTTCTCGCCTTCGCCCTCCGATCTGGCAACCCGCGGACTCCTCCGCTAAATATAAGCTCATTGCTCGCTGCCCAAAACAGCTCGATCGCATCGGTTTGTACAAACGTGCTTTTGCTTGCAGATTCCTTGCAGATTCGGATATGTAGGACGAATCACGGTCGCGACCCACCCGCTTCATATAACGAGCTGCATGAATGGCGCGGTACAGGAGACCGACCTGCGCTGCCGGGCGGCACAGGACGTCCCCGGTAAGCTGCGTTGGCCACCTCGGGCAGTTTCCGCGGATACTCAGTGCATCGACGTGCCATTTCGCCATGTCTGCGAGTAGTGGCTGCAATTGTCCAGAGACCGGATTCGTGAGCTTGCCGTGAGGTGATAAGGGCTTCCGTGTCGGGCGATGACCCGAGTCATCGCCGGATATGCCAGCGCCCTGGCCAATGCGTAACTACCTAGCAAGCCTGATGCACCGGGAATTGACGCGTTCAACCGGATTGACTTCCAGGACGATTCTTTCCGCGGCTTACGAAGGGATTTCAGAGCCTAGTATTCAAACCACTGCTTCAGCGCCGCGATCTTTCCCTTCGGGTACGGCGGAAACAGATGCTCGATTGCGACGTCTGCTGGCGAAATGAGCATGGAAGGAGCGGCTCACGAGCTAAAAAAGACAAAACAGGCTAGATCGTTCGACACGACCTGCACTGAGGGTCTTAACCAGTGCATGCGCTGCCGCCTTACCCTGTGTCGAAGAGGAACGCTCTAGAACCTGCACTGCCGCACAAAAGAAAGCCAGACTGTGCAAGCAGAGGGAGTTCTAGAGATCATGTGGCGCCCTTAGGGCCCGTCCTAGCCGCTCGCGCCATGGCAGTCGGCAAATCATTACCGCGCCATCGCGCTTGGCAAAACATGCGCAGCAACCGCAAAACCGTCCAATCCTTCTGAAATTAACGATGCTACCGTTCGTCCGCATCGAAGCATTCTCGAAAACTCGGGCGGCCTTCGCACGCACATAAAACAATCTATTCGACCGCAGCGCCAATCCTATGGAGCAACCTACGTGAAGAAGCTACCTCTGAGCCTCATTGCAGTCGTTTTTAGCTGGGCCGCGGCGATGGCGGCTGAAGAGACAATTCCGTTCAACAGCCTTACCGGAAAACCCGTGCTCGAGGCAGACGCTCAACCTACGGGATCCCTAACATTCAGCGGCGCTTCGGTCGCTGCGGGCGTCGGCTACGTCTGGGGTCACGGAACGCTGACCTATAGCGACAAGCAATACAAGTTCAAGGTTTCGGGCGTTTCGGTCGTTGACGTAGGTGCAGCCAACATCACCGCTACAGGCGACGTTTACAATCTAAGCGGACCGCAGGATTTCGATGGCAAATATTCGGCGGTCGCAGCCGGCGTAACGGTCGGTAATGGTGGTTCCGTCGCCTATCTCTCGAATGGCAAAGGTGTCGTGATCAAGTTGCATTCAGCAACCCAGGGACTGCGATTCAATCTTTCCGCTGACGGTGTGCGTATCACGCTCCAGCATTAGGTTTAGATCCTTGCACCCATCATCATTGGAGTAGTCATGCCGGCGCCGTGAGCCTCGACGATCGTAAGAATACGCGGGCAGAATCGAACATCGATCGACATCTGAGCCTGGGCGCAAAGACATAGGCCGCTTCAAAGGTTTGCATCATTTTACTTGGGTGGTTTGGCCCGGTGGCGGGGCCGCTTAACCTCTGTCAATACTCCCTGGGCCACTCATCCCCTCACCGGGGGATAGGTGGGCGCGATGGCTCGCGGCATCATCGGTCTCATGGCGCAATGCCGAGAGTGACCAATGGACAGGCCTTATCGCTACAGCAGCGCGCTACTCAATCCAAAGCTCACGCTCTTTGTCGTTCCAAAACTCGATTTCCATGGTGCTATGATTGAAAACTCCATGGTGATACGGGTCATTTTTTTTGTACTCGCTGTATTCACCTTGATAGTCACCGCGACGCTTCTTGTACGCCTCGAAATCGGCAAGACTCTCGTACTCCCACAGGATGAAATGCCGCCCCGACTCTGCCCCCGCCACGTACTTTACAAAGTAGCGCACGCTCTTCCATTCCTTGAAAAGCTCACGATGCTCGCGCACCCATTTAAGCCAGCGACGCATCCACTCGTCATGCAACTGCTCTTTTCCTTCCGCCACGACCCAGCTTTCCATCTCAAACACAGCCATTGAGTGATCCGCCTTTATAGAATATCTTTTTGTCGCTGCCACCAAACTCGCCCGCATACTTCGACAGAGTTTCGATGTCGTATCCTAACTTCGGCGCGCTGTCCTTTGCGTTGCCAAGGGCTGTGCGTCCGCGGCTTCCGGCGGCGAGCACCAACCGGCTCGAAAGCAGGGCGGCTCCCCCAATTAACGCAGAGCGCAGCAAAGTCCTGCGCACAATCGTTTCGCTCATCTCACTCCCCTTTTAACTACTAAATTGAACTAACAGCAATGCACATTTTTGACGCGAACCTTGTTAGTGCTTGCGCCATTCGAAAAATTCCACCGAGTACCCAGCTGGGTCGCGAATAAGGAAAGCGCGGATGGGAACGGCGGGGTGATCATAGATATCCTTCTCGAACCTGATTTGCCCGCCGCGCTTGAGCCGCTGGTACCAGGATTGCACGTCATCGGTCACGATGCTGACCATCACCGCATCGCGCTTCGCATCAGCCGAGATCTGCTCCTGCGGGCGTTTGACGATCCCGATAGTCGCTCCCGGTGATGATCGATAGAGCGTAACCCAGGGCGTGTCGTAGTAAGGCGACAGCCCCAATAGCTCGCCGTAGAAGCGACGCGCAGGTTCGAGATCCGAGTAATACAGGAATGTGACCTGATCGTGCACGCCGGCCAACGGCGCGGCGGTGGTAAATCGCGGGGTCGTAGATTTATCGCTGTCTGCATTCATCGGTGGATTGGCGGCACGGCTTACTTCCGGCATGACGCACGCTGAAG
>Ga0302326_10006322_pt1 | contig 26580 bp, 25 predicted proteins | sample Palsa_T0_3_FD_202264 | JGI IMG/M metagenome (GOLD analysis project Ga0302326, IMG submission 202264) | Peat permafrost microbial communities from Stordalen Mire near Abisko, Sweden - Palsa_T0_3 | ecosystem: Environmental > Terrestrial > Soil > Palsa > Peat permafrost | place: Sweden: Abisko... | reverse complement strand
TTGAGGTCGTGGTGCACGATGAGGGCGTCGTCGCCGACGGAGCTGTTGACGTTCGGGAAGTCAGCCAGGGCGTCGACCACCGCCCGGGTGATAAAGGGAAGGTAGGTGAGCCCGAAACCCTCCGCCTCCTTGAACTTGTCCTTCTCGGCTCTGCGAACCTTCTCGACGCCGAAGTAGTCGGCCTCGACCGCCACCATGGTGTGGGCGGAGGTCTGCTTGGAGCGCACCATGTGCTCCGCCGTGCGGCGGCGGATGTTGGTAAACGGCACGACCGTGTCGCGCTCACCCTCGGCGGCCACGACGGGCGGTGGTGTGGGAGGGCGCCCGGCCGGCGCGGCGGCCGGGGTTCGGGTAGGTGCGGCCGGGGCGGTGCGAGTCGGGGCGGGCTGGCGGGCCCCGGCGCCGGATTCGCCATTCCGGCGATCGATCAAGGCCAGCACGTCCGAGCGGGTGATCCGCCCACCTGCGCCGGTGCCCTCGATCCGGGTCGGATCCAGGTCATGCTCTGCGATCAGCCGGCGCACGACCGGTGAGAGGACCAGCCCCCCGTCCCCGCCGTCTCCCCCGCTGGCGGCGGCCCCAGCGGCAGCCGCCGCGGCGGGGGTGGGCTCGGACGGCGGCTGGGGCGACGCCGCGGCCGCCGGCTTCGGCTCGTTGGCAGCCGCTGGCTCCGGCGCAACGGCGGCCGCGGCCGGGGTGGGCTCGGACGGCGGCTCCGGCGCGGCAGACGGCGACTCGGACGGCGGCTCCGGCGCGGCGGACGGCGACTCGGGCGCAGCGGCCGCCGCCGCCGGCTCCGCGGCAGCCGCCGGCGCCGGCGCTTCGGTGCCGTCTGAGATGACCGCCAACCGGGTGCCCACGTCGACGGTGTCGCCTTCGGGCACCAGGATTTCGGAGATGACGCCGGCCACCGGAGAGGGCACCTCCGAGTCAACCTTGTCGGTCGACACCTCGAAGAGCACCTCGTCTTCGGCGATGGTGTCGCCGACCTGTTTCATCCAACGGGTGATGGTGCCCTCGGTCACCGTCTCGCCCAGCTGGGGCATGGTGATCTCAGCCAACGTGCAGACCTCTTCCGGTCAGGGCGAGCATGGTCTCGCCGAAGGTCTCCGACAGGGTGGGGTGGGGCTGGATGTAATGGGCCACCTCCTGCGGGGTGGCCTCCCAGTTGACCGACAGGTAGGCCTGGCCGAGTTGCTCGGTCACCCACGGGCCGACCATGTGCACCCCCAGGACCCGCCCGGCCTTGCCGTCCGGGCCCTTCTCGCAGATCACCTTGACGAGCCCGTCGGGTTCGCCGACGATGAGGGCGCGTCCGTTGCCGCCGTAGGGGTCTTTCTTGGTCACCACCTCAAAACCGGCCTCCCTGGCCGCCTCTTCCGACAATCCGGCGAAGGCGACCTCCGGGTGGCAGTAGATGCACCAGGGCACCTTGGCGTAGTCGACCGGCACCACGGCATCCCCCAGGATCTGGTCGATGATCACCACCGCTTCGGCGAAGCCGACATGGGCCAGGGCCGGGGTGTCCACCAGATCACCGGCTGCGAACACGCCTGGCTCGCCGGTCCGCATGTACTCGTCAACCTCGACGAAGCCGCGCTGGTCGACGGCCACCTTGGTCCCTTCGAGGCCCAGGTTGCCCGACAGCGGGCGGCGCCCGACCGACATCACCACCGCGTCCACAGTTACCTGCTCGCCTTCCCCGAAATTGACGGTGGTCGACTGCCCGTCGCCACTCGGGGTGTGCCCGGTCACCGTGACACCCGTACGAACATCTATGCCCCGCTTCTTGAAGGACCGCAGCACCACGTCGGCCACGTCGCGGTCGCAGCCGGGCAGGATCTTCGGGAGTGCTTCCAGGACCGTTACCTGGGCGCCCAGGTCAGAGAGCATCGAGGCGAACTCGCAGCCGATGGCGCCACCACCGATCACGACCGCGGAGGACGGCAGCTTCTCGAGGTCCAGGACCTCGTCGGAGGTGAGGACCAGATCGCCGTCCACCTCGAATCCCGGGATGCTGCGGGGCACCGAGCCCGACGCCAGGATGACGTGGGTTCCCACCAACTCGGTCCCGTCGTCGATCCGCACCAGGTGATCAGGACCGAGGCTGCCGGTACCAATAAAAGTGGTGATCTTTCTCTTCTTCATCAATCCCTGCAGGCCCTTCCACAGCTGACCGACGACCTTCTGCTTGCGCGCTTGCGACTGGCCGAACTCAATCGCGGGCGGGTCGACTGCGATCCCGAACTCCTTGGCCCCCGTCACCGTTCTGTAGACGGTGGCCGTCTCCAGGAACTCCTTGGCCGGGATACAACCGCGATGCAGGCACGTCCCACCGACCTTCTCCTTCTCCACCACCGCGATGTTGAGACCGGCCAGCCCGCCTCGGAGAGCCGCGGCGTACCCAGCCGGGCCACCACCGATGACGACGACATCGAACTGCTGGGCCGTGGGGACCACCTCCTCGGAGAGCGACGCCCAATCTAGGCCTTCGGGATCGCTCCGCGGACACTAGGATCGCGGCACACATCCAGTACATCCTGACGCAGGGGAGCTCGGCGACACCGGGCTGAGAGGTCGGCTGCCGCGCCGGCGACCCTCACCACGACCGGCCCGGTAACGCGGGTCAGGGAGCGCACTTCTACATGACCCCAGGATCCAGTGAAGCTGACAACCTGGTCATCGCGGACCGGGTCTTCGGGTCCCGCCTGTTCCTCGGGACAGGGAAGTTTCCATCCAACCAGGCCTTGCGTGACGCCATCGAGGCGAGCGGCACGCAGGTGGTGACCGTCGCCCTGCGCCGCATCGACCCAACCGCCGGCGAGGACATTCTCGACGCCATCCCCGACCAGGTGCTCCTGCTGACGAACACGTCAGGGGCCGTGGACGCGGGTGAGGCCGTCCGGTTGGCCCGGCTCGCTCGCGCCGCCGGCCTGCCGCAGTGGATCAAGCTGGAGGTGACCCCTGATCCCCGTTACTTGCTGCCCGATCCGCTCGAGACGCTCCGGGCTGCAGAAGAGCTGTGTCGGGACGGATTTACGGTCTTGCCCTACTGCCCGGCCGACCCGATGCTGTGCAAGCACCTGGAGGAGGCGGGATGCGCGACGGTCATGCCGCTCGGGTCGTGGATCGGCTCCAACCAAGGTCTGCGTACGAGGGGGGCATTGGAGATCATCGTGGAGCAGGCGACGGTTCCGGTCGTGGTCGATGCCGGCCTGGGCGCTCCCAGCCACGCCGCCGAGGCCATGGAGTTGGGGGCGGACGCAGTGCTCGTCAACACGGCCATCGGTACCGCCGGAGACCCCGCCGGGATGGCTGCGGCGTTTCGACTGGCGGTGCAAGCGGGCCGAGCTGGGTGGCGCTCGGGGCTGGCGGCGGCAGGCCCGGTGGCGTCGGCTTCCTCACCCTTGACGGGGTTCCTGTCCTGAGCACCACCCCCGTCGTCCTGGAGTCCCGGCCCGACCGGGTGCCAGCCGAGACCGCCGCCGCCGACGTAGTGGCCACGGATGTCGCCGCTCTCTGGCGCCTGGCTGCTGCCGCGTCCGATGCGGACGTCGACCGGGCTCTCGGCCGCGCCGGGAACAGTCGCGGTCGACCCGGATTGGCGGACTTCGCCGTCCTGCTGTCCGAGGCCGCGGCGGCCCGGGTGGAGGATCTGGCCCAGGTCGCCCACCGCATCACGCTGGCCCGCTTTGGCGCCACGGTGCGTCTTTTTTCCCCGTTGTACCTGTCCAATGAGTGCGTGTCCACGTGCACGTACTGCGGGTTCTCGGCGGGCAACGACATCGCTCGCCGCACCCTCACCGTCGCCGAGGTCGAAGCGGAGGCAGCTGAACTGTTCCGGCGGGGGTTCCGCCACATCCTCCTCGTGTCCGGGGAACACGCCCGCATCGTCAACCGGGACTACCTGGTCGACTGCGTGCGCGCCGTAGCCCCCCGCTTCGCCCAGGTGAGCATCGAGGTCCAGGTGTGGGACACCGACACCTACCGCCGCCTCCTGGCCGTCGGTTGCGACGGTGTCACCGTCTACCAGGAGGCCTACGACCCGGTCACGTACGCCGCAGTCCACCTCAAAGGCAAGAAGCGCAATTATGCCTGGCGGCTGGCCGCTCCCGACCGGGCCGCCGAGGCCGGGATGCGTCGCCTGGCCATTGGCGCCCTGCTCGGGCTCCACCCGGACTGGAGATCCGAGGCCATCACCCTGGCTGCCCACGCCCAGGCGCTCAGCCGGCGCTGGTGGCGCTGCGAGGTCTCGGTGGCCCTGCCCCGGTTGCGGCCCGCCGCCGGCGGGTACCAGGCCGTGGAACCGGTCGGCGATGCGGCCTTCGTGCAGCTGCTGTGCGCGCTGCGGATCGTCCTGCCCGACCTCGGCATCAGCCTGTCGACTCGGGAACCGGCCGCGCTCCGAGATGCCCTGGTGCCCCTCGGGGTGACCATCATGTCCGCCGGTTCGCACACCGAACCGGGAGGCTATGCCTCCGAGAGCGCCGCCGAGCCGCAGTTCGCCATATCCGACACCCGCAGCCCACTCGAGGTCGCCGCCGCGCTCCGAGCCGCCGGCTACGACCCCGTATGGAAGGACTGGCAGCGCGCCTGAACACCGTGCCCCGGACATTGTGCTCTGGACGCGAGCCGATGGTCAGGCCCGGGCGGTCACGAGCCCGGGTGGGCGGCCTCTACTGGCGGCAGGTCCGCCACTTCTTCCTTGGTGATGTTGAGCCCGATACCGTGCTCGTCGACCCCGGTCACGGCGCCGATCGGGATGGCGACTTCCTTGCGACCCCATAGGTGCCCTTCTTGGAGCAGGACGTGGGTCACGTGATGATTGCTGGGGTCGATGACGAGCCCCTGGACTCGGCCAATGTCGCCGTCCGTAGCGTGGACCTGATCCCCGCGGCGTACGGCTACTTCACCAAGCGGGAGGGTGTCGCGAACGACGGGTAGAGAGAGGTTGCCGCCGCCGAGCATCCCGCCGCCCCCCAGCACGCCGCCGCCCAGACCGTAGTACGGCCAGGACAGAGCCTCACCTGGGCCGTAGCCGCCGTACCCGCCTAGGCCGCCCGGCAGAAACTGCGTCTCCTCGGCGTGCTCGAGCTGCTCGAACTCGGCGGTGTTACAGCGGAGCCGGATCTCGCCCGTCGTGGCGTCTACCAGATCGAGTGGAACGAGCCGGCCCAGCCCGCTGCGGTGCTTGGGTTCGACGACGAGATGGGTGACGGCCTTAGCAACGGGATCAACGACCACCTGACTCACGTCGCCGCAAACCCCATCGGTGCAGCTCACCTCGGCCCCAATCGTAAATTGAGTTGTTTCTCCCACGACTCTGTCCTTCCATTTCCGTTGAGCAACGACTTCCTCGCGTGTACAGTACGGGTTGACACGACAAGATCCCTGACGTGTCGAGCCGGCGTCCGGTCGGCTCGGGAGCGATGCTCCAGACCCTGGTAGCGCGTCACTCGCAAGCGCTCGAAGTCTGGAGGGTGGCATGGCTTCTACTGAGTTCCCGTCTCCGATCGTTTCCTGTCAGGACGCGGAGTTGTACGAGGGACGTGACGGCGAGGCCAGTGTCGTCCGGCTCCGAGGCGAACACGACGCGTTCACCGCGGACGCGTTGTCCCAGATCCTGGCTCGGGCGATGGCACTCTCGCTCGACGGAGGTGATCTCGTCATCGAGTTGAGCCAGGTGACGTTTATGGGGATCGCCACGGTCGGGGTGATCATCCGAGTCCAAGAGTCTCTCCGAGAGCAGTCGAGGTCACTGACGTTGAGGTCGCCTTCACCCCCGGCGCGGCGGATCCTCGAACTGTGCGGCCTGTCGCTTCTCTTCGATCCGCCGTCGCCGGAGTCGTCCCTATTGGCCAACCCTCGGGCGGAAGAGCGCGCCACGGCCTCAGCCCACCGCCGGGGGCCGTGAGTTTGTGGCCGGCGAGCGGCGACTGCGGATTCTGTCTCGGCTCCTGGACAGTGAGGCGTCCGGTGCCGAGACGGCCAGGCTGTGCGAGGTGTGCGCTGAGGTCACCGGCCTGAGCGGCGCCGGCATCATGCTCATGTCAGGGGACGTGCCGCAGGGCTCGGTGTGCACGACCGACGCCGTGAGCGACCTCATCGAGCAATTGCAGTACGAGCTGGGGGAGGGGCCCTGCGTGGACGCTTATCACCATGATCGGCCCATCCTCGAACCTGACCTGGTTCATCCCGCCACGCCCCGATGGCTCGGCTTCAGTGGTCCGGCTATCGATGCCGGCGTGCGGGCCGTCTTCGGCTTTCCTCTCGAGGTGGGAGCCGTCCGCCTTGGGGCTCTCAACTTGTACCGCGATCGGCCAGGAGCGCTCAGCTACGAACAGCATGCCGACGCCCTCGTCATGTCCGAGGTCGCTGCCCACGCGGTCCTGGTGCTGCAGGCCGACGCCGCACCTGGGAATCTGGCTGCCGCCCTGGAGGAGGCCGCCGACTTCCACTATGTGGTGCACCAGGCTTCAGGCATGGTGGCGGCCCAGCTTGACGTCAGCGTCGGCCAGGCTCTCATACGGCTCAGGGCGTACGCCTTCGGCAATGACCGTCCCCTCTCCGAGGTCGCCGAGGAGGTAGTGGACAGATCGCTGCGTTTCGATGCACTTAGCCGGTAAGCGTCCAAGCCAAAACTACTGGGAGCGATGAGTTTTTGGAGGCCGCGTGGTCTAATCAGGAGGAGCTTCAGCGTGTGGAGAGGAGACCTGATGAGCGGTGTGCGTGTACTGGTAGGCACCCGGAAGGGCGCTTTCGTCTTGACCTCCGACGCCAGACGCCAGACCTGGGACGTGGATGGTCCACTGTTTGCGGGCTGGGAGATCTACCACGTAAAGGGTTCCCCGGCAGACCCGGATCGGCTGTACGCGTCCCAGTCCACGGGGTGGTTCGGGCAGCTGATCCAACGTTCGGACGACGGCGGCACCACGTGGGAGACAGTCGGGAACCAGTTTCCCTACGACGGAGTGCCGGGCACGCACCAGTGGTACGACGGCACTCCGCATCCATGGGAGTTCGCCCGGGTCTGGCATCTCGAACCGTCCCTCACCGATCCCGACACCGTCCTCGCCGGCGTCGAAGACGCCGCCTTGTTCCGATCCACCGACGCCGGGGCGAGTTGGCACGAGCTGTCGGGTCTGCGCTGTCACGGTTCGGGGCCGTCATGGCAGCCCGGCGCCGGCGGTATGTGCTTGCACACCGTGATCGTCGACCCCACCAACGCTCAGCGCATCTTCGTGGCGATATCGGCCGCGGGGGTGTTCCGCAGCGACGACGGCGGCGAGACATGGCTGCCCGCCAACCGCGGCCTGCGCTCCGAGGGCATCCCCGACGAAGACGCCGAGGTCGGCCACTGCGTGCATCGCCTGGCTATGCATCCGTCGCGCCCCGATGTGCTGTACATGCAGAAACACTGGGACGTGATGCGCAGCGACGACGCCGGGGACTCCTGGCAGGAGATCAGCGGTGACCTGCCGACCGACTTCGGCTTCGCGATCGAAGTTCACGCCCATGAGCCCGACACCGTCTACGTGGTGCCGATCCAAAGCGACTCGGAGCATTTCCCGCCCGACGGCAAGCTGCGGGTGTATCGCAGTCGGACCGGCGGCCACGACTGGGAGCCGCTCACCAACGGACTTCCGCAGGCCCACTGCTACGTCAACGTCCTTCGCGACGCCATGGCCGTCGACTCGCTCGATGCGTGCGGCGTGTACTTCGGAACTACCGGCGGGCAGGTGTACGCATCGCCCGACGCCGGCGACACGTGGGCGCCGATCGTGCGAGATCTGCCGTCCGTTCTATCACTCGAGGTTCAGACGCTGCCGTGATCCGCGTCGTGCTTCCGGCTCAACTGCGGACGATCATTCACACCGAGCAGGAGGTGGAACTGGATATCGTCGGCCAACCCACCCAGCGATCGGTCATCGACGCGCTCGAGGCCCGATACCCGGCCCTCCAAGGGACCATCCGAGACCCGGCAACGCAGAAGCGCCGGCCGTTCGTGCGTTTCTTCGCCTGCGAGAACGACCTGTCACACGAATCCCCAGACCAGCCGCTGCCCGACGCGGTGGCGGGCGGGACCGAGCCCCTCTTCATCGTCGGGGCCATGGCCGGCGGATGACGGGATCTGGTTCTCAGCCCCGTGCGGCGAGGTAGGCGTAGCGCACGCCGATGGCGGCGACGATGCCGCCGAGCAACCGTCGGATCGCCTCCTCCGGTAGCCGGGGCTGGATGCGTGCTCCGCGGTAGCCGCCGATGAGACCGCCGACACCGAGGGCGGCGCCGATCCCCCAGTCGGGGGCGACTGACCCGCTGTGCGCCCCCGCCAGCACGAGGAACGTCGTGACGCCGGCTATCGAAGTGGCGAGGGTGGACGCGAGGGTGGCAGGGGCAACGTCGGTGGGTGACTGGCCGGCCCCGATGAGGACTGGGGCGAGGATCGACCCGCCACCGATCCCGTAGATGCCGCCGACGCAACCGACTACGGCGGCGATGGGAACGAGCGGGAGCAGGGCGGCCGCGCCGCTGGGGTTGGCGGCGGTCCTCCGGACGACCAGGTGGGTGCCTATCGGGATCAGTACGACGGCGATGATGGCGTCCATCGCCTGGGGGCCTGGCAGTAGTTCAACCCGAATGACCGAGCCGACGATCACCCCGGGCAGCGTTCCGAGGAGCAGTTGGCGGGTTAGTACGCCGCCGGTTTGGCCCTGACGCCAGTAGCGGTACAGCGCGCCCGGCGTGGCCACCACGTTGAACAGCAGGTTGGTAGGCGTGACGGCGGGAGACGGTGTGCCAAGCACGCTCACCTGGAAGGGGAGGAGGAGGACGGCCCCGCTGACCCCGGCCGGGCTGGTGGCAGTGGCGATGATCAGCGCCGCTGCGAAGGCGACCGGGTAGGTCCACGGGTCTCCGATCACCCTCAGACGGTAGCTACCCGGGCGTCCCGGCAGCGGGTGCCGGTGCCCGGCCTTCGGCAGCCATACGGAGCCGTATCGCCGGCGTTGTGGAGAGGACTACCGTGTCCCTGTGGCCGCTGGCGATCCAACGCCCGGTCCCCCGCTGGGGTTGGGGCGAAGCTCCGCCGTACAAGTCCTAACTGGTGCGGCTGAGTAACCATGTCCCAGTGGCTGACTAGGACTGCATGGCCTTGGCCCCGTCGCGGATGGCTTCGCGGATGCGGTAGTAGGTGCCGCACCGGCAGACGTTGGCGATCGAGTCAAGGTCGGCGTCAGTGATCGTGCTGATGCCCGCAGCAAGCAACTGGTTGACGAGGGCGACTGCCGTCATGATCTGACCGGGTTGGCAGTAGCCGCACTGCGGCACGTCGACTTTGAGCCAGGCTTCCTGCATGGGATGCAACGCCTTGCCGACGGTGGCAGGTAGCCCTTCGATGGTGGTGATCTCGTCGGTGGGTTGGAGGTTGCCGACTTCCACCGAGCAGGGGTTGAAGGCTTGTCCGTTGCAATGGCTAGTGCACGCTTTGCAGACGTTGAGTCCGCAGCCGTACTTCGGTCCGGTCACACCGAGGAGGTCTCGGAGGACCCAGAGGAGGCGGATGTCGTCATCGCAGTCGACGTTGACTTGCTGGCCGTTGAGGATGAAGGTCTGGTTGGGCATAGTGTCGCTCCTCGCGCTAGGCCGGCGGCTGCAGGTCGGGAGACTGGGGGATGGGAGGCACGTACGGGAAGGGGGTGAACTGCAACGGTTCGTTGTGGTTGATGGGGAAGCTGGTCGGGAGGGTGCCGGTGGCCCGGGCGTAGGCACAGGCGACGGCGGCCTTGGAGGCCGCCACGCCGAACTCGCCGGCTCCGCCGGGATCGCCGGTGGTGGGCGGCATGACGATGATGTCGAGTTCGAAGGGGACGTCCCACTGGCGGGTGTAGAAGTAGTTGTCCCAGCTGCCTTCGAGCCAGGCTCCGTCTTGTAGGTGCAGGCTGGTGGTGAGCGCCTCGCCGATGCCGTCCATGATCCCGCCCATCATCTGAGCCTGCAGGCCGAGCGGGTTGATGGCGAGCCCGACGTCGACGGCGAAGACCACCTTGGTGACGCGTGGTCCGGTGGTGCCGGTGACGTCCGGTATGCAGGAGTCGAGGGGCCGGTTTGTCGTGGTGGGGGTGCAGTCGATCTCGACCAGGGCGGCGACCCGCCCGTGGTACTCGCTGTGAACGGCGATGCCCTGGGCGGTGTGGGGCTTCATCTTCCGGCCCCACTTACCGACGGTGGCCACCTTGTCGAGTACGGCGAGAGCCCGGCTGTCATTGAGGTACTGACTGCGGAAGGTATAGGGGTCGATGTTCATGGCGTTGGCGATCTGGTCGACGATCAACTCCCGGGCGCAGACCACGTCGGGGTTGTACAGGTTGCGGACACTGCCGCTGTGGAACGTGTCGTAGTCGTAGATCTCCGCCAAGAGTTGGCTGGTGATCCCGAAGTTGTAGGGAATGTTGACGGTGGTCTCGAAGATGGTGTTGGAATACTCGAGGAAGTTCTGGTCGGGCAGCTGGGCGGCCAGCGACGTCAGGATCTCCCCGAATCCCTGCGTATAGTCGGTTGACACGCCGGTGTGACGTTGCTCGAAGGAGAGCACTTCGCCGAGCAGGAGGTTCGCCTGCACGTGGTCGGTGCAGGCGGGGTGGACCCGTCCGTAGCGAAATTCGTCGGTGCGGTGCCACATGAGCTTGACGGGCATCCCGACGGCCTGGGAGATTTCGACCGCTTCCATGGGAGCGTTGTTGAACATCCTGCGCCCGAAGGCGCCGCCGCCTTCGGTGACGTTGCAGGTCACGGCATCGACGGGCAGACCGAGGTAGGCGGCCACGGACTCGGCGACGAGGATCGGGGTCTGCATGCTCGACCAGATCTGGCAGCTGTCTGATTGCACGTCGGCGATGGCTGTTTGGGGTTCGAGCGCTGAGTTGCACTTCCACCAGAAGGTGAAGTCGACGTCGATGGTCTGGGCGAGTATCGGCAGCGTGGGGACCGTGAAGGGAAGCTCGGCGGCGACCAGCGCAGCCTGGACGTCGGCGTCAGAAAGGTCGTCCACGCTGCCCGGTCCCCAGGTCACGTCAAGAGCTATGACGGCGTCGATGCATTGACCGAACGTCTGCCCCACGACTGCTACCCCGGTCGAGATCGTCACGACGTTGGTGATCCCTGGCATGGCCTGCACCGCCGCGGCGTTCTGCACTGACACGACCGTGCCGTTGATGGTGGGCGCTCGACAGATCATGGTGGGCATCGCCCCTGGCACGACCACGTCGAGGGTGTACTGCTTGGTCCCGGTCACAGCAGCCAGGGCGTCGATCCGCTTCTGCGGCGTGCCGATGATCGTGTAATCCGACGACGGCTTCAGAGTGACCGACGCAGCCGAGGTCGTCATAACGGCGGCTTTGGTCGCCAGGCTCCCGTAGCTGAGCTTGGCCCCACTCGACGAATACACGAACCCGGCAGAGGTCGTGAGGTCAGTGACCTCCTCGCCCAATTCGATGGCGGCGGCCTCCAGGAGCGCCTGGCGGGCCAGGGCCGCAGCCACCAGGATGGGTGTATAGGTCGCGATTGTAGTGTTCGACCCCCCGGTGAACTGGTTGAAGAGCAGCTCGGGTCGGGCGGCGGCCAAGGAGATATTGATCTTGCTGAGCGGCAGATCCAGTCCTTCGGCGATCAGCATTGCCGACGATGTCGTGATTCCCTGCCCTGACTCGTCGCGGGGAAGGGCGAACGAGGCGGTCCCGTTGGGGTTGATGATCACCGCGATGAGGTTGGCGGTCGGGTCGGCTGCATACGTCAGGATGTCGTTCAGGTCAACTAGGTCCGAAGGCGAAGGCAAGCTCGGCAGAGCCGAGGGCAAGCCCGGCAGAGCCGAGGGCAAGCCCGGCAGAGCCGCGGCCGACGATGGATCAGTGAGATCGATCCCCAGCCGGGCCGCTGTGACCAGCGTCGGAGCGGCGATCAGATAGCCGAAGAACCTCCGCCGGGTTATACCCCCTGGCTGGCCCATGCCAACGTCAGGCCGGGCACGATCGTCGACGCTCATGAAAGAGATCCCCCCTTCGGGCAAACCGGCGGAAAGTCGCCGGGGCACGCACAAACGAACCTTGTGGTACCGCCCGGAATCATGATCGGGAGCCCCCCCTCACGTTGGGCGATTCGGTCACTTCCGGACGGTTTAGGCATGAGCGTACCCTGCCGGAGGAATCTCTGCCCACCCCAAACGAGTAGCTCTCTCGTCGGGCTCACGGGTGATGTCCCTTGGTGGGCGTCGACGGTAATCGGTCATGGGCTAAACCGCCCTTTCGTCTGCACGGCAAGCCAGAAGGGCCTAGAAGGAGGGCGACCACGACCCTTGCTGAGTCGCGTTGATCGCCACACTCCCAGACGCAAACACCGTCACCATCGTACGATTACCCGTTCCCCGCGTCTATGTCGGCGCGAACACGATTCGAAGGGAGAATATGTTCGCACGGACAATTCCATCCCCCAATCTGGCTCATGCGGCGCGCCAGGTGAACGAATTGAACCTGCCCAGTGGCGTGCCCGGCCCACTTACGACCCACCTCGGCTTCGACAGTCTCGGTTGGAGGACCAGGATGCGGTGACCAGCTCAAAAGGAGACGTGCGTGGTCGGATTCACAAGAGGTTTTTCGGGTAGGGGACGGTCCGGGAGGGACCCGCGGCTTCCTCCCGGGCAGTACGACGCCGGCCGTTCCTGGCCGGTACTGACGGCCGAAGCCACGCCCAAGCTGGACACGGCGGCCTGGACGTTCACGGTCGAGGGGCTGGTACAGACGCCCTCTACCTGGACCTGGGAGGAAATCCGGGCGCTTCCAGGATCGGACTACGAGGGGGACATCCACTGCGTCACGACCTGGTCAAAACTGGGCATGACCTTCCGGGGTGTCTCCCTCGACGTCCTGCTCGACGCGGCTGTGCCCCTCCCGGCGGCCACCCATGTCATGGCCTACACCCATACGGGGTACACCACGAACCTCCCGCTCGCTGACGTGACCGGCGGTCAGGCCTGGGTGGCGTGGGAGGCCGAGGGAAAGAGCCTGCCCACGGAACACGGCGGTCCCGCCCGCCTCCTGGTCCCTCACCTCTACTTCTGGAAGAGCGCGAAATGGGTTGCCGGGCTCCGACTTCTCGACCATGACGAGCCTGGCTTCTGGGAGCAAAACGGCTACCACGATCGGGGCGACCCGTGGCTCGAACAGCGATATCAGGGTGACTGACCAGACCCCAGTCAAAGCGGCTGCCCCCGGACCGTGGTCACAGGCCACCGTCGTCGCGGTCAGGCGCGAGACCGCTACGGCCAAGACCTTCCGCCTGCGCCTGTCCAATCCATCGCTTCACCTGGCCGGGCAGCACTACGTCATCCGGCTTACCGCCCCCGACGGCTATACGGCGTCGCGGTCGTACTCGGTGGCGTCCGCCCCTGACGGATCCCCCGAGATCGAGATCACCGTCGAGCGGCTACCCGATGGTGAGGTGTCCTCCTTTCTCCACGACGAGGTCGTGGCCGGCGACGAGCTCGAAGTCCGTGGCCCGATCGGCGGCTGGTTCGTCTGGTCAGGACACAGCCCGGCCCTGCTCATCGGAGGCGGCTCAGGCGTCGTGCCCCTGATGGCGATGTTGCGCCTGGCCCGCTCGACGGGCAACTCTGTCCTGGTCCGGCTCGTCATATCGGTGCGAAACCCCGCAGACCTCTACTACGCCAACGAACTACCAGGCCCCGAAACCACGATCATCTACACCCGCCAAGGGGACCCGTCCGACGTACGACAACCCGGCCATCTCTCCGTGAACGACCTCCCGACCGTCCCCGCCGACGCCACCGCCTACATCTGCGGGTCCTCACCCTTCGCCGACGCCGCAACCGATCTCACCATCGGTATCGGTATCCCCACCCAACGGATCCGGATCGAACGATTCGGACCGACCGGCTAGTAATAGCGCGCCGCCGCCTCCTACCCTCCGATCTGGCTCATGCTGCGCGCCGGGCGAACGAAGTGCACCTGCCCGATGGTGTGACCGGCCCACTTGCGACCCACTTCGGCTTCGACCGCCGCGGCCACCTCGTCGTCGCTCCCGCCGGAGCGCAGGATGGCCCGCAGGTCCGTCTCCCGAACCGAAAAAAGGCAGTTACGCAGCTGACCTTCCGCCGTGAGACGGATCCGGTCGCACGCCGCACAAAAGGCCTGGGTGACGCTGGCGATGACCCCGACCCGGCCGCCACCGTCACGGTAGGTCCACGTGTCGGCCGGAGCGGTGCCGCGGGCTGCGACCTGATCGACGGGCCAGACCGCGCCAATCCGGTCGATGACCTCGCGCGCTGGGACGACCCGGTCGGCGGTCCACGAGCCACCCCCGTCGAGAGGCATCCACTCGATGAAACGCACCTCTAGGCCCCGCTCCCGGCCGTACTGGGCGAAGTCGAGGATCTCGTCGTCGTTGACACCGCGGACGAGGACGCAGTTGAGCTTGATCGGAGCCAGCCCGGCATGCCGGGCTGCGTCGATACCTGCCAGCACGTCATCGAGGGCGTCTCGCCGGATGATCTCGCAGAACCGGTCTCGGCGCAGCGTGTCCAGCGAGATGTTGATCCGGCGCAGCCCAGCCCGCTGCAGGTCGCCGGCCAAGCGCGCCAGCGTGGCACCGTTGGTGGTCAGAGCCAAATCCACACCCAGCGCCGACAGCCCAGTTACCAGCACCGGGAGATCAGCCCGGACGGTCGGCTCGCCTCCGGTGAGCCGGATGCTGTCGAAGCCGAAGCGCTCAACGCACAGTCGGGCGATCCGCTCGATCTCCTCGAAGGTCAGCAGCTCCGACCGCGGTAGCCACCTCATGCCTTCCTGGGGCATGCAGTAGGTGCAGCGGAAGTTGCACCGGTCGGTGATCGAGATCCGAAGGTCACGAACCGTCCTGTTGTGGGGGTCCACCAGCGCCGTGGCCATACACCGATCCTACGGCCCGACCGTCCATGCCGACCAGCGACCAGGCACAGCAACATTCGCCCAGGCTACGAGGCGGCGAGCCAGGCGTAGGGAACGACCCCCGCTGAGAAGCCCTCTACCAGCTCGACCTGATCCCCGGCGTCGGCCATCAGTCCGAGCGCGCGGAGCGTAGGCCGGACGGCTGGGCTTATCCTGGTATGAGAGGAGGGCCGCCAGGCCGAGCCAGAGTGACTGGAGTAATCCGATGCGAAGAGAGGCACTGCTCGCCAGAACGCTCGTTGATTTGGCTGACACGCTGGTGGCCGACTTCGACGTCGTGGAGTTGCTGACGCTGGTCGCCGACCGCTGTGTCGAAATGCTGGATGTGGGAGCCGCCGGGCTCATGTTGGTCGCTCCGGACGGCGACTTGCGGGTGATGGCCTCGTCCAGCGAGGCCATGCGGGTGCTGGAGCTGTTCGAACTGCAGTCTAAAGAGGGCCCTTGTCTGGACTGCTACCGCACGGGGCAGCCGGTCTTAAACCAAGATCTGGCCGCGGCGAACGGCCGGTGGCCCCGCTTCGCGCCCGAAGCGCTCGCCGGCGGCTTTCGCGCCGTACACGCGTTGCCCATGAGACTGCGGGGCTCGGTCATCGGCGCCCTCAACCTGTTCCACGTCACGCCCGGGGATCTGGCATCAGACGATCTGGACGCGGCCCAAGCGCTCGCTGATGTCGCCACCATCGCCATCCTCCAACACCGGGCCTCGCTCGAAGCTCAGGTCCTCAACGAGCAGCTCAATCACGCCCTCAACAGCCGTATCGTCATTGAGCAGGCCAAAGGGATGGTCGCCGAGCGCGAAGGCGTCAACATGGAGCAAGCCTTCTCGAGGTTGCGACACCATGCCCGCAACCGCAACCTTCGATTGGTGGACGTCTCCAACGACGTCATTCGAGGCGCCCTGGCGGCATCCGCGCTGGATCCGCCGCCGCACGCGAAACGGTCCTGAGTGCTCCCTGCCGGATTCGGGTGATGTGTCCGGCGGACAGGCCTATCACACAGAATAGCGCCGCCGTCTGGCCGCCATTCCGGTGACTTGGCACATTTGCCGCGTACGCCGGATAGTGCTCCCCTCCGGCTCACGATGGGAGGTCCGTTGGGACCAGCGACGCCATCGAGTAGATGGGAATGGAGTTCGGTAATGAGCGTGACACCACCTGCCAGTCTGGTGTCACCTCCAGCACCTCGAGGGAGATGATCTGTGCCGTCGCGGGGGTGAGCGACCCGAATGAGGCATCCAGGCGGATGCGCAGCCCGGTGATCCGGCCCCACCCGAGCGGGAGCTTCACCACGGTACGGGTGTGCCCGCCGTCATTGAAGGGAATGGTGCTTGGTACCCCGGCGGTCATCTGGCGGTAGTCGGTGGAGTACCAAGTCGGGTTTCCGGCCACCTGGATCTCGAACTGCACGTCCTGGGCCCCCTGCTCGACGATGTTGGAATCGATGATGGCGTACTGGCGGTAGTCGCCCACCAGCAGGTCGTCGGGATTCGTCGAGATGAGGTGCTCTCTGGGCAGTTCCTCGTTGGAAATCTGGTACGTCCACGGGTGGGCGTCCATCACTTCCTCGCGGACCTGGCCCGGAGGTGGGGCCGCCAGGGGCGCCTGCTGGAAGCGAAATGGGGTGGTGCCCGTGTCGCTCAGGTAGTTGGTCGCTGAGGCGTTGCGAAGGACAGGGTGATGACCGTCGTAGTCCGACAGCGGGATGGATGCCGTCGTCTCCTCCGGCGCCATTACCCAGTCGGGGAAGTCGGGGATCTGCTCGCATCCACATGAGGCGTAGGTGGCCTGGGTCACCGCGCCATCCGGGGCGACCGTCTCGTCGACGATGCTCACGATGTCGGTCATGCGCCCCCAGAGGGCCCACTGGTAGGCGGGGACGATGCTGTCGCCCTGGTCGTGAGCGGAGACGGCGAGGACGTACTGGAGCGAGTGGTCCCCGCCCGCCTCGACCGCGTCGCTCGCGTCGACGAGCAGGGGGGTGTACTTGGAGGCCGATGACTCGCGCCCATAGATCACCGGCGCGTACGCATCCGTCCAGTAGTCGGGGTCAGAAGGAAGCACGACCCCCAGTTCGGCGGCGTCGACGTCAACGATCGGTGAGGCCGCCGTGTGGGACAAGGTCGGGGAGACCGCAACGCTCAGGATGTGGGGGCCCACGGCGAGGGGGCCGGTGAAACCGGTATAGGTAAAAGGGTTGGCGCCGTCGAAGAGCACGATCTGTTGCGAGGTGCCGCCGTCGACTGAGACGTCGACCACTACCGAAGTGTCGACCCGGGACGCCCACGACGTGCCGGGGGCCCGCATGGTCAGCCACACCACCCCCTCGCCCATCTCTCCCGCCGTGGCGGGCTCGGGGTGAGGCAGGACGAGTCCCGGCCCCTCCGATGAGCCAAGCGGGTCGCCAACCGCCTGGGCCAGGATCTCGAAGCGTCCGGTGGTATGCGGGCCGAGGACTGTCTCGCGGGGCGATGCCACTTGGCTCGCCCGCCCAGTGGAGGCCAGGACCGGCGGGGCAGCCGCCAACCCGACCATCACGAGGAGGGCGATCGCCCCGCGCCGCATCACCAGCACGTAGTTCGGCATCACCAGGACGTAGTTCGGCGCGTTCGCGGTCGGCCCCTGCCCAAGCTCCCTATCATGGCGCCCATGAACAAACCGGAGACTGCCGAAGCCCCGCCGGCGACCGCGCCGCGCGCCGCCGAAGACGACGCCGACCTCGTCGAGTTCGTAGAGGAGGACCTGCTCGTCGAGGAGATCTCGATCGACGGAATGTGCGGCGTCTACTGAGCGCCCCCGACGTGGACGAGGCGATCGCGGCTCGCTCGCCAAACGGACCGACCGCGCCGTTCGACCCGACCGCCCGCTACCGGCTCGACCCCGACGTGGCCCTGCGGCCCGAGCCCTTCGGGGCGCTCGCCTACCACTACGGGAGCCGGCGACTCACCTTCCTGCGCTCCGCCCTGCTCGCCGAAGTGGTCCGCGACCTGGAGAGCCACGACTCGGTCGACGCCGCTCTGACCGCGTCAGTCCCAGAGGCGGAGCGGCCGGCCTACCGCCGGGCCCTCGCCTCCCTCGCCGACTCGAGGTTCATCCGTGCCTGCTAGCAGCACCGCCCCCCGACTGCCAGCTCCCCGACTGACAGACCAACTCAAGGCCGGGCTGGACGCACCCATCTGCCTCACCTGGGAGATCACCTACGGGTGCAACCTGGCGTGCATCCACTGTCTCTCGTCGTCGGGGCGGCGCGACCCCCGGGAGCTGAACACCGCGGAGGCCAAAGCTGTCGTCGACGAGCTGCGCGACCTCCAGGTGTTCTACGTCAACATCGGCGGGGGCGAGCCCACCATCCGCCCCGACTTCTACGACCTCGTCGACTATTCGGTGTCCCGGGGCGTCGGCGTCAAGTTCTCCACCAACGGGTCCACCATCACCGCCGATCGAGCCAAACGGCTCGCCGGCAGTGACTACGTCGATGTCCAGATCTCCATCGACGGTGCCGACGCCGTGACCAACGATGCGGTCCGCGGCGCCGGCTCGTACGCCACCGCCCGCCGGGCCATGGACCACCTGGCCGAAGCCGGCTTCGGCCCGTTCAAGATCAGCGTGGTCGTGACCCGCGACAATGCCGGGCAGCTCGACGCCTTCGAAGCCCTCGCCAACGGCTACGGGGCTCAGCTGCGCCTGACCCGCCTGCGCCCCTCGGGGCGGGGGGCCGACTCGTGGGCCCGGCTCCACCCGACCCAGCAACAGCAGGTGGCGCTGTACCACTGGCTGATCGAGCGACCCGGCGTGTTGACCGGCGACTCCTTCTTTCATCTGTCCGCCCTGGGAGAGGCGCTCCCGGGCCTCAACCTGTGCGGGGCCGGCCGGGTGGTCTGCCTCATCGACCCCATCGGCGACGTCTACGCCTGCCCGTTCGTGCTCCATCCCGAGTTCCGGGCCGGAAGCGTGCGGGACGCCGGGGGCTTTGCCCGGGTCTGGCGCCAGTCGGACCTGTTCCTGGAATTGCGCCGGCCCGCCTCGGCTGGGGCGTGCGCCTCGTGCGGTTCCTACGACGCGTGCCAGGGCGGGTGCATGGCGGCCAAGTTCTTTACCGGCCTCCCCCTGGACGGCCCTGACCCCGAGTGCGTCAAGGGCCACGGCGAGGCCCTCCTCGGCCGGGTGGCCGCCGGCGCCGCGCCTTCTCCTGGCCCGGGTCACTCCGTCCCAGTCCGACTCAGGACCCGGCCGGGTCCGGTCGGCGCATCGAAGTGACGGACCTCGGCGCCCTGGCCTGGCCCGACGTGGCGGCCCGGGCGTCGAAGACCGTCCTGGCCATCCCCGTCGGATCGACCGAGCAGCACGGGCCCCACCTGCCCCTCTCCACCGATACCGAGGTCGCCGTCGAGGTCGCCCGCCGGCTGGCGGCGATCCGCCCTGACGTGGTGGTGGCGCCCGCGGTGCCCTACGGATCGAGCGGGGAGCACGCTGGGTTTCCCGGCACCCTTTCCATCGGGCAGGACGCCCTGGAGCTGCTGCTCGTCGAGCTGATCCGCTCGGCGGACGCCTTTGCCGGGACGCTGATCGTCTCCGCCCATGGCGGCAACGCCGGCCCGGTCACCCGGGCCGCCGACCGGCTCGGCCGTGAGGGACGCCGGGTGCGGGTATGGTCCCCACCGGCGACGGACCCCACTGACACGCACGCCGGCCAGATCGAGACCTCGATCCTGCTGGCGGTGCGTCCCGCCGGGGTGCAAGCGGGTAAGGCGGAGGCGGGAGCGCGCCAGCCGCTCCAGGAGTTGTGGCCGGCGCTACGGCGCGGTGGCGTGGCCGCCGTGTCCCCCAACGGCGTGCTCGGTGACCCGACCGGGGCGTCGGCGGCCGCGGGCCGGCGCTTGCTTGGCGACTGGGTGGACGCCCTGGGCCTCTCGCTCGAGGGGTGGCCGTGAGCACCACCGACCGCGGCACCGGCGTCGCTCACGGCACCGAGAATACCGGCGTCGCCATCATCACCGGGGCGGCGCGGGGTATCGGCGCCGCCACGGCCCAGCGGCTCGCCGCGGCCGGATGGCGTCTGGTGCTGGTGGACCGCTGCGCCGACGACCCGGCCCTGGCCTACCCGCTCGCCACCAAGGCCGACCTGGACGCCACCACCGCGGCGAGCGGCGGCCCCGAGCGGGCCGAGGGGGTGGTGGCAGACGTGCGCGACCAGGCCGCGCTGGACGGCGCCGTCCGGGTCGCGGTCGAGCGCTTCGGTGGGCTGGACGCCGCCCTCGCCATCGCGGGCTGCATCGGCGGCGGTGTCGAAGCCTGGAATACGCCCGATGACCTGTGGTCGACCCTCCTCGCCATCAACCTGGAGGGCGCCTGGCGGCTGGCGAAGGCGGCCATCCCGGAGTTGTTGCAGCGACCCGAACCGCGGCAGGGTCGCTTCGTGGCGGTGGCCTCGGCGGGCGGGACGGTCGGCATCTACCGGCTCGCCGCCTACAGCGCCGCCAAGCACGGCGTGATCGGCCTGGTCCGCAGCCTGGCCGCCGAGCTGGGGCCGCACGGCATCACCGCCAACGCCGTGGCGCCGGGGTCGACGACGACGGCCATGCTGGACGCCAGCGCCGCGGTGTACGGCCTGGCCGGGCCGGACCAGTTCGCCGAGCAGCACCTACTGCCGCGGCTGTTGACCCCGGACGAGCCGGCCGCCCTGATCGCCTGGCTGTGCGGGCCGGACAGCAGCGGCATCACTGGCGCCGTGCTCCCGGTGGACGCCGGCATGACCGCCCGGTGAGCACCGCCCCCCCGGGGCAGCCGCCGCCACCGCTGCCGGCCGGGTTCGGCCTGGCCCTCGACCCTTCTGTGCGCCGGCCCCGACCCGAGGTGCTCGTCGGGGGGTCTCCGATCCGGGTCCTCCGGCTGCGCCCCGCCGGCGTCCAGCAGGTGGAGGGCTGGGCGCGAGGTGAGCCGATCGGCCCTAGCCCGGGGGCGCAAGCCCTGGCCCGCCGGCTTCTCGACGCGGGCATCGCCCAGCCCCGCCCGAACCGGACCCGGCATCCCTCTCCCGGCGACGTCACGGTGGTGATCCCGGTGCGCGACCGGGCGGCCGGATTGGAGGCGACCCTGTCCGCCCTGGGTGCCGAGAGCCCGGTGATCGTGGTCGATGACGGGTCGACAGCACCGGTCCAGGCCGACGGCGCCGAGGTCATCCGGCGCCCGAGCCCGGGGGGGCCGGCTGCCGCCCGCAACGACGGATGGCGGGCCGCGGCCACGGACCTGATCGCCTTCGTGGACGCCGACTGCGAGCCCGCCCAGGGGTGGCTGGCGACCCTCCTCCCGCACTTTGCCGACCCGGCCGTCGCCGCCGTGGCGCCGCGGATCGTGAGCCGAGCCGCCGGCACCCCCGGCTGGCTGGCGACCTACGAACAGCGCCGGTCCTCCCTCGACCTCGGCCCGCGGGAGGCGCCGGTCCGCCCCGGAACGACGGTGGCCTACGTGCCGACCGCGGCCCTCACCGTCCGCCGGCAGGCCCTCCTCGACGCATGCGGCTTCGACGAGACGCTCCGCTACGGCGAGGACGTGGATCTGGTGTGGAGACTCGGACAAAGGGGATGGCGCGTCCGCTACGAGCCCGCCGCTCACGCCAGCCACCCGGCTCGGACCGGGCTCGGCCCGTGGCTGCGTCAGCGCCATCAATACGGTCGCTCGGCCGCGCCGCTGGCCGCCCGACACTCTCGCGCCGTGGCGCCGGTCGCGGTGTCACCTTGGAGTGCGGCCGCCTGGGGACTGCTCGGGGCCGGGTATCCGCTCGCCGGAGCCGGCATTGCCGCGGCCACCAGCGTCACCCTGGCCCGGAGGGCGGGGTCCGACCGGGCCACCGCCGCGGCCCTGGCCCGGCTGGCCGCCGCCGGCCATCTCCGGGCGGGAGCGGCGCTCGCCGGGGCCATCCGGCGAGCCTGGCTGCCGCCCGCGCTCGTCGCCGCCGGCGCCTTCTGCCGACTGGGCCGGCGGGCTCCCGCCGTGGCGCTCGGCGCCGTCCTCACGCTCCCTTCGGTGGTCGAATGGGTTCGGGAGAGACCGCCCGGACTCGGTCCGTTGCGGTGGTCAGCCCTCACGCTGGCCGACGATCTGGCCTATCAGAGCGGGGTGTGGGCCGGGGTGGTCGAGACCCACTCGGCGGCCGCCCTTTTACCTAATTGGTAGCCACCTGCAACTCGGTGAGGCCCTCGTCGAGATAGGTGAGGAGCCGCTGCAGGTGGGGAACGGTGCGACGGCACCCGGTGAGCCCGAAGTCCATGCTCCCGTTGTAACTGGTGACGGTGATGTTGAGGGCTTGGCCGTCCATCGGGATCGACAGCGGGTAGACGCCTTCCAGCTTGGCGCCGTTCCAGTACAGCGGCTCGGTCGGACCCGGGATGTTGGAGATCACCACGTTGTAGGGCGGCGAGGCCACCCGGCGCACGCCCGCCACCGTGCTGAACAGCATCGGCAGCATCGTCACCGCGCTGGCGATAGTCACCTGGGCCGGGCTCATACTGCGCAGCGAGCGCTTGCCGTCCTCCATGGAGTCGTGCACGGCAGCCAGGCGCGCCGCCGGGTCGGCCACATCGGTGGCCAGGTTGCAGAGGATGGCCCCCACGGCGTTGCCGCCCACCTCCGCGCCGGCCTGGCGCAGCGACACTGGCGTCATGGCCACGAGCGGCGCGTCGGGAAGGGCGGCCAGCGACTCCAGGTACTTCCGCAAGGCCGAGGAGCACATCGCCAGGACCACGTCGTTGATGGTGGTGTCGCTGGCCTTGGCTACCGCCCGGATCTTGTCGAGCGGCCACGACTGCGCGGCGTAGCGGCGGGACCCGGTGATCGGAGTGTTGAACATCGTCTTCGGCGCCATCGACGGCAGGTACGAACTCTGGTCGGTCAGTGACCGGAAGGCCGCCCTGGCTGCGATTGGGCCCAAGCCGGCTAGTTCCGACGTGGTCTTCCACGCGGCGCGCGGTACCCCGAGCAGGCTAGCCAGACCACGCGACGGTGCCGGGTCGTGACGTTTCGGCTTCGTCGACCAAGGCATACCGACGTTGCGGTCGTCGGGATCGGAGCTGAGGGTGTTCTCCAGCAACCGCAGGGCCGAGACGCCGTCGAGGAGGGAGTGGTGGATCTTGGTGTAGACCGCGAAGCGCTTGCCCTGCAGGCCCTCGATGAGATGAGCTTCCCAGAGCGGTCGGTGGCGATCGAGCAGGGTGCCGTGCAGCCGCGACGCCAAGGCCAGCAGCTCCCGGACTCGGCCGGGGCGCGGTAACGCCGAGTGGCGAATGTGGTGCTCCAGGTCGATGTCGTCGTCGAGCTCCCAGCTCCACGCGCCCATGCTGCTCGGCGGGCGGTGCGGCCGGCGCCGGAACAGGGTGGAGACGTCGGTGCTGTGAATCATGTCCTCGTACATGGATTGGACCCAGTTGGCGTCCGCCCCGGGTGGGAGCTTGAACAACTCGAGCCCGCCGACGTGCATCGGCTGCTCCCGCCGCTCGGTGAGCAGAAACATGGCGTCGGTGATGGGCATCGGAGCCATCAGTTGGTGATTCCCCCCGCTTGCAGTAGCCGATCCTGCACGTCGGCTTCCTTGCGGACACTAGCCCCGGCCAGAACCAGATACACCAGCCCGCCGACGAGGATGCCGGTAAAGACGCTGAAGTCAGCGCCTCCCCCTCCCGCAACGCGGGCAATGGGGCCCACGTAGAACGTCTGGTTGATGGCCAGCACCGACGCGGTGGTGCCCAGCGCCTGCGCCACCAGCGCCGGCCAGTGCACGCCTCCGCGACGCCAGTACAAGCCCCCACGGTCTGTTCGCTGCAGCTCCGCGGGCACGTAGCGGGTCCGGCGCAGGAGCCAGTCGACGAGGAAGATGGCCATCCACGGGGCGATCCAGGCGATGACCGCGGCGACGAAGTCGTCCAGCAGGTTGGTGAAGCCAGCCGAGAAGACCGCGTAGGCGGTGATGCCGCACCCGATCACGGTGTCGATGAGCACCGCGTTCCAGCGTTTGATGGGCAGGCCGAGAGCCTGGAGGGTCACACCAGAGGAGTACAGGTCCATGCTGTTGATGGCGAACAGCTGGATGATTGCTACCACGAAGAACGGCACCAGGAACCAGCTGCTAAAGGCGTGCGGGAAGCTGGTGAACGGGTCCGCGCTGTCGATCTGCACATAGGTGGCTACCGCCGCGCCCAGCAGCATCAGCGCGGCCTGGGGGATGGCGGTGGCCACGAACACCCAGCCGACGACAGCCTTGCGGCTGGCGGTCCGGGGCAGGTAGCGCGAGAAGTCGTTGCCCGACTCGACCCAGCCCAGGCCGGTCAGGGTGATGGAAAAAGCCAGTCCGACCATCATGGTCTGCCAGTCGGCGCCATGGTGGATGCTGCCGGGGTTGGCCTTGCCGACCGTGAGGAAGGCCAGGATCACATACAGGGCGATGAAGGGGATCACCAGCGCCCGCAGCACTTTGACCACAGTGGCGTAGCCGAGGAACGGCAGCACGGCTTGGACGGCGGCCGCGGCGAGGATGAGGACGACCTTGAGCGGAGTGCCGGCGTGAAACCCGGCCTTCGCGGCCAGGGCGACGCCGCCGAACACCACCAGGATCAGCCCCTCCGCCTCGAAGCCCACCTGGGTGGCCCAGTTGAACAGGGCGATCAACCGGGACCCGTTGGGACCGAAGCTGGCCCGGTTGATCATGAACGCCGTCGTGCCCGCTTCCGGCCCCTGCAGGCTGCACAACCCGAGCAGCAGGTAGGACAGGTTGCCGACGAGGATCAGCAGTAGGGCCTGGCCGAAGGTGAAGCCAAACGTCATGAGCACGGCCCCGTACACCAGGTACTCGAACTGGACGCTGGCGCCGGCCCACATGCCGAACAGGTCGCGAGGGGTGGCCCACCGCTCGTCTTCGGGGATGAAGTCGATCCCCCGTTGCTCGACCCGGAACGCCTCGCTGGCGGGGGGTGACGTAGTGAGCGTGTCAGCCATCAACGAGCCCCGCCTCGCCGGCCCACCGCCACCAGCTCGGATCCGCCGCCGCCCCGGCCATCAACGAGCCCCGCTTCGCCGGCCCACCGCCACCAGCTCGGCGGCTAGCCCTATGTAACCCGCCGGGGTGAGCGCCAGCAATCGGGCCTCGGCGTCGGGCGGCAAGCCCAGACTCCTGATGAACTCGTGCACTTCCGCCGCCGTGATGGCGGTACCCCGGGTCAGGGCCTTGAGCCGCTCGTACGGCTCCGGTAGGCCGTAGCGGCGCATGACCGTCTGGACGGCCTCGGCGACGACCTCCCACTGCTGGTCGAGTTCGGCGGCCATCACCTCCGGCGCCGGACTGACCCTGGCCAGGCCCCGCCGGGCCGCGGTCAAGGCGAGGCCGGCGTGACCGAGGGCGGCGCCCATGTTGCGGATGGCAGAGGAGTCCGAGAGGTCCCGCTGCATGCGCGAGATCATCAGCTTGGAGGCCAGATGCTCAAGCAGCGCGGACGCGATTCCGGCGTTAGCCTCAGCATTCTCGAAATCGATGGGGTTGACCTTGTGGGGCATCGTCGACGATCCCACCTCACCCGCGACGGTCCGCTGCAGGAGGTAGCCGCGGCTGATGTACTCCCACATGTCCCGGCAGAAGTCGATGAGGACGGCGTTGAAACGCACAATCCCGTGGAACACTTCGGCGAGCGAGTCGTGAGACTCGATCTGCGTCGTCAGCGGGTTCCACGCCAAACCGAAGCTTTCCACGAACCGACGGGACAACCCGATCCAGTCCACTTCGGGGTAGGCGGCGACGTGGGCCCCGTAGGTACCGACGGCCCCGTTGAACTTGGCCAGCAGCGGCACGGCCCTAATCGCCCCGGTGAGGCGCTGCCAACGGGCCGCGAAGACGGCCAGCTCCTTGCCGAGGGTGGTCGGCGACGCGGGCTGACCATGGGTGTGGCTGGGCATCGGCAGGCGCGCATACGTCTCGGCTTGCGCCCACACCTCGTCCACTAGGGCGTCTGCGAGGGGTAGCCAACCGGTGACCAGGCCTTCGCGGAGCATGAGGGCGTGGGCGATGTTGTTGATGTCCTCGGACGTGCACGCGAAGTGGACGAACTCGGCTCCGGGGCCGAAGTCGATGGCCGCCAGCTTTTCCTTGAGCAGGTACTCGACCGCCTTCACGTCATGGTTGATCCGCCGCTCTATCTCCTTGATCCGGGTCACGTCGGCAGGCCCGAACTCCGCGACCCAGCTCTTGAGGGTGGCGGCCGTCTCGGCGGGGATCGGCGCTAGCTCAGTGATGCCGGGCTCGCCGGCCAGAGTGAGCAGCCACTCCACCTCCACGGTGAAACGCTGACGGAAGAGGGCCTCCTCGGAGAGGGCCTTAGCGAAGGACTCGACCTGGGATGCGTAGCGGCCGTCGAGGGGGGACAGGGCGCTCGGTCCGCTCATAGAAGCCGATGGTAGCGGCGGCTGCCGGGGCCCCTGCCTGATTCGGGCGCGTCCGGCGAGCGTCCCCTCCGCCGGCGCCGGCCACGGGCGGCGGGCGGCGCCGGCCACGGGCGGCGGGCGGCGCCGGCCACGGGCGGCGGGCGGCGCCGGCCACGGGCGGCGGGCGGCGC
>Ga0302326_10006320_pt1 | contig 26590 bp, 15 predicted proteins | sample Palsa_T0_3_FD_202264 | JGI IMG/M metagenome (GOLD analysis project Ga0302326, IMG submission 202264) | Peat permafrost microbial communities from Stordalen Mire near Abisko, Sweden - Palsa_T0_3 | ecosystem: Environmental > Terrestrial > Soil > Palsa > Peat permafrost | place: Sweden: Abisko... | reverse complement strand
TGCAACTCAATGCGCTATCAAATTGCGGCCTGCTTTCCCGCTTCGTTGGCATGGTCACGGATTCCCGCTCCTTCATGTCCTTCCCGCGCCACGAATATTTTCGCCGCGTGCTCTGCAACCTTGTCGGCGGCGAAATCGAAAAGGGGCTGCTGCCGGATGACGACGAACTCATCGGCGCTATGATCAAGAAAATCTGCTTTGCGAACGCCGCCGAGTACCTGGCGTTGCCGGCATCGCCCTTCACCAGTGCGCAACAAATTCCGTCCGGTACTTCGGTGCCAAAGCCGCGGCCTTCTTTTTGAACTCCAACTGCGCGGCTTCATTCAGCGCCGCCGGCGGCGTCGTTCGCGTCGCTACGGCAACCCCTAGTTCGCGAAACAATTCCTCTTGCCCCGCCGGCGAGCAGATACACAGCATTCTCGCCGGCTGCCCTGAGGCGTTGTGAAACTGATGCGGCGCGTTCGCCGGGATATGTACCGTCGTTCCCGTGCGCGCCAACTGTTTCGCCCCGCGAAACGTAAACTCCAGTTCGCCCTCCAGCAGCGTGAATGTTTCCTCAAAATCATGCCGGTGCGGCGCGGGACCGCCGCCCGCGTGCACGTACATATCGATCAGCGCGAATCGCCCGGCGGTATCCTTACCGGAAAGCAGAATCGTGTACGTGTCGCCCACAATGCCGATGTGCGCCCCGTCTCCATCGTCGTCGGCCCGCGTCACCACTAGTTCGCGTTGCACGTCGTCCGGCGGAACGGGCGGATAAGTTTGCTGCGTATTCGCGGATGTGGACATTGTTCCTCCAGCGTGCGGCTGCTTCGCTGCGCCAATAGGTTTGACGCACCATCATTAGACCACGCTATCCATGCGCAACGTAGCGAAAGCCCGTACAATTAAGTCGTGACGACGCCGACGAATTCGACGCAGCGCGCAGCCGGTGCATCTTTCGCCGGGAAACGCATTTTAGTAACCGGTGGAACCGGTTCGATCGGCCAAGCACTGGTGCGGCGCCTATTCACCACAGGCAACAGCAACTTCGAGCGCCCCGCGAAAGTCCTGGTCTTCTCTCGCGACGAAGAAAAGCAGCAACAAATGCGCGCAGAGTTCGCCGCAATGCCACTCGCCGCACCCGCTTGTATGGAGTTTCGACTAGGCGACATCCGCGACCCCGCCTCTGTAGCACAATCGTTGCGCGACATCGACATCGTCTTCAACGCCGCCGCCATGAAGCAAGTCCCCACCGGCGAATATTTTCCTTACGAAGCCGTGCGCACCAACGTCACCGGCGCCGAAAATATCGTCCGCGCCATTCAAGAGCACGCCCTCCCGGTCGAATCCGTAGTCGGCATCTCCACCGACAAAGCCTGCAAACCAGTCAGCGCCATGGGCATGAGCAAAGCGCTGCAAGAGCGCATCTTCATCCAGGCAAATCTGCGTCACCCGCAAACCCGCTTCGTCTGCGTCCGCTGCGGCAACGTCCTTAACTCCCGCGGCTCAGTAGTCCCGTTTTTCCGCCAGCAGATTCGCGCCGGCGGCCCCGTCACCGTCACCTCGCGGGACATGACCCGCTTTCTCTTCAGCATCGACGACGCCGTAAACGCGATTCTAGCCGCCGCCAAAAACGCCCTCCCCGGCGAAACCTACGTCCCGCGCGGCCCGAGTGCCAAAGTGACGGACCTCGCCAAAGCCCTCATCGGCTCACGCCCAATAGAAACAAAAATCAGCGGCATCCGCCCCGGCGAAAAGCTTCACGAAATTTTGTTAGGCGAAGAAGAAGCCCCGCGCACCTTGGAACGCACGCATCACGGGAGCGCCTATTACGTCATCCGTCCCATGCTCCCCGAGTTGCCCGTCGCCGCCGAACCGCCAAGCATCCTCGGCAAAGAATACAGCTCCGTGGACGCCGTAATGACTTTCGCCGAAACCGAGCACTTCCTCCGTGCCCACGACTTGCTGCTCGAATCTGTAGGCGTCCAGCATGCTGGACCCCATCTCGGCAAGATCTAAACGCCACCGTTCCATCCTTTGTCGTGGCGTCCGCCTTCGCGGAACTGCGCGCCTTTAGGTTGATTTCAGATCGCACCATTTTCAACTTCGAGTTACCGCAAACCAGCGCAGCACCCGCTAAACTAATATCCGAATGCGGTGCCGGGTTCGGCGAAAGGACCACCACCATCGAGCAGGCCAACATCGTAATCATCGGCGGCGGCGTTATCGGCTGCGCCATCGCCCGCGCGCTGGCCGCCAAATGGGACGACGTCTTCCTGCTCGAGGCGCTGCCAAAAGTCGGCATGGGCGCCAGCACCCGCAACAGCGGCGTCATTCACGCCGGTCTGTACTACCAGCCCGGCTCGCTGAAAGCCCGTCACTGCTTGCGCGGCAGCCAGCTCTTGTATGAGTTTTGCGCGGCCCACCACGTGCCGCACCGCCGCACCGGCAAGATTGTCGTCGCCGTGGCGGAAAGTGAGGGCCCGGAACTGCTCGAACTTCTCGCCAGAGCTCGCACTAACGGCGTCGAGGGTTTGCAAATCATCGACCGCGCCGCCATCCGCGCCCGCGAACCGCACGTCCAGGGCTTCCAGGCCATTCTGGTTCCCTCGACCGGCATCGTCGAAAGCGAAGAACTGGTCAAAGCCTATGCGCGGCTCGCCACAGACCGCGGTGCGCATATCGTCACCAACGCGCGCGTCGAAAAATGTTCGCCCGGCCCGCAAACCATTCGCGTCTCGAGCGCGGCAGGAGAGATCGAGACCCGCTGCCTGATTAACAGCGCCGGCCTCTACGCCGACGAAGTTGCCGCCATGCTCGGCTCAAATATGGCTCAGCATAAAATTTATCCGGTGCGCGGCGAATATTGCGAACTAATCAAAGCCAAGCGCGATATGATTCGCGAGCTCGTCTATCCGCTGCCCCACAACAATGGCTTGAGCCTGGGTGTGCATTTCACAAAAACCGTGTCGGGAAGCGTGTGGATCGGCCCCACAGCTCGCTACGTCGAAAGCAAAAGCGACTACGAACGCGATCGCGAACCGCTGGAATATTTTGCCAAGCTCGCCAAGCGGTTGCTGCCCGAACTCGAAGCCACGGACATGGTCCCCGCGCATTCCGGCATCCGCGCCAAACTCGCACCCCCGCCGCATTTGCGCAAACCGGGCGACACCGGCACTGCGGACTTCATCATCGAGCGCGACCCGCAATTCCCCCAAGTGGTCCAGCTAATGGGCCTGGAGTCGCCAGGGCTAACCTCATCCCTCTCCATCGCCGAGCAAGTCACCGCAATGGTGTCCGAGATGTTGTAGGGGTCCAGCATGCTGGCCCCCGCTCAGCACGCTCTCAAACAGCTGCACGCATTTTTTTATCGACGCGTCAATGAATGAACGTCAACCCGCTCGGAATAAATTGCGGGAACACATACGCATACAGCATCACAATCACCCCCACAATCGCCGCCAGCGCCACCGAATGCCAGAACACATAACGGAATATGTTGCCCTCTTGTCCCACTTGATTCGTCGCCGCCGTCGCAATGCAAATGGACTGCGCATCAATCATCTTCCCCATCACGCCGCCCGCGCTGTTCGTCGCGCACATCAAAATAGGACTTAGATTCAGCTGTTGCGCGGTAATTTTTTGCAGCCCGCCAAATAGTACGTTGGACGATGTGTCGCTGCCGGTCAGCGCCACGCCCAGCCACCCGATAAACGCCCCAAAGAACGGAAAGAACCATCCCGTCCGTGTGAACGCCAGCCCGAGCACCGCGTCCATTCCCGAATACCGCGTCACGTAACCTAGCCCCAGCATGCAGGTCATCGCGATAATGGCGAAACGTAAGCGATACAGCGTCGCACCGAAAATTTTGATCATTTTAACCGGCGTCAGTCCCAGAATCAGTCCCGCCAGCAGCGCCGCCAGAAAGCACCCGGTCCCCGTAGCCGTCAGCCAATTAAAATCAAAACGCGCGGCTTCTGCCGCCGGCTTTGCCACCACCGGCGTCGTGCGAAACACCTTCGCGTGCAGCCCGGGCCAGTCCCATCCCGCCGGGCCGGGACGCGGTTTCCCGTCCGGCAGAGTCACTTTGAATGCCGGCGTGGTCGCCTTGTTCATCGCCAGCTTCACGTCTGGCAAGCCCCACGCCAGCACGAAAACGGAAAGAATCGCAAATGGCAGCCACGCTTTGGCAATCTGTCCCGCGGAGTATCTCTTCACCTGCTCGTTTCGCGCCGCCTTCGCGGCATCCTCTTCGCGTTCGTCCGCAAAGCGCCACACACGCTTCGGTTTCCATACCCGCAGAAATAGCATCGTGCAAACTAGCGACACTACGCCCGCGGCGATGTCCACCAGATTGCTATCCATATGGTTGGACCAAAACCATTGCGTGCCTGCGAACGTAATTCCCACCACCAGAATCGCCGGCAGCACTTCGATCGTTTCCGACCAGCTCACCATCGCGCGCACCAGCCAGAAGGGCACGATCACCGCCGTAAACGGCAGAATGCGTCCGATCATCGCGTTCAGGTCGCTCTCCGGCAGCGCGGTCACCGAAGCGAGCGCGTGCACCGGTGTCCCAATCGCTCCCCACGCCACCGGCGCCGTGTTCGCGATGAGGTTCAGCGCCGCCGCGTGAAACGGTTTAAATCCCAGCCCGATCATGAACGCGCCCGCAATGGCCACCGGCGCGCCAAACCCCGCGCACCCCTCGATAAACGCCCCAAAGCAAAACGCCACCAGCAGCAACTGCAACCGCCGGTCCGGCGTAATCGCTGCCACCGATTGCTTCATGATTTCGAACTGCCCGGTGGCCACGGAAATGTCGTAGAGAAATACCGCCGCAATCACGATCCACACGATCTTCAGCAGTCCATACGCCCCGCCGTAAACAAAGCTGCCCAACGCCATCTGCGCCGGCATATGAAACACCAGAATGGCGCACAGCACCGCCGTGGCCGCCCCGGCGACCGCGCAAAGATGCGCCTGCACCTTGAAGCCTGCAAGCAACCCCAGCAACACGATCACCGGCAGCGCCGCCACCAGCGTCGAAAGCCACCAATGCCCGAGCGGGTCGTAAACCTGAGTCCAAGTCACAGGAAATCCTCCCAAGGGACAGTCCGTCAGTTACCTGAAGTTCAGTTGTAGGGCCGGGACGATTGGTCAGCATGAAGGGCTCCCCTCGGCCATCCGCGTGCTGCAACCCATTCCGTCGCGTGCTGAGATACTTCGTCTGCGCCACGAAGTCAAGGATTATGTCCGCAGCTTTCCGTAGCTTAATGGTAAGTGCTGTTCCGTCTTCGACGCGCCCCTCATCACTCGCCACTTCTTTTTTACTAATTCACTCCTTTTGTTGCAGCTGGTCTTTTTTTGCTGTTCGCTGTTCGCCAGTTCCGAACTTATTGCATCAACGTTTCGCCGTTCTATCGCCAATACTCGCGACGGCGGGCGCTTGGTAAACTCTTGATCTGGATTACCGCCAAGCACCGGGAACATTCACGAACGACGAATCCAACTGTTCCATCGAAGCGCAACCCAGCAACCGCATCGTGCGCTCCACGTCTTCGCGCAGAATTGTCATCGCACGAACCACTCCCGGATAACCCGCGGCGCCCAGCCCGTATCCATACGCTCGGCCAATCAACACCCCGCGCGCTCCCAGGCATAATGCTTTCACAATGTCCGCCCCGCGCCGGATACCTCCGTCCATCAGTACCTCGGCTTGCTGGCTTGCCGCCGCCACCACTTCCGGTAACGCCCGCAGCGTCGCGGAAACGCCATCGAGTTGCCGCCCGCCATGATTCGACACCACCACCGCGGAAGCTCCTTCGTCAATGGACCTGCGCGCATCGTCGCCCGTCAGCACGCCCTTCACGATCAGCGGCCCGCTCCAGGCCTTGCGTATCCACGCAAAATCCTTCCACTCCACGGCGGAATCCGCCAACGCCGCGCTCACATCGATCAGCGGCAGCGGCCCCTGCCCCGGAACCACAATGTTTTCGAGCTTCGGCATGCCCCCGTCCCGCCAGTGCGCGTAGAGCCACCCCGGATGCGACAGCACCTGCGAAACGTACGGCAGCTTCTTCAACAGCGATCCGCTCAGCAGGTGTTTCATGCCGTTCCGCGGGTCGCGCTCACGCATTCCGGCCACCGCGGTGTCCACGGTAATCACCAGGCCGGTGTAGCCCGCGGCTTTGATTCGCTCGATGGCCGCTTCCGCCACCGCTTGCCCGCCGACGAGGTACAACTGATACCATAGCGGTCCGCGGGAAACCTCTTGCACCTTTTCCAGTTTGTGTCCGGAGATCGTGGAAAGAATAAAGGTAGTGCCGAACTCTCCGGCCGCACGCGCCGCCGCCAACTCGCCCTCCGGATGAATCATGCGGCTGTAACCGATGGGAGCCAGCAGTCCGGGAAACGCCAGTTCCACGCCGAGTATTTTGGTGCGCAAATTCAGCTCCCGCACCACCACCGCTTGCCGCGGCCGAAACGTCACCTCTTCAAACGCGCGGCAATTTTCCCGCAGCGTAACTTCCGCTTCCGCCGCTCCGTCGAGGTAGTCAAACACCAATTTCGGCAGCCGACGCTGCGCCAGCCGGCGCAAATCGGCAATATTAATCACGTGCGGCGATGAAAGTTTGCTGACGTGCGGCGATGAAAGTTTGCTGACGTGTGGCGATGAAAGTTTGCTGACGTGCGGCGACGAAAGTCGGCTGGCGTGCGGCGAATGAGGTTTGGCCACGATTCCGCTTGAGTATCATCATTCGTTGCGCCAAGTCCAGAGGCAAGGGCGACAAAGGATCCGAAAGTGTCCGGTTATGGGATTTTTTTTGGGAAGTTGGGTATACGTATGGGTATTTCATATCGTTATCAAAGGCAAGGGGTTGCGTGGGGAGCAATTCATATCGTTATCAAAACACTGGGGTTAAAATGCTGGTTTTTTCTTGTAGCTGCATCGTTATCATATTAAAGGACTTAGGCTTGCGCACGGGGTGGAACGGGCGTTTATCGGGTTTCTAATGAGTGGGTTACAGGGCACCGACGGAGGCAGAGCAAAAACGGTGCGGCACGTTGGCGTTGCAAGGAGAGCAAAGCGTGGTTTCGCTCTCGTAGGGTCGGATGAGGGACGGATGTGAGGCGATGACGGAGGAGCAAAACGGGTATAGCGCTCGACAGGTTCAAGTTTGAGGTGGGGCCGCTAAGGAAAACGGGGGATCGAGGCCAGCTGAATGGTGGAGAGCGGAATGACCGGTCCCGGGAAGATGGTGCGTTGCAGCGAGGGTGACGTGGCTGCCGCTAACTTATTACATTTAGGACACTTACCGACCAGGGGATGAGAATGACAGGGTTTTGCGGGAAAAGGCTGGAAAAGCGGGGAAAGGCGGGGAAAGGCGGGATGGCGGAGATGGGAAGCGGAAAATTAGATGTCGTTAAAGTTCTGTACTGAAACGAAACACGGGTGTTCCAAAGGCGTGACAGACCTGTCCGTAGGGGTAACACTACGGGCATGGCATCAGAACGACTAGAACGTACAGGACCATCTAGGGAAGACGGTTCCGGTTCGGGAGCCGCTGCCCACACATTGCGGCGGACGTCGGAGGCGGTTTCGCGGGAAGTGGGCGGCGAGACCGTGGTGGTACCGGTGTGCCGAGGCGTGGGGGATCTGGATTCCATATTCACGTTCAACGCGGTGGGGACGCGGTTGTGGATGCTGCTGGCGGAGAACCGCACGGAGGCGGAACTGGCGGAATACGTGGCGCAACACTTTGCGGTGAACGCGGAGACCGCGCGGCGGGACGTGCAGCTCTTTCTGAGGGATTTACAGGAGGCCGGATTACTCCAAGTGGCCTAAAGGGGGTAGGGGCGAGGCCCGAGGCCGCGGTGGGGGGATACGAGAGGAAATTTTGCAGACTCTGGAATACAGCGAATTCAGCGAGGTGCTGCACGAGCGCTTCCAAGGGAAGCGCGTGCCGATGGACGTGTCCATTGAGGTGACGCGGCGCTGTCCGCTCGATTGCCTGCATTGTTACAACAACCTGCCAATGGGGGACCAGGCGGCGCGGCTGGCGGAGATGACGCTGGCAGAGCACTGCAAGCTGCTGGATGAGTTGGTGGCGGCGGGCAGCATGTGGATTCTGTACTCCGGCGGAGAGATATTCGCACGGAAAGATTTTCTGGAGATTTATGGGGAAGCGAAGAAGCGCGGCTTCCTGATCACGCTGTTTACGAACGGGACGCTGATCAACGAGCGGATAGCGGATTACCTCGAGAAGTTCCCGCCTTTTTCCATTGAAATCACGCTGTATGGGGCGACGCGCGAGACGTACGAAGCGCTGACGCAGAGTAAAGGCTCTTTCGACCGGTGCATGCGCGGGGTGGAGCTGCTGATGGCGCGGGGCTTGCCGCTGAAGCTGAAGACGGTGCCGACGAGCATCAACCAGCACGAAGTTTACGAGATGAAGAGCTTCGCGGAGAACCTGGGGGTGGAGTTCAAGTTCGATCCGCTGGTGAATCCGCGGATTGACTGTTCGCAGAGCCCGCTGGCGATACGGCTGACGCCGGAAGAAGTGGTGGCGCTGGAATTTTTCGACGAGAAGAGGAAAGCGGAGTACCGGCGGCTGGCGGAGCAGGATTTGGCAGCGGGGCGGCCGGAGGCGGCGGGGGATGCAACGCGCTATTCGTGCGGCGGCGGGGTGAACGGGTGCGCGATCGATCCGACAGGGACGATGAGCATCTGCGTGATCTCGCACCAGCAGGGCTACAACATCCGCGAGGGGAGCTTCCGCGAAGGGTGGGAAGGGCCGATGCGGGAAATTCGCGCGCAGAAGAAGACGCGGCCGAGCATTTGCGACGAGTGTCAGATTCAGTCCTTGTGCAGCATGTGCCCGGCGAATGGGGAACTGGAGAACGGGGACGCAGAGTCGCCGGTGGAGTTTTTGTGTCAGGTGGCGCATTTGCGGGCGTACGCGCTGGGTTTTGCGGTGCCGGAGCACGGGGAGTGCGCTTGTTGCAAGGATGCGGGGACGCACGCGGGGCTGATGAAGGCGGCGGGGCGGATTGCGGCTCGCGCTGGCGAAAGAACCGAGTGGGTAGAGCGAAAGGCACCGTTGCCGGTGCTGAACGTTTTGCGGGGCGGGACTACGCGGACGGCTGCTTGTCATTCGTGCAGCGCGCACTAGGGGAGGAGAACACCAATTCCTTAGGGGCTAAAGCCCTCTGGTAGGCGACAGGTGATGTCGGAGTTAAAGCTCCGATCCGCAATGACGGGCTAAAGTTTCGACCCCGACACTGGGGCTGAATCTCACTTCCGATGACCTGACAGTGGTGCGAAGAATTTTTCTGACGAAAGAGTGGCGAGTGGCGAGTGATGAGTGGCGAGTCGCAATGACTGGCGGCGAGTAGAACGGCGGAACTGTTGGGAGCTTGATGGACTGGGAAGACAAAGACGAAGTACGACTGGCGGACGAACGCGAGGCGGAAGCCTACGAAGCGCCGAAGGTTTTGCGCGTGAGTTTGCGTCCGGCGGAGGCGGTGCTCGGTCATTGCAAGGTGACGGGGTCGGCGGGCCCGGTCTCGGCTTCCTGCCGCAGCGCCACGATTACTTGCCGGAGCCTGGGGTCGTGAGAGCGGAACGTCCATGAGCGTGACGCAAACGCAATTCGCAACCTGGAGACCGAGCGCAGCCAAGCGTGCGGTGGCGTGCGGCGATTTTTCGCGGCTGTGCTATCGCATCGGCGATGTTTCGTTTGGCATGAAGGCGTTCGATGGATTGCGGATGAAGCTGGACCCGTCGTTGCGGGGATTTGCGGCGGAGAGCGCGAAGTGCGACGTGGAAGTGAAGATTTCGCTGGCGGACAAACTGCAGGTTCCGGCGCAAGAACCGCTGTTTGCTTCGGGCGGGTTGTGGACGCTGTTTGCGGAGGATGGCGGGTACCGGCTGAATTTTCTGCGGTCGTTTGCGGGTGAGGCGCCGTACAAAACGGCGTGGTTTGACGAGGAGTTCCGCCGCGGAGAGCTGCAACTTTCGCGAGAATTTTTCAATACGCGCGACGCGGTCTATCCAATGGAGTATCCGCTGGACGAAGTGCTGATGATTCATCACCTGACTAGCGGAAAAGGGGGGTGTGGAAAAGGAATCGAAGTGCACGCGTTGGGGGTGGTGGACGACGCGGGGGGCGGGCATTTGTTTCTGGGGCATTCCGGAGCAGGGAAGAGCACCAGCGCGCGATTGTGGCAGGGCGTACCGGGCGTGCGCATCCTGAGCGACGACCGGATTATTTTGCGGCGGCGCGAAGGGCAACTGTGGATGTATGGAACGCCGTGGCATGGGGACGCGGGGATAGCGTCGCCGCACGCGGCGCTGCTGACGAATGTGTACGTGCTGGAGCAGGCGCCGCGCAATGAATTAGTGGAGATGCCGAGGAGTATCGCGGCGGCGGAGATTTTTGCGCGGAGTTTTGTGCCGCGGCATTGCCCGGAAGCGCTGCAGTTTGCGCTGCAATTCATCGAGCAGCTTTGCGGAGAGCTGCCGTGCCAGACATTCCGATTTTTGCCGGAGCGGACCGCGGTGGAGGCCATACGCCATGGGCGTGGTTAGGTTTCCCGCAAAAAACATCGTGAGGCGCGATTCGGCGCAATTCGCCGAGGTGTGCGGCGAGTTGCTGGAGGCGGGTCTGGGGGTGCGTTTTACGGCGAGCGGGGAGAGCATGCAGCCGAATATTTCGCACGGGGATCAAGTGGTGGTGATGCGGGCGACGGACGGGGAAGTGAAACCGGGGCAAGTGGTATTGGCGGAAAGCAGCGACGGATTGCGAGTGCACCGGGTGGTGCGAAAGCTCGCGGACTCCGGGCGAGCCATCATGCGCGGGGATGCGGGGCAGGAGAACGACGCGGCAGCAAGCAGGATTTTTGGAACGGTAACGGAGGTGGTGCGGGACGGGAATGCGGTCTCGCTGAGCAAGCCGGGAACCGCGTGGCTGCACGCTTCGCGGAGGTGGGCGCATCGTTTGCGGCGCGCCGCGGAAGTGCGACTGAAGCGCGCGGGGGTGTTTTTGCTTCCCGCGCTGATTTTCGCGCTGGGGAGTTTGGCGTGGCAAGCGGCGCCCGCGATAGGACAGACGCTGACGCTGACCGATACGGCGGCGCCGACCATGGTGGCGCCGGGGGGCACGATTACCTACACGCTGGTGCTCACAAATACCGGCACGGTGGCGGTGACGCACCCGCTTACGGTTACGGAAAATCTGCCCGCCCAAACGAACTTTGGAACGGCGGCGAAAAGCGCGGGTAACGACAATTGGACATGCGCGGCGGCCGGACAGGTGGTGACCTGCACGGACACCAGCGGGGGCACGTACGCCGCGGGGGACAGCACGACATTCAAGATCACGGCGACGGTAAGCAGCAGCCCGGCACCGGCCAACGGCACAGTACTCACGGACGCGGCGAGCGCGCAGGGAAACAATCCGGTCACAGCGAATGCGCCGGCCACGAGCGTTACGGTGCAGACGCCGGACCTTTCGATGACGCAGACGGAATCGCCAAGCCCGGTGGCCACGGGCGGGGACATTACGTACACGGAAACAGTGACGAATAACAGCGCGGAAGCGGGCATCGGAGCGACGCTGACACAGAGCACGCCGACGAATACGACGTTCGTTTCGGCGGCGGCGCCGACAGGGTGGACGTGCGGAACGGTGCCGGCGGTGGGCGGAACCGGAACGATCACCTGCACGGCGACGGGGTCGGTGGCGGCGAATTCAACTACGGGCAATTTTTCCATCGTAGTGCTGGTGAATGCCGGAGTCACGGTGGGCTCGACGATTACGAATACGGCGACGGTAAGCGAAACGGGAACGGACCCGGTTCCCGCGAATAATACGACGACAACGTCGGTGACGGTGAGCGGAGCGGATTTGGCGATGACGCAGACGGCTTCCGCGGCAGCGAGCGCGCCCGGCAGCACGATTACCTATACCGAGACGGTGACGAACAACGGACCGAATGCGGCAGTGGGGGCGACGCTGTATCAGCAAACGCCGCCGAATACGACATTTAGTTCGATAACCGCGCCGACGGGCTGGGCCTGCGGAACGACGCCGGCGGCCGGGGGCACGGGCTCGGTAATCTGCACGGCGAGTGCGAACGTGGCCAGCGGGACGACGAGCGGAGCGTTTACGTATGTGGTGAAGATCGGCGCGGGCACGGCGGCGGGAACGACGATTTTGAATTGGGCGGATGTGACGTCGCAAACGACGGACTCGAACGCGTCGAACAATGCGACGACGACGTCGGTGCTGGTGGAAGTGACGGGGGATGCGGATCTGGCGCTCTCCACGACGGTGGTGCCGACACCGGTGTTCATATCGTCGACCATCACCTACACGATACAACTGACGAATCTGGGATTGGCGGCGGGGACGGCGGTGACGGTGACGGATACCTACCCGACGGCGCTGGCGAGTCCCTCGGCGACGAGCACGCAGGGAAGTTGCGCGGCGCCATCTGGCGGACAAATTGTTTGCACGATTGGCGCGGTCAATTATCCGCTGGCGACGCCGATCACGATTACGTTGACGGGGATGACGCCGGCGACAGCGACAACGCTGACGAATACGGCGGTGGCGGCGACGACGGCGACGGATCCAGTGAGCGCGAATAACACGTCCACGGTGATGACAGTGGTGCAGCCGCTGGTGTGCGCGACGCCGGGGAAGGATGGAGCTCCGGGAACGCTGACGGGCACGGTGAATACGTATTACGCGGGGGTGGGCACGGCGGCGGCAGGGACCAATACGCTGACGGTTACGACACCGTCTTCGGGCGCGGCGACGCAGGTCGGCGTTGGGGATTTGCTGCTGGTGATGCAGATGCAGGGCGCGCAGCTCAATGTTACGAACACGAGTGCGTATGGGGATGGTGTGGCGGGGAATCCGGCGTCGGGTGCGACGAGTCTGGGAAACTCCGGGCAATTCGAGTTTGTGACGGTGACGGCGATCACCACGGGGACCAATACGGATACGGTGACGATTGCGGGCACGGGGGCGGGCGGTGGGTTGCTGAATAGCTACGCGAGTGTAGCGGCGTCGAATACCAGCGTTCCGCCGCAGGGCGCGCAGACATTTCAGGTGATTCGCGTGCCGCAATACACGTCGGCCACGTTGAGTAGCACGCTGGCGGCACCGGCGTGGAATGGCGCGGTGGGTGGAGTTTTAGCGCTGGATGTGGCGTCGCAATTAACGCTGGGCGGATCCGTGAGCATGGATGGGCAGGGCTTCCGCGGCGGCGGGGGACTAATACTGGGAGGCGGCGCGGGAGCGGCGACGGACGTGGTAACGCTGTCCACGGTTGCTACGAACGCTTCGAAAGGCGAAGGCATTGCGGGGACGCCGCATTACGTGGCGCCGCCGCTGAGCGCGATCACGTTGGCGACGACGGCGACGAGTACGGCGCAAACATATCTGGAAGGGTATCCCTCGGGCAGCTTTGCGCGTGGCGCGCCGGGAAACGCTGGAGGCGGGGCGACGGACGCAGATCCAGCCGCGAACGATCAGAACAGCGGCGGCGGAGCAGGCGGGAATGGAGGCACGGGAGGAGCCGGAGGATTTGGGTGGAGCAGCGCGGGACTCGTGGGAGGGTTCGGCGGCGTAGCATTTCCGGCGTCCACCAGCAGCGTGATCCTGGGCGGCGGGGGCGGAGCGGGCACGACGAACAATGGCACGGCGTGGAATCCGGTGACGCAGACGGGACCGGCGAACAACTGCGGCGCGAACTGCACGGGGATTTATAGCAGCGGGACGGCGGGCGGCGGGATTGTGGTGATCCGCGCCGGGTCGGTGACGGGCACGGGAACGATCACCGCCAGCGGGCAGAACGCGCTGGATACGGAAAATGACGGCGGCGGAGGCGGGGGAGCGGGCGGGTCGATCGTGGTGCAGGCGAATAGCGGTGGGCTCACGGGCCTGACGGCGAACGCCGTTGGCGGGAACGGCGGACATACGTGGCCGGAAGATGCGCCGGGAGGATCGTTTCCCGGGAATCGTCACGGACCGGGCGGCGGCGGTGGTGGGGGAGTGGTGTTTACCTCGTCGGCGGCGGGCACGGTGAGCGTGGCGCCGGGGATACCCGGCACGACCACGCTGGCAAACGACGCGTACGGAGCGACGATCGGGCAGACGGGGCTGACGGCTTCCGGAGTCACGATCACGCAGACGCCGGGGACGCAATCCGGGGCATTTTGCGCGGGCGCGGATTTGAACGTGTCGAACATCGAGACGCCCAACCCGGTGGCGCCCGGCGGGACGATTACGTACACGCAGGGCGTAGGGAATGCGGGGCCGTTCGATGCGCTGAATGCGGTGTTCAGCGAGGCGATTCCGAACAATACGACCTTTTCTTCGATAACCCCGCCGACGGGATGGGCATGTAATTCGACCGCGTCGATCTTGTCGACGGGACTGGTGACGTGCACGAACGCGGATTTTGCATCGCGGGCACTGGGGTCGTTCAGCTTGGCGGTGACGGTGAACGCGGGGACGCAGTTTGGGACGCAGATTGTAGACGTAGCGAACATTACTTCTGGGACGACGGACCCGAACCTGACGAACAACACGGCGACGGCGACGACGGTGGTAGGGACGACGACGTCGGCGTACCTGACGCTGACGAAGGTGGCGGCGGCGCCCACGGTGTCGGCGGGGAACAACATCACGTACACGATGGTGGTGACGAACAATGGGCCGGCGGCGGCGCCGTCGGTGGCGATTACGGATACGACGCCGACGGGAACGACGTTTGTGTCGGCAAGCGGGACGGGATTTGGTTGCAGTGGGCTGGCGGCGGGAGGGGCGGGGACGGAGACGTGCACTTTGGCGGCATCGCTGGCGAGTGGATCGACGGCGACGTTGACGCTGGTGGTGAAGGTGAATGCGACGGGCGTTTCGAACGGCACGCTGATCGTGAACACGGCGAGCGCGAATTCGAGCGTGGCGAATCCGAATCCTGGGGGCGCTACGGCGTCGGCGACGGTGACGGTGGCGTCGGCGACGCAGGCGGACTTGGCGATTACGAGTTCGGCGACGCCGAACCCGGTGTACAACTACGGCAGCACGAACGTGACGTTTACCCAAGTGGTGACGAACAACGGGCCGCTGGCGTTTACGGCGGGCGCGCCGGCGACGTATGTGGATACGCTGCCGAGCAATGCGACGTTTGTGTCGTTGACGGCGCCGACGGGATGGACGTGTGGCGCGCCGGTAACGGTGGGTGCGACGACGACGGTGACGTGCACGGGGCCATTGGCGGTGGGGGCGATGGCGATGTTCCCCTTGGTGGAGCAGATTACCGCGGCGGATACGGCGGGAACGGCGATTACGAATAGCGCAATGATTGGGCCGACGGCGACGGATCCGAACACCGCGAATAACACGGCGTCGTCAACGACGTACGTGGCGGCACCGTCGCAGGCGGATTTGTCGATCGTGAAGACGGCGTCGCCGGAGCCGGTGGATCAGGGCGCGAATCTGACGTACACGCTGCAGGTGACGAATAACGGGCCGGCGGTGGCGCAGAACATTTCGGTGGCCGATACGCTGCCGGCGCAAGTCACGTTTACGAATGTGTTTGCGACGCAGGGAAGCTGCACGCAAAGCGGCGGGGCGGTGGGATGCACGATTCCGTCGCTGAGCGTCGGCGGCGTGGCGATCATCACGATTAATGTGGTGGCGTCGACGTTCAGCGGGTCGGGCGGGACGGTATGCGATACCGCGAACGGCATTTCGTACAGCGTGTGCAATACCGCAACCGTGCTTTCCGCGACGACCAGCGATCCGGATTTATCCAACAATACATCGACGGCGGATTCGACGATTCAGTCGGTGACGGCGGTGCAGCTGGCGTCGTTCCGGGCGTTTCTGCGGGGGCAGGGCGGGGTGTTGCTGGAGTGGCACACACAGGAAGAGATTCGCAACCTGGGCTTTAACGTGTATCGCACGGATGCGCAGGGACGGCACCAGGTGAATCCGTCGCTGATTGCGGGGGCGGCGCTGCTGGTGCGTGGTGGGCAGCCGCAGCATGGAGCGAAGACGTATTACTGGATCGATCCCGCGGGCGACGCGAATTCATCGTACGAGTTGCAGGACGTGGACTTGAATGGCACGCGGACGACGCATGGGCCAGCGATGCCGGAAGCGTCGGGGCAGCCGTCACATGCGCTGGCGGCAGCGTCTCCGTCGGCGGACGTCGCGGCGGGGAGTGCGGCAACGACGGCGTCCGGAGCTGCAGCGCCGCAGATGGCGTCTGCCGCTGGTGCGCAACGGGCGAGGCAAGTTTCGAACGCGCCGCTTCTGACGGACTTGAATCGCTTAGCCGCGACATCCGCGTCGCTGAGCGCGGCGATCTCCGCGCCGCCAGCTGCCGCGGCGGTTGCAACGTCATTCGTGCCGCAACGGGCGTTGCGTGTGGCGCGGCCAGCGCTGCCAACGCTTGCGCCGGGGCAATATCGGGTGTCGCAGGATTTGCAGACGGCGCTGAAGATCGGCGTGACGGACGAGGGTTGGTACAGCATTACGCACGAGCAGATGACCGCCGCCGGGTTCAATCCCGGGTTCGAGCCGCAAAACTTGCAGTTGTACGCGGAAGGCGTCGAGCAGCCGATGCTGGTGGTATGGCGTCCGGGATCGCGCATCCGGCCGTTCCTGGGCATCGAGTTTTATGGCACGGGCATCGATACACCGTTCTCTGGTACGCGGGTGTACTGGCTGGTGCGCGGTGTGCAAGCCGGCAAACGCGTCACGGAAGTCTCGTCGCCGACGTTTGGCTCGTCCAGTGCGCGGGATTTTCTGGCGACGGTGGTCGAGGAAGATCGCACCACCTATTTCCCAACGTTGCTGAACGGGGAGAACAACGACAATTTCTTCGGAGCGGCGGTCACCAGCGAACCGGTAGATCAGCAGCTAACCATCGCGCATTTGAATCCCAACTCCGCACTATCCGCCAGCGTCGAGATTACGCTGCAGGGGGGAACCGATCAGCAAGCGCATAGCGTAGCGGTTAGCTTCAACGGCGCGCCTATCGGAGAGATGGATTTCCTAAATCAATGCAACGTCACCAACAATTTCCCGATCAATGCGAGCTTGCTGCAAGAGGGCGTGAACACCGTGACGTTGACGGCGCTCGACGGGGACAATGACGTCAGCCTGGTGCAATCCATGGCCCTGCACTATCCGCATACCTTTGCCGCGGATGGCGATTGGTTGAAGGCTACGGCGACACCGGGCGCGAACCTGAACGTTACGGGTTTCGCCAACGCGCAGATCTCCGCATTCGATATCAGCGACCCGTTGAACATCGTGCAGCTCGAAGGAAACGTCGAGCCGCAAGGAAATAGCTACGCCATCGCGCTGGCGGTGCCGAATACCGGCGTTACGCAGCACACGCTGCTGATCTTCTCGAGCGCGCAAATTTCCGCGCCCGCCTCCCTGACGTTGCACCTGGCCGATCCGGCGATTCATCGCCAGCAGACTTCGGACATCGTGATCATCAGCCATCCTGATTTCGTCTCGAGCATCGCGCCGTTGGCGGCACTGCATCAATCGCAAGGCCGGCAAGTCACGGTGGTGACCACGGATCAGATTTACGACGCCTTCAATTACGGCGAGCGCACGCCCTTGGCCATACAAAATTATTTGCAGCAACTTTCCGCGGAGCCGGCGCTGGCCCCGCGCGCGGTGCTGCTGGTGGGAGACGCTTCGCTGGACCCGCGCAATTATTTAGGTTTTGGCGATTTCGATTTCGTGCCCACGCGGATTATCGAAACGCAGGCGTTCAAGACCGCCTCGGACGACTGGTTCAGCGACTTCCAGCAAACGGGCTATGGCACGATTCCCATCGGGCGCATACCGGTGCGCACGGCAGCGGATGCGGCGCTGGTGATCGGCAAGATCGTGGGTTACGAATCGGGCTCCTCGGCGGGCCCATGGAACCAGCAAGCCGTGCTGGTGGCGGACCAAAACAGCGACACGAACTTCACCAACGAAGCGGCCTTTGCGTCACCGGATGTGCCCAATTCCCTGCAGCAAACACAGATTCTTACCGGCAACCTGGAGGTAAACACCGCGCGGCAACAGATTCTGGAGGCCATCAACAACGGCGCACTGCTGGTGAACTACACCGGGCATGGTGCGACGGAACAGTGGTCCTTCGCGGATTTGCTGGACGACGACTCCGCGGCCACGCTGAGCAACGGCGACCGCTTGCCGTTCTTTTTGCTGATGGATTGCCTTAACGGATTTTTCCACGACGTGTACACGGAAAGCCTGGCGGAGTCGCTGTTGCTGGCGCCGAACGGCGGGGCCGTGGCGGTGTGGGCCTCCTCCGGATTCACCAGCGCACCGCCGCAGGCCACGATGGATCAGGCGCTGCTGCACATCCTGCAAAACGATTCTGCGACATCCATCGGCCAGGCCGCGCTTAACGCGAAACTCGGCATCAGCGATCCAGACGTGCGTCGCACGTGGATTTTATTCGGCGATCCCGCGATGCAACTGCAATTGCCGCGAAGCAGCACGGCACCAGCAGCGTCCACGGGCGCACGGGCACGCGAACAAATTTCGCAAGGACCGAGGGATCGGCAGTAGCTCGGCAAAGTATTCGGGGAAGGGAAAAGGCGATGAACTCGCAAACAAAATGGTTTCTGGCGGTGGCGCTGACTGCTTTGCTGGCAGCCGCTTCGCCCGCGCGCTCCGCGCAGGTTAAGGCGCTGGGCGTGATCCTGGACGCGCAGGGCGGACAGATCGGTCAATCCGCGGCCAGCGCTGGGACCACGATTTTCCCCGGCGATATCTTGAGCACCGACGCTGACGGCGACATCAAGGTGCGCATCGGGCAGACCAGTTATGAGTTGGTGGGCGACACGAGCGCGGCGTTTTACGCCGGCAAAGAGCAGCCCATCGCCGAACTGCGCCGCGGCACCATCAAGGTGGCCAACAACAGCACCGAGAGCTTTGTGATTTACGCCTCGGATGTGCGCATCGTTTCCGATCAGCCGCGCCCGATTCAGGGCGAGGTCAGCATTAAATCGCCGTGCGAGCTTGAGGTGCGTAGCAACCTCGGGATCATGGATGTGGTAGCCGGTTCGGAAAAGCGCAGCGTCGATCACGACCACGCCTATCGCGTGGTTCCGGAGCACTCCGTGGTCTCTACGCGCGACCGCGCGATTTCGCCGGAGGATGACGACTATCACAGGAATCACACGCACGCCGCCTGCGGCGCGCTCGTGGCGCAAAACAACAAAGGTGTGGTTATGGCCGTGGGCGACTCGCATTTTGGCCTCCTGGTTGGCGGCATTGCCGCGGCGGTCACGATTCCTATTGTGATCAAGGCGCTGGAGAGCCCGGACCGGCCGTAAATGCTTCGGGCGTAACACCCGAGTCTTACCTCGCCTGTCACAATTCGATTGGCATAGTGCGACCGTCGCAATGCGCGGGACACGCGGGCATCGAAAAAACCGCTCACTGTAGTACATTCATGGTTATCCCCGCCGGTCGACGCGACTGCGGGGCCACTCGTGAGCACTCTCAACGCATGGCGGCGTTTCGCGGCACTCACTGTTACAGAGCAGGCCGTGGTTCTGCAAGCGGCGGTTTGGCTGAGCGCGACGTGGTGTGGCCTGCGTGTCTCCGGCTTTCGTCGCTGGCAGAATTTTCTCGCCGGATTCACACCTGATGCGCCGCAATCCGCCGCGCCGGATCGCGACCTCTTGCCGCACGCGCTGCAGACTGCGCGACTGCATGCCGCCGCTGCGCGCCATCTTTTTTTTCACACCAATTGCCTGGAACGGGCGCTGGTGCTCGCCTTTTTGCTGCGCCGCCGCGGCATCGCCGCCGAGCTGCGCTTCGGCGCGCGCAAAGAAGCCGCGGGTCTTGAGGCGCACGCCTGGGTGGAATACCGCGGCGTGCCGCTCGACGAAGATCTTGGAGAGCACCGCCATTTTCTGCCCTTCGAAGGTCTAAAACCCCTCCTGGAGACGTTGCCCGATTGAGCGGCATCCTCGGCATCTTTCAGCGCGACGGCGCGCCCGTCGCACCTCGGGAGTTGCAGCGGATGGTTCACGAGGGAATTTTGCGCGGCGCGGAAGACGGCAAGATCTGGGTACAGAATAATATTGGGCTGGCGCGGGGCATGCCCGAAGCAGGGGATACGCAGACTGCGTTCCTTCCCGAAAGACAATTGACGATCGTCGGCGACGTGCGCCTGGTGGCCCGCGAAACGCTGCGCGAAGCTTTGGCCGCCGCGAATCGCCATGTGCCCACGGACGCTAACGACGCTTTGTTAGTGCTGCAAGCCTATGCGCTGTGGGGCGCGGAGTGCACCGCGCATCTCTCCGGCGATTTCTCTTTTGCGATCTGGGACGGACAAGAGCAAACGCTTTTCTGCGCGCGAGATCACTTTGGCATCAAGCCCTTCTACTACGCCCTGTTTCCGGAACTATTTATTTTTAGCGATTCGCTGAACGCCCTGCGCATGCATGCGCGCGTTTCGGGTGCGCTGAACGAGTCCGCAGTCGGCGACTTTCTACTCTTCGGCCTCAATTGCGACAACTCGACCACCACATTCCGCGACCTCCAGCGGCTGCCGCCCGGGCACAGCTTGCTGGTCTCGCGCGAGGCAGAGCGAATGACTCGCTATTGGAGCGTTCCCGCAGGCGGCCGCACTCGCTATGCGCAACCCTCCGACTATGTCGAAAAGTTTTTAGAGATTTTTAATTTGGCGGTTGCCGAGCGCCTGGACGGCCATGGCACGGGCATACTTTTAAGCGGGGGTCTCGATTCTGCCAGCGTGGCGGCCATCGCCCGCGAAGCCGCCGCGCGGTCGCCAGTGGCGCCGCTGCGTGCGTTCACCATTTCTAACGATGTCAACCCGAAGGACAATAGCCTGCGCGATGGGGAGGCAAAATTCGCCGCCGAGCTGGCAAACTCCCTGGGCATTCCGTGGGAGTTGGTTTGGCCGGATGGCCATGGGGATCTCGAAGCCGCCCAGATGGCGGTGCGCACCCCGGAGCCGGTGGACGATCCTTTGTTCGCATACCAACTTTCCAGCTACCGCAAAATGTCCGCGCACTCCCGCGTCTTGCTTTCCGGTGAAGGCGCCGACAACCTCATGCATTTTGAGATGTGGCCCTACGTCCGCCACATGCGCGCACGGGGCGAATGGGGAAGTATGTTCAGCGAGCTCTTGCGCTATACGTGGCAGCGGCCATTTCCGTGGCGCGGCATCGGAGCGCGCCTGCAACGGTGGATGGGGGCGGGCCCGGACGCGCCGCAGCTTTTCCCAAAATGGATTGCGCCAGAGTTCGCCAAGCGGCTCGATCTTCCTGCGCGCTGGCGTGCCGGTCAATCGCTTCCAATTCCCCCGCAAGCGCATCCAATTCACGCCACGGCGGTAGCCTCCATGTATTTGCCGCACTGGACAAGGTTGTTCGAATTGGAAAGCCCAAGTGTCACAAAATGCCACGTGGATGTGCGCTATCCTTTTTTGGATTTGCGGGTGGTGGAATATCTGCTGGCGATTCCGCCGTGGCCTTGGTTTTTGCAAAAGAGGCTTTTGCGGGAGGCGATGGCAGGTCGCGTGCTCGATAGTGTACGCCTGCGTCCAAAGACGCCCTTTCCGGGTGTCCCCCTCCTACTGCACCTGCAACGTTTTGGCCCGTTTGGGGTTAAGGGCCTCGGGAATTGGGATGCAACGAAGGAAGCGGGGAACGGTGAATCCAGTACTGCGTCAGCCGATGCCGAGCTGAGAAACGCACGAAATAAGGCCCAAAATGGTATCTCGAGGTACCAACGGGGTGGCGAAGTGGACCTGTACATCAATCGTTCGTTGCTTTCGCCCCTACATGGTAAGATGACTGCCGAACAGGTTAACCAGAAGGCCCGGCCCTTTTGTTTCAACTTCTGGTTGCAGTCGCTTGGAAATGTTGGGTATAACTGAAAGTGGAGGCTGGGAATGGCAAAACCTGTTGCACCGAATCCCAAGAAGCCGTATGTGACTCCAAAATTGACGGTTTACGGGACGGTGCGGGAGTTGACGCAGCAGGTCGGTCGTCGCGGAAAGCCGGATGGTGGGCGCGCCCCGCGCAACACGACGCACATTTAGCGTGTATTGGCATTCCCTTTTATTTCGCTCTTCGTAGCCCCAGATCGGAAGTGGCGGCCTTTCCGCCGAAAAGATTTAAGGATTTGCTAATTATCCCGAGTCCCTGAGCTGCTCACATTCGTGCCACTTGTCTTTTTCTTATTTTGTCTTCGGTCTGCGGCTGCGCTCTAACCTTCCCGTTCCTGGCGTCCCTACCGTCGCTTCATTGGCCGATGACCATGCTGCGCAAAGTCTCGCACCCTTTGCCGACCTGCAACTTTCTCTTGCTACCCCACCTCCGCATACCCCGTCTGAAGCGCTGACCTATGTCAGTCCGCATCTGACCGAGTCCGGAGAACCCGTCCTGCGCATGTGGAAAGCGGATGACGATTCGCTTCTTCGCCTTGCGTACAATGATGGCACGCAATTCTGGATCGACCGCGAACGCCATTCCATCTGGTCCACTTGGCCACCCAACCTATCCTTGGGCAACACTCTTTCCTACCTGCTAGGTCCGGTTCTCGGGCTAGTCCTGCGCCTTCGCGGTGTCACCTGTTTGCACGCCAGCGCCGTGGCGTTCGGGAATCGATGCGCCGTCTTTGTCGGCGCCGAAGGGGCGGGAAAGTCGACCACTGCGGCGGCCTTCGCGAAGCGCGGTTATCCGGTGTTATCTGACGATATCGTGGCGCTGGTTCCCCCTGCGCGCACTCCAGCCTCGGCATCTTCCTCCGCGGGGAACGGTTTCCTGGCGCTTTCCGCGTACCCGCATCTTTGTCTATGGCCCGACTCCGTGGCGATGGTTCAGTCCGCTGGAGAGCCGGAGCTTCCCCGGATATCGGACGGCTGGGACAAGCGCCGGCTGGCTCTTGGCGCCGCTGGCACGCGATTCGCCTCCGGGGCTTTGCCCATCGGCGTCATCTACTTATTAGGAGAGCGGTCTGCAGATGCTGCTCCCTCTATCGGGCCGGCCACCGGTAGTCCCGCTTTGCTCTCCTTGCTGGCCAACACCTATGCCAACAACCTTCTGGACCGAGCCCTGCGCGCCGAGGAATTCGCGGTGTTGGATCGCTTGCTCGCCGAGGTGCCCGTGCGGCTACTGAGGCCCCATCAGGACCCGGCGCGCCTCGGGCAAATGTGCGACCTGATTGAGCGGGATTTTGCGCAATTGCGCACTCGTCCGGTGGCCTGAAGCGCCGCAAAACGCCAGACTGCATTGCGTACCAGGAGTCTTGTTGGGGCACTCGGGCTGCATTATCTAGTTCGCCACAGTCCTTGGCGTATCCCTTTAACCTCGCCGTTTTGCCCCGAAACACTGTGCTAGCATTCGGGTTGAATTCGGTGTCCCGTACCATCACATCAGTGCCCGTGCTGACTCCGCGACCTGTCCTGTCCCGCAGGAACAGTCCGGCAAAGTCCGGTAAGCGGCAATGACTCGCCCGGTAACCTGGCTTCCAGGCGCATGGCGTAGGGGGGACCAAACACTGAGGAGGAAGGCACCATGAAAATCCGCGGTACCGCAGTAAAATTCGCTGGTTTAGCCGCTCTCGCGTTGCTCTCGTGCACTGGGTTGTTGGTAGCGCGCTACCACGGCGGCCGCCGGCCGTCGCAATCGTCGCGAACGACAAAATCCTTCTTCTCGGCCAGTTCGGCGCAGACCGGCGCTGCGGAAATATCCAAGTGGAACAAGGCGTACGGGAGCCTCGCACTCAGCTTTATCGAAAATCAGGGGCAAACCGCGCAGGAAGTGCGCTACGTGTCGCACGGCTCGCGCTACGACTTGTTTTTGACGCCGCAGGAAGCGGTCGTTACGTTGCGCCAGACCAAACACTACGATATGTCCCCTCGGCATCGCGCCCAGACGTTGAAGCAGATGCGCGCGGACCGTCGCGCCGCTCCCGGCACGACGACCGCGTTGCGCATGCAGTTTGAGGGCGCCAATTCGGCTCCGCAAGTGGCTGGCGCGGAAAAGTTGCCCGGCATCGTCAACTACTATATTGGCAACGATCCGAAGAAGTGGCACCGCAACGTGCCGACCTTTGCAGAAGTAAAATATGCGCAGGTTTATCCAGGCGTGGATCTGGTGTTCTACGGCAACCAGGGCAAGCTGGAATACGATTTTGTGGTTGCTCCGGGAGCCGATCCCAACGCGATCCGTCTGCATCTGGTGGGCGCACGCAGCTTGCGCCGTGATGCGCAGGGCAATGTCGTGGTCTCCCTGAAGGGTGGGGAAGTACAGCTGCAGAAGCCGGTTATTTATCAGCAAGTCGCGGGCCGGCGGCAGGAAGTCGCTGGGCACTACACGGTGGCTGGCGACCGCGTATCGTTCGCGCTGGCAAATTATGACCGCAGCGCGCCGCTGATCATTGACCCGGTGCTGAACTATTCCACCTATCTCGGCGGCACCGCGGATGATGGTGGTAACGCCATTGTGATTGACGCTTCTGGCGATGCGTACGTCGGCGGATTTACGAGCTCCACCGACTTCCCGGTGGCTGGCGTCGGCGCGAGCACGACAAATACCAGCCCAGGGATGACCGGATTTATTTCTGAGTTGAATCCGACCGGCACCGCTCTTGTGCAGTCTGCATATCTCGGCGGCTCATCTGGCGTTGATGAGATAACGGCCCTGGCGATCGACTCCAGCGACAATGTCTATGCCACCGGCTTTACCGGTTCCACGGACTTCCCGACCATGACTGCCACCGCCCTCAAGCCGACCCTGAGTTCCAACGCCAACGGCACCAGCTTTATCGTCGAATCCAACTCCAGCGGGTCACTTTTCTATTCCAGCTATCTTGGCGGTACGAATGGTGACTTTGGCCAAGGGATCGCTGCGGATGCCAACGGCAATGCGTATGTCACCGGCGTCACCTATTCCACCCCAGGCACAGCGGATGTCGACTTCCCGATCATGAACGCCATCCAGACCACACTTACCGATAGCGCGGGCAGCGCCTTCCTTACCAAAATTAACACCAAGAGCAGCGGCATCGACTCCCTGCTTTATTCCACCTATCTCGGCGGCGACGGCGCTAACAATGTGACCGCAGACTTGGGCTTCGGCGACGAGGGCTACGATGTCGCGGCAGATTCAACTGGCAAAGCCTATATCTCCGGCACCACCACCTCGTCCAATTTTCCCGTCAGCACCGTCACCTACCAGGCGGCTCCTAAGGGCACCAATCCCAGCTCCGTGTTCCTGAGTGAGATCGATACCACGATCACCACCGGAGCGGCTTCCCTCGTATATTCCACCTACATCGGTGGCAGCGGTGATTCTCCGCTCGGCGATTTTGGCACCGGCATCGCGCTGAAGTCCGGCACGACGGTCGCATACATCACCGGTACAACCGACTCCGCCGACTTCCCTACGACCACCGGTGCTTACCAGACCACCTGCGACGCCGCGAACGGCAGCGCGTTTGTTACTCTCCTGGACACCTCCGTTGGAACGTCGCTCAAATATTCGACGTGCCTCGGCGGCGGATCCAGCACCGGCTATTCCGTTCAAGCCGATTCCACCACCGGTGACGCGGTTGTCGGTGGTTCTACCATTTCGCCTTCCTTCCCGGTCACGTCCGGCGCATTCCAGACGGCCTTGCCAATCGGGAATACCCAGGGCAACGGGTTCATCTCGCAAATTAGCCCCGCAGGCAATGGATCGGCCGATTTGATCTATTCCACTTATTTCGGGGGCGTCGCCACCAATACCAATGCCGACCAGATCTTCGGCTTAGCCCTCAGCACGCTGCCGACCGTTTACGCCACCGGTCAAACCTTCTCTTCTTCCGCCACCTTTCCCGTCACTTCCGGCGCCTTCCAAACGAGTTTGAGTGGCCCCTCGGACGCGTTCGTCTCCGAGCTTACCCTCGAGCCTACGCTGGTTGCTTCGCCAACCTCTTTGACCTTTACGGCGACCGCGATCGGCACCATCACCGCGGGGCAAAGCGTTACGCTCACCAATAACACCGCCGCCGCCATCATCTTCACCAGCGCCACCATCACGAATCCGTCTCCCGCGGCCGCCGCCACCGACTTTGCCATTTCCGCCGACACTTGCGGTGCTTCCATCGCTGCCGGTGGTTCGTGCACGGTTACCGTCACGTTTGACCCCACCACCACCACCGAATCCGCGACCTTGACGCTTACGGATGGTGATTCTTCCAGTCCGCAATCGGTGGCTTTGAGCGGCACGGCACCGCCGCTCTTCGTCGTGTCCCCTACCACCTTGACTTTCTCGTCGCCGGCTGTGGGCACGGCGACCGCCGCGCAGACTGTCACTCTCACGAACAACGGAACCTCGGCAGTGGCCTTCACCAGCGCCACCGTCGCGCTTACCTCCGCCGCGGGTGCCATGGCAGACTTTGCCCTGTTGCCGGCCACCACTTGTGGTGCCAGCATCGCCGCCGGCGGCGGTACGTGCACGGTCAGCGTCACCTACACGCCGTCCGTGGCCACTGCGGAAACTGCCACGCTGACCCTC
>Ga0302326_10006319_pt1 | contig 26593 bp, 25 predicted proteins | sample Palsa_T0_3_FD_202264 | JGI IMG/M metagenome (GOLD analysis project Ga0302326, IMG submission 202264) | Peat permafrost microbial communities from Stordalen Mire near Abisko, Sweden - Palsa_T0_3 | ecosystem: Environmental > Terrestrial > Soil > Palsa > Peat permafrost | place: Sweden: Abisko... | reverse complement strand
CCACCGTCCCGGCGAACCGGGATCGGGACCCTGGTGAGCGCGCCGGACCAGCACGCACCGCGGCCTGGGTCTGGCCGTCGGATTCCCTCCCTATTTGGTCTTGCTCCGTGTGGGGTTTACCCTGCCACCGCCTTTACAGGCGGCGCGGTGCGCTCTTACCGCACCTTTTCACCCTTACCCTGGGCGATGAAGCCTGGGGCGGTATCTTCTCTGTGGCACTTGCCGTCTTTGAGCCTTGACGCTCAAATCCCGGACGTTATCCGGCACACTGCCCTGCGGAGTTCGGACTTTCCTCTCCCGAAGCACGTGAGCGCTTCGGCAGCGATCGCCCGGTGCACCTGCACTTCCATGCTAGTCCATATTGAGGCGTTTGTATCAATGTCCTCAGAGTCACTCGAGACTTCTGGAGGAGATCTCTTCTGACCCAAAAGGGTGGCCCAGGTCTCGCTTCTGAGACCTGGGTTTTCCGGCCGCCCATTTACGGTCGAAGGCTCAGCTCTTTCACTCAGTGATGGTAAGCGTCAGCTGCGGCAGCGTCGGCGGCACAGTCGTCTCCGAGCCGGTTGAAGACTGCGCTTCCACCGTAACCGTGTAGGTGCCCGTCGGGGTTCCGGGGTTTCCCGGTGGTCCGTGATTGAGATAGTTATAGCGCTGCGAGCACGCACTCATCCCCATGGCGCCGGCAAGCGCTACCACGCCCAACAGCATATTGCGCCAAGCTCGACGTTTGCCGGCGCCCAGACCGACCAACCCAATCAAAGCCGGAAACACAAAGGCAGCGAGCTTGGGCGACGGCGCAAGCGTCTGAATCTGCATCGCGCTGTTCCCCGGCGCGCAAGTCTGCACCCCGCTCGCATTCGTGGTGCAGCTTGCCTGCACACTCAGCGGCGTAAAGTTGCAGCTTGTGTTTACCGGTAGTCCGTTACACGAAAGGCTGACGTAGGCGTTAAACCCATTCACCGGCGTCACCGTGACCTGGACGTTGACAAAACCGCCAACCGCGGTGGACAGCGACGTGGGAGTAGCCGTCACGGTGAACCCGGCAACTGTGGATGCATTGGCGTGCACCAACTCCGGCTTCGAGCTCGAGGTAAGGTAATCCGGATAGCCTTGGTAAACAGCCACCACCGGGTGGGTTCCCGCCGGCAGCACGTCCGTTTCCAAAGACGCATTGCCCTCGCCATCCAGAACTGCTGAGCCCAGATCCGTATTCCCGGAGCGAAAATTCACCACCCCAGCCGGCGAGCCGGTTTGATCTCCACTGACGTGAGCGGTGAAAGTCGCCCTGGTACGTGGACCCGCATTATCTGTGGCAACCGTCAGGGTGGTCTGGGTTGCTGCCGTGTTTTCTGCTGCTGCCGCCCCGGCCACCATGCCCAGAAACAACATGCACCAACCGATGGTGCGCATCCCTTGTGTCATCCTTCGGATCTCTGCTCTCTTAACTTCGCTGCCATGCTGTTGACTTTAGACTCATTGTATCCGGGGAAGGCACATTGCGTTACCCTTTTGCCCGGGCCACCAGGCGCTCAGCCTCTGCGTGTACATCAGGATCATCGCCGAAACCGCGCAGCCAACAAACTTCGGGCTCGCGGCGAAACCAGGTGAGCTGGCGCTTGGCATAGTTGCGGTGACCCTGGCTGGCGGCGGCGATGGCTTGCTCCAGCGTCCACTCGCCCTCAACGTACAGTGCCGCCTGACGGTAGCCGAGCGAAGCGAGTGCAGGCGGATGCCCATAGCGGGCAATCAGGTCCCGCGTCTCTGCAATGAGACCTTGGCCAAACATCGCCCGAGCGCGGGCATTGATGCGCTCATACAGCGCCGCCCGTTCAGGATCGAGGCCGATCCGCAATATATGGTAACCGCTCAGCCCCTCCCGCCCTTGCTTCCACGCTTCTGACATGGGCTGGGAAGCGGCCAGTGTTACCTCAATCGCCCGGATCACTTTAGCCATATCATTGGCGTGGATGCGCGCGGCTGAAGCCGGGTCAAGCCTCTTGAGGATGCGGTGCAATCCAGCCGGCCCCCGGATCTCTGCCTTGCGCAGCAGCCGCTCGCGCAGGGCTGCCGACCGTTGCGGCCCGGCAAACAACCCTTGCAGCAACGCGCGCAGATAGAGGCCCGTGCCACCGCTGACCATCGGCAGCTTACCCCGGCCGGCGATGTCCGCGATCGCGGCGCGTGCCTCCTGCGCATAGTCGCCCGCGGTGTAGAAGGAGTCCGGGGCGGCCACATCGAGCAGATGATGCGGCACCAACTGGCGCTGCTCGGCCGAAGGTTTGGCTGACCCAATCTCCAGCCCTCGGTAAACCGCCACCGAGTCACAGCTGACAATCTCCCCGTCGAACTGCTTTCCCAGCGCGACGGAGAGGGAGGTTTTGCCACTCCCGGTCGGACCGAGGATGACCACCAGCAAGGGGTCTACCACACCCTCCACCACCCCGGTGGAAACAGATCATGCATTGATGCTCGCCCCAGGCCAACCAGCAAAAGCAGGACTGCTACCAACAACAGTCCGTAAATCTGGCGCTTGCGGAGCTCAGGATCGGCGGCCACGGCAGGTTCTTTCCGTCAACGAAACTTGTCTGGATCAAGGTTATAGAAGAAGCCGAAGCGCAGTTCCAGGAAGGGTCCCTTGAAATTCTTGGGCAAGGGGGGGTAGGGGGAAGCACCGGTGACGCCGCCCCAGGCGGCACGGTCAAGCGACACATCGCCGGAGGGGAATTCGAGGGTCATCTCCTTCACGCTGCCGTCGGGAAGAATCTTGAACCGAATCCCAACCCGGCCTTGTTTGTCCAGGGGTGGACGAGCGGATTCGGGAATGATGGGATACCAGCTTCGTTTGGTGGCTTCGATCACCCGCCGCATGTAGGGGCCGAAATCGACTCCCATGGTATCGCTGAGGACCTCGGGACCGCCCATCACCCCCCCATGTTGAGAGGGCGCATTTTGCCCATAATCACCCGCCTGAACGCCGGGATTTCGAGCCGCATCCCGCTCCGCCTGACGAATGGCGTCCCCAGCCGTCTGCGGGCCGGTGTCAAAGGTGGGCTTGCTGGGAGCAACAGGTGCCGGCTTAGGTTCGTTAAGCAGCGATTGCTGTTGCGGCGGTGGGGGCGGAGGAGTCGCCGGCCGGGCTTGCGCCTGTTGCTGAGGCTGGGGTGCTGGAGCCGGAGGAGCTGCCTGCGGAGGCGCCGGCTGCGGCGCCTGCGGGATAGGCGGTCCCGCCTTCTTCATCGCTTCCAACTGCTGCAACGTCTTGCGATCGAGGGTCGGTTTGGCTGTGTGCGCCTCCCGGTTCTTGTCAGAAAGCGGAGCCTGCTTGGGTGGCTTCACCCGCTGTGCATCGGGGGGAAGGTTCAGAAAGGTCAGGTCCTTCTGTTTTACCTCTGGGTTCACCACGTGGGGTTGATGACTGCGAAACTTGGGACCGTAAAACAGGAACCAGAAGAGAATCAGGTGGGCGATGAAGGAAATCCAAATTCCTTCACGGCGCAAAGCACGGGAGCGCTCGTCTTCGAGCCTGTCAATCAGGTGTAGGAGTTCATCTGGATCCAGTTCCTCGTAGCGCGCGCGCTTGCGACTGGAGAACGGCTCCGGAGGTCGACCGGGAGGGCTGGTTGGCGTTTCGGTTGAGGGCATTGGCCGGCAGCAAGAGATGCAATCCAGGCCGGAAAAAGCATCCGGCGATGGACTATGCACATCATGTCATTCTCTCATTGTTTCCGAACGGTATCGAGATCAGGCTTTCACAATCAGCCCTTACAATCGTTGGATGCGTGCCGCTGTCATTACCGTGAGCGACTCCTGCTTTCGGGGGCAACGGGTAGATGTATCGGGCCCGGTGGTTGCTGATCTGCTGCGGGCGAATGCTTTTCAGGTCATCAGCCACTTGGTAGTGCCCGACGAGCAGCCGGACATTGAGGATGCCCTGCGCCAGCAATGCGAGGTCGCCAACCTGGTCGTCACCACCGGGGGAACCGGCGTTGCCCCTCGCGACGTGACCCCGGAGGCCACTCGGGCGGTCTGCCACAGGCTATTGGATGGTTTTGCCGAGTTAATGCGCGCTGAGGGCAGGAAGCAGACTCAATTTGCCCCCCTGAGCCGCTCCCTTTCCGGCACCCGGGGACGGTCCCTCATTGTGAACCTGCCCGGCAACCCACGCGGCGCCAAGACCTCGCTCGAAGCAGTTCTCCCTCTCATTCCACACGCTTTAACCCTGCTCGAGGGAATTGCTACCGCACACGATGAAGAAAATCCTCCACCTCTTCGATAAGTACAAGCTGTGGTTGCTGGCGGTCTTGAAGCCGCTCGGCTTCTGGGGTGTGGGCGGCATCGCTTTCGTAGATGCGGCAGCCATCCCGGTTCCCATGGATTTGATCATTGCCGGCTATGTGTGGGCCGATAAGCATCACTTCTACCTCTACGTCCTGCTGGCGTCGGCTGGGTCGGCGTTGGGCGGCTTGATTCCGTTTTTTCTCGGGCGGGCTGGGGGCGAGCTCTTCCTCATGAAGCGGATCAACCGCGGCCGCTATGAACAGCTCCGGGATCGCTTCGAAAAGCAGGAATTTCTCGCCATGATGATCCCTTCGATTCTGCCCCCGCCCACCCCCTGGAAGCTGTTCGTTTTTGCAGCCGGGGTGTTCGAGATGAAGACGGGAAACTTCATGCTCTCGGTTTTCGCCGGGCGGTTTATTCGCTACACCGTAACTGCACTGCTGACGATCGAGTACGGCCCGCAAATCGTGAATATGGTCACTGTCCTGACCACCAGGCACCGCATCGCCCTGGCGATTGTTGTATTAGCCCTGCTGGCCCTGCTGGTCTATTGGGCCTGGCGCACTATCTGGAAAAAAAGGCCGGTGGCGGCCATCTAGTGTTGTACCCGGCCATTCATGACCATGGCATCGATGGCGCCGCTTGGGGCCACATAGACCCACGCCGTCAGTGCTGTCGAATCCCGGCTCCGGGAGAGGAACCCATAAGCAAACCTTAGGTCTCTGAACTCCACCGCGCTGTCCTGGGGCTGGGGAGCGAGTTCGTCGGAAGCGACCAGGTTCGCGTGCCCCCGATCCGTAACCACAGGAAACCTCGCCCAGTCCAGATACACCCGCCCCAACCAGGAGTTCTTTGCGGCCGTGGTTGCGGGGGTGACCGGAGGCTTGAAAATGACATCGTCCCGTTCGTCGGTATCGACTGTCTCTGCCCGGCTATTTACCGAACCCGTTTGGTAATAGCCGGCGGTCTCGGCCACGGCGAACCAGCGGAATGGATCCACCGGATAGGGTTCGGCGCCGGCACGCAGGAGGGGCTGGTCCCCAAAACGCGTGTTACTGATCATCCGCAATGCCCGATGGTGCTCGACCGCGCGCACTCCCAGATCGATCCCGACCAGCACCATTGCGGCGATGGCCCAGCCGCGCCCGCGAAACAACGGCTTTCCTGCGCCCATTTCCCGGTCGGCCAGCCCGAAGATGGAGGGCACCACCAGCGCGGTCAGCAAAGCAGCGAAAATGACGGGCTCAAGGATGAAGGCGATATCCAGCGAGTACCAGCGCGGGTTAAACGGAAAAAAGGGGCGAACGCCGTAATTGTTGGTCCAGTCCAGAAAAAAATGGCTGAGCACTGCCAACAGCGACAGCAGCCAGAGCAACCCCCAGCGCGGTGCCAGCGTGGGCTGCTTGCGCCGGCTGCGATGCCAGAGCCAAACGACAAGGGTCACCGCAAGCGCGACCACGGGTGCGCCCAAAAACGTGTGGGTGATGCCCCGATGATGCTCAAAGCCCGCGACCGGACCGCGAAACCCCCAGAACACATCCAGGTCTGGCGCTTCGGCCGCCAGTGTCATGGCTAGAGTGGCATAGGCAGTCCTACGATTGAAGCCGGTGCGGGCAAGGCAGGCACCAGTAAGAAAATGAGTGACGGGTTCCATGGATCGGGCAATCCCTCAGCGGCTAGAACAGTTTCGCAATTGGTGTAAGCCGAAGCGACAGGCCTTTTCGTGATTTTCTCTCAAGGAAAACCACTCCTCGCGATCTTCGACAGGCCACCGTACTTGCGAAACTGCTCTAAATCCGCACGCAACTAAGTTTCTATAATGCACGCTATGTCTGTGACCCGATCCGACAGCGCAACCAAAATCGACCAGCTGCGCGAAGAGCTCCGCCACCACGAATATCAATACCATGTTCTCGATTCCCCGGAGATCTCAGACGCCGAGTACGACGCGAAAATGCGCGAGCTGCGTGCGCTCGAAGCCGGCCATCCAGAACTGGTGACTCCCGACTCGCCCACCCAGCGCGTAGGCGGCAAACCCAAGGAAGGCTTCGCCAAAGTGGACCATTCGCGGCCCATGCTTTCGCTCGACAACGTGAACAGCGAACAGGAACTGGCTGACTGGGAGCGGCGAGTACGCTCGGCGGTGGGCTCGGCCGAGGTCAGCTTCGTTTGTGAACTGAAAATGGATGGCGTCTCGCTGGCGCTGCAATATGAACCCGGCCCTGGCGGCGCTGCGCTTCTAAAGACCGCACTGACTCGTGGCGATGGGGTTACCGGAGAAGAGGTCACCAGCAATATACGCACCATACGGTCGGTTCCGCTGTCAGTTTCAAAAGAGCGGTTGCATCGCGCCGGCTTGCCGCAAAGCTTCGAAGTGCGGGGAGAAGTGATCCTGCCCGATGAGGCTTTTTCAAGGCTGAACCGGCAACGCGAAGAACAGGGGCTCCCGCCCGCAGTCAACCCCAGAAATGCGGCTGCAGGAACGATTCGCACCCTCGATCCCGATATCGTTGCCCAGCGGCGGCTGGACTTCTACGCCTACTTCGCCTTGGTGAAGGGAGAGAGCGCATTCCCTGAACAATGGCAGGCCCTGGAAGCATTGAGCGCCGCCGGCTTTCGCGTCAACCGCCATCGCCAGCCGCTGCATACTTTGGACGAGCTGCTCACCTTCGTGGCCTGGGCGGAAGGCCAGCGCCATGGGTTGGGCTACGAAATCGATGGCGTGGTGATTAAGGTCAATGAGACCGTGCTGCAGCGCCGGCTTGGCTACACCGGGCGTGCACCGCGCTGGGCGGTGGCTTACAAATTTACCGCTCGATCCGGCATCACCCAGATCGAAGACATCGCTGTACAAGTGGGGCGCACGGGCAAGTTGACCCCAGTAGCCGTACTGCATCCGGTGTTCATTGGGGGGACCACGGTAAGCCGCGCGACCCTGCACAATGCGGACGAAATCGAGCGCTTGGGAGTGAAGGTCGGCGACTACGTTACGGTGGAGCGCGGCGGAGACGTGATCCCCAAGATCGTGGGCGTGGTCGACGATGCCCAGCACCCCCGTGGAAATAAGACCTTTGTTTTCCCCTCCATGTGTCCGGTCTGCGGCAGTGAGGTGGTAAGGGATGAAGGGGAAGCGGATTACCGCTGCATCAATGTGGACTGTCCTGCTCGCCTCAGGGAAAGCATCCTGCACTTTGCATCCCGCAAGGTGATGAATATTGAAGGCTTGGGCGATGCCCTGGTTACGCAACTGTTAGAGCGACGATTACTGACCAGCGTCGCCGGCATTTATTCCCTCACCGAAGAGCAGCTGCTGGAGTTGGAACGTATCGGGAAAAAGAGCGCGCAGTCCCTCCTGGCAGAGATTGAAAACTCAAAGAAACTACCGCTCAACCGTGTCCTCTTTGCCCTTGGCATGCGCTTTGTGGGTGAGCGCACGGCCCAGCTGTTAGCCGAAGCCTTCGGCTCGATGGACGACTTGATGAAGGCCGGCATGGAAGAACTGCAGGCGGTGGATGAGGTGGGCCCGCGTGTAGCCCAGGCTATTCATGAATTTTTCGCCGAGGAAAAGAATCGCCAGCTGGTAGAAAAGCTACGTCAGGCAGGCTTGACCTTCAGCGCGGAGAAGAAGCGAAAGTCTTCTCAACTGGAAGGCCTGACTTTTGTGCTCACCGGAACCATGGCTGACCTGACGCGCGAAGAGGCGAAGGCCAGGATTGAAGCTGCCGGGGGCCGCGTTTCCGGTTCAGTCAGCAAGAAGACCAGCTACGTGGTCGCCGGAGAAGAAGCAGGATCGAAGCTGGACAAAGCGCGCGAACTAAAAGTCCCGGTGATCGAGCAAGGCCAGCTTCTGGAAATGCTGCGATGAGAGGGCCCCGTTAAGGGAACTCGGTTCGGTCAAGGCACCGTCACCACCAGGTTGCCGTAGGGATATGCCGAATAATTAGAATCTCCAGGGTACTCCACCGTGTAGGTATATGTACCTGCTTCTCGTCCGCTCACTGCATAAGTTGCCATAGTTTGATTAGCGGCGGTCACAAAGGCAGAGCAACCAAGAAGAGTGCCGTTTTCATAAAAACAGGGCTTGCCCGTGGGCGCTACATACTCAAGACCCAACTCAGAGGACGGTTGCAAAACCGTCTGCAAAGTATATGAGGCAGGCGCAGCAGACGCAGTATACGTGTACTGAATGTTGTTCTGGGTTGTGGTCTGCATCAACAACTCACCTGAGAGAGGTTGAAATGTTGACGTATAGGCTGGTGCAGTCGCGTTAGATACGGTTCCACCTAGTGTCAAACCTTTCCCTGCGTAGGTGGTAAACGGAGACGCTGCTACCGGATTGGGTCCTTGCGTGACCGCCGTATAGGTATTTGTGGTTCCTCCACAACCGTCAGAATCATCCTGTGCTCCCTCGTCCTTTCCGGATATCGTAAAATTGCTAAGAAGCGTCGTCATAGCTTTGCTGGAGCTCAATCCTTGCCAGGTGAAATACTTATCATCGCTGCCCGACGAGTTCGCCAAAACATCAAAGTTCGAGAAATAGATATTTGTGTATTGGGGATCATCGGACCCGGAAGCTCCACAGTTATACGTCGTGTACAACCACACAGGAACAGTTGAGTTCTGCACGTAGATGTTCTGATAGCTTACATCAGTTACCTGACCACCTTCTGATATGTCATCCTTGATCTTCACCCCAGAGTCTGGAGCATACGAAACAGTCCCATCGTTATTCAGATTGCCAAGCTTTTGAATATGATCAACCAGGACATTACTTATACCGTTATTTGTATGTGTTCCGATAGAAATGCCCAGGCCGGCGAATATATCGTTGTAAGCAAAGGTTACATTCTTGGTTGCATTCGATGTAGTACATGAAGAATTATCAGCCGCTTTGATGGAAATGCTGTCATCCCCGTTGCTAATAGTTGTATGAGCAATGGTTACATCACTGGCATTGCAAACCGGATCTATGCCGTCCGTGTTCTGCACCTCAAATCGGCTGTGAATTTTCATGCCCCATACAGTGAGACCACTCACCGCCGTCGAAGTTGATCCCTGCCAGAGAAAATTAAACTGGGGAGAATCCTTGAATGTAATCTTGTATGCAGTGAATGAGTCCGCATTGGTTCCCTGGAAGGTATTGAAATTGCCCTGCGAGTCTCCTCCAGTCGTTGGAACAGTAGGGATGGGAGCCCCACCGGCAACGCCATGTCCGTTGTTATTGTGCTTAGCCAGAAGAGAATTACTATACCAGGAATACTGTTCCTGGGTTGTTCCGTCGAGGAGCAAATCCCACCCGCGAGCATCAATGACACCGAAACCTCCGATACCCGCTCCGGTTGTACTAGTGGAAGTAATGAAAGGTTTACAACTTCCACTCAGTGTTCCGCATCCCGATCCTTCATAATCCTCAAAATTGCGCGAAGCATACAAGGTGACACCGGCATCTACCCAAAGCCACACTCCACTGGGAATGGTGAGTGGCTGGGTAAGGAATGCGTAATCAGTTCCTGCAGAATTAGGTGCTAGCTCGACAATCTTGTTTGTACTCTTACACGCGTTGAGTGCGCTCTGAATTCGTGATGTATCAAACGAGGTCTCTGAGGACGGCTCCAGGCTAGTTCCCCCTGGACTTTTATAACTGCCGTTCCACGTGGCGTTATACGGGTCATTATTGATCGTTTTCTTTGTTCCTATGGAAAGGTCTGCATTCAGTGTTTGGCATACTGCCGGAATGATAGGTTCAGCCGCTGTACCTCGACCATCCCCCGTGACAGAGGGTGGCTGGGTGCTGTACCACTGGCAAGACGTTGCACTAGTACTATATCCAGATGCTGTGGCGTTTGCGCATATTGTCTCGGTTGCGAAGGCAGTCGGACATGAGCTGCCAGGACACACATGAATCGAGCCAGTATATTTTGTTCCAGGAGTACAAGTTCCATACTGCGAATAGCACCAATCAATCGTGTTATCAGGTGTCGAGTCAGTCAGGACAAGATTGCCTGACAAAGGCATAGGCCATGTCCCCGTGTTGTATGAAAAGGCGGGTGTCGCTGTAGTCGCAGCACGCATCGTCAACGTGCCAAAAATGATCATCAATAGGGGAAGTATTTTCTTCATTTCGTTCACCTTGCGGGACCAGATGAGCAACATTTAAAGTAAAGCTGCAGCTTCAGAGTAATGGAGGACCATTGTCGTTCTGAAATGCCGGCGTGGCTGATCGAATTGCACCACTTGCGCGATTTACTCGGTTTAGATCACCAGCGAACAAAGCTGGTATGAGGTGAGAGCATTGCAGGTATCGGAGCACATAGTCTCCTCGCTTGCGGGGATGAGACTAGCCCACTAACAGTGCCTGTGTCAATACCGGGGGGAATTTGTTTACGAGAAAACAGTCACCGTAGTGTTTTGGGCAAAAGTCCTTCGGCTATTCCTTTAAGGATCGTGGGGGGAGGGCTTCAAGTGGAACAGCCGTGGCATCCCACCCTTCGCAAAAAAGCACGAAGGATGGGGCACCCGAGCATTGGTTGCGCCAAGACTCTCCAGGCGCTGCTTACTTCTAGTTAACCTTATGCGCGAAATAACCCTTCTTGGCACGGACCACGTAGCGAGGGTTGAGCGCTACCAGGTAGATGGAGCGAAAGGCGCCGTCAAGCTTGAAGTCCGCGGGACGGTAGGCAAGAGAATACTGGCTGCGCAGTTCCTCTTCGATGTCATGAAAGCTGTCTGCCATCTCTTCAATGCGCTTGGGAAAGAAGGCCTTGCCGCCCGTGGCTTCGGCAATTTTCTTCAGCACATCGTCACCCCGGTCACGGCTCGGGCTGACATTCGTGCTGATCGCGTATACGATCGTTTCGGCGCGCTGGCACATTTTGATAGCGTCGTCGGGATACGCGCGGCTCTGATTGTCATCTCCATCGGAAATCACGATCAGCGCCTTACGCACCGAACCCTGGGCCGAGGGCGGCACTTTGATAAGCTGGTCGCGGCAAGCCGTGTACACAGCGTCAAAGAGAGCCGTGCCTCCTCCGGGCCGCATCTTGGTGATACCCGCCTCAAGCTTGTCCTGATCATTGGTATAGTTCTGGGTGACGTAGGGTGTGACGTCGAAGCCCATCACAAAGGCCAGGTCGGTCTTCGGCCTGACCACCTGTTGCAGAAATTGGATCGCAGCGTTCTGCTCAAACTGAAAGCGTTGCCGAATTGAGGTGCTCGCGTCAATCATGATGCCCACCCGCAACGGCAGGTTTGTCTGCTGGGTGAAGTTGAAAACCTGGGAGGGAGCCTTTTGGTTGTCGAGCAGAGCAAAATCACTCTGCTGCAGATTTTGGATGAACCGTCCATGCTTGTCAGTGACGGTAAAGATCAGGTTTACCTCGTTGACGTTGGTCCGGATGGTAAAATTCCCATCGCTCTGCCCGTCGCTGCTTTGACTACTGTTCGCGGCCTGGGGTGCGGAGCTGGTCGTGGCTTGAGGCACGGAGCCAACCTTGGCGGGAGTATTAGGCGGCGAGGCCGGCGCTGCAGCCGGAGTCTGCGCCACCACGGCCGAACTGAACAGCAACGCTAAACAAAGCACACCGCCAGCCTGGCGCAGGCAATCATTCATTGAGGTCATAGAAACCTTTTTCATTTTAGAGCATTTGCCAGCAGCGCCATGAATTCCTTCAGTTCAGGAGGCAGGTTTGACACCATGCTGAGGCGGTCGCCACTCACCGGATGAGCAAACTCGAGCTCCGCCGCATGCAGAAAGTTCCTTGGTAAGACGAGCCGGGGAAGCCCGCCGTGAGCCGCCGACGGCGCAATCGTGGAAGCGGCCCCGTAGAGCGCGTCGCCAACCACCGGATGTCCCAGCGATGCCATGTGGACGCGGATCTGGTGAGTGCGGCCGGTCTCGATGCGCACCGAGACCAGGGTGAAGCTGCCGTACGGGCCGTGGATGCGCCGCAACACCTCCCAGTGCGAGACGGCGGAGCGGCCCCCTTCGCGGCGCGTGGTCATGCGCGTTCGCCGCACCGAGTCGCGGCTGATGGCTGCGTTCACCGTCCCTCTCTCCTGCGCCAGGTTACCCTGCACTAACGCAAGATATAGTTTGCGCACCTGGCGGCGGGAAAACATCGACGACAGCCGGGCATGCGCCACATCGTTCTTCGCCACCACAATCAGTCCGCTGGTCTGTTTATCGAGACGGTGCACGATGCCCGGCCGCAGCGGACCGCTGCTCGAGGAAAGCTCGCCCATGTGGTGCAACAGAGCATTGACCAACGTGCCCCGGTTGCGTGCATCTTCGGTAGCGCCGGAACCGGCATGCACCATCATGCCGGCAGGCTTGCTGATCACCGCCAGGTCTGCGTCTTCATAAACAATCTCCAGCGGAATATCCTCAGCCAGAGCGCGCAAAGGAGCTGGATGCGGGTCGCCCAGGACGGAAATATTTTCCCCACTGCGTACTTTGCGCGAAGCCTTGGCCCGCTTGCCGTCGATCAGTACGCTGCCCTGTTGCAACAGCAACTGCACCCGGGCGCGGCTGATTTCATTGAGTTGCTGAGCCAGAAATAAATCCAGACGCTGCCCACTGGCCTCTTCGGGAACACTTATCTGCCGTAAACGCGCCTCGTCATCCGCCATGGGAGACCTGGGCGGCAGGGCTGCGCCGCAGCCACAAGAGACCGCCCCAAAGCACCATCAGTGCGCAGACCAGCTGCGTGGCCAGGATGCTGTCGCCGCGCAAAAATGTCAGCAGAAAGCCGGAGAGGCCGCCAAGAAACAACCATGTACCGAGGATTTCTCCATCGTAATGAGGGCGATCGAGCAGCCACAGCAGCAATACGAAGAGTACGAACTCGACCAAGCCGGCATAGAGCTGGGTAGGATGGAGCGGCACCCCCAGCGGGGCTCCTGTCACGATCGCCGGACTGCGAAAGATCACAGCCCAGGGCAGGTGGGTCGGCGTTCCGTAATCACAACCCGCTTCCAGGCAGGCGATGGATGCAACCGAACTTTCCAGTGCCAGGCTGGGAGCAAAGGCATCGGCGGCTCGCCGCAACGGTAGGCCGAGACGCGAGGCATAAACCACTCCTGTGGCGACGGAGATCGTCATCCAGGCTAGTCCGGCGCCGGAGCCATGCCTGGCCCAGGGGAACAAAAGCTGCAGAATCTTGCCCCCAATCAGACCGCTCACCGCGGCCAGCACGGCCACGTTCCAGACTTTGTCGGGATCGAGCGAGAGCAGGCGAGCGGTGCGCACACAGACCAGCAGGGAGAGGATCGTGCCCACAGCAACCAGGAATCCATAAGTCGGCAGAACCAGGCGGCCGAACTGGAAGAGGTGCGGATGCACGTAAGAGAACAGACGAAACCGACCCACTGGGCCGTGCAGCAGTGCGCCGGTGAACCCGTCCTAAGACGTTGGGACTCTCCGCAGCTCTTTAGGCATTCCGGACTGGCGGACACTGCACACGGAGCCGATTGTTCGAGTCGAGTCCCGGTTCGATGAATGTTGGTTCAACCAGCGTTAACTGCCGCACCTGCTTTGCAGGCCGGTCTCTGAATGGATGCTATCGTCAGCGAAGCTGATTGGCAAGTGAAGCTTCGGCATGGACGTTCGCGGGTACCGGCGCGTGATACCGGTGTCCCTGGTCGAGCACAGAGTCGAGCAGGCCAGTGAGGCTAATGGCCCGGCTACGCAACGTGGTTTGGCTTTCGCTCATGGTGCCGTGAAGCGTACGGCACTGTTCCTGCAATCGCAGGAGTTCATCGGCAATATTCAGCGCAGCAAGGACTGCTACACGCAAGGAATCAGCCGTGTTGCCGCTGGCAGACACGGCGCGCATCTTCGAGTCGACCGTGGACGCCAACTTCTCAATATATGCAGGATCGTGGGCGCGCAGGTGATAGGTCTGATCGTAGATATCCACACTAACGGACGTAGTAGCGCGCCGAATCTCGAGATTATCTGCCATGTGTCTCCGGTCGATCGTTGATTCGCCTGTTCTATTCGCCGAGTTCGTCTATCTGTTTGAGCAGTCGTTCGATGCGCTGCCGCACCGCCTCCCGCTCCTTCTGCAGGCCGGAAAGTTGCTCCTCTAATTGGGCAACGTGCGCGGCCTGTTCTTCTACACGATGCGTAAGGCGGGAAGCATGTTGCTCTACGGAATAGCGGAGTTCGCGTTCGCCTTTCAGCAACTCAACAGTGCGCAGTACGCGTTCTTCGAGCGCCTGAAAATCGTCTGCGGCCATGGTCATCTCGGGAGGGTGTTCTGCGAGGGTGGACATCGATGCCTCATTACACTTAAGGGGGATTGCGTTCTTGAAGAGAGTATAGCCCGCAAATTCCGCCTCTCCATAAGAAAGAAGCACACGCGTTACCTTAGATTGTTCCTCCGCACATTAGTAATTGACCAGCGAATTCTGCGGTTCTTGTGTTACTGAAGAGACTGCTTACATGCGCTGCCGCCCGCCCAGCGATTCCAGGGCGGCTATGACCGCCTGTGAATAACTTTGCAGCTCTTCCTCGCGCAGGGTCCGCTCCAGGGCCTGAAACGTGACCCGGATGAGAATGGAAGAGTGCCCGGGCGGCAACGCTGGTGCGGCGCGAAAAATTTCTCGTGGCGTAAAGCGCGTCAACTCGGCGATGCGCAAATTTAGTAACCCATCCGCGATCGACTGCCAGCGCACCACGTCGGGGAAAATGAAAGAGAAATCGCGCTCCACAGGTTGGTAACGCGAAAGCTCCGGTGCTATCGGATGACGCAGTGGTAAGCGGTACAGACGGTCGAGATAAATTTCTCCCACATAAACCGTCTGCCTGAGTTTGCGCTGTTGCGCTTCGACCGGATGGAGCTGGCCGAACCATGCAACTGTCAATCCATCCGCTACGGCACGCGCCGAACGCCCTGGGTGAAGCCACGGCGGAATAAGTCCCGCGCTCGCGGCAAAGGTGTCGAAGTAGAACGAGCGCGTAGCAAACTTTTCAAGAATCTGTTCAAGCGTGCCCTTAAGATCATAAAAATCGATGGCATGTGCCGCCAACTCGGGCCCGCTCCAGATAGATCCGGAAGCGCCCAGGGAGAGAGACGGGCGCTCATCGACCCGCTCCGGGTTGCCGCTGAATACTGTGCCCTTCTCAAACAGTTGAACATCGCTGACGTTGCGGTTCAGATTGTGCGCCAGCATGGTGAGCATCCCAGCCAGCAGCGAGGGACGCAGCATGCCGGCTTCTTCGTTCAAGGGATTGCCCATGGCCACCGCCTGCCCAGGCTGCGGGGCAAAGGTAACTGCATCGGTAGCAGAACAGAAAGTGCCGGAGAGAGCCTCGTTCCAGCCCAGCCCGAGCAGCGTCTGACGAACCACTGTGTCCTTGCGGGCGTCGCGCACTTCGTTCACCATGCCGGAAAAGCCGGGAAGCGTATTGGCAAAGCGGTTGTAGCCGTAGACGCGAGCGACCTCCTCGATCAAGTCGATCTCGCGCTCGAGGTCCAGGCGCCAGCTGGGTAGAGTCACCTGGTAGTCGCCTTCCGTAACCTTTTGCAAGCTACATCCCAAAGCTTTTAGTACGGACTCAGTTGTTTCCTGTTCCACCCCGCGGCCATCTTCCGTCGCGCCCAGCATGCGTCGCACCTGGCCATGGCTGAGCCGGACGGGCGGGCGCCTGGCAGTTCGCGCGAGTGCTTCAGGGACCACCACATCGACCATCTCTCCGTCGACAAAGCCGCCGGCCTGGAGGATGATCTGGCTGACCAGGGCAGACGCTACAGGCGGAGCGTTGAAGTCAGCGCCGCGCTCGAAGCGATGGGAGGCATCGGTGTGCAAACCGTGGCGCTTGCCGCTGCGGCGGACCGTAGCCGGATCGAACCACGCTGCTTCCACCAGAATGTTTTTTGTTTCGGCGGTGATCATCGTGTCCCAACCGCCCATCACGCCGGCCAGCCCGATGGCCTTCTTTTCATCGGCGATCACCAGGTCTTCTTGATCGAGCACCCGTTCCACGCCATCCAGCGTGCGAAGTTTTTCTTGGCTGTGGGCCCGGCGCACAACAATGCCGCCTTCGAGTTTGTCCCGATCGAAGGCGTGGGTGGGATGACCCATAGCCAGGGTGACGTAGTTGGTGGCGTCGACCGCATTGAAGATAAGTTTCTGCTGCAGCAGGGCAAAGCGCTCGGCGACCACACCAGTCGACGGCTGGATGCGCACATCGCTCAGGGCCCGCGCCGTGAAGCGCCCGCAGAGTTCCGGGGCTTCAATGGAAATTTTGACCGGAACCGTGCGCGCCAGCGGCGAAGGCAGTGTGTCGTCCAGCGAAATGAGGGGACGACCCACGATGGCCGCTGCCTCGCGCGCGATGCCGTAGTGGTTCATGGCATCGACCCGGTTGGTGGTGATGTCCATTTCGAATAACGAACCATCCCCGACCTCGTAAATGCCTTCGACCGCGATGCCGCGCAGGGTCAGTGCCTCGGCAAGTTCGCGGTCAGCCAGGGTGAGGCCGGGCACGTAGGAGCGAACCCATTGGGAGAGAATATTCACTTACCGGAACTGCTCCAGAAATCGCATATCGCCAGAGTAGAGCTGGCTTATATCGCCGATACCATACTTCATCATCGCAATCCGCTCCACGCCCATGCCGAAAGCGAAGCCGCTGATCTTGCTGGGGTCGTAGGCGGGTTGCTTGCGTGCGGCGAACGCGAACACCGCGGGATCCACCATGCCGCAGCCCAGCAGCTCGATCCATCCCGACTGTTTGCACTTGCGGCAGCCCCGGCCGCCGCAGAAGATGCAGCTGATCTGCACATCGGCAGAGGGCTCGGTGAAGGGAAAGAACGAGGGAAAGAATCTGGTCTTGACGCTGGATCCGAAGAACGCCTTCATGGCATGGTCGAGCGTTCCCTTGAGATCGGAGAAGGTGATGTTGGTGTCGACACACAGTCCTTCCACCTGGTGAAAGATGGGGGAGTGGGTCGCGTCCGCCGCATCGTTGCGGTGCACCTTGCCCGGGATAACAATGCGCAACGGTGGCGGTTGCTCTTCCATGGTGTGGATCTGGACCGGCGAAGTGTGGGTGCGCATTAACAGCCGGTCGCGCAGCGGTTTGCGCTCCTGTTGCGTGATCACCAGGGTATCCTGGGTGTCGCGCGCGGGGTGGCCCGGAGGAAAATTCAGCGATTCGAAATTGTAGTAATCGGTTTCGACCTCCGGTCCCAGGCCGACTGAGTATCCCATTGCCGCAAAGACGGTGACGATTTCGTTCATGGTCCGGATCAGGGGGTGCTCGGCGCCGAGCGCACGTCGTGTACCGGGGAGAGTAATGTCGATCGCGTCCACAACTGGTCCCGATGTCTTCACCTGCTCCGGGTCACAGCGGGGCTCGATGGCCGATTTGAGCGCGTTGAACCGCATACCCACTGGGCGGCGGGCCTCGGGCGGGGCGCCTTTCAGCGTTTCACCAACCCGCGTCAGCAATCCCTGCTTGCGGCCAATCCAGCGAACACGCAACTGCTCCGCCGCTTCGACGGAGTGGACTGCGGCCGCTTCCTGATCGAACTGCGCCAGGATCGCGCTGAAGAAGCTGTCCAGCGCGCCGGGCGAATAATCTGTTAATTCGGGAATCTCAAACGGTGGCATGGGCTCTTCGCACAACAGCCCGATCAACGTGCGACCGGGCTGCGGTGAAACTCTGTGTACGCTAAGGTCTATGCGGCGGCGGTCTTAGTGAGTGCGCTTTTGGCGTGTTCAGTGAGCGCGGTAAATCCCGCTGCGTCCTTGACTGCGAGGTCGGCCAGGATCTTGCGATCCAGCTCGATACCCGCCAGCTTCAGCCCATGGATCAGCTGTGAATAGCTGATCCCGTTCAGTTTGGCGGCTGCACCGATGCGGACGATCCAAAGCGACCGGAACTGGCGCTTCTTTTGCCGGCGGCCAATGTAGGCGAACTTGAGACCACGCTCGACGGCTTCCTGCGCTGCCTGGTAGAGCTTGGATTTGGTAAGGAAGTAACCGCTGGCTCGTTTGAGGATTTTCTTGCGGCGGTCGTTACGTTTCGTTCCACGTTTAACGCGGGGCATTGTCTCTCCTTTAAGTACTGCGTTGTGCGGCTGGAGGTAGGAAATACCTCTTCACTCGCTTGAAATCCGATCGTCTTGTCTCAAAAAGACAGGGGCCTTGAGGCCCTGAACCCGATCAGGCGTAGGGAATCATTCGCGCTACCTTGCGCTTGTCTGCTTCAGAAACCAGAACCGTGCCACTCAAATGCTTCTTAACCTTCTTGGACTTGGAGGTCAGAATGTGGCGTTTCTTGGTCTGACCGCGGAGAATTTTCCCCGTGGCGGTCTTCTTAAAGCGCTTGGCCGCGCCCTTATGGGTCTTCAATTTGGGCATGGTTTTCCTGCTACTTAGCGTTTGCTACTCCAAAGATTATACGGGAGAACCAGGACTTTAGGGGGGCGGTTGAAGGGTACGGGCCCAGCAGCACGGCCTGGCGGCGATACAGCACTGTCCGGGTGCCCCATGTTCGCACCAGCGTACGTGGGCCGAAAACGACCTTTTTCAAATGCTTTCCGCTGGCTCAACCACAATGGTTTGGGGCTTCGCCCCATCTTTTTCGGCCCACGTACGCTGGTGCGAACATGGGGCACCCGGACAGTGTTGTATCGCCACGAGCCATGCCTTCCGGGGAGACTTAAGACTGTGCGGACTGAGGATGCTGCTGGCCTACCAGACCCGGGGCCGGCGGTTTCGGCGCGGCAGGCTTCTTGGGCGGCTCCGCCTTCTTACCTGGGGCAAGAATCGCATGCAGGGTAGTGCCCTCCATACGGGGCATAAACTCGACGATGCCGGCGTCACCCATGTCCTGGATAAGCCGGTTGATGATCGCGTAACCCAGCTCACGGTGGGCCATCTGGCGACCTTTGAAGCGCAAGGAAGCCTTCACTTTGTCACCTTCGCCCAGGAAACGAACTGCCTGATTTTTCTTGGTTTGGTAGTCGTGCTCATCGACGGTCACCGAAAACTTCACTTCCTTGACCGTGATGACTTTTTGCTTCTTGCGCGCCGCGCGGTCGCTCTTGTCCTTCTCGTAAAGGAATTTGCCGTAATCCTGGATACGGCACACCGGTGGCTGGGCGGTAGGCGAGACTTCCACCAGATCCAACCCACGTTCGCGGGCTATTTTGAGAGCTTCGAAGGGGGGCAGAATTCCGAGCTGTTCACCGTTTTCGTCAATGACGCGGATTTCACGCGCGCGAATTCTGTCGTTAATGCGGATAAAGGACTTGGCCGAACGCTTATCGATGGTTTCCTCCGGAAACGAGAGACGCAAGGCCCCTCGAATAAAGCATAGCATTTCTCATGCGGCTACGCGACCGGTCAAACCGGTATCTGAGAGTCCCGTCACGAGTACACGCAGTCTCTGGTTCGCCGCCATGCGCGCGTTCAACTCCACCTCCAGAAAATTGTCGGTAAGCGCCTTCGTGGTCTCGCCCGGAGACGTATGCAAGCTAACCGCACTTAGCTCTAGCCCCAAAAATCGCTGCCGAAACGCAAGATTCTTCTCGGCGATCAGCGCCCGCAGGCGGCCCATGCGCTCGGTTACCGCCCGAGGATCTATTGCATTTTCTTTAGCCAACTGCCAGGCCCTGGTTCCGGGACGCGCGGAGAAAGGAAACAAATGCAGGTACGTGAAAGGTTGGGCCGCGATAAAAGCAAAGCTCTCTTCGAACAAGGCTTCGCTCTCTCCCGGGAATCCCACCATGACGTCGGCGCCGATCGCCGCGTCCGGCAGGCTCTCCCGGATCAGGCGCAGTTTTTCCGCATAATGCCACGGCCGGTAGCGACGGTGCATGGCGCGCAAAATCGTGTCTGAGCCCGATTGCAGGGGAAGATGGGCGTGGCGCGCGATCCGGCCGGACCACTCCCGGAAAAGCTCCAGCAGTGCCGGCGTCCAGTCCATGGGCTCGATGGAACTGAGGCGGAGGCGCGGTAACGAAGTACGGAGCAGGATCGTGCTTACCAGTTCTTCCACAGTGCTTGCCGGCTTGAGATCCCTGCCCCAGCGGCCCAGGTTGATGCCCGAGAGCACCAGTTCCGTACCATCGGCGTCGACGAACGCCTCCACTTCGCGCACACAGGCCTCCATGGGAAGAGAACGGCTGTGACCGCGGGTCGTGGGAATGATGCAGAACGAGCAGCGGTTCCCGCAACCATCCTGCACCTTGAGATTCGGACGCGTCTGCCGGCGGTCCTCCGCCCGCCAGCCGCCTTGCGGCATAGCCAGCTCCGAATGGGCGAATGCGTCATCCACATAGAGCCCAGCCAGCGGGACGAAGCCTGCGGCCTGCTGGGCAAGCTCCGGTACCAGCGCCTTATGACTGTTGCCGATCACCGCATGGACTCCGGGAATCGCCGCCAATTCCTGCGGCGCGCGTTGCGCGTAACATCCTGTGACCAGGAGGCGTGCGGTGGGATTTTCCCGGTGCATTTTGCGCAGGAACGCGCGCGCAGTGCGGTCCGCTTGCGCGGTGACGCTGCAGGTGTTGGCCACAATCACGTCAGCCTGGGCGGGGGTTTGAGCCGGGGTCAAGCCCCGGTTGCGCAAATCGGCGCTAATGATTTCGCCATCAGCCCGGCTCGCCCGACATCCGAAGTTCTCAACGTGATATTCTGCCACGTTGTCAGTCTAATCAACCCGGCGCTTTTTCAGGTAGGATCCGATCAGGCGACTAGTTTCCCCCTCGGACCTACAGTCAATCAACCCTTGGAGTCTTTCCCCATGAAACGTCGCATTCTTTTAGTAGATGACGAGCTCGCGATTCTGCTGACCCTCAAAGCGGTACTGGAGATGAACGACTTCGAGGTGGAGACGGCTGCTTCCGCGCGCGAAGCCCGGACCAAGCTGCGCGCCGGCACCTTTCACATGGTGATCACCGACATGCGGATGGAAAACGAATCGGCCGGCCTGGAGGTCGTTCGGGCCGCCAAGCAGGCTCCGTATCAACCGGCGGTGGCCATGCTGACGGCGTTTCCCGTACCCGGCTCTGAGTGGCGCGATGAGGGCATGGACGAGATGCTGGTCAAGCCCATGAATATCATGAATTTGCTGCGCCAGCTCGAGGCCCTGCTGGTCACTCATGAAGACAAGAAGCAAAAGGCTCTGGCACAGAAGGCAAACGCCTCACCCGGCAGGCCTGCGAAACTGGCTGGACGATCGGCCTCAAGAAAGCCCGCAACCGCTCACTAGGCGCACGCCGACCCCTCCAGTAGGGCAAGGCCCACTGGAGGGGTAAGGCTAAGTGCATTGCTTCGACTAGGAAGCTGCGCTGGCCGCGACTGTAGCTGGAACCGGGGGCCGCCGTTGCTGGAAGCATGACCTACAAAGCACGGGGCGACCTTGCGTGGGTTTAAATGGAACGGTGGTTTCTGTGGCGCACTCCGAACAGACCGTCCGGGTTTCCGTACGCACACCATTGCCGGTTCCGGCCACACGCTTGATTTTGCACTGTTTACACCGCTTTGGATCGTTCTTGAACTGTTTGTCGTGAAAGAACAATTGTTCGCCGGCGGTAAAGACAAAGTCATTACCGCAATCTGAACACTTGAGTATCTTGTCAATGAAGTCCATTACGCGTCCCCCCGAGCATGCCTTGGAAATTTTTCAGTCTTCCGTCGACAGAGCGCTGGATAGGCATCGTCTCACCAACCAGCTGGTCCGTCAGTAAATCGACAACTTTCCTCGCATTCGCCAAACCCGGGAATGAGAGGGGAAATGGTGCCAAACCTCGTTTCAACAAATTTTGAAAGTGCTGGATTGCCGGCTTATCGCACCTTAGGTGTACGCTAAGCCGGCACCGCAGGGCTAATCCTGCTCTTTTCTTGCCTTCTTACGATTCCGCTTGCGCGCCAGCGCTTCTTTTACTCGACGGCGCTCGCCAGGCTTCAAGTAAAAGGAGTGACGCTTTACTTCCTTAATGATGTCCTCTTGCTGAACCTTGCGCTTAAAACGGCGCAATGCATTTTCAAGCGGCTCGCCTTCCTGCACGCGAACCTCTGCCAAATGAACCACACCTCCAAACAATCCCAATAGGGTTCTATAAGATTACGTTACGTTCGAGGTGTGGAGTCAAGCTTAATCAGCGTCCTCGACAAGGAATTTCCTTATGGTACGGTCCTACCTCGGTCACAGCCCGATCATTCCGAACTCCTGCTACATCGACATTTCCGCACAAATCATTGGGCAAGTAACCCTGGGGGAACATTCCAGCGTGTGGATGAACGCCGTCTTGCGCGGGGATGTGCATTTCATCCGCCTGGGTGCGAACAGCAATGTGCAGGATTGCGCCGTGCTGCACGGCATGCGCTACAAGCACCCGGTCGAAGTCGGTGATTGGGTCACCATCGGTCACAATGCCACGGTTCACGGCTGTGTGATTGAAGATGCATGTCTCATTGGCATGGGGGCGACGATCCTCAACCATGCACGCATCGGCGAAGGTTCTATCATCGCCGCCGGCGCGCTGGTCCCGGAGAACACGGTAGTGCCGGCCAACACGCTCTGGGCGGGAGTCCCAGCGAAGGAGCGGCGCCGCCTCGACCCCAAGGAGCGCGAAGGCATCCTGCAGTATGCGCGCAATTACGTCGACTACACCGCCACCTACCTCAAGGAACGGGCGAACTGGTAGGCACCACACTGTCCGGGTGCCCCACGTTCGCACCAGCGTACGTGGGACGAAAAAGATGGGGCGAAGCCCCTCAATCGCTTTTTGCCCGCATCTGAAAGCATTCGAAGAAGATCGTCTTCGTCCCACTACGCTGGTGCGAACGTGGGGCACCCGGACAGTGTGGTGCCTACCAGTTCGCCATACCCTGAGTGGAACTCCCGTGAGGGCGCCTGTATCCTGATAACAGTCGACCCTATGAACATTTTGCAAGCTGTTCGCGGGACCAGGGATCTGCTGCCTCCCGAAACCGAACTCTGGAATCACATTGAAACCACGGTGCGGAGCACCTTCGAGCGCTATTCCTTCGGCGAGATCCGCACTCCTATTTTCGAGGAAACACAACTGTTCGCTCGCGGGGTCGGAGAAGAAACCGATATGGTTTCCAAGGAGATGTACACCTTCACTCCAGAGCCCGGGCAATCCCTCACTCTTCGTCCGGAAAACACCGCCGGGGTGGTCCGCGCCTACATTGAGCACCAGTTGGGCGAGACCGGCCAATTACAAAAGCTCTATTACATTGGCCCACAATTTCGCCGGGAACGGCCGCAAAAAGGCCGCTATCGCCAGTTCTATCAGATTGGCGCCGAGGTGATCGGGCCACCCAGCGCGGGCAGCGAATCGCCCCTGCGGGATGCAGAGGTGCTGGAAATGTTGGCCACCTTGCTCGGGGAATTGGACATCACCGGTTGGAAGCTGCTGCTCAACTCCGTCGGCTCGGCCACCGACAGGCCGCGATACCTCGAGACCTTACGGGCAGCGCTGGCACCAGTCGCAGCGCGCATGTGCCCGGATTGCCAGCGCCGCGCGGTCACCAACCCCTTGCGCGTGCTCGATTGCAAACACCCGGAAGATCAGCCCATCATCGCCGGCTTGCCGCGCATCTGGGACTCGCTCGATGAAGGATCGAAGGAACATTTCGCCGCCGTGTGCACTGCACTCGACGCCTGCGGGGTGCCCTATGAGCACGACCATCGTCTGGTGCGCGGTCTCGACTACTACACCCGGACCACCTTTGAGTTTGTCTCCGGCGAATTGGGCGCACAGAATGCGCTGCTCGGCGGTGGCCGCTACGACGGGCTTTCCGAAGCCATCGGCGGCCCCAGGGCGCCGGGAATTGGGTTCGCCATGGGCGAAGACCGCCTGGTGCTGGCCCTCGAGGCCCAGCAAAAACACCCGTTACAGTTGGCAGCGGCCTACATCGCGCCTTTGGGCGAGCGTATGGGGCCCTCCGCACTGGTCTTGGCCCGGGAACTGCGTGCCGGCGGCTTACGGATTGAGCTGGGCGACGGATCGTTTCGGCTTAAGAAATCGTTCGAGACGGGAAACAAAGTGGCGCGCGCCATCGTGATTCTCGGCGAGGATGAGGTCGCCTCCGGTATCTTGACGGTAAAGAACTTTGCCACCGGTGAGCAATTCAAGGTTCCGCGAGGCCAACTCGGCCAGAAGCTCACCGATATCACATCAAATTAGGACATCCGCATTGCTCGACTTTCTAGGCACTCTCCAGCGCACCCACACTTGTGGACAGCTCCGCGCGCAAAACGCCGGCGAAAAGGTCACTCTCATGGGTTGGGTGAACCGGCGCCGCGACCACGGCAACTTGATCTTTCTCGACCTGCGGGACCGCACCGGGATCACCCAGATCGTGCTCGACAAAGACCTGACCCCGGACGGTCACGCCAAAGCCGAACAGGTACGCCCGGAATATGTGCTGGCGGTCGAGGGCACGGTACGCCTGCGCGGCCCGGAAGTGATCAACCCCAAAATGGCGACCGGTGAAGTTGAGGTTGCCGCCCAGCAGCTGCTGGTCTTGAACGATTCCAGGGTGCCTCCGTTTTCGCCTGCCGAAGAAGCGATCGCCAACGAAGAGCTTCGTCTGAAATACCGCTACATCGATCTGCGCCGGCAGCAGATGCAGCAAAACTTCGAACTGCGCCACAAGATCACCCGGGCGGTGCGCGAGAGCCTCTCCAACCAGGGTTTTCTCGAAATCGAGACCCCGTTCATGACCCGTTCGACACCCGAAGGCGCTCGCGATTACTTGGTGCCCAGTCGTGTTCATCCTGCGCACTTCTACGCTTTGCCGCAATCGCCCCAGTTATTCAAGCAGATCCTCATGATCTCCGGCTTCGATCGCTATTTCCAGGTAGTCCGCTGCTTCCGCGATGAGGATCTGCGCGCTGACCGGCAGCCGGAGTTCACCCAGATCGATCTCGAGATGTCGTTTGTCCGTCAGGAAGACGTCTTTCACGTAGTCGAGACCTTTTTGCGGGAAGCCTTCGCCGCGGTGGGTGTGGTGCTGTCCACGCCCTTTCCCAGAATCACGTACGACGAGGCCATGCGCCGCTACGGCATTGACAAGCCGGACCTCCGGATGCCCGGGCTCACGGACGTGCGCTCGGCCTTCTGTGACGAGGATTTGCTGGCGCTGGCCGTCGACCCAAATTTGCCCGTGGTAGTGGTGTGTATCCCCAAGGTGGGAGAGCTTTCCCGCAAAGAGCGTGACGACAACCGGCCGCTCTTCGACGCCGCCAAGGGCGCCAAAATGATCGACGACTGGAAGCGTCTGGAAAAGAGCTTTCCCCAGGCGGTCAGCAAGATTCGCGAGCTGGTGGCGTGCGAGGCCACCGATTTGCTGGTGCTGGTGGCGGCTGATGCCACCTCCCATGTCAAGGCCAGCGATACCAAGACCCAGGACCACCTTTCCGAACGGGAAATTGGTGTTTACTCAGCGGCCGGGAACCTGCGTGTGGAGTTGGCCCGGCGTTACGCTGACCGCCATGGGGTGGCTGCGATGACCGACCAGGTAGTGGATTCACCGGAACGCCAGCTCGGCCGGCAGGTGGCCGGAGACGCCGCCTTTCGCCCTATCTGGGTGACCGACTTCCCGATGTTTGAGTTCGACCAGCCCTCCCAGCGTTGGCTGCCTGCCCATCACCCGTTCACTTCGCCCCACGAAGAGGACATGGAGCGGCTGGTCTCGGATCCGGCCTCTGTACGCGCCCGCTATTACGATCTGGCGATGAACGGGCTGGAACTGGGCTCAGGTTCGATTCGCATCCACCGCCAGGATGTGCAGCAGGAAATCTTCCGCGCGTTGGGCATGAGCGAAGAGGAGGCGCGCTCGCGCTTCGGCTTTTTCCTTGAAGCGCTCACTTACGGCACGCCTCCCCACGGCGGCATCGCCCTGGGCCTGGACCGCATAGCCATGATTCTGACCGGAGCCCAGAGCCTGCGGGAAGTGATTGCTTTCCCCAAGACGGCGAAAGCCATCGACCTGATGGTCGATGCACCCACAGAGGTAAGCCCTCAGCAACTAAAGGAGTTGCACATCAGGACCAGCTGACCCCGTTCGCGGGAGACCTGGAAAAGAAACAACAGATCCCTCCAGAACACTCCCCCATTCGGCACGACCTTGTACGGTCGACACAATACTGCCCGGTCGACACAACACTGTCCGGGTGCCCCACGTTCGCGCCAGCGTACGTGGGACGAAAACGTCTTTCTTCGACTGCTTTCCGCCGGCTCAACCGCAAAGGCTGGGGCTTCGCCCCATCTTTTTCGTCCCACGTACGCTGGTGCGAACGGGGGGCACCCGGACAGTGTTG
>Ga0302326_10006317_pt1 | contig 26596 bp, 18 predicted proteins | sample Palsa_T0_3_FD_202264 | JGI IMG/M metagenome (GOLD analysis project Ga0302326, IMG submission 202264) | Peat permafrost microbial communities from Stordalen Mire near Abisko, Sweden - Palsa_T0_3 | ecosystem: Environmental > Terrestrial > Soil > Palsa > Peat permafrost | place: Sweden: Abisko... | reverse complement strand
GCGCTCCAGGAATCCCTGGTCCAGCATCCAGTAGTCGTTGTAGACCTTCGAGAGGTACTTGTTGCCGCTGTCGCATACGAAGCTCACGACGCGCTTCGGTTTCTTCTGCTCGCGGCAGTAGCGCAGCGCCGCCGCCAGGAGCGTCCCGGTGGAGGTGCCGGCGATGATGCCCTCGCGCGCCAGCAGCTCCCGGCAGGTGCGAAACGCCTCGGCGTCGGGGATGCTGTAGGCTGAAGTGACGCGCGAGAAATCCGCGACCGGTGGCACCGAGTCCCCGCCGATCCCCTCCACCAGCCACGGTGTCATCTTCGCAGGCAGGCTCCCGGTGGTGGCGAAGTGGGCGAGTCCCGAGCCTGCGGGGTCAGCCAGCACCATGTCCACGTGCGCCGCGGTGCGCGCGAAATAATGCGTGTGGCCGGCGAGCGTGCCGCCGGTGCCGGCCCCGCACACTACGGTGTCGAGCCGGTGTGCGGTCTGCTCCCAGATCTCCGGCGCGGTGGTCTCCTCGTGTGCCTGGGCGTTGGCGGGATTGCCGAACTGGTTCACGAAGTACGAGTCGGGCATCTCGTGCGCGAGTCGCTCGGCGACGTCGCGGTAGTACTCCGGGTGCCCCTTGCTCACATCCGAGCGCGTCATCACGACATCAGCGCCCATCGCCTTCAGGTGGAAGATCTTCTCCTGGCTCATCTTGTCGGGAATGACCAGGAGCAGACGGTAGCCCTTCTGCGCTGCGACCAGCGCAAGCCCCAGACCCGTGTTGCCCGCTGTGGCTTCGATCAGTGTGCCGCCGGGCTTGAGATTCCCGGCACGCTCGGCCGCTTCGATGAGGTACAGCCCGACCCGGTCCTTGATCGAGCCGCCGGGATTCTGGTTCTCGAGCTTCAGGAACAGCTCGCACGGGCCGGTGTCCAGACGGCTCACCGCCATGAGCGGCGTGTTGCCGATCATCTGCAGCACGTTGCCGTGGGTCGAAAGGTTCATCGCAGATCCTGGCGGGAAACGCCGGAGCGATTGTACGCGCACCCGCGGGCCCTGCCGGGGCTTTGCGCCGCGCCGTGGCCCTCAGCAGCGCGGCTGCGCGCCGACGATGAGCCCGGATTGCACCCAGCCGCGCAGGAGCGCTGCCGCCTGCGCCGCAGCTACGCTCGCGCCAAGCTCCTCGCACAACAGCTCGCACAGCTCCCCGAACGGCCAGCCCGCGCGCGCGGCATCGAGCGCTGCAGCCTCGGTTCTCGGCAGCGAGCGGAAATAAGTCGTCAGCTCCTCGCGCCACAGGAGCCAGGGCTGTGCCGGCTCGCTGAAGTCGAGCGTCGGCTGCTCGGCGTCCTCGGTGAGCGCCTGCCACAGCTGCGGCACGTTCCAGTTGAGCTCGACCCGCGTGACGCTCGGGTGCCACTGGAAGCGCAACTGCGCCCATTCCTCGGGCGCGACGCGCGTGAGCGCCTCGGGACCTAAGGCGATCGCATCGGCCGCATCGAACACCGAAGTCATGGCCCACTCCCAACGCGCCAGCTCGGCGAGCACCGGGATCTCGGCGTAGTCCGCGTGCGTGGCGAGGAACTGCTCGAGCTCATCGCCGTAACAGCGGATCGAGAAGAAACCCGAATCATGCGCGCGCACGTAGGCGCAGGCGAGCGTGTGGAAATCCTCCGCGCCGAGCAGCTTTGCGAGCGCCGGGAAGTTGCTGCCGAGCGCCTCCGCCAGGCGGCTCACGTAAGCCCCGCCGTAGATCCCGATGCGCGTGGCCACCGGCACACGCGCGGTGCCCACGACCTGTTGCTCCAGCGCGCAGGCCTCACCGCGCAGCAGGTAGTGCTGGAAATCCCCCTGCAATCGCGAGAGCGCGCTCACGAGACATCCGCGGCGGCGGGGCGCAGGGGGGCGCCTGCGCAGGGCCGCGTCTGCGACTCAACCTGCGCGGCAGGGGGAGCCGCATCGGCCCCGAGTGTGCGCGCGCATAGCGCTCGTGCCCGCGCAAGTTCTGCGCACAGCTCCTCGAGCGGCGGGATGTGATCATCGCGCTCGATCATGGTCGAGACCGCCCCGCAGCGGCGCACGGCGGCCTCGTACAGCTCCCATACCGGGTCGGGGACGGGGTGATCATGCGTGTCCACCAGGTAGTCGCCGTGGTTCTCGTGCCCGGCGAGGTGGATCTGCTGCACGCGCGCGGCAGGTATCGCGTTCAGATACTCGAGCGCCTCGAACTCGTGGTTCACGGCACTCACGTAGATGTTGTTGACGTCGAGCAGGATCAGGCAGTCGGCGCGCTCGGCAATCTCGGCGAGGAACTGCCACTCCGTCAGATGTGAATCGCGGAAGGCAACGTAGCTGGAGACGTTCTCGAGCAGGATGCGCCGCCCGAGAATGTCCTGCACCGTGCGCACGCGCTCCACGACGTTCGCAAGCGCCTCCTCGGTGTATGGCAGCGGCAGCAGGTCATGCGTGTTGCGGCCGGCGACCCCGGTCCAGCACAGATGATCGGAGATCCACGCCGGCTGCACGCGCTCCGCCAGCGCCTTCACCTGGCGCAGGTACTCCAGATCGAGCGGCGCGGTGCTGCCGATCGAGAGTGACACCCCGTGCATCACCACCGGATAGCGCGCACGGATGCGCATCAGATAGTTCAGCGGCTTGCCACCGGGCACCAGGTAGTTCTCGGTGAGCACCTCGAACCAGTCGATGGGCGGATTGCCGGAGAGGATTGCCTCGTAGTGATCGACGCGCAACCCGAGTCCGAAACCGAGGGCGGGATATTTCAGCATGCGCGAAAAGGCGGGCCGGGGCTGTCAGCCCCGGCCCGCGCTGCGATCATTACTTGCCGGCCTTGGCTTTCGCGGCATCGCAGTCCGCCTTGCTCATCATCTTGAACCCCTGGCCCTTGCAGGAGTTCTGTCCCTTGCAGGCGTTGTTGGCGCCCTTGCAAGACGACTGACCTTTGCAGGCGTTGACGCCCTCACACTTTGTTTTTGCTGCGTCGGCTCTGACGGTGGTGACCGGCACGGCCGAGAACAGGACCGCGGCGGCAGCCGCCATTGCGACACTGGACATTACTCTTGATCTCATTCGACATTCTCCTTCTCTCTATTGACTGGGACACTCGGGCGTCCCGAATTGTAACGCGGGCGACAGTCCGTACAGTAGACCGGGCCAGCCGGTACTGGATTGCACTGCGCAACGCCGCCCCCATACTTGGGCCTGTGCGGCTGGCGCACACGACGCAGCACCTCATCGGATCCTTTACACTTTCAGGTGCTTGCGCCCGCCTGCCTCCAGTACCCAGTGATACCAGCCTGACGGTGAGGAAATGACCGACGCCTCCGGCGATGCCATCCGCGTGCGTGGCGCGCGCCAGAACAACCTCAAGAACCTCGATCTGGACATCCCGCTGAACGAGCTGATCGTGGTCACCGGTGTTTCCGGCTCGGGCAAGTCCTCGCTGGTGTTCGACACGCTGTACGCGGAAGGCCAGCGGCGCTACGTCGAGACCTTCTCACCCTATGCTCGGCAGTTCCTCGACCGTATGGACAAGCCCCAGGTTGATTCGATCGCGGGCATTCCGCCGGCCATCGCCATCGACCAGACCAACCCGGTGCGCACCTCGCGCTCGACCGTGGGCACCATGACCGAGCTCAACGATCATCTGAAGCTGCTGTTCGCGCGCGCCGCCGTGCTCTACTGCCAGCGCTGCGCGAAGCCGGTGCGACGCGACACGGCCGAGAGCATCTACGATGAGGTGCGCGCACGCGCCGCGGCTATCGGAGACCCGCGGCTGCTCGTGACGTTCCCGGTGCCGGTGCCGGCCAACTTCAGCGTCGCGGAGGTGCAGGAGCTGCTCGCCCGGCAGGGCTACACCCGGCTGTTCGATTCTCCCGGCGCACCGAGTGCCCCGCGCGCTCCAGAGCCCGCCGCCCGGCGCCTGAAGAAGCGCGGCCGCGCCGCGCAGACCGCCCCGGCGGTGACGCTCGAGGTCGTGCAGGACCGTGTGCGCTTCGGCAACACCGAGCGCGCCCGCGTGCTCGAGTCGCTCGAGGCGGCGCTGCGCGTCGGTCGGGGCCGGATCAACATACAGCTGCTCGATGAGGGCGAGCCGCCGCAGCACCAGCAGACCTGGCGCTTCTCGAGCGAGCTGCACTGCGCGGACTGTGATCTGCCCTACCAGGCTCCCACCCCAAGTCAGTTCTCGTTCAACTCACCGCTGGGTGCCTGCGACACCTGCCGCGGCTTCGGCCGCACCATCGGCATCGACTACGGCCTGGTGATACCGGACGAGACGCGCACGCTGCGCGGCGGGGCGATCAAGCCGTGGCAGACGAAGTCCTATGTCGAATGCCAGCAGGACCTGCAGAAGTTCGCGAAGCTGCGCGGCATTGCGCTCGATACGCCCTGGCGCGAGCTGTCCGCGGAAGCGCGCAAGTGGGTCATCGAGGGCGAAGGCCCGTGGAGCAAGAAGGTGTGGTATGGAGCCAAGCGCTTCTTCGCCTGGCTCGAGACGCGCGCCTACAAGATGCACGTGCGCGTGCTGTTGTCGCGCTACCGCGCCTACACGCCCTGCGAGGCCTGCGACGGTGCGCGCCTGAAGACGCAAGGACTGCTGTGGCGCATCGGCAGCGGCGAGCTCGCCGCCACCGCGCTCTCAGGCGCGCCGGCCTTCCGCCCCCACGCGGCAGAGTGGGACGCGCAAACGCTCGCACAGCTGCCGGGACTTTCGATTCACGATGTCGTGCTGCTGCCGCTCGAGCGCAGCTACGAGTTCTTCCGCGCACTTGAGCTGCCGCGCCCGCTCGATGAGGCCACCGAGCTGTTGCTGACGGAGATCCGCGGGCGCTTCCGCTACCTGGTCGATGTCGGACTCGGCTATCTCACGCTCGACCGCCAGTCACGCACGCTCTCGGGCGGGGAGGTGCAGCGCATCAACCTCACCACCGCGCTCGGCACCTCGCTCGTCAACACGCTGTTCGTGCTCGATGAGCCCTCGATCGGCCTGCACCCGCGCGACATGCAACGCGTCATCGGCGTCATGAAGCGCCTGCGCGATGCCGGCAACTCGCTGCTGGTGGTCGAGCACGATCCGCAGATCATGCTGGAAGCGGACCGGATCCTCGACCTGGGTCCCGGAGCCGGCGAGCGCGGCGGTGAGGTGGTGTTCTTCGGCAGCCCCGCGAGCATCCGCACCAGCGCCTCACTCACCGGGCAGTACCTGGCGGGCAAGCGCCTCGTCGCGCCGCAGCCGCACGAGAGTGTGCGCAGCCTCACGCACTCGCACGAGGAGGTCGTGGCGGAGGCGCGCTCGAATCGCTGGCTGGAGCTCAAGGGGGCCACCGAGCACAACCTCAAGAACCTCGACGTGCGCATTCCGCTCAAGCGCCTGGTGTGCGTGACCGGCGTATCGGGGTCCGGCAAGTCCACGCTCGTCGAGGACGTGCTGCATCCGGCACTCCTCAAGTACCGCGGCCGGCCCACCGAGGCGCCGGGCCAGTTCTCAGCGCTCACCGGGGCGGAGCTCATCGACGATGTGGTGATGGTGGATCAGAACGCCATCGGACGCACCACGCGCTCCAATCCCGCCAGCTACGTCGGCGCCTTCGATGCGATCCGCGCGCTGTTCGCCGCGGAGCCCGCAGCCCAGGAGCGCAAGTACACCCCCGGCACCTTCAGCTTCAATTCCGGCAACGGTCGCTGCCCGAGCTGCAGCGGCAACGGCTTCGAGCACGTGGAAATGCAGTTTCTCTCCGACGTGTACCTGCGCTGCGCCGACTGCAACGGCACACGCTATCGCGAGGAGGTCCTCGAGATCCGTCACGAAGGTGCCGACGGTCGCCGCTGCAGCATCGCGCAGGTGCTCGATCTCACGGTGACCGAGGCGCGGGCATTCTTCGCCGACGCACCCGAGGTCGCCGCGCGACTCGCCCCGCTTGCCGATGTGGGGCTCGAGTACGTGAAGCTCGGCCAGCCGGTGCCCACGCTCTCGGGCGGGGAGGCGCAGCGGCTGAAGCTCGCCGGTCACCTGGCGGATGCGGCCGCGGTGCACTCGAGCACCACGCACCGCGGCAAGCTGTTCCTGTTCGATGAGCCGACCACCGGACTGCACTTCGAGGACGTGGCGAAGCTGCTGCGGGCATTCAGGAAGCTGCTGGCCGCCGGGCACTCGCTGCTGGTGATCGAGCACAACCTCGACGTTATCCGCGCCGCCGACTGGATCATTGATCTCGGACCGGAGGGCGGGGAGCGCGGCGGGGAGATCATCTGCGAGGGCACGCCCGCGCAGGTGCGCGCGAGCGCGCGCTCCTACACCGCAGCCGCGCTCAACGCCTACGAGGCGGTACTGTCGGGGACGCCGGCGCAGCCAGCGGACTTAAGCGCGACAGTCGCCGAGCCGCAACCGCACCACCGGCGCGGCAACGGCCATGACGCCGGCGCGGTCATCATCCACAAGGCGCGCGAGCACAACCTGAAGAACATCGATGTGGAGATCCCGCGTGACCGCTTCACCGTGATCACCGGGGTCTCCGGCTCGGGCAAGTCGACGCTCGCCTTCGACATCCTCTTCAACGAGGGGCAGCGCCGCTACCTCGAGTCGCTCAACGCCTACGCGCGGCAGTTCGTGCAGCCCGCCGCCCGCCCCGACGTGGACGCGATCTTCGGCATTCCGCCGACCGTCGCCATCGAGCAGCGCACCAGCCGCGGCGGGCGCAAGAGCACCGTCGCCACCTTGACGGAGATCTACCATTTCCTGCGCCTCCTGTACGTGAAGCTCGGCACGCAGTACTGCCCGGAGTGCGACCTCGCCATCGAGCCGCAAAGCCCGGCCTCCATCGCCGCAAGACTCCTGCGCGACTACAAGGGCACGAAGCTCGCGCTGCTCGCGCCGCTCGTCCTCGCACGCAAGGGCTACTACACGGATCTGGCGAAATGGGCGGCGAAGAAAGGCTTCCGCACGCTGCGCGTGGACGGGGAGCGGGTGCCGACGGTGCCGTGGCCGCGCCTGTCGCGCTTTCAAGAGCACACCATCGAGCTGCCGGTGGCCGAGATCGAGGTCGGTGTGAGGAGCGAGGCGGCGCTGCGCGCAGGACTTGCGCGCGCGCTGGACTTCGGCAAGGGCGTGGTGCACGTACTGCCGGCGGCCGCGCGGCGCGTAACGGTGTTCTCCACCAAGCGCGCCTGCCCTTCCTGCGGCAAAAGCTTCGCTGAGCTCGATCCGCGCCTGTTCTCCTTCAACTCCCGCCACGGCTGGTGCGAGAGCTGCTTCGGGACCGGGGTCGAGATGCCCGGATTCGACGCCGAACAAAGCGGCGAGGAACTGTGGTGGAACGAGTGGTACGCGCACCAGGTGCGGCCCTGCGGGGCGTGCAGCGGGCTGCGCCTGAATCCCACCGCGCTTGCCGTGCGCTTCCGCGAGCGCTCGATTGCCGCGCTCGCCGCTCAGTCGGTCGCGAAAAGCGTGCAGTTCTTCGCAAGACTGCGCCTCGGTACGCGCGAGCGCGAGATCGCGCGCGACCTGCTGGCGGAGATCCGCGCGCGGCTGAAGTTCCTCGAGCGCGTCGGACTCGGCTATCTGCAACTCGACCGCGCCGCGCCCACGCTCTCGGGCGGGGAGGCGCAGCGCATCCGCCTGGCCGCGCAGCTCGGCTCGAACCTGCAGGGGGTGTGCTACGTGCTGGACGAGCCGACCATCGGGCTGCATCCGCGCGACAACGAGATCCTGCTGGCATCGCTCATCGAGCTCGCCGGTCACCGCAACACACTCGTGGTCGTGGAGCATGACGAGGAGACCATTCGCCGCGCCGACCACGTGCTGGACCTAGGCCCGCAGGCGGGGGTGCGCGGCGGGGAAGTGGTCGGCGCAGGAACGGTGTCGGACCTGACGGCCAATCCGCGCTCGACCACCGGGCGCTTCCTGCGCGAGCCGCTGTTGCATCCGGCGCACCCGCAGCGCGCGGTCGATGCGGCCACGCCGCATCTGGCGCTCGAGCGCGTGACATTGCACAACATCAGGGGTTGCAACGTGCGCATCCCGCTCGGACGGCTGGTGGTGATCACGGGGGTGTCCGGCTCGGGCAAGTCCACCGTGGCGCGCGATGTGCTGTATGCGAACCTGCGCGGGCTGCTCTCCGGGCCGCCGCGCTCCCCGCACGCGCGGCGCCGACGCGCCTCCGTCGCGCGGGCCATCGGCTGCGATGCGCTCAGCGGGCTCGAGCACCTCGACCGGGTGCTGGAAGTGGACCAGACGCCGATCGGCAAGACCCCGCGCTCCTGCCCTGCGACCTACATCGGCTTCTGGGACGAGATCCGCCGCATCTACGCCGGCACCACCGAGGCGCGCATTCGCGGCTACACCATCAGCCGCTTCTCCTTCAACACGGCCGGCGGGCGCTGCGAGGCCTGCGAGGGCCAGGGCGTCAGGACCATCGCGATGAGCTTCCTGCCCGACGTCAAGGTGCTGTGCGATGTGTGCGGCGGGCGGCGCTTCAACTCCGAGACCCTGAGTGTCTTGTGGCGCGAGGCCAGCATCGGAGACGTGCTCGCGATGAACGTGGACGATGCGGTCGGCTTCTTCGCCGCGCACCCGCGCGTGCACCATGCGCTCAAGCTCCTGCAGGACGTGGGCCTCGGCTACCTGACCCTCGGCCAGCCGAGCCCGACGCTCTCGGGCGGGGAGGCGCAGCGCATCAAGCTGGTGACGGAGCTCTCGAAGGTGCGCGATGAGGTGGCGCGCGGACCGCGGGTGAAGCCCCGGCACACGCTCTACGTGCTCGATGAACCGACGGTGGGCCTGCACATGGCGGACGTGGAGAAACTGATCCACGTCCTGCACCGCCTGGTCGCAGCCGGCAACACCGCGGTGGTGGTGGAGCACAATCTGGACATCATGGCGGAAGCGGACTGGATCCTCGATCTCGGCCCGGAGGCCGGCGCCGGCGGCGGGCGCATCGTCGTTGAGGGGACGCCCGCGCACATTGCGCGCCGCCGCGGAAAATCGCACACCGCCCGGGTGCTGCACGACTTCCTGCGCACGCGTACGCGGCCCGACACGGGGGTCATCCCATGAAGCACCTGCCGCGCTGCGCTGGGCTCGCACTGTTGCTCGTCGCGCTCACCGCGGCCGCTTACGGTGCTCCCCCCGCAACCACGCCCGATGCGTTCCTCGCGCGCCTCGCCGGAGACTGGAACCTCCTCGGCACCGTCCTGGGAAAGCCGGTGCGCTATCACGGCAGCGGACGCTGGGTGCTGAACGATGCGTGGCTGTGCCTGTCGCTGATCGACCAGGACACCCCGAGCACGTACCAGGCGAGTGTGTACGTGGGGCACGATGCGCACACCGACGACTACATTGCCCACTGGCTGGACAAGTTCGGCGCCGCCGGGGCCCGCGTGGTGGGCAGCGGGCGGCGCGAGGGCGACACGCTCGTGCTGCTGTTTGCGTATCAGGAGGGCACCTTGCGCGACACGCTCACGCTGCCCGCCGACGGCGCTTCCGGGACGCTGCTGCTCGAGTCGCAGCACCCGGACGGTCACTGGTCGACCTTCGCCTCCTACCGCCTCACCCGAGTGCAGCGCCACTCCCCGGCCCGGCAGTAGTACTCTTTACCCCATGGCCCACGATCTGGTCTGCTGGAAGTGCGGCGCCTCGCTTGCCGATCTCACCCTGCCCTTGCGCCGGCTCGAAGAATGCCGTGCCTGCCGCGCTGAGCTGCACGTGTGCCGCATGTGCGTCGACTACGACACCCGTGTCGCCAAGCACTGCCGCGAGCCGACCGCGGAGGAGGTGAGCGACAAGGCGCATGCCAACTTCTGCGACCACTTCAAGCCGCGCCCCGCGGCCTACACGCCACCGAACACCGGCGAGATCGACAAGGCGCGCGCCGAGCTCGAGAAATTCTTCGGCAAGCGTTAAGGAATCGCCCGCATGATGTTCCACGGCGCGCAGCGCCTGCTCGAAGAGTTCCTGGCGCCGCTCACGCTCGATGAGTTCCTCGACCGCATGCTGACCGGGGGTTTCCGAAAGGTCGACGCGGGCGGGACGAGCTCGCGCACCGGGCTCCTCGGCGCAGATCCGGAGAGTGTCCTGCTGAATGCTTTTCACCTGGCCCCGAAACTCACCCTGCACTCCGCGAACGCCACCGGGCCTGTGCCGAGCATGGAAGGCGTTGCGGGCGCTGCGGACTTTCAGCAGCGCATCGCGCAGTCCCACGCACGCAACTACTCGGTGCGCTTCCCGGAGCTACGGCCGCTGTCACCGGCACTCGAGTCCCTGGCGCGCGCGTTCGAGGTGCTGCTGCACAAGCCGGTCACGGTCTCGGCCTTCTGGAGCCGCGGCGGCATGCGCGCCCCGGTGCACTTCGACGACCACGACCTGCTCGTCGTGCAGCTGCGCGGCACCAAGCGCTGGTACGTCTCCAGCCGCCCCTCGGAGCTGAACAACGTCTGGGCGACAATTCCGAGCACGCCGCCCGAGCTCGGCCCGCACGACACGGTCGACGTGCGACCCGGGGATATCCTGTATTTGCCGCGCGGCACCTGGCATAGCGTCGATTCCGACACCGCCTCGCTCCACGTGTCGATCGGCTTCACGCCGCTCACACTGCGCGAGGCAGTCATCGCAGCGCTCGATCACCTGTCGGATCTGGATCGCGGCTGGCGCGCCACCGTGGGCGGGCGGCTCGGCTTCCAGCTACGCGGCCTCGGGCTCGAGCAGCTGCTGCCGCCGATCGTGCAGGCGACCGGCAACCTCGCCACCGCGTGCCGCACGCCCGGTTATCTCATCAGCGCGCTGCAGTGGCGCTCATCACGGGCCATCGCCGCGCTGAGCCGGCTGCCGGCGCCAGCGCAGGCGCCGCAGATCGATCTGGACAGCGAACTCGTGCACCACGAGCTGGCCTTCTGCCACCTGACTGCAAGCCCCGAGCGGATCGACGTCAGCTACCCCGGCGGACACCTCTATATTCACCGGGGCGTGCAGCTGTGCATCGAGTACATGATGAACAACACACGCTTTCGCGTGCGCGACATTCCCGGTGAGGTCGGGGATGACATCCGCCTGTCACTCGCCGGCCGCTTCCTCGAGATCGGCTTTCTGCAGCTGGCCTCCGCCAGTCCCGCGCAGCGCTCACCGCCGGAGGAGCGCTGAAAGGCATTCGCGGACTTGGCACACGTTCCGTCGCGCGAAACCGACGCCACGTCGCACCCGCCAGACCGCGCTGTCCAGCCTTCGCGTTAGACTGATCCCCCTGACAATCGCTGCCGTGCCTTAAGCGGCGTGGCGCTTAAGAGGTCCGCATGATCCGCCGCCAACGCTGCGCGCGCCTGCTGCCTATCATCCTTGCCACGTGCGGCGGCGTCCTGCTGCCGGTGCTCACCGTCGCTGCGGCGAAACTGCCCGATGAGCTGCACGCCTGGACCGCGGGCAACGATCCGGCCGCGCTCGAGCGCTGGGTGCAAGAGCACATACGGCGCGCGCACGCCGCGGTAGAACGGCTGCTCGCCGTGAAAGGCGCGCGCACGGTGCAGAACACGCTGCGGCCCTACGACGATGCCTTCAACGAGCTGATCTTCGCAGCGCAGGGGCCGGGGGTGCTCTATGGCGTGGGCGCCACCAAGGCGCTGCGCGACAAGGCGCAGGCGCTCACCCAGACGGCGAGCGCCGCCCAGACCGCGCTGTCTCTCGACCCGGCGGTGTATCGCGCACTCGCCGCGCTGGCCACCCCGGCTGATCCTGCGACCCGTCATTACCTCGAGCGCACGCTGCTCGAATACCGTCTGGCCGGGGTGGACCGCGACGAGGCCACGCGCGAGAAGATCAGGGCGCTGCAGGACAAGATCACCGAGCTCGGGCTCTCCTTCCAGCGCGCCGTCCACGACGACGTGCGCAGCGTCATCGTCGAGAAGTCCGCGCTCGAGGGTCTGCCGCCGGACTACCTGGCGGCGCACCTGCCGGACGCGCAGGGACACGTGAGGATTACGAGCGACCCGCCCGATGCGTACCCGGCGCAGAAGTTCGCCAACAACGCCGACCTGCGCCATCGCCTGTTCCTGGCGACCAACTCCGTCGGCTACCCGGCGAACACCGCGACGCTGCGCGGCCTCCTGGCTGCCCGGGCCGAGCTCGCGCACCTGCTGGGCTACGCCAACTGGGCGGATTACGCCATGGCCGACCAGATGATGCAGTCGCCGGCGAAGCTCGCCGTCTATCTTAAGAAAGTCGACGACGCCTCGCGCGAGGCAGGTGCGCGCGAAGACGCAGAGCTCCTCGCGTTCGCGCGCGCGCGCGATCCGAAGCTCGAGAAGATTCCGGCGGCGGATGTGCGCTACTGGGAGGAGCAGTACCGGCGTGCCAGATTCAACTTCGACTCCCAGAGCGTGCGCCCCTACTTCCCCTACGCGCAGGTCGAGCGCGGTGTGATCTCAACCGCCGCGCGGCTGTTTCACATCGACATCAGGCCGGTCAGCGGCGTGCGCACCTGGCACCCCTCGGTCAGCACCTACGATGTCTACGACGGCACGGTGCAGCTCGGACGCATCTACCTTGACATGCACCCGCGTGAGGGCAAGGACAAGTGGTTCTCAACGCAGCTCCTGAGCGCTGGCGTACTGGGCCAGCAGCTGCCCGAGGCGGCGCTGGTGTGCAACTTCCCCGGCGGCACCGCCGGCGATCCCGGTCTCATGCAGTACAGCGACGTGGTGGTGTTCCTGCACGAGTTCGGGCACCTGATGCATCACGTCATCGGCGGCCAGAACAGCTTCGCGGGCGCGGGCGCCTTCTTCGTCGAGGGTGATTTCATCGAGGCGCCCTCACAGATGCTGGAGGAGTTCTTCCACGACTACGGCGTACTCAGCTCCTTCGCCCGCCACTACCAAAGTGGCGCGGTGCTGCCACAGGAGCTGTACGCGCGCATGATCCGCGCGGACGCGCACGGTCGCGCGAGCCTGCAGCAGCGCCAGCTCATGTTCAGCGCGCTCGCGCTGGACTATCACACCCTGCCTCCCGCGACGCTCGACTTCGATGCCGTGTACCGGCGCGACTTCGAGCGCTACAACAGCAGTGCCTTCGTTCCGGGCGATCACATGTGGGCGAGCTTCACCCATCTGAGCGGCTACAGCTCCAACTACTACACCTACGTCCTGGACAAGGTGATCGCGCTGGATTTCTTTGCGCAGTTCGACGCGAGGGACCTGCTGGGGGGGCCGGCCGGCATGCGCTACCGGCAGACGGTGCTCGCCCCCGGTGCCACCCGGCCGGCGGCGCAGCTGGTGCACGAGTTCCTCGGCCGTGAGCCGAATCTCGATGCTTACCGACGCTGGATGCTGGCGCAGTTCGAGGACGCGGCTACGACTTCTTCAGCCGCTCACTGAGACGCTCCAGGAGCCTGGAGAACGGGGAGTTCTTCTGTACCTCGACGTGCAGGTGACGCACACCCGAGTCATTCAGCGTCGTGCCGTTGCCGGTGTCGATCGACAGCTGGCTGGCGCCGAGAATCTCCAGTGTCTCCTCGAGCGTGTGCGATCCGCGCCGATCGCGTGCGCCGGGGCCGGTGCGCTCCCCGCTCGGCCCCGCCTGGCGCAGGGCGCGCCCCACGGGCGTTCTCTTCGCTTGGCTCGGCGGCTGCGATCGCGCGGATAGCTGCGCCGCCGCGGCCGCGCGGGCTGCCCCGGCCTCGTCAATGAGCTTGAATTCGTCCATCGGGTCCGAACGCGTCGGCAGCGGCGCTGCGAGCGTCGCAGCGATCTCCTGGTCGCTGGCGCGCGCCTTCTCCTGCGGGCTCACCGGCACAACCGCGACCGAGTTGAACTCCGAGCGCACGTAGTGGGCGACCTGCTTGGCCGAGATCGCATCGCCGAAGAAGCCGAGCCGCAGTCCATACCATTTGCGGCCGTCGCGGCTGCCTTCGACCGTGTAGAGCGTATAGGCACTGAAGATCGCAAGCGGCGGCACGCTCTCGAGGTCGGTGGGCTGCACCGACCACTGCAGCTGTACCGCGAAGAACACCGGCGCGTTGCTGGCCACCGCTTCCTTGAGCGCGCGGCGCGTGCCGGTATCGTCGGGTTTGAGCAGCGGAATGTTGCCTTCGTCGCTCTCCGCCGGCAGCGGTTGGCCGCTCTCCGGACGGCGGTTCTCCAGCATCTTCAGCACCTGCGTGTCACTCAACGCGTTGTGCTTGCCGGTCGCCTCGGGCGACGGCGGCGGCGGTGGCGGCGCCTTCATCTCGCGCGTCTCGCCCGCGTTCGCATCACCGAGCGCCTTGAGGACCTCGCGCAGGTTGGAATCCTCGAACAGCGGTTTCACCCCGGGCTTGGCGCCGCGGCGCATCGCGGGCGAGGAGGCGGTGGGGGGGACGGCGGCGCTGCTTCGCTCCGGCGGCGTAGCCGCCGGCGCGCTGACGGCCGCGGCTGCAGGTTTCGGCGCGGCGGCGGCCTTCGCAGGCATTGCAGGCGCCGAGGCTGCTTTCGGCGCACTCGCAGCTTTCGCCGGCACCGCAGGCGCTCGCGGCGCGAGCGCTGTTGCCTTCGGCGGTGCAGGCGCGGCGGCCGGCACTGCAGCTGCCGTGGCGGGCGAGGATGACAGCGACTTGGCGGGGGCGCTCGGCGCAACGCTGCCCGCGCGCGCGGCCGCAGGCAGCGGAGGTGCCGGGTGCACCACGGGGACCTGCGCCGCGGCCGGCTGCGGTGGCGAGGCGGCGGTGCGTGGCGCGCTGGCGGCAGGCGTCGATGACGCAGGCGCCGCGGTGCGCTCGGGAGTCGATGCGCGCGCGGCAGCGGGTGTGTACGTGCGCGACAGGGATGCGGAGTGCGGCGGCTGCGGGCCTGCGGCGTACTGAGCCTGTGCGGCGGCGGCGGCAGCGGCGCGCGCGCGCAGCTTGCGCCCCGGCGCCTCTCCGGCCCATGCGCCCGGATAGATCTCGCGTACCACGCTCAGCCACTCCTCGGCCTCGGCGAGTGTGGCGAAGTGACCCATGTGCAGCCGGAAGCGCTCGCGGCCTTCCTCGAAGCGACGGCTGACGAAGAACGTGAAGCGCTTGAGCTCCGGCAGCTCCGTCTGCGCAAGCGCCATCGGTGTCGAGGAGGAGCACAAGTTGAGTACGAACGGCCCCGCGCTTGCCGCGGATGCGGCCCTGACTTCCGCAGCTCTGTCGGAAGCGAAGTTGGGCGATGCAGTCATAACTTCCCCGGAAGACCAGAAACCAAACACCTGCCCGCGGTCTTTCGGGATGCGCTGGGATTCGTACGGCAGGATACTGCTAACGCTCGCGCAATGAGTGGCGCGATCGCGGCAGCCCCGCCGTCATGGGAATCCATCCTTTAGACCGGTGGCTTTGCGCCCCCGCCTTTCGACGGGTTTGCCCTTCTACCGTGCATGAGTCTCAAAGCGTCGCGCTTTGCAGTCAAGCCCGGATAATGTGCGGTAGCTCACACTGGTGTCACAATTCGGCGACAACAGCACTGCGCGTGGATTTATGTTCCACCGCGCGGCGCGCGCTCACCAGAAGCGGCCCGCGCTTACCAGGTGATGCGCGTAGAAGCCCGCGCGCAGATCCGCATAAGACACCTTCAGTCCGGCGCGCGGAGCGTGGATGAAGCGCCCGGCGCCGGAGTAGATGCCGACGTGATCGATGGTGTGCGAGCGGATGCGGAAGAAAACCAGGTCCCCGGGCACGAGCGCGGTGAGCGCCACGGGACGGGCCGCCTGCTGTTGGGCGGCGGCGGTGCGCGGAATCGTGAGTCCGACGCGCTCGTGCACGTAGAGCGCAAGTCCGCTGCAGTCGAAGCCGGCCACGTCCGCGCCGCCGAAGTGATACGGCGTGCCGATCAGAGCGCTCGCGACACTGGCGATCGTTGCGCCCGTGGGGCTTGTCGGCGGCGGCGCGCGCAGGCTGGCGCAACCGCCCAGAAGGAGCGCCGCGGCAAGGCTTACGGCGGTGCGCATGCTGGAAGATTGCGGGGCGCGCTAACGGGAGCCGGCGGCAGACTTCGACGGCGCCACCGCCCGCTGCCCGGCGCGCGCGAGCAGCCTGATTCCCTCGTAGGTATAGCGCTGCATGCCGCGGCGCCCGAGGCGCGTCGCCCCGACCATCGCCAGACCTACGGTGCGCGCGGAGATGGCGCGGTAGGACACCCAGGTACCGCTCATCAGCGGATTCGCCAGCGGCATGAGGAGACAGCCCGCAAGCTCGAGCGGGCGCATCTCGCGGCGCCAGCTCAAAAGCAGGGACGGTTGCAGGATGTCGAGCGACTCGAACTGCAGCGCCAGCAGCCCCTCTTCCATCTCACCCTTGGTGCGCAAATAGAAGTTGCGTGCCGCGGGGTTGGCTCCCACGCTGGAGATGACCACGCAGCGCCGTGCGTTCGCCGCCTTCGCGGCGCGCGCGAACGCGAGCACACAGTCCACGTCCACGGCGCGGAATGCCTGCTGCGAGCCCGCCTTGCGCAGCGTCGTTCCGAGGCAGCAAAGTGCGATGTCGCAGCTCACACCCTTCAGCTGCGCCTCGAGATGCTCGAACTGCACGATGCGGTTGGCGAGGCGCGGATGCTGCCGCATGAGCGGGCGGCGCGAGACCGCCACCACGCGCGACACTTCAGGGGCGTTGAGCAGGGCATCGAGCGCCCAGCCCCCGGTCAGGCCGCTAGCGCCGGCCAGCAACGCGATCCTGCTGCCCGCGTCAATCATGCACACACCGCCGGTTCACCGCTTTGAGGCTTGTTGGTTTCATGAAAGCTTATGAGTGCACGCGTCCGGCGGCAAGGTGACGTGCCACCAGGAGCGTTTCCGCCGTTATCTCAGTGCGCCACCTGCTGCGCCCCGCGGCAACTCAGGCGGCGCTGCGCAAAGTAGCGCTCGAGCGCCTCCGGCTCCTGCGAGGAGTGCGCGAGTGCGACATAAGTGTCCGGTCGCAGCAGGTAGAGCGCATCGCGCCTGAGTCCACTCGCCTCGTGGGCGGGCGTCCAGGGAAAGACGTGCAGCGGCAGGCTGAGCTCAGCGCAGGCGGCGCGCAGCTCCCCACTGGCCTCCCCGTATACGTGCACCTGCCAGAGCATCGCCCGCAGCGGTGCGTGGTTATCGGCTGAGCCCTGCGCGACCCATGGCAGGCGATCACCGCCGTGTACGTGGCCGGCCGTGCCGGCACTGAGCGGCATGTCGCGGTAGTTGAGGCTGAGCTGCGAGACCGTGCGGAACAGGAACTCGCGCACCGGCTCGAGCGCGGTTGCCCGCGACAACACCACCGGCGCGAAGCGCGTGCGAATGAGGTCGGCGAGCGCCCCTTCCGCGCTCACGAAGCTGAATACGCGATCGGTGGTTGCGACCAGGCGCCGTGCGAAGGCCATGCGCTCGGGCTCGTAGGTGTCCAGCAGCGCATTGTCGGCCGTGCCGGCGAGCACGCTCGCGAGCTTCCAGGCGAGGTTGATCGCATCGCCGATGCCGGTGTTCATCCCCTGGCCGCCCACCGGGCTGTGGATGTGGGCTGCATCCCCGAGCAGGAACGCGCGCCCCTCGGCGAAGGCGCCCGCCACGCGATGATGCACGCGATAGGTCGAGAACCACTTGACCTTGTGCACCTCGAGCCCCAGGTGCCGGATCGCCCGGTCGCTCACGTCCGCGAACTGCAGACTCTCGGGATGCTCGGCGCGCTCGTCCTGTACCGTGCCGATCAGGCGCGCGCGGCCAGCGCCGGCGAGCGGAAACACCGCCAGAAAATCCGCCTCGTCGAGGTCGACGTGCAGCTCGCCGTCGACCGGCGGGCCGGCGCCCACGATGTCGGCGACGTAGAACACCTGACGATAGGTGCCGCCGGGGAAGCCCGTACCGATGCCCTCGCGCACCGGCGAGCGCGCCCCGTCGCAGCCGGCGACGTACTGCGCCTCACAGCTCTGCTCGCCCTCAGGCGTGCGCAGGCGCGCGAGGATGCGTGTGCCATCGTCGCTGAAGCCGGTGAGCTCGCAGCGCCGCTCCACCCACACGCCCATCTGCTGCAGCCGCTCGAGCAGCAGCCGCTCGTGCTCGTCCTGGGGGAAGATCAACATGAAGGCGTAGCGCGTCAGGTGCTGGCCGATGTTCGCGAACTGCAGCCGCGCCGCACGCTCGCCCTTTGCCCACAGATTGACGCCCGGCACGCGGTGGCCGCGCTCGAGCACAGCGTCCGCGAGATCGAGCTGCTCGTACAGCTCGAGCGTGCGTGCCTGCACCGCCAGTGCCCGTGAGGTGGTGCCGGGCTCGGCGCTCTTGTCGATGATCCTGACCGTGACCCCGAGCTTTGTGAGCCACAGCGCGAGCACCAGACCCGTGGGGCCCGCGCCGACGATGAGCACTTCGGTTGCGCGAGGCTCAGCTCGACTCGTCACAGCTCACTTTGACGGTCTGATTCTCCTGGCCGGGGCTCACGGTGATTTCGCGCTGCACGTCGCGGAAACCATCACGTGTGCCGATCACGGTGTAGTGGCCGGGTCTGAGCTGCACGTCTCGCTGCGAGAAGCTGCCGAAGGTTCCCACGCCCGGGATGGCCACTTGCGTGAGGCTGTCCGATACGAGCGATACGCGAACCACCTGGTCCATTCCCGGCAGCAGTGCCGTCAGGCGCGCGACCTGCGAGCTCAGCACCGGACCGGGCGAGCTTTCTTCAGCGGCGGTCTGCAGCAGTCGCGTGGCCTCTTCCCGCACGTTCGGGGAGGAGAGGCGCTCGGGATGATCGAGCAGCTCCTGCAGCGACCCGTCGAGCTGCAGGCGCGCCTCGGCACGCGCCTTGCCGGCCTGTGCGAACTCCTGCGACCGGTCCTGCCGCAGCACCGAGCGGTAGACGTCCAGCGCATCCTCCCAGCGCTCATCGGCCTCGAGATCCTGCGCGTGCGTGCGCATCGCGCCGAAGCTGCGCACGCTGCTCGCGGCCGCGACCCGCCGCAACCCTTCCTGCGCTTCCGCGCCATCCGGTCGCAGCGCGCGCGCCCGGTCGAACGAGGCGCGCGCCTCATTCAGACGACCCGCGCCGAGCGCAGCGAAGCCTTCGCCCGCCGCCTGCGCGTAGCCATCGTCATTGAAGCTCGCCTTCACCACTTCAGCGTGTGCCGCGGAGGGCGCCTCCGCGGCGCCCGCGACGGCAACGGGCAAGGTGGCGGCGGAGGGCGCGTGCGCATCGGCGGGGCTGGCACTGCGTGCTGAATCGACGGCCTCGCGTACGATGGCTTCCGCCCTCGCCAGGGCAGCTGCCGGTGTGGCGGCGTCGAAACGCGGCAGCAAGGTCGCGAGTGCAACACCGACGGCGACCAGCGCGAACAGCACCAGCACCACGCGCGGCAGGACACTGCGCATCGGCTCGAGCCGCGGTGCGCGCACCGGTGCGTGGCGCAGCTCTTGCCACACTGTCACATCGAGCGCGCCGGGACCTGAGGGTTCGGGCGCCGGCGCAGTACGCGGCGGTGACTTGACCGTCGGGGCCTTGTGCCGCTTCGCGCGCATCGGTTGCCCCGGGAGCGGTGCGCGTTGCCATACCGGGCGCATCGGGGGCACGTAGGGCCGCGCCGTCGCGCTGCGCTGCGCAGGCTCAGTCGCCGTGAGGGCGTGCGGCATGACACGTGCGGACATCGGCGCTGCGGCTGAGCGCGCCATGGTCGGCACCGGCGCGACCGCGGGCAGCTCCGGCTCGCTCGCCGGCAAACCATCCGCGAATTCGTCGTTCGCTGAGGAATCATCCAGCTGAGACGGATCATCCAGCTGAATCGTCGCATTGCCCGCAAGCGCTGCCGGCAGGGGTTCCCCGCCCGGCAGCTGCACGGTCGCATTCGCGGGCAGCTCTCCCCGCGCGGAAGCGCCCCGCGGTGAGTCGAATGTCAGGGTGTCGTTGAGCGAGGCGTGGAGCCCTTCGCACACTTCGCTCATGGAGGCCGGTCGATCGCTCGCATGCTTGGACAGCATGCCGGTGATCAGCGCATTGAGCTGTGGCGGAATCTGCTGCGTCGGGTTCAGAGGCGGCACCGGCTCTTCCTGCACGCGCCGCGCATCGAAGTGCGGGTAGTACGGCGGATGTCCCGACAGCAGTTCGTACGCCAGCGCACCCAGGCCATAGATGTCGTCGGCGGGCTGCGGCGGCTCCCCGCGCAGCTGCTCGGGGCTGGCGGTGAAGGGCGAGAGTCCGCGGATCATGGCATCGGTGCCCGGATCAGGTGATCGCCCGGAGACACCGAAGTCGGCGAGCTGCACGCGTCCGCGCGCATCGAGCAGCACGTTGCTCGCCTTCAGGTCGCGGTGAATCACTCCGCGCTCGTGCGCGTGCCCGAGCGCCTCGGCTACCTCGATGAGCACCGGCACGATGGCGAGGTAGCTCGCCCCGCGCAGCCTTGCCAGATCGCCCCCGGTCACCAGCTCCATGGGCAGCAGGAAGTCGGAATTGTGGCGTTCGGGCGGGTACACCTTGAGGATGTACGGATGATCGAGACGGCTCGCGCTCTGGTACTCGTGCTGCAGAGCCTCCCACGCAGCTTCGCTGCGTCCCGCGCCGGGACGCAGGATCTTCAGCGCGATATCCATGTCGCGCTCGGGGTCGTGCGCACGCCACACCTCGCCCTGGCCGCCGAGACCGAGGCGCTCGTGCAGCACATAGCGCGACTTCAGTGCGCTCCCAGAACCGGCTGTTGCGGTCTCGTTCATAAATGCATCAGGCGCACAACTCATACCGCTTCACTGGCGGGAACGTTGCCAGTGCGCCTGCGGATGACATCGCTGTTCGACCCGTCTTGGCGGCCGCCCATTTTACTCCTCGTCGGCCAGTGTTGTGGTTCTCGCGCATCCCGCGCGAAACTGGTTCAGCCGAAGTATGCCACCGTCTGTAGTGTCTGACCGTATCCAGTTGTAGCAGGTTCCCCGGCCCGCTGCCGAGGCTTAAAGGCCTAGCCGCAGCTGCGAGCCGGTTGGGGTCGGGGGTGTGAACTGCGAGGTCTGCAGGGGCTCCCCTGAGCGCGTGCGCAGCTTCAAGCGCTGGCACGCAATCCTGAAGCGTTCTCTGAGCAATTGGGCGTAGGGCCCGGTTCCGCGCATGCGGGAGCCGAAGTGTGGATCATTGTCGCGGCCGCCACGCATTTCGCGAATAAGCGACATAATGTGACTGGCGCGCTGCGGAAAATGCTCGGCCAGCCACTCCCTGAACAGATCCTTAATCTCGTACGGAAGGCGCAGCAGCACATAGCCCGCCCATTGCGCCCCGGCTTGCGCGGCTGCAGCAAGGATCGCTTCCAGCTCGTGGTCGGTGAGTGCCGGGATCACCGGCGCCACCAGCACTCCGCAGGGCACTGCGGCCTCGTGCAGCGCAGCGAGCGTGCGCAGACGCGCCTGTGGCGATGCCGCGCGCGGCTCCATGAGGCGCTTCAGCTCGTTGTCCTGTGTCGTGATGCTGAGGGCGACGCTCGTCAATCCTAGCCGCGCCAACTCCCCGAGCAGGTCCAGGTCGCGCAGCACGAGTGCGCTCTTGGTGATGACCGTGACCGGATGGCGCGTGCGTGCGAGCACCTCGAGTATCGAGCGCGTGACGCGCATGCGCCGCTCGACCGGCTGGTACGGATCGGTGTTGGCACCTAGGGTGATGGGCTTGCAGACATAACCTGGCCGGGCGAGCTGCGTTTCCAGCACCTTCGCCGCGTCGGCCTTGTAGAAAAGACGTGTCTCGAAATCCAGCCCCGGCGAGAGTCCCATGTAGGCATGGCTCGGGCGGGCGTAGCAGTAGATACACGCATGCTCACAGCCTCGATACGGATTGATGGACTGCTCGAACGGAATGTCGGGAGAGTCATTGGTGCTGATGAGCTCGCGCGCAGCTTCCGGCTCGAGCGTCGTGTCGATGCTCTCGGGTGATTCCTCCATATACCAGCCGTCGTCGACCGTCGCGAGCTGCTGGCGGTCGAAGCGCCCGGGCGGGTTCGAGAGGGCTCCCCTGCCGGTGAAGGACTGGCGGCCGATGATCGTACGGCGCATCGTTGGACTGTACACATATACAGTATCGAAGAAAAGGCGGCCGCGCAGCTCCGCCGCACGCTGCGGCCTACTTCACGAGGCGCAGCGAGAACGGATAGCGGTACACCTCGCCCTCGCTCGCCTTGATGGCGGCGATGAGCGTCATGACCAGCCAGACGATGAACAGCGCCGTGCCGAGAAGGATGCCGATGAACACCAGCATCAGCAGCGTGCACACCACCGCGCCGATCAGCACGGAGATGTTGAAGTTGAGGGCTTCCTTGGCGTGCGCCGCGACGAACGGTGATTCGTCGCGGCGTGCGAGCCACACGATCAGCGGTCCGAGCACGATGCCGATCAGCGGCATGACCAGTCCGGCGAGGGCCGAGAGGTGTGCGAGCATGCCCCAGGTGCGCTCGTTTTCGGTCGGCGCACTGGCGGGAGCCGGAGTCTCGCTCGGATCACTCATGGCACCTCGACAGTATCTCTCCGGGCGCGCTCGATAGCACGCCGCTCCAGCTCACAGCCGCATCGGCGGGTACGGGGGAGTCAAGGTGAAGGCCGCTCGCCGGTGTAGCCGGATAGCTCGCCGTGGCATGATCCTTCCCGTGGGAGCCGTAGAGAATCGTGCCGCTACAAGCCGCGTCAACAGCGCGGTGGAATGGGCCGGCTATCTGGGGGTCGCACCGCTCCTGGTGTGCCTGGCAGCCGTCGGCCTGTTGCCCGAGTACGCCGCGCGCGAGCTCGCGCAGCGCGGGGCGATCGCCTGGGGCGCGCTGTTGCTTGCGTTCGCCGGCGCCGTGCACTGGGGGCTGGCACTCGCCGGACGCCTGAGTTTCGAGCGCACGCGCATCGCCGCGGCGCTCGCGCCGCTGCCGGTTGGCGCGGCGGCGGTGGTCCTGGGCGGGCAGCGCGCGCTCGCGCTGCTGGTGGTCGGACACGGGAGCCTGTGGCTCTACGAGCACCGCGTCCTGGGCAGCGCGCTGCCGCCTTCCTACCTCGCACTGCGCCGGCAGGTGGCGCTCGCGACCTGCATGCTGCTCGCCCTCACGATGTTCGTCTCCGACACCGCCGGACTCAGCTGAAGGGGAGCAAGCGCCTCATGGAAGACTTGGGATCCGCCGCGTGGCTGCGCCGCCTGATCACCGTGGTCGTGCTCGCCGGACTGGTGCTGCTCGGCTTCAACATCATGGATCCCTTCATCGTGCCGCTGCTGTGGGCGGGCATTCTCGCGTTCGTCAGCTGGCCGGCCTACGAGTGGCTGCTGCGTGTGTTGCGCGGTCGCGCCATCCTCGCAGCGCTGCTCGTGACCACCGCCGTATCGCTCGCGGTGATCGTGCCGCTCGCCTGGCTCGCGATCGTGCTGCGTCTGGAGATCGTGCAGGCCTACCACGAGGCCGAGCGGCTGCTGGCCGGCGGCATGCAGCTGCCGCCGGCGCTGATGCGGTTGCCATGGATCGGGGATCAGCTGCGCGACCTCACGAACCGGGCTGCGCAGGATCCGCACGCTCTCGGACTGGAGCTGCGCAAGATCACCGACCACTCCTTCGATGAGATCGCGCACGTGGTCGGCGGCATCACCCGCAACGCCGTGAAGCTGCTGCTCACCGTGGTGAGCCTGTTCTTCGTGTACCGCGGCGGGGAGAGCTTCGCGCAGCAGCTCGCGCGTGCGCTCGGGCAGGTGCTCGGGCCGCGGGTGGACAACTATCTGCAGGCCATCGGGCAGACCGTGAAGGCGGTGGTCTATGGCCTGGTGCTCGCGGCAGCCGTGCAGGGGGTGCTCGTGGGCCTCGGCTACTGGATCGCCGGTGCCGGCGCGCCGGTGTTCCTCGCCGCGCTGACGACGGTATGCGGGCTGATCCCGTTTGCGGTTCCGGCGCTGCTGATCGGCGTCGTCCTGTGGCTGGTTGCAGCCGGCCACACGGTGGCGGCCGTCGCGCTGGCGATCTGGGGCAGCATCGTCGTCGGCTGGACCGACCACATCGTGCGCCCGTTCCTCATCAGCCGCGAGGCGCAGATCCCGTTCCTGGTGGTGATGTTCGGCGTGCTCGGCGGCCTTGCGGCCTTCGGGCTCGTGGGTCTGTTCATCGGCCCGGTGATCCTCGCCGTGCTGCTGGCGATCTGGCGCGAGTGGCTGCTCGAGAGCGGCCAGCCGACCTGAGGGCTGGCGGCCCTCAGGCGCCCAGGAACAAGCGGTACGCCGGGTTGGCTGTCTCCTCCACGTAGGGGTAGTGCAGCTCATTCAGGTGCCCGATGAAGTCCGCTCGCTCGAGCGGCGGTACCTGGATGCCGGCGAGCACGCGACCGTAGTCCGAGCCGTGATTGCGGTAGTGGAACAGGCTGATATTCCAGCGCGAGCCGATCGCCTGCAGGAATTTCAGTAGCGCCCCGGGGCGCTCCGGGAACTCGAAGCGATACAGAAGCTCGGCCGCGATGCCGCCGCCGTGGCCGCCGACCATGTAGCGCACGTGCAGCTTCGCCATCTCGTCGTCAGTCATATCGGTGACCGTGAAGCCCGCAGCGCGCAGCCCGTGCACCACGGCGTCCTTCTCCTCATTCCCCTGCGCGAGCGCCAGGCCGACGAAGATCTGCGCGCGCTCGGCGCCGGCGTAACGGTAGTTGAACTCGGTGACGCTGCGACGCCCGAGCACCTCGCAGAAGTGCAGAAAGCTCCCCGGCCGCTCCGGGATCACCACCGCCAGCAGCGCCTCGCGCTCGCCACCCAGATCGGCGCGCTCGGCGACGTGGCGCAGGCGGTCGAAGTTCATGTTGGCGCCGCTGTTGATCGCCACCAGGCGCTTGCCGCGCCAGCCCTCGCGCGCGAGGTATTTCTTGACCCCGGCCACGGCGAGCGCCCCGGCGGGCTCGACGATCGAGCGGGTGTCCTCGAACACGTCCTGGATCGCGGCACAGATCTCGTCGGTGGATACCAGCACGACCTCGTCGACCAGCCCGCGGCACAGCGCGAAGGTCTCCTCCCCGACGCGCCGCACGGCGACGCCGTCGGCGAAGATGCCGACGCGCTCGAGAGTGACGCGCCGGCCCGCCTGCAGCGAGTCGTGCATGCTGGCGGCGTCTTCGGGCTCCACGCCGATGATCTTCACTTGCGGGTACAGATACTTCACGTACACCGCGATCCCGGCGAGCAGCCCGCCGCCGCCCACCGGCACGAAGATCGCATCCAGCTCCCCGCCGCTCTGGCGCAGGATCTCCACCGCGATCGTGCCCTGGCCGGCGATCACGTCCGGATCATCGAACGGATGCACGAATACCAGCTGCCGCTCGCGTGCGAGCTGCACGGCGTGCTCGTTGGCGCTGTCGTAATCGTCGCCGTGCAGGAGCACCTCGGCGCCGAGGTCGAGGACCGCCTGGACCTTGATCTGCGGGCTGGTCTGCGGCATGACGATCACCGCTGGAATGCCGCGTCGCTGCGCCGCCAGTGCCACCCCCTGTGCGTGGTTGCCGGCCGAGGCGCATACCACCCCGCGCTGCGCGCTGCTGGCCGACAACTGCGCGATACGGTTGTAGGCGCCGCGCAGCTTGAAGGAGAACACCGGCTGCAGGTCCTCGCGCTTGAGCAGCACGTGGTTACCCAGCCGCCGCGAAAGGCGCGCCGCCTCCTCGAGAGGCGACTCGATCGCTACGTCGTAGACGCGCGCCTTGAGGATTCGCTCGATGTAGGGACTCGCCACCGCACGAGCTTAGCGGCGGCGGCGAGTGCTGTCAGCGCTTGTCGCTCCTGTCGCTCCCGCCCCGGCGCACGGCGAAGCGATACTGCGCGCGGCCGATGGCGACCTGATCACCGTCCCTGAGGGTGTGACGGGTGACGCGTCGGCCGTTGACCAGCACGCCGTTGGTGCTGTTCAGGTCCTCGATGATGGCGTACGCCGGCCCGACCAGGATGACCGCATGGTGGCGGCTGATGTACTTGGCGTCGATCTGCATGTCGTTGTCGGGAGTGCGCCCGATGCTGGTCTTGCGACCCAGCACGCGCACGACCTCGCTGCCGTTCTCGCCGCTGCTGATCAGCAGGCGCACCGCACCGTCGGGCGGGGGCTCCGGAGCAGAGGCCTCTTCGTCTTCGGCAACTGCGCGTAGTGGGGCGAGGACATCGCCCTCACCGGGCGGGGTTTTCTCATCGGCGCTGCTGCGCAGCTGCTGGTTGGACTTCTCGAGCTCCTCGATGCGTATGCCGCGGTTGCGCGCTTCGGATTCGAGGCGGTTGACGGTGTCTTCGGCGGCCCGCAGGTCGTTCTCGAGCTCGCGTACGCGCATGCTCAGTGTCTCGACTTCCGAGCGCAAGCTCGCGGCGGAACTGTTCTGATCGGCAATCTCCTGCTCGAGCTGCCGCGCGCGTGTCTCGGTGGCGGAGAGCTTCGCCAGGTGTCCGCCGCGCTCCTCCTGTGCCGAGCGCAGCACGCTCCCCCAGGCCTCCATCTCCGCGCGCAGCGTGGTCAGCTCGGTTTCCAGCTGTGCGGTGCGCTGGCGCTCCACGGCGAGCGCCCCTTCAAGCTGCGCTCCGCGCGCGCGCTCGGTAGGCAGCGTGCTTTCGAGGGAGGCCGCGCGCGCCTCGGCCGCAGTCGCGGCGGCACGCGCGAAATCCACCTCGGCGTCGAGGTCCGCACGCTGCGTACGCAGCTTCTGCAGCTCACTCTGCAGCTGCGAATCGGTGCTCTG
>Ga0302326_10006316_pt1 | contig 26598 bp, 17 predicted proteins | sample Palsa_T0_3_FD_202264 | JGI IMG/M metagenome (GOLD analysis project Ga0302326, IMG submission 202264) | Peat permafrost microbial communities from Stordalen Mire near Abisko, Sweden - Palsa_T0_3 | ecosystem: Environmental > Terrestrial > Soil > Palsa > Peat permafrost | place: Sweden: Abisko... | reverse complement strand
GTGCGCGACATCCTCGATTCCGGGCACAATTTTGACGGCTTCGACGACGAACTTCTCGCCCTCCGGGGCAGTGTGGACGGCGGCAAGCTGGCCTTCGGCGACCTGCGCTACCCCGTCGTCGTGCTGACGGGCGTCGAACGGATGCCGCTTGCGACGCTGCGGGCCCTGGACGCGTTCGCGCGGGCGGGCGGGATACTCATCGCCACCCGCAGGCTGCCCGCGATCGTTCCCGGCTTCATGGCGACCGAGGCCGAGCAGGGCGAGCTCCGCAGCATCGTCCGCGGGCTCTTCATCGGGCCCGGTGCCCCCGGGATCTTCCTTCCCGACGAGCAGGAATTCGGCGCGGAGCTGAACAGGCGGCTGGCGCCCGACGTCGGATTCGCCTCGGCCCTGCCGGACGTCGGGGTCGTGCACCGCAGCACGTCCGGTGCTGAGATCTATTTCCTCGCGAACACGGGCGCCGCGCCGGTCCATGCGCAGGCTGCGTTCCGTGTCGCAGGGTTGCAGCCGGAGTGGTGGGACATGATGGACGGGCGGGTCGAGCCGGCGGCCGTCGTCAGCCGGTCCACCCAGGCCGTCACGGTAGGGGTCGATCTTCCCGCCTTCGGTTCGCGCGCCCTCGTTTTTTCCTCGCGCCAGCTCACCGTCCCGGCCGCCCACGGGTTCACCGGCGCGGCACCGGCTCCGCTCGACCTGAGCACCGGGTGGAATGTGACCTTCGGACCGGGATCCAAGCCCGTCGCCATGGACCGCCTGAGGTCATGGACTGAGGACGAGGCGACGCGGGGCTTCTCGGGCGTGGCTACCTACGAGAAGACAGTCGACGTGCCCGAGGGGATGCTGAAGGACGGGCTGGCCCTGGAGATGGACTTCGGCAAGTCCCATGCTGGCCGGGACCGGGGCGGACGCCAGCCGGCGCAACCAGACGGCGCGCCCGCGGGCCCGCCTCCGGCCGCCGGCGGCAGGGGCCGCCGGGGCGGGGCTGGCGGCGCTGCGTTTGAGAGCTTTGAGGCTCCCGTGCGCGAGGCGGCCGTGGTCTATGTGAACGGCGCTCGCGCCGGCTCCGTCTGGCACCCGCCCTACGTCCTCGACGTGACCGGACTCCTGCGGAGCGGCGACAACGTCATCCGCATCGACGTCGCAAATCTCGCCGTCAACTTCATGGCGGCTCATCCGTTGCCCGACTACACCGCGCTGAACGCCCGCTACGGGGAGCGGTTCCTGTATCAGGAGCCGGGCATGGTCACTGCCCAGCCGGCCGGCCTGCTCGGTCCGCTCAAGCTTGTTGCCACGCCGGTGCAGTGAGGGATTCCCGATCGACGGGGCCCGGCTTCAAACCGACCCGCTTCCCGCCCCACGGTAGTGTCCTAATTTCGATCTTCGGCGCGTTGAACGCCTTCGTGATTGGCAATAGAGGGAGATCTCACATTCTCGGCAAACTTCGGCAGTTCAGTCCGATGATCACCAGCATCCACACTCTGATTTATTCCGACGATGCCCCCGCAACGCGCGCATTTCTTCGCGACGTACTCGGCTGGCCCTACGTCGAGGATACGCTGGGTGGCGGAGCGGGTTGGCTGATCTTCAAGACCGGGCGGAGCGAGATGGGCGTGCACCCGACCCATAGCGTCTACGATGGCAAGACGTATGAATCGCCGCGGCACCATCTGATATCCCTGATGTGCGACGACATCTCACACACGGTCGCCGAACTGAAGGGCAAAGGAGCGGAGTTCCGCGGTGAAGCCCAGGACCACGGGTACGGGCTCGTGGTCATGATGGCCGTGCCTGGCGCGGACGACATGATGCTTTACGAGCCCAAGCACCCGCTGGCGTATAGCCTGTGACCGATTGATAGGGCAACCGACTCACTGCCAACTTTCACCCTTCGCAAGGCATCGTTCAATTTGGGACACTACCCGCCCCACGGTAGTGGTACAGTTTGAGGTTTAGCTGGAATCCGTCGCCCCTCGGCGCACGGTTGCCGAATGACGAAGGACCAGCGCAAAAGCATGCTTTTCCAGCGGTATCGGGCGCTAGGGGGCATTCCGTGGCCAGTTGGCGAACCAAGGGGCGCCAAGCCCCTCCAGAAGGCCGCAAAACGGGTATTCAATCCGTTGAACGACTGTGAGCCTGAGCTGAACATGCGCCGATGCCCTGAGTTCTTCCGCAAAGGGCAAAAGCGCACAGACCCGCTTTGGATCAAACGCAATCGGGGTCCCTCGGTCCTAGGCCGCATCGCGCAAAAGCTAAACCGGAAGCTGCCACAGGTGCTTGACCTATGAGCGCTGGCGTCATTCCGTTTGGCATGCCTAAGCGCTCAAGCTCGAAGGATCCAAACGTGTCGGCGTTTTCGATTATGCAGCAGGTGACAACGGACGGGACACGAGCGCCCTTTACAGACGTTTCCTCGGCCTTGGACAATGCCGCCCTGAGAAAGCAGCTAATGCAGGAAATGGGACGCCGAGGCGGCCAAAAAGGAGGAAAGGCGAGGGCGGTAAGTCTTTCAAAGGCACGCCGGAAGGAAATAGCAACCCGGGCTGCCCTGGGGCGTTGGTCGAAGCCAAAGACGTAAGTTTTTAATGCCCGAGTTTGACAGCATAGAGATCGTGCCTCACGCAAAGCACCGAATGGTGCTGAGAGGTGTGTTGGAAGCAGACGCAACCTCAACGATTTGCAATCCAGATAAGAAAACTGTGCAAACTGCTGGAACTCACGGCGGGAAAGTCTATCTTCATTCAAAGAAGATAGGTGAAGCGGAATTGTTTGTCGCGGCCGAGATAGTAGGTAGGAAGGCGTACATAATTACCGTTTTCTGGAAAGATGACGAAAAACCATAAAAATATTCTAACGGTAGAAAGTAAGAATCCTCCAGTGGTGGAATTGGATTCGGCATCGCATTCTGCTTATGTGCGGTTCTCAAACAACAAGGTGCGGAGAACTGTGGTTGTTTCAGTCAGAAGCGCACTAGTGACTGCAGACCTAGATGCCGCCGGTGCAGTAATCGGTGTAGAGTTAGTGGGTGTGAAATCATTTACTTTAGGGAAGTTAGTTAAAGAGGCCGGGTTAAGAGGCGTTTCAGAGAACATGCTAAGAAACGCCACCTACGTTCCCGCAAACGCAGAACTAGTTGCGTGTTAAGTGATTGAATTGGTTGATATTGTATAGCGCAGGAGTTTTGTTTTATGGCATGCTTGACCGCTCAAGCATTAAGAACAAACTATGCCCATATGAATCAGCTAACCACCCAGGAACGCAGCCGAGTCGTTGCAGCCCTTGTCGAAGGAAATTCCCTTCGCTCGATAACACGCATGACTGGGGTGCATCGCACAACCGTCATGAAGCTCTTGGCCGATCTAGGTCGCGCCTGCTCAATCTATCAAGACAAGGCCTTCCGCAATCTTCCCTGCAAGCGCATAGAGGCAGACGAAATTTGGTCGTTCTGTGGTGCCAAAGAAAAGAACACGACACCCGAAACCAAAGCGAAAGGTTGGGGTGACATATGGACTTGGACCTCAATCGACCCCGACACGAAACTTGTGCCGTGCTGGTTCGTTGGCGCTCGTGATGCATCAGCCGCCTACCACTTCATGCATGACCTGGCCTCACGCATGGCGACTCGGATTCAACTCACAACGGACGGCCTTACACACTACCTTCCCGCCGTATCTGAGTCATTCGGGACCGAAATCGATTATGCGCAGCTCGTGAAAATCTATGGCTCACCTGAGCAAGCAGAAGCGCGTTATTCACCCGCTCAATGCATGGGTGCAAGACGTGCAACCGTGTGCGGTGCTCCGGCAAATGCCCATATCAGCACTAGCATCGTCGAGCGCCAAAACCTCACTATGCGCATGTCAATGCGACGGTTCACCCGCCTGACAAACGCCTTCTCGAAGAAGGTGGAGAATCACGAGCATTCGGTTGCACTCCATTTTTTCCACTACAACTTCTGCCGCATCCATCAAAGCCTGCGCGTCACCCCCGCAATGGAAGCGGGCATCAGCAATCACGTTTGGAGCTTGGATGAACTGGTTGGCATGCTAGACTCCGAGCAGCTAAAAGCTGCTTAATGAGGTACGGATATTCAGCACACGGCGTCACCCTGAGAATTGAGCGCGTTGGCGAGAAATGGCGGATTGGCGCGCCAGCGGTAAACGGGATGGACTTCTTTCACGGCGAGTATGATTCACCAATAGACGCTGCACGTGCTGCCGGACTTCAGCGGACGGCATATCAGAAATGGGACGATTTGCTCGAAGTTCCCCTAGATTGCGGAGATATCGAAAATTGGATTCGGAGAGACCCGTAAAAGACCTCTGAAGGATGCTGGCGGCCTCAATCATCCCAAGAGCCCGCATTTGGGGTCCCTTGGTTGGATATAGCCAGTTGCGAACCGCCAGCCCAAGAATCCGGCGATAGACTTGCTGGACCCTACGGGTATTCGTTTTTTTCGCTTCCACATGCGCATACTACACCATGTTTCTATTTTCAGGCCCTGTGCCAGCCCCCCCCAATTCCCTAACCTTTTCTCAAACTGTACCATTACCCCGCCCCACAATACCGTTGACTCGCGCTCGGGCGTTTGAGTCCTTGGAGGGCTCCGAACTTCACAACGACCATGGCCAACACCCAATCCGCCATCAAGGCAGCGCGCAAGGCCGTCCGCCTGGCGCTCCGCAACAAGGCCGTCAACACCCGGCTCAAGACGCTCCACAAGGGCTTCGACGCCGCGGTCAAGTCGGGGGACGCGGCCCAGGCGAAGTCCGCGGGCAGGGCCTACCTTTCCGCGATCGACAAGGCCGTGAAGTCGGGCGTCGTCCACCGGAACGCCGCGTCGCGCGCAAAGTCGCACGCCGCGAAGTACGTGCTCGCGAAGTGACCCCGATTTTGGGATGGCTGCGGGCCATCCCAAATTGAATCCGCACCCTGGCGTCGACCTGGTCCTTTCGCGCTTCGCCGAAAGCGAGTGGCGGGGTGTCGTCCGCCCCTGGCTCGAGGAGGGAAGCGGGCGTTTGGAGCGCGCGATCGTGGTCGCGCCGACCCGCGGGCAGACCCATGCGCTCAAGCAGCGGTGCCTCGCCGAGGGCGTGCCGCTCCTCGGTGTCGAATTCCTTACGCCCGGGCTCGCGCGCAGGAAGCGCGCGCAGCCGCCCGGCCTCGGCCGCAGCCTCCAGGTGCTCGTTCTGCGCACCCTCATCGAGGCGAAGCTTCGGCCGCTCGCCGCCGACGATCCCGCGCGCGGGCTCTGGAGGAGCCTTTCGAGCGACCTCGAGGCCGCGCTTGGTGATTTCGAGGAGCTGATCCGGGGCGGGTTCCAGGCCTCGGATTTCCCGCGGGCGGAGCTGAAGCAGGTGTTCGGCGAGTTGGTCGCCTGGGTCGAGCGCAACGGCTTTGCCCTCGGCCCGCGCCAGGATGGGGAGGCCGGGTTGGCGACGGCGCCGCCGGATCTTGCGCCCGTTGCGCACAGGCTCCTCATCCTCGCGGGGGGCGCCGAGGGGTGGGCCGACTTCTTCGGGCTTGTGGCGCTCGCGCGCCGCTGCGCGACGGTGACCGTGGTCCTGGCCGAGCCGGAATTCCGGGGCCGCGGAGGCGGGGAGGAATGGGTCGAGGTCTGGCGGGCCGTCCTCGGGGTCGAGGCCCGCCTCGTCGACGCGGAGGATCCGCCGGGGGGCTGCGGCGCGGTCGCCGAGCTCTGGTCGGGGTCCTCGGGGAGCGCGGAACGGGCCGAGGTCATCGTGGGGCGCACCGGCGCCGACGAAATGGGGCGCGTCGCGTCGGCCGTCGCGGGCCTCCTCGATGAGGGGGCCGACAACATTGCCGTGATATTCCCGGGGGCGGGCGCCGCGCACGCGCGGCTCATGCGCCTCCTTGGCGAGCGCGGCGTCGCGTATGCCGACCTGATAGGCACGTCCGGGACGACGCCCGTCGACACGCGAATCCAGAGGGCGCTGGTCGATTTCTACGAGCGCGGATGCAGGATGGAGGAGCTGCTCGCGCTGTGGCCCCTCCTGCGGTCGCTCGGCCTTGCGAACGTCCCGCTGGCGCAGGCCCGCGGGGCATGCCAACGGCTCTTTGACGAGGTCCAGTCGCACTCCATCGAGGGCCGCGAGGGGCTCCTTGAGAGCCTGGACAGGAGGAGCGGGAGGGAGGTGGCGCGCGTGGCGCGGCTCCTCCTGCCCGGATGGCCGCAGGAGCTGTCCCCGGCGGACGCCCTCGCGCGCTTCGAGGCCGTGCGCGACCGCCTGACGCTTGCCGAGCCGGCGGGCTGGCCGGTCCTGCGCGCGTTCGCGGCGCGCGTGCCGGAGACCATGCCCGCCAGCGCGCTCCTCGAAGCCATCCGTTCATTCCTTCCGGAGAAGGGGCCCGCGCCCGATTCGCCCGGCGGGGGCGGATTTGCCCGGGTCACCCTGACCACCTGCCGCCGCGCCGCCGGGGTCTCCTGGTCCGACGCGGTCCTCGTCAACGCCAACTCCGGCATATGGCCCGAGCGGCGCGAGCCGAGCTGCTGGATCGGCGACGAAGCCAGGCAGGCGCTCAACGAGAGCGGCCGGTTCTCGCTCGGCGTCCCGACGGGCGAAGACCGCGCCGACCTCGAGCGCAGGCTCCTGCGCTCGATCGCAAGGGACACCCGGCGCCGGATCGTCTTCAGCGCAGCGCGCTTCGACGAGGAGGATCTCGAGGTGAAGCTGGGGCCGAACGCCTGGCTCGAGAGGGTGATGTGGGAAAAGGGCCTCATTTCCCAGGGGGGCTCCGCCGCGGACGGTTTTGGCATGCTCGGCGAACCTGCTCCGCGGGCCCAGCGCCCCGAGCCGGGTGCATGGTTCGACATCTGGCGCCGCCGCCGCGACCCCGCCGTCCCCTTCGACGAGTATTTCCTCTCCGACCCCGGCGGCGGAAGCCGCCCGGACCGGCTCGCCGCCGTCCAGATCGAGCGCGGGATCAAGGATCCGGCCGGTCTCTGGTTCGAGGCCGTCCTTGGCGTGGCCCGCGTGGGCTGGGGATCGTTCGCGCGCGCGCGCAGGAAATCGGTCGGGACGGCGGTGCACCGGGTCCTCGCCGCCGCGATGAGGGGCACCCCTGCCGGCGGAAGCTTCGCGCGGCTTGCAAGCCGCCCGGACGCCGTGTCCAGGCTGGATGAGGAGCTGGACGCCCTGCGCGCGAGGTGGCCCTCGGATCGCTACTGGGACTCCTTCCACGGGGACGTCTGCCGGGCCGCCCGTCAGCTCCTCGGGAGGGTCTACGAGCTCCCGCCGATGCCTTATGCCGCGGTGGAGGCGCGGATTCCCGGGGAGGCGAGCATCCCGGTCGGCGGAACGGACAGGATCCCCGTCAGCGGGCAGATGGACCTCGTCCTCTCGGACCGCGCGGAATGGGCCGGGGCGAGGGTCGAGATCGTCGACTTCAAGACCGGGGGCGACCCAAAGCTTTCCGCGCGCAGGATGGAGTCGACCGGGGCGTCGCTCCAGCTCGGGGTGTACCTGCAGGCCGTGCTCTCGATGGGCGCCTGCGGGGGCGTGTGGCTGCTCAAGCCCGAGGAGAGGCCCGCAAGGGTGGGCGAGGACGATTTGGGGCGCGCCTCGTCGAAGCTTGCGGTCCTCGGCGAGCACCTCCGGTCGGGCATCTACGGCGCGCGGACGCCCGACAGGGGAGAGCACACCCATGGGTTTGAGTGGCCCCTTGCCTGCGCGCCCATCGCGTCGGCAATCCTGGAGGGCAAGTTTACCGCCACGTTCGGGCGTCCGGCGCCCGCCGACGCCGGGGAGGACGGCGATGAGTAAGGCGCCGAGCGACCAGGCGGCGCGCGACCGCTTCACGAGCGACTGGACGGAGAACTTCGCGGTCGTCGCGAACGCAGGCTCGGGCAAGACCACGGCGATCTCCGAGCGGCTCGCGGCGATGGCGCTCGCGCCCGGCACCGACGAAATGCTCAAATGGACGGCCGTCGTCACCTACACGAAGAAGGCCGCGGCCCAGATCGGTCAGCGCGCCCGCTCGGTCCTTCTCCGCCGCATCGGGGAATCGGGGAAGCAGGGCCTGGAGCCGCTTGCGCGGCTCGAGCGCGTCTTCTTCGGCACCATCCACAGCTTTTGCCTGGTCCTTGCGCGCCGCCACGGCAGCACGCTCGGGGTCCACCTCAAGCCCAGGGTGATCGGGGAAGGCGACGACGGGCCATGGGAGGAGTTCCTCGAGCAGGACCCGATGACGTTCTCCTCGCTCGGGCCCTCTCAGATCGCGGCCTTTCTTCGGCACGCCGCCCTTGACGAGATATTCGGCCTTGCAAGGTCGCTCGACAGCGAGACGGCGGCCCGGATCCGCGGCCACGCCGTTGCGCCCGCGCCGCCCGCCCCGGATGCGCGGGTCCTTGAGGAGATCCTTTCGGCGAAGCCGGCGCGCAAGGGGACCGGCGCCGCGGCGCTCGAGCGCAACAAGGAGGCGGCGAAGGAGTGGCTCCGGCGCTTCGCCGGGGAGGCGGGCGTCCTTCCGATTGCGAAGCCCGAGGGAGAGGCTGCCGGGATCAGGGAGCTCTACCGCCGCTTCTTCGCTCCGCTCAAGCAGTGGCTTGCCGACTCGGGCGGCGCCCTTGCGGCCGAGCTTTCGCTCCGCTACGGCGCGTGGCGGGCCGAGCGCGGGTACCAGACCCATGCCGACCAGGTTGAGACTGCGCTCTCCGTCCTGCGGGATCCGCACCTTCTCGAGCGCATCCGCGAGGAAGGCTGGAGGGTGATCCTGGACGAGGCCCAGGACACGGACGCAAAGCAGTTCTCCGTCCTGGTCGAGATCGTGCGCCCGCCGGGGGCGGCGCCGGAGACGTGGCTGGCCGGCGGAGAGGCCCCGAGGCCGGGGCATTTTTGCATGGTGGGCGATGCCCAGCAGGGGATCTATTCCTCCCGGGCGGACATACGAAATTTCCAGGACCACGTGACCGCGTTCGAGCATGGCAACGGCGGGACGAAGCTGACGTTCGACGTGACCTTCAGGGCCCCGCGACGCGTTGTGAGGCTGCTGAACACGACGCTGCCCGCGGCGTTCGGGGCCGGCCGCGAGCACAACCTTGACCTGCCCGGCCCGGACGGGGCGCCGGGGCGGCTGGTCCAGGTCCCGTATGAGCCGCTCGTGGCCTTCGGCGCGAACCCTGAGGGAGCGGCATGGATTCTCTCATACTCCGCCGGGCCCGTCCCGGGGTCGCGCAAGGTCTCTGACCAGAGGTTGGCGAACGAGGCCCGCAAGATCGCAGCGCTCTTGGTCCTGGGCGGCCCCGCCGCGGTCGGCGCGAAATCCCTGGGCGACATCTGCGTGCTCGCGCCGCGCCGCGGATGGCTGCAGGTGGTGCGGGAGCAATTCGAGGCGGCGGGCCTGAAGACGGCCCTCCAGCTTCGCCGCAACCGCAACGGTGACAACCCCGTGTACGCCTGGCTCAGCGGGCTCCTTGCCGTGGTGTGCGATCCGGACAACACGTTTGAGTGGGTCGGCGTCCTGCGGGAGATATTTGCGGTCAGCGACGCGGCAATCGCGGAGCGCCTTCGCCGGGAGGGCGGCCTGGGGTGGGAGGAGCCCGGGGATTGCGCCGAGCCGCTGCGTTCCGCCTTCGCCGTCATGCGTTCCTTCATCGACCGGGCGGATTCGGACGGCGAGTCGCTGGAGCGCTTCGCGACCGAGCTGGCGCAGGCGTGCGACCTCGCCGGGAAAGCGCGCCTCGTCGACCCCGACGGCGGCCTTGAGGACGAGCTCGGCAGGCTCCTTGCGCGCGCCGCCGATTTGGGGATCTCGGGGGCCGGCCCCCGGGCCTGGCTCGGCGAACTCATGGAATGCCTGGAGGATCTCCGGGCGGCAGGGCGGCCGGCGCCCGATGCCATAAACCTCATCACCTCGCAGTCCGCGAAGGGCCTGGAGTGGCCGGTCGTGATTCCCGTCGGCCTCTGGAGGTCGCTGAGCTGGCCGGACTCTGGCGGGCTCAGGGTGATCCCCGAGCGGGGAGGCCAATTTCGTCTCGTGCTCGACAATGACGGGGTGGGGGCGGCCCGGCGTTTGGCCGGGGACCGGGAGCTCCTGCGCGAAAGCGTCAGGCTCCTCTACGTCACGCTCACCCGGGCGAAGGGAGCCCTAGTCATTCCCTGGTGCGCCGGGTCGCCCCAGGAAGATGACAGCTTCGGGGACCTCTGGGGCATGGATCCTGGCGCGCTCGATCCGCTGCCCGAGCCCGCGCGGCCGTCGGTTCCGCCCGAGGCGGCCGACGCATCGGCGGGCATCAACGGATTTTCCAGCGCCTGGTCGGCCCTCCCGATGGCGCCCCGCGCGCCGGCCCTTCCGGCAAGGGTCCTCCCGCATGCGCTCGCCCGTTCACCCGACATGGCCCGCGCGGCGCGCCATGAGTCGGCGCTCGACGGGGCCTTCCCGGTGGGCGACGGGGCGGACCCGCTCGACTACGGCGTGTGGTGGCATGAGACGCTCGAGTTTCTTCCCTGGAACGGGTCCGGGGACGAGGTGGCGGCGCATGGCGCCGCTTCCCTCGAAAGGGCCGCGCAGCTGGGATTCGGGCAAAGGGCCGGGGAGGAATGGGACCGGCTTCTCGCGAGCGAGCCCTGGCGGCTGATGCGCGATCCCCGATGGACCCGGCTTGCCGAGGTCGGGGTGTTTGCGCCGCTTGGGCCGCACCGGTGGATCGACGGCGTCATTGACCTTGTTCTGCGCGACGAGTCGGCGGACGAGCTTTGGATCGTGGACTGGAAGACGAACCGAAGGACGGCGCAGGAAGACGACCGGGCCCTCCTTTTGAGGCTTTCAGCCGACTACGAGGGGCAGCTATCGGCCTACGGCTCATGCGCATCCGGGTTTTTCGGGGGCGCCAACGTCGCCTTGTGGGTCTACTCGACCGTGGCCGGTAACTGGATACGGGCAGGGGGGCGGCCCTGAGCGGTTCCCACGGGCTCCCGGGGACGATTGCACTCGACAGCACGTTGGCAAAAACCCAATTTTGCCCCGCCAATCCCCATGGGAAATCTCAAGAAGAAACGCCGTCTCAAGATGAACAAGCACAAGCGCCGCAAGCGCTTGAAATCAAATCGCCACAAGAAGCGTACATGGCAGAAGTAGGGGCTGATCGGCGCCCGACGGCGCGGCTAGATTGAATAAAGGGTAAATGGTTACGGGCTGGGCATTAATGCGGGTTTCGCCTTGTATCCGGTCTTGGAACATGTTGTGCTTCCCGTCCCTCGTCGCCAAGCGGTTTCAAGACCCGCGGGGGAAGTCCTGTTTCGCGCCATAATACCACTCACGCTCCCGCATGCTTTTTTCCAAGAAGACCAAGGGTTTTTTTGTCGAAATGAACGAGAGTTCGGTGCTCCTAGCCCGGACGAACTCGGCTTCGACACCCATGGAGGTTGAGGACCTCAGGGAGTGCGCACTGGGAGACGCACCGGCGTTCGCAGAGGCGCTTAGGCAAATCCAGCCCAAGAAGGCGCCAAGCGGCTTCTTGCATTCGATCGTGGGCGTCTACCCACCCAGGCGCGTCGTCAGGAAGCACACCCTTGAGCTGAAAAAGATGAAGGAGGCCGGATACATGGCCGACGTCTTCACCTCGCAGCTCCGCATTGAGCAGGACAAGTTCACCCTGGCGATGCTCAACGCGGGTGACGGCGCCGATTACGATCTCAACAAGGCCAACCAGAAGGAAGTGATCTTCTGCGGGGTCCCCAACGAGGACATAACCTCCACGCAGGAGAGCCTCCTGAACCTGGGGATCTACCCCGAGCGCCTCGAGCTCGGCACGGTCTCGACGCTTGGCGCTCTCGTTGACTACCTCTCCTTTGAAAAGTCGAAGACTCCGACGCTGGTGCTGGACGTCGGCAACGACACTACCCACAGCTTCATCATCTCGTCGACGGGCGTCGAGGCCTCCCGGCCGATCCCCCAGGGCCTCGAGGCGATGGTTCCCGTCGTGCAGAAGGAGCTCGGGCTGAAGGACGAGGAGTCCGCGAGGAAGCTTTTCAAGTCGAACACGTTCGATTTCACCGGGATGGGACCGCTGCTCATCAAGCGCCTCCTCAAGGAGCTCCAGTCGTCGATCGGGTTCTACGAGGTGCAGACGGGCCAGTCGGTCGGCCAGGTGGTCTGCATCCAGCTTTCCCCGAAGCTGGCATGGCTCGAGGGCTCGCTCGCGTCCTCGCTCGGGATCACGGCCCTGAAGTTCGACCCCCTTCCGTGGCTCAAGTCGCGCAACGTTACGGTTCCCGACGCGCTCGCCAAGACCGCGGGGGACTTCCACTGGTTCGGCCTGATGAGCCTCATGGTCCAGTACAACTCGAAAAATGGCAGCGCAAACGACGAAAAAAAGTGACGCCGTAGTGGTGGTGCCGGCCTGGCACCCCAACCTGCGCAACGTCGCCGAGCTGCCCGACACGAAGGTCGTGCGGACCGCCTTCTTCGTGAACGGCGCCGCCATGCTGATCGCGATCAGCATAGGCCTCTACTTTGGGTATGGGGAATTGAAGCTCTTCGAGGTGGACAAGCAGATCGCCACCTGGCAGCACGACATCGACCGGGACCGGAGGGAAAGCGAGGCGGCCGTGGCCCTCTACGGCGACTTCAAGGTCGAGGAGTCCAAGGTTGACGAGGTCACGGACTTCGTGGCCTCCAAGCCGGCCATCTCGGTCATCGTCCTCAGGCTCGCCGCGATCACCACGAAGAGGATCGCCTTTGACGGGCTGGGCATCAGGGACACCGGGGTTACGATCCGGGCGACGGTGAAGGGGGCCCCCGACCGGGCAAGCGGCGACGTCTCCGCCTACGAGAGGCAGCTGCGCACCGACAAGGTGCTCGGGCCCATGTTCAGGACGGTGACGCTCCTCAACCCGAGGCGCGACGCCGCCACCAACCGGCTCGTGATCGAGATCCTCTGCGAGTTCAAGAAGCCCGTGAAAACGTCATGACCGGCGAGGAACTCATCGCATTCGTGCGCAAGAATCTGATCGCGGTGACCTGCGCGGCGGTGACGCTCGCGATCGGCTTCACGATCTACTACCGGTCCGACGCCCTGCCCGACGCAGAGAAGGTGCTCGCGGACAAGACGAAGGAGGGCGAGCTCCTGGCGGCCAACATCGACGACTCCAGCCAGCTCAAGGAGCAGCATGCCGCGATGGTCGACGCCAACCAGGTGATCTCGGACCGAATGATCCAGGTGGGTCAGCTGGCGGACAACCTCCAGTACTTCTACAGGCTCGAGAGCGAGACGGGAATAAAGATCCTCGATCTTCGGCAGAACCCATGGGTCCCGCCGGGCAAGGGCGCCCCGAAGACCTTCTTCACGCCGGTCGGCTTCCAGGTGAGCGCCGAGGGCGACTACCCCAAGCTCCTGGACCTGCTGCGCCGGCTGGAGACCGGCGAGCACTACTGCCGCATCGTCACGTGCGACTTGAAGCCGGTAGACTCGGCGACCCGCGGAGGGCAGCTCACGATCTCGCTCACCCTTGAACTCTTGGGCACGGAATGAAACGGGCTAAGTACAAATACGCAGCGGCCCTGGTCGCGCTCGTCGCCGAGTTAGGCGTTTTTTCCCCGTCGGCGGCCGCCCGGGTCGATTCCGAGCTGGCGCCCCCGGACAAGCGGCACGCGGCGGTGGAGAAGGCCATTCGGGCCTCCAAGCTGGTCCGGGTCGACAGCCTTTCGCCCGACATCCCGAATCCCTTCGCTCCGCCCCAGTTTATGCTCTCAGACGCGGAGGAGGCCGCGGCCGCGGCGGCCGCGTCGAGGCAGTCGGGTCAGGGGCCCATTATTGCCCCGCCGACGGACCGGGAGCTACTCGCGACCATCGCCTCCAAGATCGTCCCCTCGGGCACCGTCTACCTCGGCGGCCGCCCCCTGCTCATGTTTGGTAAACGGTTCGTAAGAACGGGTTCCCGCTTCACCGTTACGTATAAGGGAGCTGACTACGTTCTTGAGTTGACCGACATAGACGCGTCAAACTTCACCTTGCGCTACAACAAGGAAGAAATCACGAAGCCAGTCAAACCACCGTCAGCAAAGTCACCATGAGAACCCGAATCTCCCACCTGACAGCAATCCTGGTCATGCTGGCCGCAACCCGGTCGGCGCCCGCCCAGACCGCGGCGCAGACGAACCCGCCCCCGTCCGCGGCCCCCGGCGCGGCGATGCAGCCCGCGGCGGCCTCCGACGTCGAGGTGAAGGACATCTCGGCCGGCACCGAGCCCGCCGCGAAGAGCAAGGACGCGGAGGGCAACGAGACCCTCTCCGTCGACTTCCCCGACGAGGAGATCCGCAACATCCTGCGCAACGTGGCCGAGCTCTTCGACCTGAACCTCGTGATCCCGGACACCCTCCAGGGGAAGACCTCCGTCAAGCTCCACGACGTGACATGGCACCAGATCTTCTCGGTGGTCCTGACGCCGGTCGGCTACACCTACATCGAGGACGGCAACATCATAAAGATCGTGAGCAACGAGAGCCTCACCCAGGAGCCGGTCTCGACCGAGATCTTCGTCATCAACTACGCAAAGGCCTCCGACATCCAGCCGACCCTGGCTTCGCTCGTCGACGCGGCGGCGGGCGGCAAGATCGTGATAGACTCGCGCACCAACAGCCTCGTCATCACCGAGCGCCCCTCGAGGATGAAGCGCATCCGCCCGGTGATCGACGAGCTCGACCGGCCGACGGACCAGGTGATGATCGAGTCGAAGTTCGTCGAGATATCGAACAACGACGTCAAGAACATCGGCATCAACTGGAGCTCTCTCTCCGCGTACAATGTCACTGCGACACCCGGCGGGCAGGGGATTTACTCCTATTCCAACAACTACGGCTCCACCGTGAACAGCGGGGTGGTCGGGTCCAACGGGACGACCGGCACCACGAGCAACGGCACAAACGGGACGGCCACCACCGGCTCGACCAACTCCGCGAGCGTGACGTCGAACAACGGCGCCGTCACCAACACGTCGAGCACGGGAAATAACGCGGCCCTCACCAACACCCAGACGACCACGGGGGCCAACGGCACCACCACCTCGAACACGACGAGCCTGACCACGGGCGTGAGCGGCTCGGCGATGAACGCCATCTCGGCCGTGTTCTCCGCCGACCAGTTCAAGCTCGTCCTCTCGGCCCTGGAGCAGCTCAACGACGCGAAGATCGTGTCGAACCCGACGATCATCACGCTCAACAACCAGGAGGCCAACATCAACGTCGGCCAGGAGTACCCGATCCCCCAATATTCGTTCAACCAGCAGACGGGCACGTTCCAGGTCGACGGCTTCAGCTACAAGGACATCGGCATCATCCTGAAGGTGACGCCCCAGGTGAACTCGCGCGGCTTCATCAAGCTGACGCTCGCGCCCGAGGTGAGCCAGAACCAGGGGACGACGAGCTTCGGCGGCGCCAGCGGCGCCTCGATCCCGATCATCGGCAGCCGCAAGGTCACGACCCAGGTGTCGCTCAAGGACGGCTACACGATGGGCATCGGCGGGCTCATCAGCACGAACTTCAACACCGACGTGACGAAGATTCCGCTCCTCGGCTCGATCCCGGTCATCGGCTACCTCTTCAAGGAGAAGGGCACGACCGACGTGGTGGACAACCTGGTGATCTTCATCACCGCCAAGACCATCAGCGCCGAGGGGGCGCCGGTCGAGCAGGTGTTCAACTCGGAAGAGGTGAAGAGGTTCCAGATGAAGCGCTCAGACCTGCCGGGCTACCGGGACGGAAGCGACCCGTTCCTGAACGAGTCCCCGAAGCCGAATACGAAGGCCGATCCCATCAGGAGCGGCCAGTAACCCCATTGGCGTCAAAACCGTCAGGTTAAAGGCGACATCATGAACACAAAAAAGATTCTCCCGCTGGTCATTCTCCTTGGCGCCTTGGCGCCCCTCGCCTCGGCGCAGTCGCTGCCGGTGCTGGTGGATACGATCACAGAGATCGACGTGGGTGGCGTACCGGCATTCGGCGCCAATGCAAGCCCCGCCTCCGGCGGCCCGACGAACAGCGGAAACCCGCTCAACGGCGGAAACGCCCCCTACGGGTCGCTCCTGACCATCTGGGGCATCGCCACGGGCACGGCGCCCGCCAGCGGTTTTGTCTACAATTTTTACGTCAACGGCATTTTCATCGGCAGCCCCTCGCCGTCGCCGAACGCCCTGGACGATTACGGCATCCTGTGGACCCCGCCGCAGCCCGGCGTGTACTACTTCACGGTCGTCGCGTCCGACGGACTCGGCCACACGGCCACCTCGCTCCCGATCGAGTTCTTCGCGACCGGCATCGACCTCGTCGGGCCGCCGCCCAACTCAATCGTTCCGGACGGCTCGTCCGTCGTCATCCAGGCCGCGACAGCGGTTCCCGGAGGCGCGGTCTCGAAGGTCAATTTCTACGATGAGTCGGGGCTCCTCGGCTCCAGCAGGACCTACCCCTACTCGATCATCTACACGCCGCCGTCCATCAATCCGATCAACAGCACGACGACCAACACCATCTACGCGAAATCATACCTGTCCGATGGGGTGACGGTCTACGCCACTTCGGCGTCCCAGAACATCGTGATGGCTAATGCCGTGGGGCCGATTCCCGTGGTTTCCATCAGTTCGCCGCCGAATATTCCGGTTGCGGCGGGCGGCCCCGCCACGGTTCCCATCCCCAACTATGCCGCGGGCGCAAATGCGGCCATTCCCGTGACCGTGAATGCGAGCAGCCCGCAGGGCATCATCCAGCAGGTGCAGCTCTACATAGACGGCGTTCTCTTCGAGACCCTCACGGCCCCTCCCTATACGTTTGAATGGCAGCCGTCCGTCACGGGACAGTACAACCTCACGGCGCTCGCCTACGACGACAAGAACAACGTCATCGCCTCGACGACCAGCACGACCGCGACGACGACGCCGGCGCCGACGACGGTCATCGTGGGATCCCTTCCGACGGTTGCGATCACCTCGCCCACAACGGGCGGAACCATTTCTGGAGGGGGGGCCAGCGGCGGGACGGCGACCGTTACGATCACGGCAACCGATACCAACGTGAATAGCGTAGGAGCGCCCATTGCCATACAGAGCGTGCAGTTGTTCCAGGACGGCAACAATGTGGGTTCAGCCAACCAGCCGACGCCGGCGGGCGGGAACCTCTACTCGATAACCTTCGTGCCGAAGCAGAATCTCGACCCGACGACAGGCAAGCCCATTGCGAGCATCCTGACGGCGGTTGCGACCGACACCCTCGGGTTCTCGACGACCTCCGCCAACGTGTCCGTGACCGTCAACGTCGGCGGCTCCTCGACGACGACCGTCGTGGGGACCCCGCCCACGGTTTCGATCACGCAGCCGACCACCCAGGGCAGCGTTGTCGTGAACACGCCGTACACCCTGACGGCGACGGCCCAGGCGACCAACAACCCCGGCAACATCACGAGCGTCGAGTTCCTCATCGACAACATTCCGCTCACGACGGTGTCGGCGTACCCGTATTCGGCGACCTGGACACCGACCGCGCTCGGAAACTACACGGTTTCGGCCCAGGCTACCGACAACGACGGCAACGTGACCAACAGCGCCCAGGTAAACGTGACGGTGGTGCTCCAGCCTCCGCCGGTCGTGAGCATCACGGGCCCGACCTCGGGCAGCATCGTGACGGTGGGCTCGAGCGTCACGGTGACCGCGAACGCCAACTCCCCCGACGGAACGATCAAGCAGGTCCAGTTCTTCTCGGACGGAACGCTGATCGGCACCTCCACGACCCCGCCATATTCGATATCCTTTACGCCGATCTCGTCGGGCGTCTACACCTTCACGGCCGTCGCGACCGACAATTCAAACGCGACGAGCCCATCGGGCTCGACCGTGGTCGACGTGGCGCCCGCGGCGGGCGGGCTCGGAACCGTGGAGTACTTTGGAACCTACGGCAACGGGGGCATGTTCGCATACGCGATAGTCGACGGAACGGTCGGTACGTTCATCGGGTATACCAACGGCACTCCGACCGCCCTCTATTACCCGGACCTTTCGGTGAGTTCCGGAGGCGGGTTTGCCGCCACGGCGGTGAACAAGGTGGTGCCGGTGAGCGGCACCGCCTCGGTAACCGGGGTTGAGGGAACGCTCAACCCGGGCGGCACCATATTCATTGGCGCCCTTACCCAGATTGGAAGCGTAGCCGTGGCCGGCGGATTCTATTCGGGCAGCTTGGTGGGCCAGGCGACGAGCCAGGTCACGGCGATCGTTGGCTCGAGCAGCCAGATCATGGTCTACGTGGGGGAGGGCGCCTACTCGGACGCCGGCTCCGGCACGATAGATTCAAGCGGCCACTTCACGATCACGACCGGCGCGGGGAACACCCTGACGGGTGTCCTCAATTCATCGAACGGTTTCATGAGCGGCAGCCTTTCGGGCGGGCCCGGGGGCACGTTCAACGCGGCCATCGTTTCCGGCGGCACGTTCAGCGACGGCGTCCTCGCGAACCTTTCCACGAGGGCCCCGATCGGCACGGGCGCCAACATCATGATCGCGGGATTCACGGTGGGGGGCACCGCATCGAAGCAGCTGCTGATCCGGGCGGACGGGCCTGCGCTGACCGCGCTGGGCCTCACGGGCGCCATAGCGGCCACCCAGCTCAATGTTTATGGCACGGCGTCGAGCACGACGCCCATCGACACGAACATAGGCTGGAGCTCGAACGCGACCAACGCCTCGCAGGTGACCGCCGCCGACCTGCTCACCGGGGCGTTCGCGCTCACGGCCGGCAGCTCGGACTCCGCGCTCACCTCCACGTTTGCGCCCGGCGCCTACACGGCGCAGGTCTCCGGCGTGGGCTCGGACACGGGCGTCGGGCTCGTCGAGATCTACGACATGGACACTCCGACCCCGTTCACGACGAAGAAGCTCATCAACGTCTCGACGCGCGCGAGCGTGGGCACCGGCCAATCGGTCGCCATCGCGGGATTCGAGATCACGGGGAGCGCGTCCAAGCGGCTGCTGATCCGCGGCGCGGGACCGGGCCTTGCCGCCATGGGGGTCACGGGCTCGCTGACCGCGGCGCACCTGCAGCTCATGAACAAGTCCGGCAATCTCATCCGCGAGAACTTCTCCTGGCAGCTCGGCAACGGCACCGCCCTCGTCGACGCCGCCGAGCTCGCGACGGGGGCCTTCACCTACGCCAGCGGCAGCGCGGACGCGGCGATCCTCATTGTCCTGCCGCCCGGCACCTACACGGCCGAGCTGTCGGGCGCGGGGTCGGCTTCAGGGGTGGGGCTGATCGAAGTCTACGAGGTTCCCTGACGCCCTGTCGGGGAGCCCTCCCGGAATCGACAATTGATTGGTGATTTCGGGATTTCGGGCTAGGGTTCGGACGCCGATGGTCAGGACCTCTAGCCCAGTCGCCTCGAGCCCCAGCAAACCGCCCGCATTCGGGGGCGTGTTCGCCGGCTTGGCCCCGCACATGGCCTCCCTCGACCGTTTCCTGCAGGGCCAGCTCGCCTCGTTTGAGCCGGAGATCCGGGAGATGGTGAACTACTGCATCGACACCTCGGGCAAGCGGATCAGGCCCGCGCTGGTTTTCCTGAGCGGATGGAGGAACAGCGTCGCAGTCTCGCCCGACCTCGTGCGGGCGGCGGCCGTGGTCGAGCTCGTCCACCTGGCGACCCTCGTCCACGACGACATCATGGACAACGCGGATGTCCGCCGGAGCCGCCGGACCGCCACCAGGGAGTTCGGCCCGACGACGGCGGTCCTGCTGGGCGACGCGCTCTTCGCGCACGCCCTCCACCTGGCGACCCATTTCCCGACGACCGATGTCTGCGCCGCCGTCTCGGAATCCACCCGCCGGGTGTGCGCGGGCGAGATCGTCCAGGGCCTCCGGCGAGGCTCGAACGACCTCACACCCGCCGAGTACCAGAGGATCATCGAGCTCAAGACGGCGGAGCTCTTCAGGCTCTCGTGCAACCTGGGCTCGCGCCTCTCGGGCTCCGAGGCGGGTTACGTGGACGCCTCGGACCGGTTCGGCCGCCATCTCGGGATCGCCTACCAGATCTATGATGACCTCGCCGATTTCTTCGGCAGGGAGGAGACGATCGGCAAGACGCTCGGCACCGACCTGGCCAGCGGGAAGCTGACGCTTCCGCTCTTTGCCCTCATGGACAGGCTGCCGCAGCCGGAGAGGGCGGCCCTGTCCAACGAGATCAGCGGTCTGCAGCCGTCCCGCCCCGCGCACCGTTTCAAGCAGATGCTTGACCTCGGGGTTTTCGACGTGGTCAGCGCGGCCGTTGACAGCGAGGTCAATGCGGCGCGCGCCGCCCTTGCCGAATGGCCCGGGCATCCCCCGACCCACCAGCTCCTTGCGCTCTGCAATGAGCTGCTCGGGCAGGTGGCGGCGCTGCGGCCCGCAGGGTGACGGGACGTTTCAATTTGCCATGAATCCGACCCCGGGCTTGCCTTCGACGGCCGAATGAACGCCAGCAAAGCGCTCGAAAAGACCCTCGTTGCATCCCCCGAGCGCAAGCTCGAGGCGGATGCGGACCTGGCCATCGTGCGGCGCGTTCAGGGCGGCGATGTCGCTGCGTTCGACCAGCTGGTCTTCAAGTACCGCGAGCGGATGGTGGGCGTCATCTACAACATGACGTCCAACCGGGAGGACGCCGCGGACCTGGCCCAGGACGCGTTCATAAAGGCATTCCAGTCGATCCACCGCTTCGAGGGGCAGGCGTCGTTCTTCACGTGGCTCTACCGGATCGGGGTCAATTCAACCCTCAGCCACCTGAGGAAGAACCGGATGAGGTCCTTTTTCAGCCTGGAGACGGTCCGCGGGGACGATCCGGTCTCCCGGGAGGTGATCGACGCCCTGACCGACAAGACGGGTGCGGGGAGGGATGCATTCATCGGCGAACTTCAGGAAAAATTGAACGATGCGATGCAAAAACTGTCTATCAATCACAGGACAGTAGTGTCATTATTCGAAATTGATGGTCTCAGCCACCAGGAGATTGCAGAAGTGATGGATTGCTCGGTAGGAACCGTGCGTTCCCGGCTCCATTATGCAAAGCAGTTGCTTCAGGCGGAGCTACAACCTTACTTGCGTCAATGAAACAGGATACGAACCGGAAAATCACAGTTGAGGATCTCTTGGCCATCAAAAGGGCCGAGCGGCCGCCGGCTGAATTTTGGGCTTCGTTTGAGTCCGAATTGAGGGCGAAGCAGCTTGCGGCGATCGTGGGCAAGAAGTCCTGGAGGGACACCCTGCCGCGGATTTTCACCGCGGTCTACCGTTACCATCTTCCCTTTGGAGCGGTTGCGGCGCTCGCCTTGACCTGGGCCGGAATTCACTACTCGAGCGTTTCCGTGGACACGGTTCGCACGGTCCCTGGCGCGGAGGCGAGGCCTTCGGCACACCTTCCGGTCCCCGCCTCGACGGTCGTCCAGGCCGCCGAGCGCTCGGTCCGTGCGCCGGAGCAGGCACGGGTCGCACAGCCGGAGTCCGTCCGCGCGCCAGCGGCGGCGGCCGATTCCCTTGTGAATGCGGCGCCGGCCTCCAAGGCGCCCAGGACCGCGATCGGGACGCGGTTCTCCGACGTCGTGGCCGCCACGCTCGCCGACTTCAGGGAGAACCAGCCCGAGCTGGCAAGGCGCGACATCTTCAGTTCCGACCGGGAGTTCGAGACGACGGTTGAATCCATGCGCCAGGCCGCCTCCGAGCCCCTCGCGCGCCTGGATCCCGCCGCGGAGGAGCGCAACTCGCGCCTCCTGGAGAGCGCCCTTCCGGCCTATGGCTCCTCGTCCGGCTCAGCGACGCTCGCCAGCGAGCGCGTTCGGGAGCGCGCATCCAACGACCGGATGTACGAGTCGATGGATCCCTACGAGTCAAGCGGCAGGACGTCGCTCGAGATCAGGTTTTGACAGGCTTGGCGGCGGACTGCGGCAGGCAGGCCCCGCATCCGTTGGCGTAGAAGTCGTTCCCCTTGTCGTCTATGAGGATGAATGCCGGGAAATCCCGGACCTCGATTTTCCAGACGGCCTCCATGCCGAGCTCCGGGTACTCCAGCTGCTCGACCTTTGTGATGTGCTCCTTTGCGAGGATCGCGGCGGGGCCGCCCACGCTCCCCAAGTAGAACCCCCCGTGCCTCTTGCATGAGGCCGTGACCTCCTGGCTCCGGTTGCCCTTGGCAAGCATGACCATGGAGGCACCCTGGGACTGGAACAGGTCGACGTAGCTGTCCATGCGGCCCGCCGTGGTCGGGCCGAACGAGCCCGACACGTAGCCCTTGGGCGTCTTGGCGGGGCCGGCATAATAGACCGGGTACTTCTTCAGGTATTCGGGGAGCCCCTTTCCCGCGTCCACGCGCTCCTTGAATTTTGCATGGGCGCCGTCCCGCGCGACGACCATCGGCCCGCTGAGGGAGACCCTCGTTGTCACCGGGTACTTCGAGAGTTGGGCGCGGATTTCCTCCATCGGGCGGTTGAGGTCTATCGCCACGCCCGCCGTGTCCTTGAGCCTGCGCTCGGACTCCGGGATGAAGCGCCCGGGATCCTCCTCCAGCTTCTCCAGGAAGATCCCATCGCGGGTGATGCGCGCCTTGATGTTCCGGTCGGCCGAGCACGAGACGCCCATTCCCACGGGGCATCCCGCCCCGTGCCGGGCAAGGCGTATGACCCGGGCGTCGAGCGCGAAATACTTGCCGCCGAACTGGGCCCCGATCCCCGTCTGGCGCGCGATCTCGAGCACCTTTGCCTCCCACGCGGTGTCGCGGAACGCCCTCCCGAGGGCGTTTCCCGTCGTCGGGAGAGAGTCGAGGTACCGGGTTGAGGCGAGCTTGAGCGTCTTCATGCAGGCCTCGGCGCTCGTGCCCCCGACGACGAACGCGAGGTGGTAGGGGGGGCAAGCGGAGGTCCCGAGGAGCGGAAGCTTCGCCGCCACGAACTTCTCGAAGCTCGCCGGGTTCAGGAGCGCCTTTGTCTCCTGGAAGAAGAGCATCTTGTTCGCCGACCCGCCGCCCTTGGCGACGAAGAGAAGCTCATAGTCCGCCCCCGGCTTGGCCTGGATGTCGATCTGGGCGGGAAGGTTCGTCCCCGTGTTCGACTCACTCCACATGTCGAGCGGGGCGACCTGGGAGTAGCGCAGGTTTTCCCTCGTGAAGCACTCGTAGACGCCGCGGCTGAGCCACTCGGCGTCGTTGGCCCCCGTCCAGACCTGCTCGCCCTTCTTTGCAAAGACCGCCGCCGTTCCGGTGTCCTGGCACATGGGGAGGATCCCCTGCGCCGCGATCTCGGCGTTCTTGAGGAGCGTGAGGGCGACGTAGCGGTCGTTGGCGGAGGCCTCGGGGTCCTCCAGGATGGCGGCAAGCTGCTTAAGATGGCTCGTCCGGAGCATGAACGCGCTGTCGCGGAACGCCTGCTGGGCGAGGAACGAGAGCACCTCCGGATCGACCTTCAGGACCTCGCGGCCCTCGAACTGGGCCGTTGAGACGCCCTCCTTCGTGAGGAGGCGGTACTCGGTGTCGTCTCCCGAGAGGGGCAGGGGTTCCTGGTAGGCGAAGGGCGGCGTGGCCATGGCCAAGAAGGTTGCCCAACTCGGCGCCCAAGTAAAGTGGCCGGTCGGGCCCCGCTGGTCAACCCGCGCCCGCCGCCATGGCCCTGACGACGTCATGGAAGCGGCCCAGGTCTGAAGGGGTCACCACCTCGCCGTTGTCCCGACGCCAGCCGGCGTACCCGGGCCAGATTCCCCGGGAGAGGAAATTGTCCACAACCTTGGCGAGCCCATCCACTGTGATGTAGTCCTTCTGCTCCTTCTCGTCGCGCGCCTTCGACACCAGGTGCGCCGGCACCGGGTGGATCTGCCCGCTCGAGATGTGGGCGAGGTCGTTGAGAACGACGAGCGGCCGGGAGTCCGTCAGCGTCGTTGCGGGCCGCGGGGACTCCCCGCTCAGGTACCTGCAATATTCGATGTGGTTCTCCTGGAGCGCGTCAAAGGGCCCTCCCGAGATCCGCTCGCTGCGCCCGTCCTTCCACGCGATGTCGACCTGGCCCCCGACCGCGTACCGCAGGATCGCCTTCTCGCAGATCACGGTCTCGGAGCTCGTGCTCGCGCCCGAGCAGGCGTGGGAGAGGGCGAACCTGAGCGTGCATCCCGTCGCCAGGTCGGCCTCAACGAAGAAGGTGTCCGCCCCCTCGATGACGTGGGCGCGGTAGAGCTCGGCCCTGACGGCTGCGACCTCGGCCCAGCTGTACACGCCCGGCGTCCCCGTCCAGAAGAGCATGTTGTGGACGAAGTGCGCCATCGCGTTGCCGAAGCACGAGTCGAGCACGATGTGGCCGTCGTCGATGAGCCGGCCCGCCCACCCGTTCCGGGCGAAGTATCCCGACGGCCTGGGCCAGAGGCCGCTCAGCGTCCCGCCCCGGATAGCCCCGAACTCCCCGGACAGAAGCCGCTCCTTGAGGGCGAGCCGGGTCTTCTCAACGATGAAGTTGAACCCCACGAGCGAGGATTTGCGGGCGCGCGAGTCTGCGGCGATCATGCGCTCCAATTCCAGGTAGTCGAGGGTGGGAGGCTTCTCAACGTAGGCCGGGATGCCGAAAGACGTGATGGCCGCGTGCATCTCGGCGTGGAGGCGGATCGGCGTCGGCGTCGCCACGTAGTCCAGCTCCCCATGGCAGGCGCCGAGCATGGCCCGGTAGTCGTTGAAGACCCTCACCCCGCGCTCGGCCAGGCGCCAGGACTCCTGCTCGGCCGCGAACGACTCCTGCATCGGGTCGCACGCGCACACCAGACGCGCGATTCCGCGCTCCTCGAGCCTTGCCACCGTGTTGTGGTGGGCCGCGGCGAATCCCCCCATGCCGATGATTCCGATGCGGACCGGTGGGTTCACACGATCTTGAACTTTGGCAGGTCCTGGCCGTCGATCAGGCCGACAGGCCTGCCAAGGGCGTCAACCACGATCAGGTCGTCGATCTTGTGGGCCTCGAAGAGGCGCAGCGCATCCACCCCCAGGGCGTCGTCGCGGATCACCTTGGGCCGGCGGGTCATGAAGTCGGAGACGGGCCTCCCGAGGAAGTCCCTGCCCGAAAGCGCGGACCTCCGGAAATCCCCGTCCGTGAGTATCCCGGAGAGCCTGCCGGCGCGCCCGCTCACGAGGGCGATGCTCCCGCTCCTGGCGCGCGTCATCGCGAGGATGGCCTCCTGAACGGTGACCGTGTCCCTCGCGACCGGCAGGCGCGCCCCGCTGCGCATGATGTCACGCGCCTTGAGCAGGAGGACGCGGCCCAGGTTCCCCGCGGGATGGTACTTTGCGAAGTCGTCGCGGGTCAGGCCGCGGGCCTCGAGGAGGACCATTGCGAGCGCGTCCCCGAGCGCGAGGGCCGCCGTCGTGCTCGCCGTCGGCGCCAGCTTGAGCGGGCACGCCTCGCGCCTGACCCTGTAGAAAAGCCGGTGGTCGGCGCCCCGGGCGAGGTCCGACTTCGGGTTGGACGTGAAGGCCACGATCCTCAGCCCGAAGCGCTTTAGGACCGGGACGAGGCGGAGGATCTCGTCGGACTGGCCGCTGTTGCTCAGGAGGAACGCAAGGTCGCCCTCGTAGCAGAGGCCCAGGTCGCCGTGCAGGGCCTGGGTCGGGTCGAGGAAGCAGGAGGAGACGCCGGTGCTGTTGAAGGTGGCGGCGACCTTCTCCGCGACATGGGCGGACTTCCCGACGCCGCTGAAGATCAGCTTGTTTCCCGCGGCGATCGCCGCCTCGACCGCGCGGGCCGTCCCGACGAACTCCGCGCCAAGCCCGCGGGAGGTGTCCAGCAGGGCGTCGCACTCGATGCGGATGCACTGCCGGGCCCGCGCGAGCGCGGATTTCGGTGTGATGGCCATCAACGCCGGGAATTGTCGTCTGCCATTTTGGTTTGAGTCGGGGACGGAGAACGGGAAATTTAACGTGGCACTCCCTCCATTCAATCCCATTCGCCAACAGATGAACCCGCGCAACCTCGTCCTCGCAGCGGCAGCGCTCCTCGCGCTGGCCGCGGGGCCGGGCTGCGGGGGCGACTCGCCCTCGCTCTCGTCCGAGATGGACGACTCGAATTACCGCGAGGGCCAGCAGATGGAGCGGCAGGGCCGCTGGGACGAGGCGCTCGTCGCCTATTTGAAGGTGATCGACCACCGGGGTGACGCTGCGCCCGAGTCGAACCTCGACGTGGGCCTGATCTACCTGAACCACATCAAGGACCCGATCTACGCGATCTACCATTTCCGGAAGTACCTCGAACTGGAGCCAAACTCGAAGCAGGCGGTCTATGTCCGCGGGCTCATCGACGCGGCAAAGCGGGAATTCGCCCGGGCGCTGCCCGGGCAGCCCCTGGAGAGCCAGACCGAGCACCTGGGGGTCGAGGAGCAGGTGGAGCGCCTCCAGCGCGAGAACGACGACCTGAGGGCCGAGAACGCCGCGCTGCGGGCGGGCGGCACGGTGCCCCCGACCCATTCGAGCACGATCGACCTCGGCTCGATCCCGTCGCCTCAGAGCCTGGCCGAGGCGCCGCCCGCGGCCGACGCATCGTCTCCCATCTCGCTCGCCCCGGTCGACTCGGGCGACAGCGGCGCGGCGGCCGTCTCGGACGCCCCTGCGGAGCAGCCCCGGGAGGCCGC
>Ga0302326_10006315_pt1 | contig 26600 bp, 22 predicted proteins | sample Palsa_T0_3_FD_202264 | JGI IMG/M metagenome (GOLD analysis project Ga0302326, IMG submission 202264) | Peat permafrost microbial communities from Stordalen Mire near Abisko, Sweden - Palsa_T0_3 | ecosystem: Environmental > Terrestrial > Soil > Palsa > Peat permafrost | place: Sweden: Abisko... | reverse complement strand
GCCGGTCCTCGAGCGTTTGGCCCGCGTGCTCGCGACGCACATACGCCGTCGCGGCCGCACTGCGTAAATGCAGGTTTGCGTTGCGCGACTTCCCACGCCGCAGCCGCAGGGCCCGGTAATCGGCCATCGACACGATGTAGGCGCGGACGTCGTAGCGATGCCGCGGCGCGCGCCGGGCGCGCCACAGCACGCGGCCTGCAGCGAGTATGAGGCCCGCCGCCAGGAGCGCGGCCAAGCCTTCCGTTTCGAGCGCGTACGACGCGAACATTAGTTGCAAGCTTACCCGAACTGCAGTCCCAAGACTCTGGGCCGTTAGTCCCTTTTTTGTGCTTGGGGATGCCGACTGCGCTGGGGGCTTGGCCGACTACGCCGGTCGAACTCGCTTAGAGGCCGCCGGCACTGGGGGCCTCCGGCGCGGGAGCCGGGCCGAACAGCGCGTCGAGTTCGGCATACGGGAGCGAAGGCTCGTGGGCGAAGCCGTAGGTCCCACGCTCGCGAATACACCGTCGGCGCCGGCCGGCGCATAGGCGAATAATCGCTCGATCGTGCGTGCCACGCGCGTCGCAGCCGGCCCGAGTTCGTGCAATAGGACGTCCGTGCGCGCGTTGACAAAGAACCGCCACGCCGAGCGCTGCCCGTTCCGCGCACCGGCGCACGTGATACTTTCGTACCTAAGCGGCTCGCCGCTAGGGGTGAGCGCTCCCAGCGACGAGTAGCTGGCCAGATGAAATCGCATTGGATCGAACGCGACGTAACGGGCTCGACCATGCCGTTGTACGTCAGCGAACCGGACGGGGCACCGGCCGCCGGCGTGATCGTCATCGAGGAGATCTTCGGCGTCAACGCCACCATTCGCAGCCTCGCGGACCTCGTCGCATCGCTCGGTTATCTTGCCGTCGCACCGAATCTCTTTCATCGCACGGACCCGCAGTTCGAGGCCGGCTACAACCCCGAGGGAATCGCAAAAGGTGTGGCCGCTGCGAGCGCCGTCACGTTCCCCGAGATCGTCGCCGACCTCACCTCGGCCGGCGCGTATCTGCGCGAGCGGCTCGGTGCCTACGCGAAGATCGGAACCTGGGGCTTTTGCTTCGGTGGTTCGGTCGCGTTTCTGTCCGCAACCTTGCCCTTCGTGAGCTGCGCCGTTTCGTTCTACGGCGGCCAGATTGCGCGCTCGCCGATTCCCGAACGTCCGCCAATGATCGACGCCGCAGCCCAAGTACGCGCCCCCATCTTTTTCGCCTTCGGGGCCAACGACGAGCACATCACGCCGGACGATCACGCCAAGATCCGCAAAGCGCTCGACGCACGTGGCAAGTCCTATGCATTCCACGTTGCGCGCAGCGAGGGCCATGGGTTCTTCCGCTTCGGCCCCGACGCGAATCCCGGCGCACGCGAGGTGTGGCCGCTGGTTCGGGAGTTTCTCGCGAAGCACTTGGCGTAGGCATGTTCGCAAGAGGTCCCGCGCCGGTCGCCGCTTAGTGGTCGAAGCGGCCCTCGCGCGCCGCCCGCTCGAGTGCCGCCGAGGTCCGCCAGAACGCGGGATCGGTCGCGGCGAAGCCGGACACGCGGGCCAGCACCCTGGCGACGCCGAGATCTTCGGCAAAACGCATCGGGCCGCCGCGTTCCTTGGGAAAGCCGTAACCGTTGACCCAAATCGTGTCGATGTCGCGTGCCGAGCGAGCGATGCCGTCGTCGAGGATCCGCGCGCCTTCCAGAACCAGCGCGTACACGCAGCGCTCCACGATTTCATCGTCGCCGATCTCTCGCGAAGGAACGGCCAGCCGCTCGCGCTCGCGCGCGACGATCGCGTCGACCTCGGGATCGGGCCGGCGGGTGCGGTCGCCCGGTTCGTAACGGTAGTAGCCGCGCTGCGCCTTCTGCCCTAGACGCCCCGCCGCGACCATCGCGTCGGGCAAATCCGAGACGGCAAAGGGCGGCGCGGCGCCGCGTTTGATGCGCTCCTGCTTCGCGCGCCAGCCCACGTCGATGCCGGCCAGGTCGGAAACGGCGAACGGCCCCATCGCGAAGCCGAAGGCTTCGAGCGCCGCGTCGACGCGCGCGGGCGATGCGCCGGCTAGCACTGCGAACTCGGCTTCGCGCTTGTACCCGAGCAGCATCCGATTGCCGACGAAGCCGTCGCAGTTTCCCACGACGACCGGAATCTTGCCGATCCGCTCGCCAAGCGCCACCGCCGCTGCGATCGCGGCCTCCTGGGTCTGCGTTCCGCGCACGATCTCCAGGAGTTTCATCACGTGGGCTGGGCTGAAGAAGTGCATGCCGAGGCTGCGCTCGGGATGCACGGCCGCGCTCGAAATCGCGTCGACGTCGAGGGTCGAGGTGTTGGTCGCGAGCAGAGCGTCCGGCGCGCAGATCGCTCCCAAACGTGCGAAAACGTCGCGCTTGAGGGCCAGGTCCTCAAAGACGGCCTCGATCGCAACGTCCACCTCAGCCAGCCCGGCGAGGTCGCTGCCGAGGACGATTCGGGCGGCGCGCGCATCGGCATCCTCGCGCGACAGTTTGCCGCGCTTGACCTGCGCGCCGAGCACCTCGGCGATCGTGGCGCCGGCGCGTTCCAGGGCTTCCGGTGAGGCGTCGATGAGGCGTACGCCGATGCCCGCGCTCGCAAGGCTGATCGCGATGCCGACCCCCATCGTGCCCGAGCCGACGACTCCTGCGGTACGAACGCTGCCCAGTGGCATGCTCCCTAGCGTACGGGCGGAGGCGCGAAGTCCCTACCGGCGAACGCGCCCGGCGTGGAAGGACAACGGCGACCGTACGACATCGATCGGCTCACCGACGTGGCCCTGTCGGTTTTCGCGCAGCGCGGTTTCGACGGCGCGTCGATGGACGACGTCGCCCGCGCGGCCGGAATTACGAAGGCCGCGATTTACCACCACGTCAGCGGCAAGGAAGAATTGCTGGAACGCGGCTTGCGGCGCGCACTCGAAGCGCTGTATGCCATGTTGGAGGAACCAGGCGCCGCGCAGGGCCGGCCGATCGATCGGCTGCGCTATATCGTGCGGCGTGTCGCGGAGCTGGCGATCGAAGTCATGCCGGAGCTGACAGTACTCGTGCGGGTGCGCGGCAACTCAGAGACCGAGCGCAACGCGATCGAGCGGCGTCGCGGCTTCGACACTACGGTCGCCACGATCGTGCGCCAAGCGCAGTTAGCGGGTCAGTTCGATTCAGCCCTCGACGCGGCCGTCGTCGTGCGCTTGATCTTCGGCATGTGCAACTCGATTGTCGAATGGTACCGCCCGCATGGCCGCCTCACGAGCGCCGACGTCGCGGCCGCCGTCGAGCACGTCATCTTTCGCGGCGTCGTCCCGGTCAGGTAGCGCCGAGGGCCGCCGCGGTTTTCTGCACGTCGTCCGCCGCGACGTAGAATATCGCACCGTAGCCGCCACGGCCGTCGCTGATGCCGTGCGCGGCTCCGACCGAGATGCCGGCGCGAGCCAACGTCCCGAGGGCCGCCGCCATCGCACCCCGCCGGTCGTCGCCGGTCAAGTAGAAGACCGTCGTCGGCGCGTCGAAGTTCAGACTCGCCGCCTTCGCGGCCGCCGCGAACGCGCTCGGATCCTCGGGGATCAGCTCGAGCCGCGCTTTGCCCGGCTCCATCGTGTATCCCCACATCGCGATGAAGTTGAGGTCGCCCAAGTGCTCGAGCAAGCGCGCTGCGGCACCGACCGTGTCCTCGACGTAAATCCCGTAATGCTGAACTTTGCGAACGCCATCTGCCACCGTACACCTCCACTCGGACGCTGATCTTACGCCGCATTGTAGCACCGCGGCCAGCGAATTATCAGCCCCGCAGCGGCGCGGCGAGCGCCTCGGCGTTGCCCGCATCCGCGATCGATCGCAACGCGGCGCAAAGCCGTTCGGTATCCTCGTAGAGGCGGTCTTCGGCGATCGCGGCCCAGCGCAAGCGCAGGAACTGCATGCCTTCGTTTTCGTAGGCGTCGCCGCCCGGTAAGGTCGCGTTCACGCGAAAGCGCGTGGCGACCGTGGTCGCCCAGGGGCCGCCGTTCACCACGATCTGGAGCGGCGTCAGCTTGAGGTTCGGGAAGAGCCGGCGCAGGCGAGCGAACCAGGCGCCGATCTCATCGCGGCCGTGCAGTTCGCCGCCCAGGGCGTGGTGGCCGGAGAAGCACAGCGTCGCGTCGTCGCGAAACTGCCGCGCCGCGGTCTCGGTTTTTCCAGCACTGAGATCGGCCATGGCCCGCCGCAGGACGGTGCGTACGATCGCGTGGTAGGGAGCGAACAGCATCAACGTTTCCTTTTCTCGAGCGAAGGTCCGCGAAGACCCGCGAGGCAGATGTGGAGCAGCGCTTATCTAACACGGTTATTGGCAACCGGTAAAGCCTTGACGCGAACCGTGCCGGACGGTACGCTTACGAGGTTCTACCGTTTGGTAGGTTTGGTTGGAGAAGCCGAAGTGAAATTGCCGAGCTATGCGTGCGGTCGCTGGTACGAGGCCAAGGGCGGCTGGACCGACATTCGCGGCGCCGTCGACGGTCGCGTGGTCGCGCAAGCCTCGAGCGCAGGACTCGATTTCGGCGCGATGACGCGCTACGCGCGGGCCGTGGGCGGCCCCAAGCTTCGGGCGCTGACCTTTCACGAGCGCGCCGCCATGCTCAAGACGCTGGCGACGTACCTCAACGATCGCAAGGCCGCGTTCTACGACCTCTCGTACGACACGGGCGCGACCAAGCGCGATCACGCCTTCGATATCGACGGCGGTATCGCTACGCTGTTCGCCTATGCTTCGCGCGCGAAGAAGGAACTGCCCGACGAGCGATTCGTGCTCGACGGCGATATCGAACTGGTCGGAAAGAAGGGCACGTTCGTAGCGCGCCACATCATGTCGCCGCTGCAGGGCGTCGCGGTTTTCATCAATGCTTACAACTTCCCGTGTTGGGGGATGCTCGAAAAGCTCGCGCCCGCCTTCGTAGCCGGCGTTCCGTGCATCGTCAAGCCCGCGACGGCGACGGCCTACGTGACGCACGCAGTCTTCGCCGCGATCGTGGAATCTGGCATCTTGCCCGAGGGCGCCGTGCAACTCGTCGTCGGCGGCGCCGGCGATTTGCTCGATCACCTCGAGGGTCAGGATGTGCTCTCGTTCACGGGCTCGCTCGAGACCTCGCTGAAGCTGCGCGATCACCCGGTGGTGGCGGAGAAGGCCGTGCGCTTCGTCGCAGAACGCGATTCGCTCAATGCCGCGGTTCTGGGGCCCGACGCGGCTCCGGGGACGCCCGAGTTCGATCTGTTCGTGCGTGAGGTCGTGCGCGAGATGACGACCAAGGCCGGCCAGAAGTGCACGGCGATTCGCCGCGCGTTCGTGCCGCGCGCCTTCTACGCTGCGGCCGCGGACGCGCTGCGGGAAAAGCTCGCCGCGATCGTGGTCGGCGATCCGCGCCTCGAGAACGTCAAGATGGGGGCGCTGGCCGGCCTCGGGCAGCGGGACGAGGTGCGCGCCAACGTGGCGACGCTGCTGACCGAAGCGGTCACGCTGTTCGGCGATCCGGCTCACGTCGAGGTCGAAGGCGCGAGCGAGGAAAGCGGCGCCTTCATGTCGCCGCTGCTGCTCGGCTGCGAGCGCCCGGCGCAAGCGACGGCCGTGCACGAGGTCGAAGCCTTCGGGCCGGTGGCGACGCTGATGCCGTACGATTCCGTCGCCGAAGCGATCGCGCTCGTCCGCCGCGGCGGCGGCAGCCTGGCGGCGTCGGTCTACAGCTACGATCCGCAGGCCGCGAACGAACTGATTCTGGGCATCGCTTCGTCGCATGGCCGCGTCATCGCGATCGATCGCGACGACGCGGGCGAGCAGACGGGCCACGGTTCGCCGCTGCCGGCGCTGATTCACGGCGGCCCCGGCCGCGCCGGCGGTTCGGAGGAGTTGGGCGGCGTCCGCGGCGTCTTCCACTACATGCAGCGCACGGCAATCCAAGGTTCGCCCGCGCGCCTGGCATCGCTGTTGAACGCGTGGTCGCGCGGCGCGGCCGAAGTTCACACCGATGCCCATCCCTTCCGCCACCGCTACGACGAACTCGTGCTCGGCGAAACGATTCGCACCGGCACGCGCACGATCACGCTCGAGGATATCGAGCACTTCGCGCGCTTCACCGGCGACACGTTCTACGCGCACATGGATGAAGAGGCGGCCAAGGCCAACCCGTTCTTCCCCGGCCGGGTCGCGCACGGCTACCTGCTGCTGTCGTTCGCGGCCGGCCTGTTCGTGGAACCGGCACCGGGACCCGTGCTCGCGAACTACGGTCTCGACAACCTGCGTTTCTTCAAACCAGTCGTTCCCGGCGACACGATCGAAGTGCGCCTGACGGTGAAACAAAAGGCGCCGCGCAAACCCGAGTACGGCGAAGTGCGCTGGGACGTGGAGATCACGAACCAAAACGGCGAGACCGTCGCCTCGTACGAGTTGCTGACCATGAACGCGACCGAACTCGGCGCAGCCCAAGCGAGCCTGGCGCCGGCCTGATCTCGGCCCCCAGAAGCCAGGAGCACAGCGGCCGCCACCAGAACCTACCATTTGGTTAGTCGCCTGGAGTAACTGATTGTACACGCAGATGGTCGACGTCTCGGAAGCCGGCGGTGAGGATTCCGAGCGGCAGCGAGTCTTCGACGACAAGATCGATCGCGGTGTCACGATCGATGCCGACGATTGGATGCCGCGCGCCTATCGCGAGACGCTCTTGCGCCAGATCTCACAGCACGCGCACTCCGAGATCGTCGGCATGCTGCCCGAGGGGAATTGGATCACGCGCGCACCGTCGCTCGAGCGCAAGTGCATCCTGATGGCCAAAGTCCAAGACGAAGCCGGCCATGGGTTGTATCTCTATAGCGCGGCCGAGACGCTCGGAACGTCGCGCGACGCGATGATCGACGCCCTCTTGAGCGGCCGTGCCAAGTATTCGAGCATCTTCAACTATCCGACGCTGACGTGGGCCGACGTGGGCGCGATCGGCTGGCTCGTCGACGGCGCTGCGATCATCAACCAGATCCCGCTGACGCGCTGCTCGTACGGGCCGTACGCGCGGGCGATGGTGCGCGTCTGCAAAGAGGAGAGCTTTCATCAACGCCAAGGTTTCGAAGTCCTGACCACGTTGTGCGCCGGGACCCCCGAACAGAAGGCGCTGGCCCAGGATGCGCTCGACCGCTGGTGGTGGCCGGCCGTCATGATGTTCGGCCCGCCCGACGCCGAATCCAAGCACAACGAACGCTCGATGCGCTGGAAGATCAAGCTCCACACCAACGACGAGCTGCGCCAAAAGTTCGTCGACCAGAGTGCGCCGCAAGCCGATTTTCTCGGCTTGACGATCCCCGACCCGGAGTTACGCTGGAACGCCGAACGCGATCACTACGATTTCGGCACGCCCAACTGGGCAGAGTTTTACGACGTCGTGCGCGGCAACGGTCCCTGCAACGTAGAACGCCTGCGCGCGCGCGTCGCCGCGCACCGGGACGGCGCCTGGGTACGCGAAGCGGCCGCAGCGCACGCGGCGAAATTGGCGCAACGCCGGGCGGCGGCATCGTGAGCGACGGCGGGCGGGCGGAGTGGCCGCTCTGGGAAGTTTTCGTGCGCAGCTCGCACGGCCTGGCGCACAAGCATGTCGGCAGCCTGCATGCCGCCGACTCCGAGATGGCCCTTTTGAACGCGCGCGACGTCTACACGCGCCGTAACGAGGGCGCCAGCGTCTGGGTCGTCCGCGCGTCCGACATCGTTGCGACGCAACCCGAGGACCGCGAGGCGCTCCTGAGCAGCGCCGAGGACAAACCCTACCGCCACCCCACGCACTATGCGGTGCCGGAAAGCGTCAAAAACCTCTAGGGACACTTTGATTTGGCGCATGGCGTCGTTGCCGGGGGGCTCATGTGCAAAGCACACTTCGCCCTCCGGCGCCTTGCCCTGCGCCAAATCAAAGGGGATGCTTCATAAGGGCTTCAAAACATCCAGTCTAGCAGGGCGCCTTCTGTCGGGTTACTCTATGAGGGGATTCGTAGAGTAACGGGAGCGTGATTACTCAGCGCCCCTAAGCGTTGACGGTTGCGGTGGTCGCAGTCGTTAGCTGTGAAGATTGGCTGGATTTGACCAGCGCACTGGACCGCCTGGACGTCCTCCGCGCATCCTCGTGCCTAGATGAGGCTGCGCACCAATGACATAATACTACTGGACCGCGAGCCAGCCCGCCTTTTAGGGACAGGGTCACGCCCTCATAAGCAACGAGGAACGATGGCTAGAGAAGAGTCAAATGCAGGCGTCAGAGTCGAGACCACACGAAATCAACTAAGAGAGCTGCGCAAGAAGCTTCTTGATCTAACCAATAGGAACCGCTTTCTAAATTTCAAGCATTCGGACGCTTCCCGCAAGCAACTTCGCTTGATTAACGACTCGCTTGAACATGTCTACAGTTTGATTCGTAAGGATGAGAAGATATCGGTTAGACCACTTCCTGAGGCTCCTGGGGTACCAGTTCCTCCGCCCGACGGTTCGTACGCAAGGGAACTGAGCCTCGAAACGAACTCGCTAACTCAAGACATCTTGACGGCAGATCAGCTGGGAGCGTTCCGAGAAAAAGAAGCTGCGAAGGCGCGTGCAGCTCAGGCCCAAGAGCGGCTTCGAACTGCATTGAGAGCTGCCGCCAACGCTCATCACATAAACCCAAGCTTTGCGTTGCCCGTCGGTTCCTCCGAAGTTAACACTGGAAAGTATCTTCAAGTTCTGCATTTTCAGGAGGCCCTAGAGCGCAAATTATCCGGCCTACGCGACGACTTTCGATCGATACTACAAGAGCTCGGAATCAACACATTATACTGCGCAATTGGGTTTCTCGAATGGTACGAGGCAGAAAGCTCTGAACAGCCGCTGCTCTCACCGCTGCTGCTTCATCCAATTGCACTCGATCGCACTTTGGACCGCGGGCGGTACCAATACAAGATTATAGGTACAAGCGAAGACACTGAGACAAACGTTACGCTGTCCGAACGGCTGACAAGCGACTTCGGCATAAAGTTGCCCACGTTTGAGCCAGGCGACGAACCTAATCCAATCGTCGCATATTTCGAAAAGATTGAAAAGCTAATTGAAGATAAACCGCGATGGAAAATTCGGCCCTACGCTACGCTTGCCATCTTCAATTTTTCCCGACTCGCAATGTACAAGGATCTCGATCCTGCCGTTCGCTCGGAGGCTGCGGCACTACATAACCATTCCATTGTCAGGGACCTTCTGGGTGGAATTGATGAAGATAAGGGCTTATCATCCGAAGTTTATGAAGTCGATGAACCGAACTTTCTGAGAGCCGTTCCACTCCTAATCAAAGACGCTGACCCCTCGCAGTTCAGCGCGATTGTCGATGTAATGCGTGGCCATAGCATTGTTATTTCGGGGCCTCCAGGAACCGGAAAGTCTCAAACGATCACCAATCTCATCGCGGGCGCGATGGCGGCAGGGAAGACGGTGCTGTTCCTGGCGGAAAAGCTTGCTGCGTTGCAAGTCGTGAAAAGTAGACTCGATGCGGCTGGCCTAGGGGTTTTTTGCTTAGAATTACATTCAACACGGTCGCGAAAAGCCGAAGTGCTCGACTCCGTTCGCCGACGCATGACAGCTAGAGCGGAAGCGAGATCGAATCTTTCAGCTGAACTGGCTAGATTGGAACACTATAAACAGGAGCTTCGCTCCTACATTGACGCCCTTAATACCCCATTCGGGGGTCGGGCTAGGACCGTGCACGAGTTAATTTGGGCAGCGCAGGCCGCTGAAATAGCGCTTCCAGAAGAACTGCGGTTGCGCCTACGAGACCTCGACATACCCGGGGCGCACAATTACGATGACGCTGCATTTGAGTCGTTAATCCGAGCGGCAGACGCGTTTTCCGCAACATCATCGCAGATTAGCCAGGAGTTCGGGTCACCGTCCGGCCATCCGTGGCGCGGCGTCAACGGACAGTCCGTCAACGCGGAGGCGGCGCGCCGACTCTTGCGGTATCTGCGGGAGGCAGCGTCTGCTCTCAGCTCCTTAACGGTTGTGGCGGATGACATGGGCCGTGCAGTGCACTACGAAGGCGAAATCTCGCTGCACGCGTTGACCGAACTTGCGGGGCTGCGCGAGGACCTCGGCGACAGTCGTTTTCGGTTCCCTGAACAGATCGTTACGAGCCTTTGCCTCGAACCCTACAGGTCAGCAGTTGCGACGCTCATCACCGATCTTAGCAATTTCAAGCGCAGTAGCTTGGAGTGGAGTCAGCGGTACTCTAAGTTTGGCATGAGCGATTGGAGCTTAGTTGGGGCTGAGGAAGCAAGTCTATCAGCCGTCAACGACTGCCTAGAGCGGTACCCTGACTCCGAAACTGTCGGATCGCTAGGAGAGCTAAAACACACACTGGCGCTCAACACCAAGCTTTTTACAATGGGAGCTGCGCTACTCGCCCGCATCAACGAGAAGCTCTCGATCGCGGACGCGAATGCGGAGGTCTGCTACAGCGTTCTGCGTGCTGTCGACCTCTTGTGGAATACAGACTGGGCGGCGCTCTCATCACGTTCTCCGGACCTTGTCGCAAGAAATCAAATGCCGCTTCTCTTGCAAGCAAAGGCCAAAGCGAATGATTTAAGGGCGACCCGGAGTGCGCTCCGCGAGAGGTTTGTGCTAGACGACACAATCTCGATGCGAGACATCCTCGAATGCGAAAAGCAGTTTCGGGTTAGCAACGCCTTTTCGTTTCTTAGCGGCGACTACCGCAAGGCGAAGAAGTTGTACCGATCGATTTCGCGTGACTTTCGAAAGGAAACTGCAAGCGAGAGCGCCTCCGCGTGTCACCAGCTCGCCTCCTTTCTTGAAGAGCTTTCTTCGTTTGACGCTGACGCAAAGTTAAGGCGTATATCTGGGGATCTTTGGAACGGAGTCGACTCAGATTTCCAGACAATGATCACCGTATCCCAATACGCGACAGAGATTCATCGTCTGTTTCGCAGCTGCGGTACCGAGGCAGCAGGTCTTGCCGCGCACTTCACTACCTGTAACGATAGAGAACTCGATTGGCTCCGAGGTGTGGGATCAGATCCCGCAGTACGAGCGATTCTAGATTTCCCTAATATGCGCAGCCAGTGTGCTGAGCTTAGCGAGCTCGCGAGCCGAACGGCGGCTCGTCATGGAGACATCGATGCCCTAATCCAGACCCTCACGCGCCTTTCGGTCCTAGAGTCAATGCCGTTGCTGGACCTGTCAAGGTCGATCGTGATGGCACGGAGCCTTGAACAGCTCGCCGAGCGTATTTCGCGAAACGAATCTGCTTCGGCTGCTCTGGGAACCGTCTTTAAGTCCTTAGAGACAGACTTAGCATTGGTGGAGAGCCTGCTCGATATCGCTCACAACATAATGTCCCTTTCAGTAGAAACGGGGTTAAGGGATGCCCTTGTCGCATCGCGCGCCGAGGAGCGCAACGCGTTGGCGCCGGCTCTCGATTCAGCACGAGCGCATCTTCGAGTGTTTTGCGAGTCGCTTAGTTCTGCAGCAGACGAAGGTCTCCAGGAATCTGAGTTCTTCCGCAATCAAACGTGGACCGACGAAACGACGATGTCTCTATTTCGGCGCGTGGACCTGGCCCTAAGACATGCGGATTCCGCGGCGGCGTGGTTTCGCTACCAGCAGACCCGCGAAACCCTACTGACGATGCTTCGGGACCCAGCGCTGTTACTATTGCTTGAATCAAATCCAGAGATGCACGCGACGTCCGCGGTAACTTCGGTGTTCTGCGCTTCGGTTGTTAGGGCGGCATTTGTGGAGCGTGCAGTTCTTGAGCGCTACAATGGGGACGATCTTACCGATACGAGGACCCGATTTTCAGACTTGGACTTGAGGCTTTTGGGGATGCACGCGAAGCAGCTACGCGCCGAGCTGCTGAGTCGTTTCGTTGATCCGGGAAACCGCATCGGACCCAAGAGCACTTTCACTGGGAAGTCGCTTTTGATGAACGAGGCCGGGAAGCAGAAGCGCTACATAGCGATTCGGGACCTTACCCGGCGCGCTGGAAAGGCGCTCCAGGATCTGAAACCATGCTTCATGATGTCGCCGCTTTCGGTAGCGCAATTTCTTAGCCCCGGGTCTGTCAACTTTGACTTAATCATAATTGATGAGGCCTCTCAAATGCGTCCAGAGGACGCAATCGGCGCACTCTCTCGCGGTAACCAAGTTGCGATCGTCGGCGATCCAAAGCAGTTGCCACCGACCTCCTTCTTCGACAGAATTGACCAAAGCGAAGATGAGAGCGACGAAGACGCCGACGATAGTGAGTCGATCCTAGATCTCTCCATGAAGCAGTATTATCCGGCGCGCAGCCTAATGTGGCACTACCGATCACGACACGAAAGTCTCATCGCCTTTTCGAACCATCATTTCTATAACAACGAGTTGATTGTTTTCCCGTCTCCCCACGGAAGATCCGAAGCTCAGGGCGTAACGCTTAAGTACGTCGGCGGCAACTATCGGTCGAGCGTCAATGTCGCCGAGGCGCGAGCGGTTGCGAGCGCTGCACTTGAGTTTATGCGCACGCGTCCAAGCTTGTCGCTCGGTATCGTTGCGATGAATCAGCCGCAACGCGATTATATCTTAGCAGAGGTTGAACGTCTCATGGCAGGAGACCCGGTTGCGGCTGACTATGAGGCGCGCTGGAGCCAGCGCCTAGAGCCCTTCTTTGTAAAAAACCTGGAGACGGTCCAAGGTGATGAGCGAGATGTCATCCTGATTTCGACCGTCTATGGGCCGGACGAACGTCAACTTGTGATGCAGCGGTTCGGACCCATAAACGCTCGGAATGGATGGCGCAGACTAAACGTGCTATTCACGCGCGCGAAACATTCCGTTCAAGTATTTACGTCCTTACGTGCAACGGATATCGTTGTTGACGCGCAGACGAGTCGCGGGGCGCGTGCATTTCGGGATTACCTTGAATATGCGGAAAGTGGCCGACTTGATGGTGGTGTTGAAAGTGGACGCGAGCCTGGTAGCGACTTCGAGGTTGCTGTGGCTGACGCATTAAGGAATCGCGGTTATGAGGTTACGGCGCAGGTTGGGGTCGCCGGTTATTTCATCGATATGGCGGTGAGGTACCCGCATTCGTCAGGACACGTCGTAGGGATTGAATGTGATGGGGCGACATATCATCGCGCGAAGTCGGCCCGCGATCGCGATCGAATTCGTGAAGAACGGCTGAACAACCTAGGGTGGAAATTGCATCGGATTTGGTCGACCGACTGGTTTGCAAATCCGCGCCGCGAGATTGAAAAACTGGTTGCGCGGATCGAACTTGAAATTTCGAAACGTGACACAGTGACGAATCCCCAGGAGACAGTTGTACGGGTCAACGGCGAAGGAGGTGAGGACGAATGCGACGGCGCGGAGCGCAACGCCATCGTCAGCGTTGCCAATGATGACGCCTATGAGTCAAGCGACGAGGGGGCAGTTCGAGGACTGGAGTTCGTTCGAGGCAAGTCGGAGAATAACTACACGTTGGTACAGAGGCTAGAAGCGCGCGGTTTACTGTTCGTTGATCAGCGTCACAAGCCGCACGGAAACCTCTGGGTCGTCGGCGATGAGTCGTTGGCATCGTTTTTTAGCGAATTGGAGGCCGAGGGGATCAAGTTTCGATACGCCAGCGGGGGAGGCCGAGCGACAAACTTTTGCCCAGGGTGGTTTACCATCAATCAGTCGTGAGCCACATCGATCCGGCGCGCTCGCTTTCAGAGCGCTTTACAGCCCCGAAATGCATTTTCTGGTAGAAAGCGAATCGTTTAGGTCATGAGGGCTGCTCGGCCGTGACAACGCGCCGCTTCCCACTTCTGGCAAATCCGCCGATAACCGAGGGTTTGCTCGATGTGCGGGTTGGATTGCGATCCGACGTTGGGCTGGAAACCCTAGCTCGCTTCGGTGATGCTGTGGGCGGCGACTATCCAAATCGGCGCGAGCGATACTCATTTGCCGGTGCCTTTCAGTTCGGCGTTCCCACAGCTGCGAGCTCCGTTAGTTCGCAGACCAGGATCGACGGCTATGTCTTCACGTCAGAGAACGCGGTGCGCGTTGTGCAAGCGCGGCTTGACGGCTTCACGCTCAGCCTGCTGAAACCATACCCGGGATTCGATGTGCTTGAACGAGAGGCGATGCGTCTCTGGGAACTCTACTGCCAGGTTGCCCAGCCACAGAGGGTAGTTCGGATCGCACTTCGATACATAAATAGAATCGTTCTCCCCTTGCCTTTTAAAGACTTTCGTGAATACTTACTGACGATTCCGGAGATCGCGCCTAACGCACCACAGGCTCTTGCTCAATTCACGATGCAACTCGTGCTCCCAGATGATCAAGACAACGCAAATGTCGCGATTATAACCGAGGTTCTTGAGCCAGGTAGGCCCGATGCGACCGAGATTACCATCGTCTTGGACATCGACGCGTTTCAGCAAGTTAACATTGCGCCCGGCTCAACCGAACTATGGGATAGGGTAGTAAGTCTTCGCGACTACAAGAACCGCATTTTCTTTAGCAGCATCACGCCGAAGTGCAGGAGTTTATTTGAATGAACGATTCAGAAGGCAGTGCGGTTGCACTTCTGGACGCGCCTGATGTTGTCCGGGCAATCGAAAGTCAGGACGTCGCTATCACACGCGACACTTTGGAATCTAAGAGCAAGTACTTCGCCGGGTCTGAGACGAGTGAAAAACCAATGCTTGCCAAGCTCTTACAATTCCATGTTCTCGCAGGCATATGGAAGCAAGATACTTCGATGCTCTCGCTGAGCTCAGAGAAGTACGAGCACCCCGCATACTTGCAAATACTTAGCTTGGGGCCGGATATCGTAACTGCTCTCTTGGAAGATCTCTTAAAGACCCACGACGATTGGTTCGATGCGCTGAGTCGGCTCACTGGAGAAGATCCGATTCCCCCACAAGACTACGGATTCATTTCGAGAATGGCAGGTCACTGGGAGCTTTGGGGAAGACGTAAACGCCTTTTAAGATAGGCCTTCCGATAATCTACTGCCGATGACTATCCGCAACACAAGTAAGAAAGATCCGGGATATAACTGCTTCGCATGGGCGGCTGGCGACGACACGAAATGGTGGGAGCCCGGCGGCCGCAAGTATTGGCCGCTACCATATCCGAGGAAAGTCGACGTTGCCGCTATCGAGGCGGCGTACGCAACGCTTGGATATATTGCCTGCGCGGACGGTACGCTTGAACCCGGATTTGAGAAAATAGCGATCTTTGCGATCGCCGATCAACCTAAGCATGCCGCTCGACAATTTCAAAATGGCGTTTGGACAAGTAAGCTTGGGAGCGACGAAGATATAGAGCACGACCGCGTCGCCGAGTTTCCTGGTCTTGTAGCGATCAGGTACGGACGGGTAGCGCGCTTTATGAAGCGAGCCCTACCGCAAGGCGCGTCGCCGCCGCAGGTAACACCGCCACACGCGCCCGGTTCGGCTCAGAACCGACCGCCGGGCTCACCTTAGGTCACGAGCCTCCTAAGACGAGAGGCGCGGAGCCTCATGTATTATAGCGTTGTAACAGTTCGCTGCGTTGATTGAAATGGCGCAGCGCCCCGGGCTGCTCGGCGGAGGGACCGGACGTTTTGAGGCCCTTGTGTAGTATCCCGCGCCAAAATCGAGGCGTCCTCGCGCTGCGTACCGGCGTACTCCGCGGCGCGCGGTCAAAATCACGACGTCAAGCGGCCGGCCTGTGCGAGTAGGCGGCGGGCGATCGTGTCGAAGTGGGGGAGGCGTTCGCGGACGCGCGCTTGCATCGCGGCGATCTCGTCGCGGGTGAACCAGCGCGCGTCGTCGAGTTCGTCGCCGATGCGGATCTCGGTCGTCTGGGCGCGAGCGGTAAAGCCGAGCATCAGCGAGCGCGGAAACGGCCATGACTCGCTTCCGAAGTACTCGACGTCGCCGACCCGTACGCCCGTCTCTTCGAAGACCTCGCGCACGACCGCGTCTTCGGCGCTTTCGCCCGGTTCGACGAAGCCGGCGAGGGTCGAATACATGCCCGGCGGCCAGCTCTTCTGCCGTCCGAGCAGCGCGCGCTCGCCGTCGTGCACGAGCATAATCGTGGCTGGATCGGTGCGCGGAAAGTGGCGGTGGGATTCTTCCGGGTTGGTGCACGACTTCGTGCGATCGTTCTCGTCCCAGCGCAGCGGTGCGCCGCAATTGCAGCAGAAGCGGTTCTCGTTCGACCACTGGGCGAGCGCCAGCGCCCGTAGCACGCGCGCTCGCTCCGCGCCCGCGAACCGTCCCAGCTGCGTCATCACTTCGGAAAACCGCGCGCCTTCGCCCGCGCAGAGTAAAGCCAGCGCTTCGCTCTCCGCTAGCGCGGGGTCGACTTCGTAGAGGGCGAAGCGGGTGCCCGCGCCGTCTTCGTCGAGCGCGACCAAGACGCTCGCGGGCGGCAGCTCGCGTTCGTCGAGATAGCGGGGCGCCGGGTTCTCACCGGCCACCGTCAACACCCGATTACGCCGAACGGCGAGGATTCTGCGAACGCTCACGCTGCGCTGCGCTTCGTCGCGAGTCATATGTACACTTTCGAATCCGCCCAGATGGGGGCCATGGGCTTGCGGAGCCCGCGGCAGATTGCGATCGGCAGGTCTTGCTCTTCGCCGATCGCCCACTTCGGATGAAGCGTCTCGACCACGGCGCGGCTAACGAACAGATGATCGGCCGCGAAGCACGATCCGCCGATTTGGATCAGCGCGTTTCCGTCGAAGTCTTTGTCGCCCCACAACCAGAATTGGTTGTGCACGCTGATGACCGGAACGTCGGGCGTGAAGAACTCGATCGCCGAAGCTTCCCCGTAATTTCTGGTCAGCACGACCGCCCGAGCGCGTTCGGCCGGCGGAAGCCCATCGAAGACGCCCTTGACGGCCTGCGCCAGCTCCGGCCAGCCGTGCATGTCAGCCCAATCGCCCGGCAGCGCCGACGATTCTCGATTATGCTCCGTCGCGAGGGTGGCGCGTTGCGCGATGAAGATCTTGCCGATCGTCCGTTCGTAGTCGACGAAGCGCCCCTCGGGCAATATCGGGAGCACGAACGGCAAGACCAGCGACCCAAAGACCAGAGCGTACGCGACCAGCGCGCCGCGAACGATCCGCCGCCCCTGCGTCCAACCTTCGATCGGTACGGCGCCGGCCGCGATCAAGATCGGATAGACGTTGGCCGGATAGTAGTGTTTGCCGTGAAAAACCAGCATCTCCACGATCAGGATCACGTATGCGATGCCCACGAATCGGAACGGCGCTGCGCGCAAGAGCCAAACCAGACCGACGACCCAAACGGGGGCAAGGAAGAGTGTCGTGATCGTCACCTGCTGCACGAGATACAGCACAGGCCCCGCGATCAAATTCTTTTCGTTTTGACCGTTGCGAAGCAGCTCGAGCATCGGGAAGCCGTAATGCCACTGCCACAAGAAGTTCGGCAGCGCGATCAGCGCCGCGACGCCGCAGCCGGCCGCGAACCAACGGTCGAGCACGCGTCGCTGCGATGTTGCCAACAATCCGGCGCACAAGGCGGCCAGGAAAAACAGCACGCTATACTTGCTCTCGAGCGCGGCCCCCGCGACCGCCCCGGCGAGCAGCCAGAGACGCCGGTCGGCTCCCATTGCGATTCGCACGGCGAGCAGCGCAAGGTACGGCCACGCCCAAAGACCGACCTCGTCGGGAGAGACCTTGTCCCCGAAACTCACCAGCACTGCGGTGAAAAGAAAGATGATTGCCGCGAAAGCCTGCGCGAACCGGCCGCCGCCGAACTCGGCGGCGAGCCGGCAGGTCACGTACACGCCGGCGCCGGCAAACAGCGCCGGGACGGCCCGCAACAGGAAGAGCGAGTGCCCGCCCAGTTGCGTCGCCGCCGCCAAGAGCGGCACGACCGGAGGCTGATCGACGTAACCCCACTGCGGATGAAAGCCGCAGACGATGAAGTACAGTTCGTCGCGGAAGAACCCGTAGTGCGCGTTCCCAACCAGGTGTACCAGCACGACGACCGCCGCTGCGATCAGCGGCACTGCTCGATCATCGCGTCGTGCCACCGCGCTGCTCATCGTTTTCTGCGCTGCCTCGACCACCCCGAAACGTTTCGAGGGTCGCAGACGGGACGCCGCTGTGGGACGGCTAAGCTAGGTGTGATGTTCCTGCGGGGCCAGCATTGCGAGCTGCGTCCATATCGCGTCGAGGATGCGAGCTGGCTGCCCGTCCTCGCCAACGACGTCGAGGTGTCGCGCTGGATGACGACCTCGTTTCCGTACCCGTACACGCGCCGCGACGCGGATGCCTGGGTCGCAATCGCCCTGGCCGAGCGGCCCGTCGATAACTTCGTGATCGAAGCCGGCGGGCAACCGGCTGGCGGGGTCGGCTTGCGGCTGCAAAGCGGCAACGGCTTCGGCGTCGCCGAGTGCGGGTATTGGCTCGGCCGGCGCCACTGGGGCCGCGGCCTCGCGACCGAAGCGCTGCGCTTGTTCGTCCCGTATGCGTTTGCGACGCGCCGCCTGCGCCGCTTGGAAGCGTACGTGTTTGCGGCCAATCCTTCGTCCGCGCGGGTGCTCGAAAAGTGCGGCTTCGTGCGCGAGGGCATCTTGCGCGAGGCGGTCGTCGACCGCGAAGGCGCCGTCCACGATGCGTGGCTGTATGCGCGCCTGCGCGGCGATCCGGATCCGGCCGGCTAGCTTGACGCCGGAACGGCGGGGCGGGTATAGTCAGACCAGAACTTACCGTTTGGTAGGTTGGCCCAACGGACCCTCGCCTGATGAGCACGGAGCCTGACCTCGAACGCTTTAGTTGGCTGCTGCGCCTGGGCGACAGCGCGCTGGTGCTCGCGCAGCGTCTCGGGGAGTGGACGGCGCACGGGCCGATCGTGGAAGAGGATCTGGCGCTCACCAACGTCGCGCTCGACCTTTTGGGTCAGGCCCGGCTGTGGCTCGGATATGCGGGCGAGGTCGAAGGCGCGGGCCGCGACGCGGACCGGCTGGCATATTTCCGCGAGCAACGCGAGTATCGCAACCTGTTGCTCGTCGAGCGGCCGAACGGCGACTACGCCGACACGACGGCGCGCCAATTCTTGTTCGACGTCTGGCATCTCTATCTGCTGCAGGCACTGGGTGCCTCGCGTGACGAGCGGGTAGCGGCGATCGCTAGCAAGGCCGCGCGCGAGGCGGCCTACCACGTGCGCCGCAGCGGCGAATGGGTCGTGCGGCTCGGCGACGGCACCGACTTCAGCCGCGCACGCATGCAGGCCGCTCTCGACGATGCGTGGCCCTACACGGGCGAGCTGTTCGCTCCCGATGCGCTCGACGATGCGATGGCCGAACGTGGCCTCGGCTGCGACCTGCGCGCACTGCACGCACCTTGGAGCGCCCACGTGTCAGCGGTCGTGGATGCGGCCACGCTGACACGGCCGGCCGATGGCTGGATGCATACCGGCGGGAAGACCGGCCGCCACAGCGAGGCGCTGGGGTATCTGCTGGCCGAGATGCAGTCCGTCGCGCGCAGCGTACCGGCGCAGCGATGGTAGCGCCGCGCCCGGCGCTGGCCGAGGTCTGGAAATGGCTCGCCGAGGTCCCGGACCCTGAAATCCCGGTCCTCTCGGTGCTCGATCTCGGCATCGTGCGCGAAGTTTCGTGGGCGTTGGAGGACGGCCAGCCGATGCTGCGCGTCGCGTTGACGCCGACCTATTCCGGCTGTCCCGCCGTCCGCGCGATCGAGCGCGACGTCGTGCGGCTGCTGCACGAACGCGGCGTCGCAAACGTCGTGCTCGAAGTGCGACTCGCCCCGGCTTGGACGACCGACTGGTTGACGGCCGCGGGCCGCGAAAAACTGCGCGCCTACGGAATCTCCGTGCCGGGTCCGCGGCCAGCCGAGCCGGGCGCGGCGATCGACCTCGGCGCCTTCCAGGACGAACGCGCGGCTTGCCCGCGCTGCGGTTCCGCGACGGTGGAACTCCTGAGCCGTTTCGGTTCGACGGCCTGCAAGGCGCTCTATCGCTGTACCGCTTGCCGGGAGCCCTTCGATCATTTCAAAGCTCACTGACGTGGCCGAATCGCCGCCGGGCGCGCGCTCGTTCCAGCCGCTGCGCGTCGTCTCGGTGCGGCCGACGACGCGCGAAGCGATCGTCGTGACGTTCGAAGTGCCGGCGCCCTTGCGCGAGCGTTTTCGCTTCACCCAGGGACAATTCTTGACGATCGACGTCGAGATCGAAGGCGAACGCGTACGCCGCTCCTATTCGATCTGCGCGGCACCGTCGGAGAACGAACTGCGCATTGCGATCAAGAGGGTCGGCGACGGCCGCTTCTCGAGCTGGGCGCACCGGACGCTGGTACCCGGGGCCGAAATTCTCGTCGCACCGCCCGAGGGACGCTTCTTCGTCGAGCACGACCCCGCTAACCGCAAGCACTATCTCGCGTTCGCCGCCGGGAGCGGCATCACGCCGATCATCTCGATCGTACGGCACGTCCTGGAGAGCGAACCGCAGGCCCGCTGCACGCTCGTCTACGGCAACCGCAGCTCGTCGAGCGTGATGTTCCGCGACGAATTGCAGGATCTCAAAGACCGTTATCTCGACCGGTTGACGTTGCTCTTCGTGATGAGCCGCGAAGCGCAGGACGTCGAGCTGTTCGCAGGCCGCATCGACCGGGCCAAGTGCGACGCGCTGTTCGATTCGTGGATCGATCCGACGACCGTCGACGTCGCTTTCGTCTGCGGCCCGCAGGCCATGACCGCGGCGGTCGTTCTTTCGCTCGAGGCGCACGGAATCCGCAAGGAGCAGATCAAGACGGAGCTGTTCGCGGCCGGGCCGCGTGCGGCGCGCCGCCCGCTTGCCGAGCGCGCGGAGGGCTCGACCCAACTCTGCGAAGCCTATGCGATCCTCGACGGGCAACGCCGCACGTTCACGATCGAGCGCGGGAAGGAGACCGTTCTCGAAGCTGGCCTGCGTCAGGGCCTGGACCTGCCGTACTCGTGTAAGGGCGGCGTCTGTTCGACCTGCCGGGTCGTGTTGCTCGAAGGCGAAGTCGACATGGACGTGCACTACGCGCTGGAGGACTACGAGATCGCGCGCGGCTTCATCTTGATGTGCCAGAGCTACCCGGCGACGCCGAAGATCGGCATCGACGTCGATTCACACTCCCAGACGTAGCACGATGGGAGCTAGCGGGCGGCGGGAATGGTGGTCGGGAAGCCGCTCGTGCTACAACGCGAACGGCGCGCCCAAAGCATCCTTCGCGACGAAGCGAGCGGCGGAGAAGGCGATCCCGAAGACGGCGCGCGGTCTTGCCCCGTACAAGTGCTCCAAACACGGCTGGCACCTCGGGCATTGAGCACGGCGGGGGACCTGGCGGCACCGCAACTTCGCGAGGTGCTGCGCCATCCGAGCAAATGCGGCAATTCTATCTTCCGTCGCGTGCCATTGCAAACTGCTAGCGTTCCGCCTCGCGTACTTGATCCACGACAGTCTCGATTGCGGAGACGACAGCGCTCGGCTTGTCGAACTGAATAACGTGTCCGGAACCTTCCACGACGACGTTCTTGCCGCGCGACGAGAGCGCCGCCAGCCGAACGTGCATTTGAATCCAGAGTTTCTCCGCCGCGACCTTCTGCGACTCTGGGATCGCCATGTCCTCGAAGGTCCTCGCGCCGGTAAGGACGACCAACGGCATCGATCCTAAGGAGCGCTTGTTCGAAAGTACTTCGCTGGCAGTTTTTGTACCCCATGAGTGCTGCTCGCTGACAAAATCGATGATATAACTGCGAGTTGCGTTCTGTGCGGCTACTTGCTTGGCTAGAACGCAAAACCCAGGACCGGCTTTGCACGCAGAAGCGATATCGGCGGCAGCGGGAACGCAATCGTGGTAGATCTTCGTACTGGGTTCGAGCGGTGCGCGTTGCACCGCTGCAAGACAGAGCGCGCTCTGGCGCCGCCAGGCCGCAAGAGCATTCGAAACGGCCGGCGCAAGAGTGCGAAAATCCCAATTGTGGAGCTCGGCCGGATCGACCAAGACGAAGCCAGCAACGTCGCTAGGATAGCGATCAACAAAAAGCTGTGCGTAGAGCCCCCCGACTGACGAACCAACGACGACGTAGGGCGCCCTGATATGCGCGTTGCTCAGTAATCGATACAGGTCGCTAACCACTACGGTCGCGTCGCGCGGTGGCGGCGCAAAATCGCTGAACCCCATGCCGGCGCGGTCGTAAGAGCAGACTTGGGTTTTGTGGGCGACGGCCGGCTGGACGAAGCGCCAGGTGTGTATCCAATCGCCCAGTCCTGCCTCTAGAATCACGGCTGGAGAGCCCCTTCCAAAGCAGTAAATGTTCATGCGACGACCGCCGATGTCTACGAGGCGCTGCGGATGCAGGTACGGTGACGGGTCGTAGTCATATGGGGACGCTGCCATTAGTGATGCCACGAGCGCCATGAGGATCAAGTAGCGATCTAATCTACGCGAATTCCGCTCCATACCGTGACTCTTAATAAGTATACTCCATCGTCCGCGGTGCTCGCTTCAAGTGCCCGCGCATCACCTCGGAGTGGGGGGCGCAGTTTTGCCGGGCGTTATGTATATTCCCGGTACCGCGCGATCGGGACAGGCTTGCGTTGAGGCCTTTCAAGACGAGGTCCCGGCCGAGACCTGAGGCCATCGCTCAGCGTCAATCATGCGCCCTTGCAGCCGATGCTGCCCCGAATGCCCTTCGAGGGGTTGGTGGTGATCCGCAGCTGGAAAGTACGCGAACGATCCTGGGCTCCCCACCCGCCGCGTAAGTGTCTAGCTTGTACGAACTCGAAAAGGGCAATGCCTTGCACAGTCTGATGGCAAATAACAGACCATCATGCGGATATCCGTCGAACTTGTGCCGCGAAGCGCTGCGGCGGTACTCCGCGACGCGAATCTCATTAAAGCGCAGTTCAAGCAGATTACGATGCTTAACGTTCCCGACTTATTACATTTCTCACTTCGCAGTTGGGAAGCGTGCGCGCATACTGCGCCCATCTTTCGATGCTCTATACCGCACGTCCGGGCAATCGATATCTCGCCGTACGCTCCACTACCCATGGCGGAGACGTTGCTAAACGCCGGACTCGCCGAGGTTCTTGTAGTTGGAGGTGATCCCCCACGCGACGTCGAGCACGTTTCCTATCCACAATCGAGTGTTGATGTCATTCGGCGATTCAAGAGAGACCTGCCGAACATAAAGGTCTACGCGGCGGTTGACCCGTACCGTCAAGGATTTCGTGCCGAGCGCGATTACATTTCGCGCAAGCTCGACGCTGGCGCCGACGGGTTCTTTACTCAACCATTTTTCGATTTGCGCTTGATGGAACTTTTTGCTGAATTGTTAGGCGACGAAGACGTCTTTTGGGGGTTCACACCTGTAACCACAGATGGCGCGCGAGCCTACTGGGAGACTACAAACAAGACAATATTTCCGCGCGGATTTAAGCCAACGATGGATTGGAACCGAGCATTTACGCGCTCCGCGCTGGAACTCGTGAAGTCGATGAAATCGAACGCATATCTCATGCCGATCCGAGTCGATCTTAGCGAGTACCTTGAGGGTCTCGTGTAATTGCCTACAAGCGGGATCGTAAACTTTTTACAGCGCTCGCCCCGCATCGACGGACGTCAAAGTCAGGCCGTCGCGCTCAGGCGCTGGTTTCGTAGATCGTGGGACCCGTGCTCGCCGCGACGAGCGTCCGGAACTCGCGCACGAACTCTTTGACCGCAGGGACCGCAAAGTGCGTGTCGAGGGCCGCGCGGCCGGCCCACTGCTCGAAGAAGAACAAGCGCAGCGGGTTTTCGCAATCCACGTAGACGGCGTGGCTGATGCAGCCGGGCTCTTGGCGGGAGCGCCGCACGTGCTCGAGGCTGATTTCTGCCAGACGTTCGAAGGTGTCGGCGTGCGCGGTCACGCTTCCCGTTACGATCAGCATTGCGCCCCCCTTTCACCGTCCCGCGTTACGGGCGGGCAGGAGGCCTCCTGCCAGCGCGCCCTCGTTCGAGCCCGGCGCTTGCAGGGCTCGCGCGCCGCGCCGGGCTAGGACATCGGCGTGAACCCGAACGGCAAACAAGCATTTCTCTGCGACGGCGTCCGGACGCCGATCGGCAAGTTCGGCGGGGCGCTCGCGAGCGTGCGCCCCGACGACCTGGCCGCGCACGTGCTGCGAGCGCTGCGCGAGCGCAACCCGAGCGCCGATTGGGAGGCACTCGACGACGTCTACTTCGGTTGCGCGAATCAAGCCGGCGAAGACAACCGCAACGTCGCGCGCATGGCCTTGCTGCTGGCCGGCTTTCCCGAGCGCACGCCGGCGGCGACCGTCAACCGTCTGTGCGGGTCGGGCTTGGACGCAATCGCGATCCTCGCGCGCGCGATCAAGGCCGGCGAGTGCGAGTTCGCGGTTGCCGGCGGCGTCGAGAGCATGACCCGCGCTCCGTTCGTGATGCCGAAGGCCCAGAGCGCATTCGCGCGCGAGAACACGGTCTACGATACGACGATCGGCTGGCGCTTCGTCAACCCGCTGCTGAAGGCGCAGTACGGCGTCGACAGCATGCCCGAGACCGCCGAGAACGTCGCAGCCGAAGATGCGATCTCGCGCCAAGACCAAGATGCGTTCGCGCTGCGCTCGCAGCAGCGGGCTGCAGCGGCTGCCGCGAGCGGCCGCCTGGCCGAAGAGATCGTCGCGGTCAGCGTCGCGACCGCGAAGAAGACGGCGCCCGCTGTCGTTGCGGCGGACGAGCAGCCGCGCCCGGATACGACGCTCGAGAAACTGGCCGCGCTGCCCGCGCCGTTCCGTGCCGGCGGCAGCGTGACCGCCGGAAACTCTTCCGGGGTGAACGACGGCGCGGCCGCCGTGATCGTCGCTTCCGAAGCCGCGGTCAACCGCTACGGCCTCAAGCCGCGGGCCCGCATCGTGGCGGCCGCGAGCGCGGGCGTTCCGCCGCGGGTCATGGGCCTCGGACCCGTTCCCGCCGTGCAGAAACTCTTGGCGCTCACCGACCTCGCGCTCGGCGAGATCGATCTTTTCGAACTCAACGAAGCCTTCGCGGCGCAGTCCGTGGCCGTGCTGCGGCGCTTGGGGCTGCCCGACGACGCCGCCCACGTCAACCCCAACGGCGGCGCGATCGCGCTCGGTCACCCGCTGGGCATGAGCGGTACGCGGCTCGCGCTCAGTGCTTCGGTCGAACTCGAGCACCGTAACGCAAAGCGAGCCGTCGCCACGATGTGCATCGGCGTCGGCCAGGGCATCGCGATGCTGTTGGAGCGTCCCTAGTTCTACGCTGGCCCGGCCGTTACGCCGGCAGGTGAGGGTTCGCGCAGCCGCGCGCGAGATACCGGGGCAGTGGGCGCAGGGGCGGATCGTGCAGGCGCGCGCTGCGTCCGTTGTCGGCGTAGCGCAAGGTCGCACGTTGCCCGCTGGCCCAAGCGAGGCCGCCGAGCGTGAACGGCACGCCGAGATAGGCGGGGAAGCCCGGTGCGAGCACGATGCCGCCCGTGCGCACGTCGACGATCGCGTGCGAGCGCGGTACGTTGCCGGGCTCGAACGGGCCGACCACGTCGACGAGCACCCAGTGCAGGTCCGGCGAGAACGTCGGGCCGCCGGTGCCGATTTGCTGGAAGACCGCGCCCGGACAGAGCGTCACGGTCGAGATGAGCGTGCCGCCGCTCGTGAAGCTCAGCGTGCGCTGGCTTTCGGCGATGCGAACGTCGGACGGTACGGCGAGCGCGGCGCTGCTCGCCGCTGCGACGAACAGCGCCGCCAACAGACCGCGCGCGCCTCGTTGCCTGCCGCGGCGCCGGAAAATGCTTGCCATGCTGGAGGGGATACCCATCTGGAAGCCTCGCGATGCGCGGCTAGTCGCTCGCCAGGATCACGTTTCTCACGGCGGGGTAAATCTGTTTGCTCCAGCGCGTGCCGCTGAAGACGCCGAAGTGTCCGACGCCGGCCTGCATGTGGTGGTGCCGCAGATGCGGGCGCAGGCCGCTGCACAGTTCCTGCGCAGCCAGCGTCTGGCCGAGTCCGCAGATGTCGTCCTTCTCGCCTTCGACGGTCAGCAGTGCGGTGCGTTTGATCGCTGCCGGCCGAACGAGCCGGCCGTGGTAGGTCAGCGTTCCGCGCGCGAGCGCGTCCTGTTGGAAGAACAGCCGCACGGTTTCGAGATAGAAATCGGCGTCCAGGTCGAGCACCGCGAAGTATTCGTCGTAAAATGCGCGGATCGCGTCAGCCGCTGCGTCTTCGCCCCGGGCGATGTGGTCGAAGAGATCCTGATGCGCCTTCATGTGCCGTTCGAAATTCATGCTCATGAAGGCGGAGAGTTGGACGAAGCCGGGGTAGACGCGGCGCCCGGCACCGCGATAGCGCCACGGAACGCGCGCGATCAGGTTGCGTTCGAACCACGCGATCGATTTGCTGCGCGCCAAGTCGTTGACCGCGGTCGGGCTTTCGCGCGTGTCGACCGGGCCGGCCATCAGGACCATGCTGCGCGGCTGCGCCGGATCGTTCTCTTCCGCCATGACTGCGACGGCCGCGAGCACGGTCACGCAGGGCTGACAGACGGCCACGACGTGCGC
>Ga0302326_10006314_pt1 | contig 26602 bp, 23 predicted proteins | sample Palsa_T0_3_FD_202264 | JGI IMG/M metagenome (GOLD analysis project Ga0302326, IMG submission 202264) | Peat permafrost microbial communities from Stordalen Mire near Abisko, Sweden - Palsa_T0_3 | ecosystem: Environmental > Terrestrial > Soil > Palsa > Peat permafrost | place: Sweden: Abisko... | reverse complement strand
GGCGCTGCCTGCATGGCCGCAAGCCGACGCCGGCGCGCCCGCCGCCGCTATCGAACGCTGGAAAGACCTGCGCTTCGGCATGTTCATCCACTGGGGTCCGGTGAGCATCGTGGGCACGGAGATCAGTTGGTCCAGGGGCGGAGAGCGGCGCGGGCGGCACGACGCGCACACCGGCAACGTACCGGTGGAGATCTACGACAATCTGTACCGCATCTTTAACCCGGTGAAGTTCAATCCGGACCAGTGGGTGCAACTGGCCAAGGACGCGGGCATGCGCTATCTGGTGTTTACCTGCAAGCACCACGATGGGTTCTGCAACTTCGATTCAAAGCTGACCGATTATAAGATCACCAGCCCGCGGTCGCCTTATGGAAGGGATATCGTCAGGCAAATTGCGGATGCCTGCCACCGCGGCGGTATGGATTGGGGCGTGTACTACTCACAGCCCGACTGGCGCCACCCCGACTATCGCAACGGCGCGGCGCACGCCAGGTACATCGAATACCTGCACGGGCAGGTGCGCGAACTGGTCACCAACTACGGCAAGACCGGCATGTGGTTCTTCGACGGCCTCGATGGCGTGGCGGCGGCTTGGGACGCTGCGCGGCTGATCCGCATGATGCGCCAGTTGCAGCCAGAGATGGTGATCAACGACCGCGCGGGCATCCCGGCCGATTACGATACCCCAGAGCAGGAGATCGGCACGTTCCAAAACAATCGGCCCTGGGAGACTTGCGCCACCGTAGGCCAACAGTGGGCCTACAACCCGGACGACGTGCTGCGGCCTCTCGACGAGTGCCTGCGGGGGCTGGTGGGCTGCGCGATCGGCGACGGCAACCTGCTGTTTAACGTGGGCCCGCGGCCGGACGGGCTGATCGAAGAGTCGCACGCGGCGCGCCTGCGCGAAATGGGCGCATTCCTGCAGAAGTATGGGGAGAGCGTCTACGGCACGCGCGGCGGCCCGTTCATCGCGCCCGGCGAGAAGCAGCGGAAGGCGGATGCGGAGCATCTCGCGCTGGCGGGAGGGCAGTGGTGGGGCGGCAGCACGCACAAGGGAGACGTCGTATTTTTGCACATCCTGCGGTGGCCGTCGGAGACGGTGTCACTGCCGGCTATCCCGCGCCGGATCGTACGCCACAGCGTGCTGACGGGCGGCCGCGCACAGGTGCGACAGTCCGAGTCGGGCATCGAGGTGCGGGTGGCGGCGGCGCATCGGCACGCGGTGGATACTATCGTAAAACTGGAGCTCGACGGTCCGGCCGGCAGCATTCCGGAGATGCGGGCGGGATGATTGGGGGTTGACTGCAATTACGCGGCGCCAATCACACTTGCGGGTCGGCAGGTCCCTGCGTTGATGCGGCGTGTCCGTTGCCGGAAAGGCGATCGAATATCCGCTGCCCCATGGACCCTTTCCGGAAACGCGCATCTTCCAATTTGCGGCCGGTTTCGTAGAAGTGGCGGTCCACTCCCTCGTCGTGGCGTACTGCAAAGCGGAAGCCCTTGCTGCCGGGTCCGAACTGAGCCTCCCTGCTGATTTCTACTGCCATGACTCCATCTTAAAGTATTCCAGCAGCCGTTTCAACACGAACGCCTGCGCGAAGCCGGTGAGCTTTTCAATTTCCTCTTTAGCGCTCAAGGGACGAAGCAGTTCCGCCTGCGGCTCGGAAAAGGTCCCTATATTCAGGATGCCATACACGAGGGCGGCGGACTCCGGATCGATCAGCGGAACGCTCAGGAGAAACTGGTGCCGCAAGTGCTCCGATACGGGAACGTAGATGTGGCGCTTGGGATCTTTCTCGGTTCGATCGAAAACGCGCGCCATGCGGCGTTTCCACGCCCGGCCCGCGTTCCCGTCTCCGACGAACAGGGCCAAGCCGGAATATTTAGTATCCTGGAGGTGAGTTCCGGCGACGATTCGCAGCACGGGTAGCTTGCGGGCGTCCGCGGCCGGCTCTTCCATTCGCTCATTGTCGAGCACCATCAGACTGAGTTCGAGGGCGTCGGAATCAAGCGGCTCGTCAAGGCCTTGCTCCACGTATTGCGCGACGGATGCCAAAACGGAATTAACGCCAGTATTAAGTTCCTCGGCGGCCGTTTTGTCACCACCTTGAGAAGCACCGCCAGTCGCACCGTCAACCGTCCTTCGCATGCGGAGCAGTTTTTGCGCAAAGATCCGCTGCCGCTGCCGCTGTTTGGGAACGAGCGACGATGTTACCCCCACCCAGCTCTCGCCTAGCAGCCAGGATACTCTGCAGGAGAAGAACGCCGGGGGATAGCGCACCGACAGCACCGCCGTTTTCTGGACCTTTGAGAAATAGAAGCAATCTTGAAATTGCGCACTGAGCTGGTCCTCTCGTTTTTCGACGCCCGAGGAGTAGCCGTAAATCTCGAAGAAGGGCTCCTTTGCGAACACCATCTGCTCCGGAAATCGAATCAATAGCGTGAAAACATCCCAGCTCTCCGGAATGCTTTTCTCCACGTAATCCATGCCGTCTTCGCGCCAGCCGGGCTTCTGACGGTACTCCTCCATGTTCATGGAATATGCGTTCCAGTCGTAGTTGCTTAGGCAAAGGTTGGCGGGGTAAAGCGCCGTGGGCCGGTTGGCGAACACGACCTTGGTTTCGATCTTACGGAACACGGTCTGGTCGAGCGTCTGGTCCAACGTGATGCCTTCGGAGGTACGGCTGTCGCGGACCAGTTCGAAGGTTCCACAATGACCGGATTGCACCTCGGCAGGCGGCAATGCCCAGATAGCCGGCGATTCCGGTGGCAGAACGACGCCCAGATAGCTCATCTCGTTATACGCATCGCCCTCTTCGTCGACAGATATGTCCCAATGCATTGAGCGGCAGACGCGCGCGCCGGGCTGCGGGATTGCGGTCGGATCTTCGGCTCGCGGAGCCGCCGCCGGGGCGGCAGGTTCGCTTACCGGCTTGCCCGGCGCATGGTCGACGTCGTGGCAGAAGTCGCTGAGGAACTGGTAAGCAGGGTGGTCGCGGCCATCGGGTTTGACGCAGGTGAAGTGGTCGGTGTCACGCAGCATGCGTACGCGGCCGAAATAGCGGCCTGCGGAATCCCCGGGTACCAGTGGCTCGGCAGCCGGCAACCAACTGGCACGCACCACGAAGTGATTCTCGCACGCTTCTCTGCCGATAAGTTCCGGAATGGCCTTGGCTTCCAGCATCAACTGAAACCGGTCGTCAAGATCCTTCAGGCTCCAGTTACCCCACTTCAGTTTCTTTCCCTGTTCGTTCCTGAAGTACTTCAGGAGCAGATCCAGCCGGTCGGCCCAAGCCGAACCATACGATGGAGACGCGATAAGCGCAAGACCTACTCTCTTAGCCATGAATGCCCAGGGACGCGCAGTAAGCATGTAGCGGGTTACAATGCCTCCCATGCTGTGACAAACGAAGATAATCGTCCTTCGGTTCAACACGGAGGGACTCTGGCCCTCGCCGGGGCGGTCCAAGGCTTCAAAGAGTTCCTGCGCGCAGTCGCTTACTTCATAAGCTCCGGACTTTACGCCGGTAGAGTATCCGCCAAGGTAAATCGAATAATGGGCGAAGCGTGGATCCTTTTGTACCAGGTCGGGCCAATAGACTCCTGGGCGTTGATCGGACGGCTCATGATACCAACAGCCATGGCTGTCGGAGAGCACGCCGTGAACGAAAACCAGGACCGGATTCTGGTTCACAACCTTAAGCCAGAGGTTATTCCTCTTCGGCGCGGGACGGAAGGGTTCATTAAGCCCGAGCACCGACATTGATTCGAATTATATAACAGTTCCGCGCGCCGGCCACCGCACCACAGGCCACCCCGTCTCCGCCTCAATCGCCAGCAGACGGTTGTACTTGGCCAGGCGCTCGGATTGGGTGATGGAGCCGGGCTTAAATTGATCGGCGCGCCAGCCCACGGCCAGATCGGCGGCCCAGTTGTCTTCAGTCTCACCGCTGCGCACGCTGAGGGTCACTTGCCAGCCCGCATCTCTGGCGAGCCGGCAGGCTTCGGCGGCTTCCGTCAGGGTGCCGATCTGGTTGGGTTTCAAAAGCAGGGCGTTGCAGGCGCGGGTTTCGATGGCGCGCCGAATGCGTTGCGGATTGGTGCAGAGCAGGTCGTCGCCTACCACGAGCGCGCGCGCTTCGAGCGATTGGCGCAGCTTGGGCCAGGCATCCCAATCGTCTTCGGCGAGACCGTCTTCGATGCTTACGATGGGATACCGATCCACCCAGCGCGCCAGGCGCGCCGTCATGCCGCTGGCATCGAGCAAGGCGCCGTCCAGGTAGTATTGGCCCTTGGAGTAGAACTGGCTGGCAGCCACGTCAATGGCGAGTGCCACGTCGGCGCCGGGCCGGTAACCCGCCGTTTTAATGGCAACCATGGCGGTCTCGATCATCTCCTCCGCGCTGTTGCACGCCGGCGCGAGGCCGCCTTCGTCGGCCGTTAAAAGGCGCATGCCGTAGCGTTTCAGAATCAGGGCGGCGGCAGCCTGGTAGACTTCGTAAGACATGGCCAGCGCATCGTCGATGGTGGCTGGGCGAACGGGCACGATCAACACATCCTGGATGGCGACCTGGCGGCCGGCGTGTTTGCCGCCGCTGAACAGGTTGATGGTGAGGCGCGGCAGCGTATCCGGCGTGTACGCCAGCATTGCGGCGAAGTATTGATAGAGGGGTTGCGCGCGCTCCAGCGCACAGGCGCGCGCGAAGGCCACCGAGACGGCCAGAATGGCATTCGCGCCCAGGCGGGATTTATTCGGCGTGCCATCCAGGTCGATCAGCGCGCGGTCCAATTCGGCTTGGCCGGCGAAGTCTCTGCCGGCCAGCGCGGCATGCATCTCGCCGTTCACGTGCGCCACGGCTTTGCGGCAACCCAGGCCGTGGTAGCGATGCGGGTCGCCATCGCGCAGTTCCAGCGCCTCGGCCGTTCCGGTGGATGTGCCCGACGGTACGGACGCGGCGGCGGTCGCGCCACCGGCAAGCGCACAAATGGCGCTTACGGTGGGCCGGCCCCGGCTGTCCAGGATTTCGGCGGCGGTCAAACGATCGATGATAGGCACAGTTTCTCCTCGAACATACAGGTCAAATCCGCTACACGTGTGGGCGCGGCAGGCAGGATACTCAGCACCGCGTCGCGCTGGCGCAGGCGCTCCCGCTGGTCCAGATACTCAAGCGGCGAACGGCCTACGACCCGCGCCAGCAGGCAGGCCAGGGTGTGGCGCACCACGCGCGGTTCCAGGTCCGCCGCCCATTCTGGTGCGCCGAGCGCGGCCACGTAAACGCGCCAATATTCCAGGGCCGCCGCGGCAAAATCGCGCCGCAGCGCCGGCAGGTGATGCGCCTTGCTCAGAAAGTGCGTCAGCGAAAAACCGAGATCGAAGGCCGGATCGCCGAAGTGGATCACCTCATGATCGAGCAGCACCAGCCTCCCTTCATGAATCAGGATGTTCTTGGGGCTGTAATCGCCGTGCACCAAAGTGATGCGGCAGGCCAGCGTTTCGCGAATCAGCGCATTCAGAAAATCCGCCGCGGCGGGCGCCTGCCGCGCGGAGTAGGCATAGTAAGGTTCGAGGCGCAACGATTCGAAGAACGAGCGGTCGGCGAATGCCTCCGCGAGTTCCGCCCGCCGCCGGTACGCTTGGCGATGAATGGCGGCCAGCAGGGCGGCGAACTGGCGGAAATGATCCGCCTCGATTCGCCCGCCGAGCAGCACGGTCTTCCAATTCTCATGCGGCTGCGGGACGGCCTGCATGGCCAGCAGATGCCGCGCATGATCTTCGAACAACAACGGAGTGATGGAGCCGGGCGGGGCCAGTTGCGCGAGCCATTTCAGGCCCAGCGCCTCGCGCTGGATGCGCTCCGGCGAACTGAACCAATCCACCGGGACGCGCAGTTTGGCGAGCGCCTGTTTCAGCACCCACGCCTCGGCCGGCGCGCGTTCGACGAGCACGGTGCGATTGGAAACACCGCCCTGCAATACCGCGATGCGCGGCCGCTCGTCGGGCGAGATGCGGCCGGTCTGGCGCAGGTATGCGAGCAGCGCCTGCGGATCTTCGATATCGAGCGCGTCAGGCAACGGCGGTTTCCATCGCGGCATAAGCACAGCCCACCACCACCAGGAACATGGTAAGCACTTCGCTATCGCCCAGGTTATATTCGAAGACGCCCGCGATCATGGTGGCAATCACCACGGCGACGGCTCCGTGCAGCACGAATTTCAAATCGGAGCGCCCCGGAGGAAGGCGCCAGACGCGGCGCAGACAGTCGTACAGGATCTGCCCCAGCACCCAGAGCATCAGCAGCATGGTGGGGATGCCGCGCTCGGCGGCGTACTGCAGATAGATGTTGTGCAGGTGGCCGTACCAGCCTTCGGGCAGCGGGCGCGGAATGTCGGCCGGCACGTAGCGATCGAACTGCAGCTTGACTTCCTCGGGACCCAGGCCGAACCACGGATGCGCGCGGATCATTTCGAAGCCGGTACGCCAGGTGACGATGCGATGCTGGTTGGAATCCACTTTGCCGGGCTTGAGCAGGGATGTAAAGCGCTCCCGGATGGAGGCGGGCGCCAGAAATGCGATCAGCAGCAGGACCACTGGCAGCACCACCACCAGCAGGCGTTTCCAGAACCAGAGCAGGTAGATGCCGGCGCCCGCGCTGGCCAGCCAGATACTGCGCGTGAACCCCAGCAGGAGTGCCAGCGCCATCAGAAAGCTGCATGCAAACCACAGCCAGGCGCGCTTGCGGGCGATACACGCGAAGAAAAGAAACGCCGCGGTCATCAGCAGCGCGAACATCTCCTGGCCGCCGAAAGTCATCCAGTGGCTCATGAAGCCGGTAATGCGCTCGCCGACATAGTAGTCGTAAAAGCTGCGCCCGGCGGCGTGCGCTTCCTGCACTTTGTGGCCGAATTGCACAAGGCCCCGCATGGCGATGAGCGCGCCGGCGCCGGCCCAGCAGAGGAACAAGCGGCGGATGACGGTGAGGTCGCGCAATGTGGAGAAGACTACCAGCAGCATGGTGAATACGAAGATTTTGCGGACCTGCGGCAGGCCGGCGGCGGGCTGGGGCGAAAGCGCGAGGGAGATGAGGGTGCCTAGCAGAAACAGGCCGAGCGGAATCCAGATGCGGGGAAGGCGCATGCGCCCGCCGGAGAGCAGCAGAGCCGCCAGCGCCAGCGCCAGCAGAATCTGCGATGCGGCGATGGAGAAGAGGATGGCCACCGCGGAGGCGAAAGTCAGCCAGCGCGCGACGCGGAAAAGGAGGGGTTCCGAGGGGGCCATGGAAACTTCATGGTACCTTCATTGCCGCCGTGAAAACCCAACGCCAAAACCCAAAGCAAATATCGGCCACGGATGAACACGGATAAAGCTCAAGATGTTACGCTCATTTGTCTACCGTGAAGATCATGCGCTTTGCCTATCTGTTTACCTATCTATTTGTATTGGCGGATCTAGCGGCCGCGCAGACTCCCGAGACGCCGCTCCAATCTCTGCCTTACAGTCCCAGCCTGGACCTGACCGATATGGACCGCTCCGTGAACCCTTGCGAGGATCTCTATCATTATTCCTGCGGCGGCTGGCTGAAGAAAAATCCCATTCCACCAGACCAGTCAAGCTGGGGCGTGTACTCCAAGCTCGCCCAGGATAACGAGCGCTTCCTGTGGGGAATTTTATTAGACACCGCGAAGCCGAACCCGGCGCGCTCGACAGTGGAGCGCGAGATCGGCGATTTTTTTGCGGCGTGCATGGATGAGCCCGCCGTGGAGAAGGCGGGGCTCACTCCGCTGCGCGAGGAACTGGACGCCATTGCCGCGCTGAAATCCGTCGCGGACTTTCCGGAATTGCTGGCCCGCGAACATGCCGCCATGAACTTTGGCATGCTCTTCGGTTTCAGCGCGAACCAGGATTACGCCGACTCCTCGCGCGAGATTGCATTTGCCGGCGCGGGCGGACTGGGCCTGCCGGATCGCGATTACTACACCAAGACCGACGCCAAATCGGAGGAGATCCGCAAGAAGTACGTGGCACACATGCAGCAGATGTTGGAAGTGCTGGGAGATCCGGCGGCGAATGCCGCGCCGGAGGCGCAGGCCATCATGCGCATCGAGACTGCGCTTGCCAAGGCATCGCTCACGCGCGTGGAACAACGCGATCCATACAAGCTGTTCCACAAGATGGATCGTGCGCAATTGCAGGCGCTGACGCCGGCGTTGAACTGGCCGCGCTACCTGAAAGCCGCCGGCCTGGGCGAACTGAACGAATATAACGTGACCGAGCCCGCCTTCTTCAAAGAGGTACAGGCGCAATTGACGTCGACGCCGCTGGACGATTGGAAGGCATACATGCGCTGGCACGTGGTACACGCGCGCGCGCGATACCTTCCGGCGGCCTTCGTGAAGGCAAATTTCGATTTCTTCGGCAAGTATCTGCGCGGCACGCCGGAGTTGCAGCCGCGCTGGAAACGCTGCGTGCAATACGTGGACGGCGATCTTGGCGAGGCGCTGGGGCAGGTGTTCGTGGAGCGCACGTTCGGTCCGGATATGAAGGCGCGCACGCTCGCCATGACCCAGGAGATCGAGAAGGCCATGGAGAACGATATCGGGCAGTTGCCTTGGATGAGCGCGGCCACCAAACAGCAGGCCCTGGTGAAGCTGCACGCGGTGACAAACAAGATCGGTTACCCGAACAAGTGGCGCGATTACAGCTCCATTCGTCTGGATCGCGGCGACTTTGCCGGCAACGTGGAGCGCGCCGATATTTTCGAGGGACGGCGGCAGTTGGCGAAAATCGGCAAGCCCGTGGATCGCGGCGAGTGGGGCATGACGCCGCCCACGGTGAACGCCTACTACGATCCGCAGATGAACGACATCAACTTTCCGGCGGGCGTGCTGCAGCCGCCGCTGTTCGATCCCAAGATGGACGATGCGCCTAACTATGGCGATACCGGCGGCACCATCGGCCATGAATTGACGCACGGCTTCGACGACGAAGGCCGGCAGTTCGACGCGCACGGCAACCTGCACGATTGGTGGACGGAGGCGGATGCGAAGGAATTTCAAAAGCGCGCCGATTGCGTGGCGGAGCAGTACGGACAATACACGGTGGTGGACGACATTAAGATCAACAGCCGGCTGACGCTGGGCGAAGATGTGGCCGATCTGGGCGGGGAACTGCTCGCCTACATGGCATGGAAGGACGCCACCCGGGACAAGAAGCTGACGCCCGCGGATGGACTGACACCGGAGCAGCGGTTCTTCGTGGGCTTCGCACAATGGGCCTGCGGCGACGAACGCGCCGAGAGCAAGCGGGTACACGCCATCACGGATCCGCATTCGCCGCCGGAGTATCGCATCAACGGGGTGGCGGCGAACATGCCCGAATTCGCCACGGCGTTTGCTTGCAAGGTGGGCCAGCCGATGGTGCGGGAGAAGCCCTGCCGGGTGTGGTGAGGCGGGGCGGGGGCACCGTCGAAGATGCATCGGAGGGTGGCCAATCATGGCCGCCCTCCAACCGGCTCTCATCATGCGTTTGATACTGGAGAAAACTTCGTGTATCGTAGAGAAAATGGGGGAGCGCTCCAAAACCATCGAAACCGGGCTGCAACAGTACACCATCGGCCCGAAGCTGCGCCGCCTGCGCCTGCGCAAGAGCATGGGATTGGTGCAGCTTTCCAAACACACCGGCCTGTCGCCCGCATTGCTCTCGAAGCTGGAGCGCGGCGTGATGCACCCCACCTTGCCGACCCTGCTGCGCATCGCGCTGGTCTTCAGCGTCGGCCTGGACTACTTCTTCAATCCCGAACCGAAGCCCGTATTCGAAATCGTCCGCCGGCGCGACCGCCTGCGGTTCCCGGAAAGCCCCGACGCCGCCGATGTCTCCTACTTCTTCGAGAATCTCGGGTTTCCGGTGGCCAACCGCCGCTTCGACGCCTACTACGCCCAGTTTCTGCCCGTCCCGGCCTCCAGCGCGCGCCCGCACGCGCACCCCGGCATGGAATTCCTTTATGTAGTCTCCGGCAAGCTGATGCTGACCATGAACGACGACGCCCACACCATGGCCGCCGGAGACGCCGTGTACTTCGACTCCACCATCCCGCACAGCTACCGCAGCGCCGCCCGCCGCGGAACCACCGCGCTGGTGGTAACCGCCGCCTAATGGTCCCGCGTGCCCCCAACCCCGCAAAATTCTCCCTAAATTACGTTCTGCGTAACCTATAGCACAGCATATAGATAAAATCCTTGACGAAACACTATATGTTGGGCCATTATTACGAATGCGCCACAATATTAGGAGGGACGCCCCATGGGACAACTTACCGTAGACCTGAGTTCTAAGATGGAGATGTTGAAAACAAAGGAGCAAAAGCTCAATCGCGCGGGGGTTGCCTTCCCCCGCTATTTCACCGCCCGCCTGGAAGCCGGCAAAACGCCGTACGACGAAGTACAGTGGGAGACCCGTACCGCCTCCATTGGCAACGATAAGGGCGCCGTGATCTTCGAGCAGCGCGACATCGAAGTCCCCGTGGATTGGTCCCAAACCGCCACTAACATTGTGGCCAGCAAGTACTTCCATGGCAAGCTGGGCTCCCCCGAGCGCGAGACCAGCGTGGCCCAACTGGTGCAGCGGGTGGTGGACACCATCGCCAATTGGGGCGGTAAGGACGGCTATTTCGCCTCCGCGCAGGATAACCAGAACTTCCGCGACGAGCTCGCCCACCTGATGCTCACCCAGAAAGCCTGCTTCAACTCCCCGGTGTGGTTCAACGTGGGCGTGAAGGAAGCCCGCGGCTACGGCTGGGTCTACGACCAGGAGTCGGGCGGCATCGCCAAACTGGAAACCGGCGCTACGCGTCCGCAATGCTCGGCCTGCTTCATCGTCTCGGTGAAGGACTCGCTCGAATCCATCCTGGACTTGGCCAAAACCGAGGGCATGCTGTTCAAATGGGGCTCCGGCACCGGCAGCAACCTCTCGACCCTGCGCGAAGAGGACGCCATCCTCTCCGGCGGTGGACGCGCTTCCGGCCCGCTATCGTTTATGAAGGGCTTCGACGCCTTCGCCGGCGTCATCAAATCCGGCGGCAAGACCCGCCGCGCAGCCAAGATGGTGATCCTCAACTGCGACCACCCCGACATCAAGAGCTTCATCTGGTGCAAAGCCAAGGAAGAGAAAAAGGCGCACACTCTCGTCGAAGCCGGCTACGATTCCTCGCTCGACGGCGAAGCCTACAGCTCCATCTTTTTCCAGAACGCCAACAATTCCGTGCGGGTCACCGACGAATTCATGGAAGCCGTCACCCAGGACCGCGAGTGGTGGACCAAGTCCGTCGTCGGTGGCCAGCCCGTGAAGCGCTACAAGGCCAAAGAGCTGATGCATGAAATCGCCGAAGCCACCCACCAGTGCGGCGACCCCGGCATGCAGTTCGATACCACCGTCAACCGCTGGCACCCCTGCAAAAACACCGCGCGCATCAACGCCTCCAACCCCTGCTCGGAATACATGTTCCTGGACGATTCGGCTTGCAACCTGTCGTCGCTGAACCTGATGAAGTTCGTGGGTCCCGACGGCCAGTTCGACGTGGAGGCCTTCCGCCACGCCGTGGATACCCTGATCATGGCCCAGGAAATCATCGTCGATAACGCCAGCTATCCCACCGAGAAGATCGCCGGCAACTCGCACAACTATCGCCCGCTGGGCTTGGGCTTCGCCAACTTGGGCGCGCTGTTGATGTCGTTCGGCATCCCCTACGATAGCGACCAGGGCCGCGACTACGCCGGCGCCATTTCCGCTATCATGTGCGGCCAGGCCTACCTGACCAGCGCGCGCATCGCCGAGAGCACCGGCCCGTTCTCCGGCTACGCGCGCAATACCGAGCCGTTCCTGGAAGTCGTCCGCATGCATCGCGACGCCGCGCATCGCCTGAACGGCCGCCAGATCTCCACGGACCTGCACAAGGGCGCGATGGAATGCTGGGACCACGCGCTGGAACTGGGCCGCCGCAACGGCTATCGCAACGCGCAGGTAACCGTGATCGCGCCCACCGGCACCATCGGCTTCATGATGGATTGCGACACCACCGGCGTGGAGCCCGACCTGGCGCTGGTGAAATACAAGAAGCTGGTGGGCGGCGGCGTGATCAAGATCGTGAACAATACCGTGCCGCAGGCGCTCATCAAGCTGGGCTACACACCCGCGCAGGCCGAGCAGATCGTCAGCCACATCGACGCTACCGGCACGATCGAAGGCGCGCCGCATCTGAAGCCCGAACACCTGGCTGTGTTCGATTGCAGCTTCCGGCCGGCCAACGGCACGCGGTCGATCCACTACATGGGCCATTTGAAGATGATGGGCGCCGTGCAGCCGTTCATCTCCGGCGCGATTTCGAAGACCATCAACATGCCCGAAGAAGCCACCGTGGAAGAAGTGATGAACGCTTACACGGAGAGCTGGAAGCTGGGCCTGAAGGCGGTGGCCATTTACCGCGACAATTCCAAGCGTGTGCAGCCGCTCAGCTCCGGCACCGGGGCAGGGAAGTCCGAGAAAGCTGTGGCCGTGGCGCCCGCGGCCGCGCCAACCGTGGAGAAGGTGGTCTACCGCCCGGTGCGCCGCAAGCTGCCCGACGAGCGCCGCGCCATCACCCATAAGTTCTCGATCGGCGGCCACGAGGGCTACATCACCGCCGGCATGTACGACGATGGCGCGCCCGGCGAAATCTTCATCACCATGGCCAAAGAAGGCTCCACGATTTCCGGCCTGATGGACGCTTTCGCGACGGCCATCAGCTTCAACCTGCAATACGGCGTGCCGCTGCGGTTCCTGGTGGACAAGTTCGCGCACGTGCGTTTCGAGCCCAGCGGCTGGACCGGCAACCAGCAGATACCCTACGCCAAATCCATCATGGATTACATTTTCCGCTGGCTGGGCGCGCGGTTTTTGGGACCAGAGTACGCGGTGACGGAAGTGGGCGAGACGGGGGCGTTGCGGCCTACGGAGACCAGTCCGCAGCAGGAGCTGCCGTTCGCGCCGATGACCGCGGATGCGCCGTTGTGCGCGGAGTGCGGGTCGATTATGACGCGTAATGGGAGTTGCTATAAGTGCGGGAATTGCGGGGGGACTAGCGGGTGTAGCTAGCGCAGCAAGGAAGGTCGCTAAAGAATGGCTAACAGTCCGAGAGCCTTCATCTGCCACGCTAGCGAAGATAAGGATCGCTTTGTCCTGGGTTTCGCCGGACGTCTTCGGGCAAACGGTGTTAACGCGTGGGTTGACATGTGGGAGATGCTCCCTGGCGATAAGCTCGTGGACAGGGTATTTAATGGCGGCCTGAAACCGGCGGATATTGTAATAGTGGTTCTCTCGAGCGTCAGCGTCGCGAAGCCGTGGGTTCAGAAGGAGCTGAACACAGCCGTTGTCAAGAATATCGAAGACCGCACGCGACTCATTCCGGTCCGGCTCGACGGATGTGACGTGCCAGAATGCCTGCGAGATACGATCTGGCAGGAGGTCCCCGATGTCAATAACTACGACCGGGAGTTCCAGTCGATCGTAAACGCCATCTACGGCCAATATGGGAGACCTCCCCTTGGCAATGTCCCGGGATACGTTGCATCTGCTGCGGCCCGAATTGGCGGCCTCAACGCCCAGGACGCGACTGTGCTAAGCGAGGCGTGCGCAAAAGTCATGTCCACGGGCTCGTTATTCGTGGCCGTGGGTGACATACTCGCAGACTTGAGCGTTGTAGGCCTGGCCGAAAACGACGTACAAGACAGCTTGCAGATCCTGGATGGGTATGCCTATGTAAAAGTATATGCGTCCCAGGCTGGTATCCATCTCTTTGAGGTCCAGTACCGCGGGATGGAGGAATTCGCAACGGCCATGATCCCCGACTACGCCAGCATGGTTCGATCTGTCGCCCTTCAGATCCTTAATCATGGCGCCGGGAGTTCCGTGGCAATAGGACAAGCAGTCGCCCAGCCACGGGTCCTAGTCACACATATCCTAAAATCATTTCAGAACCGAGGCTGGCTGAAGCTCGTGCAGGCTCAAGGCGGTGACATGATTTTCAATGTCTCCCCCCTTCTTAAGCGATCATTCTCATGACCGGTATCATCGCAGCAGCCGCCCCGGTCAACCTCCCGTGATTTTTCGTCGGTGACGCTCATCAGTCATACCCTGCCATCCGGTGTCTTTGCAGCGAAGGGATGTCGACGCGAGGCGGCACCGGCCATCGGCGAAGAGAGGCCAGTTCTGGCTACGCGGCCGTGTCTGACTTGACCACCGAAACCCTTACCCGATATCCCAACCCTGCCAGGATGCGTACCAGCAGATCGCTTGACACATGATCGAGGTCGTCATTGAGAATCGCGGTTACTCTGGTACGCGAGGTGCCCGCCCGCTTGGCGACCTCGGCATGCGTGATCCCCTGTCTTAGTACAATTTCCTTCAAGCGCTTGAGCAGCGCATGCTGGAGCTGCCACTCTTTCGCCTCTGCCGCGGACAGTCCCATGGCGGCAGCCAGTTCTTCAGGCGTCTTGCAGACGATCGGTTTGAGTCTATGCATCCAGAAGCTCCTTTAAGCGCTTGCGTGCCAACTCGATTTCGAGGGGAGGCGTCTGCTGGGTCTTTTTCACGAACGCGTGAAAGACGAGTACGCCCTTCCGAGACGCCAGGTAGTAGAACACGCGAAAGATGCCGTCCTTGCCCTTCACGCGCAATTCCGACACTCCCGCGCTTACCACCGGCATTGGTCGAGAAACCGGCATCGCCATCTGTTCCCCGATCTGCAGGCGGAAGAGATCCTTCCCCAGACGCACGCGTGCCTCTTTTGGAAACCGGCGCATCGCAGCCCTCGCTTTGGGATGGAAGATAACCGGCCGCACAAGGCCATTGTATCAAATGTGAGACGTGCAACCTGTTTTGTTGGTCCTTAGAAATTGACCACGAGCGAATGAGGATGGTCGGTTCACCGCGGGCGAGGACGATCTAAGACGTTGCGGGCCGTTTCAAGCCGCTGTGACAAAGATCCCCGAATCACGATCTCCACATTCCGGCCAAGCGTATTCAAAAAATGCAGCAGGCCTCCACGGAAAAGCCTTCCAGCCGATAGTTGGCAAGCGCAGAGACCTTCGGCTGGTTAATGTTTAATGCCCAGATGCCTTGCGGACTCGCCCTGCGGGACATGCCGCTGGTCCAGAATCCGATTGATTGCCAATATGGCGCTCTTCGTTTTCCATTCTGGCTTTGTTTCGAGCATGACGCAAGCGGAGATTTCATCTTAAAAGGCAGAGAACCGCTGGCGGAGGAGTCGACTATTCCGGTCGCAATGTGGCCGAAAGCCCGCCTGCTGGAAGTGCTGGTCCATCGTTAGCGCATCGGAAATACCCCGCTGCTTCATCACGGCGAAAGACGAACAGTCGGTCAGGCCCCAATCCTTGTCGTCTCGAAGGCGGTACATCCTCAGTGCCTCCTCCACTAGGTGCGACGAGGCCGGTACGATTTCGACGAGGGGGCTGGACCTCAAAAGCTCAATTATCTTGACGGCGCGAAGCCGGAATCGCAAGTTGGCGAGGCCATCTCCGATCTCCATCAGAACAAATTCGGTGGTTAGCAGCGCCGCTCTTGTGCGTTGCAACCTCGCCTGCCATTGAACGGCGCGATCATGCCATTCATCGCGACCATTAGCTATCGCATAAACGAATGCAGTGCCCAAGAAAACGGGAACGAGTTGAGCCACAGACGAGATCTTTCACTTCCGATGATGCGCGTAGAAGTCGTGGCGTTCGGCAAGGTCAGTTACGCCCAGGTCTTCGGCCAAGGCGAGCAGCGCGGTCGAGGGGTAGGGATCGCCGTCCACCTGCGCATCCGGTCCGTTGTCTTCTTCCTCAACTGTGACCTTGTACCTTGTGTTGGCCTTTAGCCGCAGGGATTCCTCCGGCCGCAGCACCTCACCGTCAAAAACGGAGTGAATAATGTGAGACATATTGATCCCACTCCACTCTACCACCAACCCTCACATCACAGGGCAGGGAAGTCCGAGAAGGCTGTGGCCGTCGCGCCCGCGGCGGCGCAAACCGTGGAGAAGGCGGTCTACCGCCGGTGCGCCGCACGCTCCTCGACGAGCGCCGGGCCATCACCCACAAGTTCTCGATCGGCGGCCACGAAGGCTACGTAACTGTGGGCATCTACGACGGCGCGCCCGGCGAAATCTTCATCACCATGGCCAAGGAAGGCTCCACGATTTCCGGAAAATTGCGCGCGATGATATTCAGCGGGCGAGGCGGCCCGCTGATAGACCATCACCGCGACTTCTGGGCATGGACAAGTTGTGGGCGCACAGCCGCGAATTGGAGATCGCGCGGATGAAATCGAGTCGGTCGCGGCGGCCACGGCTTCCTGGCCTGCGCCCAGCTACGCCGCCGCGGTTTTAGAACGGCACGTCGTCGTCGGTGATGCCTTGGTTGAAGCCGGGCTCGTCCGCGGGCGGGGCTTGGCTCGGTGCGGCAGCGGGGCGCGCGCCGCGCGGCATGGAAACGGGCTGTTGACTGTATTCCTCGGGAGCGGCGCCGCCATCCTGCCGGCTGCCTAGAAGCACCAGGTGTTCGCAGACAACTTCGGTGGTGTAAACCTTCTTGCCGTCCTTATCGTCGTAGCTTCTGGTTTCCAGCCGGCCTTCCACATAGACCTGCTTGCCCTTCAGCAGGTAGTTGGCGACGTTTTCGGCGCGCCAATATTTGATGCGGTGCCAGTCGGTCTGCTCCTTCCATTCTCCGGAGGCCTGGTCCTTCCAGCGGCGGGTGGTGGCCAGGGAAAAGTTGGTGACGGAAGCGCCGGACGGAGTGAATTTAGTTTCCGCATCCCGGCCGAGATTGCCGATCAGGATGACTTTGTTGACGGATCCCATATGGCAGCACTGTACCATTTTTCGCGTCCGTCGTGCGCGCACCCGCGCACAGACCAGCCGCGAGCAACTCGCCCGACTGACGCGTTAGAACGGAAAGTCCTTTTTGACCATCTGCACCACGCCGGCCCTGGCCAAATACGTGTGCGGATTTACAGGCGCGCCGCCGATCCGGACTTCGTAGTGCAGATGCGGAGCCGTCACGCGGCCGGTGCTGCCCACGGTGCCGATCTGCTCGCCGCGGCGCACTTCCTGGCCTTCCACCACGCCGAAGTGCGAAAGATGCGCGTAATAGGTTTCGAAACCGCCGCCATGATCCACCACGATCAATTGGCCATAACCGCTGCTCCATCCGGTGAACGTCACGATACCATCGGCGGTGGTGCGCACGGGCGTACCGGTGGGCGCGGAGATGTCCACGCCGGTATGCATGGCGCCTTCACCCGAGAACGGATCGGTGCGCTCGCCGAAACCGCCCATCAGGCGGCCTTCCACCGGCCAAATGCTGGGCTGCACATTGGTGTGAAAACGGCGCGCGAAATTGTTCTCCGGGCTATGATAGGTGCGCAGGAAACGGTACGCGTCCAGGGACTCGGGGAAAGTGGGCGCCAAACGCCCTTCCGCCGAAATGCCGGCGGGGCCTTCCAGTTTCTGCTTGATGCCGTAGGCGATCGAAACTTCGCTGGCGAACATTTCCAGGCTGGCAATTTGCTGATTGGTCTGGTTGGAAACTTTTTGCAGGCGCTGGTAGCGGGTACGCAGAGCATCCACTTCCTTGCGCAGTGCGTTATAGTTGGCAACCTTCCAGGCCATGCGCGCGTAGCTGGTGACGAATCCGAATATCGAGAAGCAGCCGAGCAGGGCCAACGCCATCACGGCGTAGACCACTGTCAACGGGACTCGGATACGGCGCAGCTTGCCTCGCAGGGAATGAGCCAATACTAAAATGAAATAGTTCTGCTGCATAGTCTTCTCAGGCTGGATCGGCAAACATAAGGCGTTCTCCTGATCCAGGGGGCTATTACGATTGGCGAAAGGTGAATGTAACAGGACCTACACATCCCTGTCAAGCAAAGGTTTGGCTTGCAAGTTATTGAAAAAATTGGTAGTGTTCTCGATTGGACATGTCTTTTCGGCTACCCGGCGCGCTTTTCCTCCGAAATCTGGTGGCACGCCGGAGCTTGTTGTTTCAACTCGTGCGGCGGGATTTTGAGCAGCGCTTCGTCGGCTCGGCGGTGGGCTGGGTGTGGGGCGTCATCCATCCCCTGGTGCTGCTGGCCAGTTGGACCTTCGTCTTCAGCGTCTGTTTGCACCAGAAGATGCCGGCCGGAGAGGTGACCGACAACTATCCGCTCTTCCTTTTCGCCGGCATGCTGCCGTGGTTGTTGTTCAGTGAAACCGTGCAGCGCTCGGCGTCCAGCCTGCTGGAACAAGCCAGCCTGATCACCAAAACGGTGTTTCCGGCCGAGATGGTGCCGGTTTCGATTTTCCTCTCTTCGCTGGTGAGCCACCTGATCGCGCTGGCCCTGGCAGTGGCGGCGGTGGGCATCTGGCTGAACCAGATCAGCACCGGCTTGATGCTGCTGCCGCTTTATATGCTGCTGCTGGGGCTGTTCGCCGTGGGCTTCGGGTGGATCCTAGCGAGCCTGCAGGTCTACCTGCGGGACACCGCACAGGTGCTGACCGTGATTCTGACGTTCTGGTTCTGGCTGACCCCGATTTTCATTACCGAGCAGCAGTTCCCGGCGCGGCTGCGCTTCCTGCTGGCTGGTAATCCGCTGGCGTATCTGGTGCGCGCCTATCGGGAGTTGTTGCTCTCCGGGCAGTGGCCGCGGTTGGACGAACTGGGCATCATGGCGCTGTTCGCGGTGGCTACGTTCCTGGCCGGAGGGCTGTTTTTCCGGCATATGAAGCGCGGATTTGCGGATGTGTTGTAAGGGGCGGGCGCAGCCCGACGAAGAAGTATCCTGATTAACATGCGCACCCATGCGGTGGTCGCCCACGGAGGCGGCCCTACCGCCGTGATCAATGCGAGCCTGGCTGGACTGATTGAAGAATCCCGGTCGCGCGGCCAAGGGCTGTACGGCGCCCGCCACGGCATCGGCGGGCTGCTGCGGGCCGAATTTCTGGACCTGATGGCGCTGGACGCGGATCTGGTCCGCCAGATCGGCGAGGCGCCCGGCTCCGCACTGGGGTCCAGCCGGTTCCCGTTGGAGGAAGACGATTTCGACCGCCTGCTGGAAGTTTTCCGGCGGGCCGATATGCACACGTTCTTCTATACTGGCGGCAACGGTTCCATGGACACGGCGCTGCGGGTTGCCCGGCACGCGCGCGCCGCGCATTACGACCTGCAAACGATCGGGATTCCCAAAACCATCGACAACGACCTGTGCGTGACCGACCACACGCCCGGCTATGCGTCCACGGCGCGCTTCTTTGCCTGCGCCGCGCGCGACGTGGGCGAGGACAATCGCTCGCTGCCCTCTCCGGTTTGCGTGCTGGAGACGCTGGGGCGCAATGCGGGCTGGATCGTGGCGGCCACCTCGCTTGCGCGGCGCCGCCCGGACGATGCGCCGCACTTGATCTACCTGCCGGAGCGGCACTTGAGCCTGGACCGCATCGCGGCCGATGTGGAGCGCGTGTACGCGCAACTGGGCCGCGTGGTGGTGGCCGTCTGCGAGGGCCAACTCGACGATCGAGGGCGGCCCTTCGGCGCGGATGTGGATCGCGCCGAAAGCGATGCGCAACGGCTGGCATCGAATCTGGGGCACACCCTGGCGCGCCTGTTGAGCGAAAAGTTGGGCATTCGCGCGCGCGCCGAAAAACCGGGATTGTTGGGGCGCTGTTGCGGTCCGTTCGCCACGCTACGTGACCGGCACGAAGCGCATTTGTGCGGGCGCGCCGCTGCCGCGGCGGCGGATGAAGGACATTCGGAAGTAATGGTGGCGCTGCGGCGGGATGGGGACACGTTTCTTACGCCGCTTGAGACCGTCGCGCGCGTGGAGCGTCTGCTGCCGGCGGATTGGATCCATGCGGATGGCAACGACGTGCTGCCCGCGTTTCGCGAGTATGCCGCGCCGCTGGTGGGCGAGGTTGCCGGCTGGCCACGGCTATGAGGTCGCCGAGAATGCTTGATGTATACCGCGCCAACGAAATTGTATCCTCCCGCAGATGACCTTCGAAGATTGCGCGTCTTCCTATCCCGCCTGCGATGCACCTTCCATACCCCTCAGCCAGAGTGAATTCTTGCAGATTCTTAAACGGGAAACTGTAAGTGATATGGCGCCCACTCATCGGGTTGCGCGGGCGGTTGCCGGAGACCGGGAAACTTATTGGCTCTGCGAGTTTCCGTTGCCGCCGCGGCGCATCGAATCGATGAACCTGTCCATTTGCGTGGACAGGCCTTGCAGACTTACCTCTAGGCTCTGCATCATTTCTTCAGTGATGAGTTGCACGCTGGCGAGCTGGTCCATCTTGAGTTCGAAACGCGCGTCCAATTCCTGCCGCCGCCTCCGCTCGTTGCGCGCCTCCCGCACACCCAGCCGGACCGCCCGCAACAAAACGGCGCGCGTAGTGGTGGCTATGCGGCGGATCTCCGCCATCTCGCGCTCATGCCGCGCTTCGCCGCCGGCCAGCACCTGCACGGTCTCGGTCAGGGCCTGGTGGCGCTCCGCGAGCATTTCCAGCCGTTCATCGATGGTCATTCCGTACCGATCATGACGCCGTCACGCTGTTGTGTCAACTCGAACCGGCGAAGTCAGATTCCGAATAATGATGAAGCCCAGCAAAATACTCAACACCACAGCAACCACCAATCCGGCATACAACAAAGGCGCCGGTCCCAGCGCCAGCAGAGAGAAGTCGCGCGTGTGCGCCGCGGCGCCATGCACATACCAGTTCCGGACATCGCGCATGCGCATGGGCGCCGCGCCCGCGCCCGAGTACATGGGGAACAGCTTCGCCGTCCAGCCGCCGATCAGGACCCAGGTCCACGACGCGACCACGATGGCGGCGAGAACTCCGCCGGATTTTCTGCAGCGCGACAGGCCCGCGCAAACCAGCGTTAACACCGGTGCAAGCAGCACCTGTGTATACCACGGACGCGCGCCCGCGGCCTGGCCATGCGTATCGGCGAAAGTCGCGCACGTGGCATAGGCTACCGCGAGCGAGAACAGCAGAATGGCGGCGAATATCATTCGCTCGGCAGGTTGGCTCGCGCGGACGCGAATCGCCCACACTACCGCGGCCGCAAACAGCAGCGCGAGTATGATATTCAGCGTGGTCCGCGAAAATGTGGTGAACGAATTATTTCCGGTCCACAGGGAGCCGCGCGCCAGAAAGCCCGTTGTCGCCACCCAATCGATGCGCGGCGCCGCGGCCAGCGCCTGCCGCACACCGATCCCGTCGAACTCTTCGTGGGTTCCGCTCACATTCCGGTAAAGAACCAGGTTGCGGATATACCACGGACCCGCCAGAACAAGAACCAGCGCAGCGCCCGCAAGCACGGTTTTCACACGCGCGCGGCCGCGCCAAATCTGCCAGGCGGCAACCGCAATCGCCAGCGGGACGAAAGCCAGAAAATAGGCTTTGGTCAGCAACCCGGCGGCCAGCCACAGGGCGCTGCCCAGCGTGGATCGCCATCCGGGCTCTTGCATAAACCTCGCCAGCGCCGCCAGGAACAACGCGCCGATGCCGATGGCCAGCCCGTCGTTGGCCACGTGCGCGATAGTGGCGTACAGCATCTGCGAACAAAAGATCGTGAACAGAGCGGCGTTGGCGAACCGCTCCGGCAGTTGCACGACCCGGCAGAGCGCCACCGCGCCAAGCCACACGAGCACGGTGCAAAGTACCGCGGTGAAGATCCGCAGCGTGAGTACCCGCACCGTGATGGGCGCCTTCGACATCGCCCAATCCAGGGGCGCGAGCAGAAGGTACGACAGGGGCGGATGGTGCGCCTGGTAGTTTGGCCGCGATCCGTTCAGGGGTTGCGGGCGCAGTTCTTCCAACTCACTCCGCCGGCGCTCCTTCTCGGCCTGCGGCAGCGCCAACCAAGTATCGAACGCGGTACTCTCGGGGAGCGATCGTGCGACCACAGGACTCACCGGAGCAAGCCGCAACGATTGCGCCACGTCGTTCGGAATCGGCGTGCGGCCGAGTACCGGCAACCGTTTGGTCTGCCACAGAGTCTCGACGTATGCATAATGAAAGGCCTCGTCGAATCCTTCCCAGAGCGGCAGAAGCGCGCTATAGAGAGAAGCGTTCACGATGCCGAACAACAGGATGGCGTTACGAAGCTGCACGGTTAGAAGCGAAGTCTACCACACAGTAAAAAGGACGGAGCTGAAAAGCAATCGCCAACTCGTTCAATGAACCTCGAATCGCTCTAGCGGCTGTCCCGTGGCATTTACGGGGACCAGAGGCTTGGTGCAACCGCCCTCACCTGCAAGGCAGATCCAAGACAACTCCGGGTGGCCCGGGTAGGGCAGAACTCCGGATGGACGTAGCTCCGCTGTTGTTGCTGCCCGGTTTTCTCCATCGAAGCGATAGCTACCATAAGCTAAAAGGTGACCGGCATCATCCCACACCCGGCAAATATCTACTTCTTTTGAGCGATCAAACCAGCATTCGTACCACTCCCGGTCTTTGAGTCCCGCAACGTAGCGCGCCCGAGGAGAAACGCCTGATGGGCAAGTGAATGGTTGCCATAGGCCAACGCCCACTCCGAATTGGTACAGCGGCCACGAGATTCCAACCATGGTTAAAGCGGCAAGCAACGCGCATAAGCGCTTAGTCACAGGTGCCGCCCCCTACCGCTGAATCCGCGCCGACCCGCCCTTGGCGAAGGCCCGCACCTGGTCGAGCGTGGCCATAGTCGTATCGCCGGGAAAAGTGGTCAGCAGCGCGCCGTGCGCCCAGCCCAGCTTGATGGCCTCTGCGGGCGCCTCGCCCGTGAACAGGCCATAGAAGAATCCGGATGCAAAGCCATCGCCGCCGCCCACCCGGTCGAGCACATCCAGATCGCAGGTGGGCGAGATGTACGTCTGCCCGCCGATCCAGGCGACCGCGCCCCAACTGTGCCGGTTGGTGGAGTGCACCTCGCGCAGCGTGGTGGCCACAATCTTGATCCGCGGATACTGCTTCACCACGTGGCCGATCATGCCGAAAAAGGCACTCGGGTCCAGTTTGGATTTCGCGGCCACTTCAGGCCCAGGAATACCCAGGCCCATCTGCAGGTCTTCCTCGTTACCCACCAGCACGTCCACGTTTTCCACGATGCGCCGGATCACCGCCACGGCGCGTTCGTGTCCGCCTGAGATATTCCACAGTTTCGCCCGGTAGTTCAGGTCGAACGAGACCACCGCGCCTGCCGCCTTGGCCGCTTGCATGCCCTCCACGATCACTTCGGCGGTGGTCGCCGAAAGCGCCGCGAAGATGCCGCCGCTATGGAACCAGCGGACGCCCGCGCCGAAAATGGTCTGCCAGTCGAAATCGCCCGGCTTAAGCAGCGCGGCGGCCTCGTTGGCGCGATTGTAGAAGACCACCGGTGGGCGGATGCCGAAGCCGCGGTCGCTGTACACCGCCGCCATGTTGGGACCGGTGGCGCCATCGTGCTTGAAGCGTTTGTAGAACGGCTTCACGCCCATGGCCCTCACGCGCTCGGCGATCAGTTCGCCAATGGGATAGTCGACCATGGCCGTCGCGATACCGGTGGACATGCCGAAGCAGTCCGACAGGTTCGCGGCGCAATTGAATTCGCCGCCGCTGACGTGGATGTCGCAGTGCGTCGCCTTGCGGAAGGGGATGATGCCGGGGTCGAAGCGATGGATCAGCGCGCCCACGGAGAGGAAGTCCAGGGCGCCGGTTGGCGGGATTTGGAGAGGGGCCGTCATAAAAGTCAAAGGCTCTAGTTAGTTTGCGGCGTCAGGAGTGCCGCGGCGGCATGCAGGAGTGCGTGCGCCACGTCGTTTTGGTCATACGTTGTAGGTGCCCGACGAAACACGGCCGCCGCGGCCGGTCCAGTTGGTGTGGAAGAACTGGCCGCGCGGCTTGTCGATGCGTTCGTAAGTGTGTGCGCCGAAGAAATCGCGCTGGGCCTGCAGCAGGTTCGCAGGCAGCCGCGCCGTACGATAGCCGTCGTAGAACGACAGCGCCGTCGAGAAAGCCGGCGTCGGCACACCGTATTCAATTGCCTGGATGATGGCGCGCCGCCAGGAATCCTGGTAGCCGATGAGCGTCTGGCTGAAGAAATCGTCGAGCAGCAAATTGGTAAGCTGCGGGTTCTTATGGTAAGCTTCCTTGATCTTGCCCAGGAACCGGCTGCGGATGATGCAGCCGCCGCGCCACATCAGCGCGATGCCGCCGAAGTTCAGATTCCAGCCTTGCTCTTTGGCCGCCTCGCGCAGCAGCATGTAACCCTGCGCGTAGGAAATCATTTTGGAGCAATAGAGGGCGCGGCGCACGTCTTCGATGAAGGCCGCGCGGTCCTGCGCGGGCGCGCGCTTCGGCCCCTTTAAAATGGCGGAGGCGGTCACGCGTTCGTCCTTCATAGCGGAAAGACAACGCGCGAACACGGCTTCGCCGATAAGCGTGACCGGCGTGCCGGTATCGAGGGCGCTGATGCCGGTCCATTTGCCGGTGCCTTTCTGGCCGGCAGTGTCCAGAATTTTGTCCACCATCGGCGCGCCGTCGTCGTCGGTTTTGGTGAAGATCTGCGCGGTGATGTCGATCAGGTAGCTGTCCAGTTCGCCTTTGTTCCACTCCGCGAAGACTTCGTGCAGTTCGGCGGCGCTCAGCAGCAGGCCGTCCTTCAGCAACTGATACGCTTCGCAGATCAGTTGCATGTCGCCATACTCGATGCCGTTGTGCACCATCTTTACGTAATGTCCGGCGCCGTTTTCGCCCACCCAGTCGCAGCACGGCGTGCCGTCTTCCACCTTGGCCGCGATGGCCTGGAAAATTTCCTTCACATACGGCCATGCAGCCGGATTGCCGCCGGGCATGATGGAGGGGCCATGCCGCGCGCCTTCCTCGCCACCCGAAACACCCGTGCCGACGAACAAAATGCCCTGCTCGGCAAGCGTTTTGGTGCGGCGGTTGGTATCCGGATAGTGCGAGTTGCCGCCGTCGATGACGATGTCGCCCTTTTCGAGATGCGGTAACAGGTGCCCGATCATCTCGTCCACGGTATCGCCGGCCTTCACCATCAACATCACGCGCCGCGGCTTCTTCAGCACCTGCGCCAATTCCTCGATAGAGTGTGTGCCCACCACATGCGTGCCGGCCGCCTCGTGGGCGATGAAATCGTCCACTTTCGAGACGGTGCGATTAAAAACCGCCACGCGATAACCGTGATCGTTCATGTTCAGGACGAGGTTCTGGCCCATTACCGCCAGGCCGATCAGGCCAATATCACAGCTTTCCGGTTGCATGCTGGCTCCTTGAAGACGAAAGATTATTCTAACCGCTTGGCAGCGATGCAGCGACTCCGGCGGCGACGGAGGGATCGGGCGTGCGGACAATCCACATGTCACCTTGACGCGCGGACACATATGTCCGAGAATGGATTTGTGAGAGGCTCGGAATTCGAGCGGCGCGTGCAGAAGTTGGCGCGGCGCATGCAGGTCACCTGCTATTTCGTGGCCGATAAGGGAATGGGTAGTCATGGCCGTCTCTACTTCGCCGACGAATTCACGACACTTAAGGATCGGACGAAAGAAATCGGCCGCGATTTGTTGGCGAAGATGTGCAGGGATCTGAAGATCGATCCGCATGACCTGTGAGAGGTGAAGTAATGTCCGCCTTTACTTATCCTGCAAGGTTCACGACCGGCGGCGACGGCCGCGTCTTAGTGGAGTTCGTCGATCTTCCACGCGTCGCCACCGACGGCAAAGACCATCGCGAGGCCATGGAAGAAGCCATGGATGCCCTGGGGTCGGATCTTTCGATCCGCTTGTCCCGCCGGGAAGAAATCCCCGCGGCTTCAGCCCCGAAGCGGGGTCAGCGGCCGGTACCCGTGCCGCTTTGGCTGGCACCGAAGCTGGCGCTCTACCTGGCGATGGGCGACCAGAAAGTCAACAACTCTGAGTTGGCGCGCCGCCTAGGGGTCCACGAGCGAGTGGTCCGCCGAATGCTCGATCCCGGCCATGCCACTAAGGCGACAAGAATCCAGACGGCGCTTGCGGCTCTGGGCAAGCAAATGACGGTAGAGGTCCGGGACGCGGCCTGAACTCAGGAAACCTCTTGCGGTCGAGCGATTACAAGTCACGCCGCAACAGAGCCGTCGCCGTCATCCCGTCAGTTGCTCCCTCCCGTAAACGCTCCGTCAGACAGGGCCGATCGCGGCAAATGTCAGCAACGGGCGTTATGCGGCAGTTGACGCGCGGCGGCTCCGGCGCCAGGGCAAGCTCAACAGTGCGCGCGCCGATAGGATGATGGAGAACGTCGCGGTGATACCCAACGCGAGGAGTATCCACACGAAAAAGAATGCTTCGCTTGAGTTGCCGATCTCGCCACCGAGAACACCCCGCGTCCCTTTCATGTGGATGACAGAGATGAGCAGCCCGAGGACCGACCCGAAGAAGATGACGATGTATCCCGCTCGCCGTCCGGCGAGCAGCAGCGTTCCACACAGCATGACTACCAAGATGAACACCGCAAACAGATTGGAGAGACCTGCCGGGGACATCTTGAACAGGATGTCGCCGGCCAGGTGAAAC
>Ga0302326_10006313_pt1 | contig 26602 bp, 23 predicted proteins | sample Palsa_T0_3_FD_202264 | JGI IMG/M metagenome (GOLD analysis project Ga0302326, IMG submission 202264) | Peat permafrost microbial communities from Stordalen Mire near Abisko, Sweden - Palsa_T0_3 | ecosystem: Environmental > Terrestrial > Soil > Palsa > Peat permafrost | place: Sweden: Abisko... | reverse complement strand
CCCTGGTCATGCGGACATTGGCCGAAGTGCCGGCGATCGACCGGCTGCTGGTCATGGTGCAGCGCGAGGTCGGTGAGCGGATGGCCGCCCAGGTCGGAGATCCTGCCTACGGTTCAGTGTCGGTGCGGGTGGCCTATTTCGCCCGATCGTCGGTGGCCGGGAAAGTTCCTGCTTCCGTCTTCATCCCGCGCCCGAGAGTCGAGTCCGTTCTGGTGCGGATGGAGCGGCGGCCCGAGCCGGCAGTCCCGCTCGACGAGGTGACGTACGAGCGCCTGGCTGCCGTGGTGAAGGCAGGTTTCGGCCAGCGAAGGAAGATGTTGCGGAGCTCGCTCGCCGGCGTCGTCACGCCCGAGGCCTTCGTTCGGGCCGGGATCCGTCCCGAGGCTCGAGCGGAAGAGCTCACGGTCGAAGAATGGGGGAGATTGGCACAATGACGCGGATCATGGCTCCGGCCAAACTCACGCTGTCGCTGGCCGTGACCGGCGTTCGGGCCGACGGCTATCACGAACTTCGATCAGAGATGGTCTCTCTCAGCCTGAGCGATGAGCTCACCTTCACAGAGGGCGGGACCGGGCTGACGTTCGAGGCCGACCCGGGCACGCGGTCCGAATCGCTGGTCGACGACGGGCACAACCTCATTGCGCGCGCGCTGGTTGCGGTGGCGCGCCGGGCCGCCGTCCACGTGATCAAGCGCATCCCGCTCGGCGGAGGCTTGGGCGGTGGATCGACGGATGCGGCGGCGGTCCTGCGCTGGGCCGGCTGTGACGACCTCCATCTGGCGCGTGGACTCGGGTCCGATGTGCCGTTCAGCGTCCTCGGGGGCAGAGCGCTGGTCGAAGGCACGGGTGAACGCGTCACCCCGCTGGAGTTCGAGGGCCGCCAGTTCCTGCTGCTCATTCCGCCCTTCGGCATCAATACGGCGCGGGTCTACGCCACCTGGGACGACCAGGGGGGAGCGGACCGTTCCGACAGCGCAAACGCGCTGACCGACGCTGCGCTCACGGTCGAGCCGAGGTTGGCCCGTTGGCGCGACGCGCTCGGGGATCTCGTCGGTCTGCAGCCCACGCTGGCCGGCAGTGGATCGACCTGGTTCGTCGAGTCCGGGCTGCCCGAAGTCGAGACAGGGGGACTCGGGTGGCTGAACCGGGGTGACGAACGGGCCCGCCTCGTCCGGGCGCACACGGTGCCGGCGGGGTGGAACGGGGGGTGAGGGCTTCTACTTACCCGCGCGGCGTTGCCAGCGGGTGGCCTTCAGCATTTTCTTGTGCTTCTTCTTGCGCATGCGCTTGCGGCGCTTCTTTATCAGTGATCCCATGTCGTGCGGCAGGCTAGCGGTCTGATGGGCCGACTGCCAGGTCGGGTGCAGGGGAGAGGAGGGTCAGCATGGGTTTTGAAGTCGTCGGACTCGACCACGTGCAGCTCGCCATGCCCCCGGGGGGGGAGGGCGCGGCTGAGGATTTCTACGCCGGATTCCTCGGGTTCACCCGTGTCCCGAAGCCGGAGCCGATGGCCAGCCGGGGCGGATGTTGGTTCACCACGGGCCCGGTGGCCCTCCATCTCGGGGTCGAGGTCGACTTTCGACCGGCCCGCAAGGCCCACCCGGCGCTTGTCGTGCGTGACCTGGCTGCGCTCGCCACCCTGGCCGCGGCGGCAGGGTTCGAGGTGCGACCCAATCCCGATCAGCCCGCGGGGTCGGGGTACTACATCGACGACCCCTTCGGGAACCGGATCGAGCTGATCGACGCAGGTCGGGCAGGCCAGGAGCGCACTACGAAGGAATGAAGGGCGCGTCCTCCCCGGGATCAGTCGGGGGTTCGATGACGGGGAGCTGCATCGTCATGCGTGTGCCGCCTGCGGGGTCGATGGCGGCCACGATGCTGCCGCCCTCCGCCTTGACCACCTGGGCCACGATGGCCAGGCCGAGACCCGAACCCGGTAGCCCGCGCGCAGCCGGGGCCCGATAGAAGCGGTCGAAGATGTGCGGTAGGTCGTCGGGGGCGATGCCGGGGCCGCGGTCGCGCACGACGACGGCGCCTTCGCGGCAGATCACCGAGACCGCCGCCTCGGGCGGGCTCCACTTGCGGGCGTTGTCGAGGAGGTTGCCGACGGCGCGGGACAGTCGATCACCGTCCGCCTCGACCCAGCATTCGTCGGCCACCAGGTCGAACGTCACCCCCTTGGTGCGGCCGTGCGTCGTCGCCATGGCCACGGCGTCGCGCACGAGGAGGTCCAAGCGGAGTGGCTCCTGACGCACGGGAAGCTGGTCGCCGCGTGCGAGCTCGGCCAGATCGCCGACCAGGTCGGTCAGCTCCTGGAGCTGCACGAGGACATCGTCGACCAGGACGGAGCGATCGGCCTCGGAGAGCTCGTCCACGCGGCGAATGACCTCGAGGTTGGTGCGCAGGCTCGTGAGAGGGGTTCGCAGCTCGTGGGAGGCGTCGACCACCAGCTGGCTCTGGGCGCGCCGGGAGAATTCGAGCGCCTCCAATAACCGGTTGAACGTCCGGCGCAACCGTCCCAGCTCGTCCGCCCCGCCGGGCGAGAGGCGATGGGAGACATCCGTCGTCTCGGCCAGGTCCTCCACGGTCGCCGTGAGGGCGTTCAGGGGAACGAGGGCAGTCTGGGCTACCAGCCACCCCAGGACCACGGCCAGGAGCACCCCGATCAGGGCCACGGCGCCGAGGACGATCCCCAGGCGGTCCAACTCGGAGTCGACATTGAGCAGGGTCGCAATCTGCAGGGCTCCGCCCTCGGGAAGGATCCCGGACTCGAGCAGCTGCCCGGGGGGCAGGGGTTCGACGAACTCGCGAAGTTGGTCGCCTTCCACGTTGACGGTCTTGAAGAAGGACGGGGCCAACCCGTTGGCCACCAGGCGGACCTGTGGAGTCACGGGGAGGCCAGCCCCAGAGACGATGACGCCCGCAGTGTCGACCACCTGACCAAACGTGGCAGTGGTGGCGCTGATCTGCAGGCCATCGGTGATCCGCCTGGCCGCGGCGGTCAGCGAGTTGTCGGCCGCGCCGAGCAACGAGTTGCGAGCAGCCAGGAAGGAGGCGGTCGAGGCGACGAGCACGGCGACGACCACGGCTGCCGTCGTGGCCAGGACGAGGCGTGTGCGGAAGGTCACGTGTCCCTGAGCACGTATCCCACGCCTCGCACGGTGTGAATACAGCGCGGCTCGCCGCCCGCTTCGGTCTTTCGGCGCAGGTAGCCGACATAGACGGCCAGCGAGTTCGTCCCGGAATCGAAGTCGAATCCCCAGACGCGATTGAGCAGCACCTCGCGGGTCAGGACCTGGCGGGGGTGGCGCAGGAACAGTTCGAGCAGATCGAATTCGATGCGCGTGAGCGCGAAGGCGCGCTCGCCGCGGTGGGCCTCCCGGGAAGCCAGGTCCAAGGTGAGCGCGCCGGACCGCAGCAGCCCCCCCTCGCCCTCGAAGCGCCGCCGCAAAAGGGCCCGCAGCCTGGCCAGCAGCTCCTTGAGGGCGAACGGCTTGACCAGATAGTCGTCGGCCCCGGCATCGAGCCCCTGGACCCGGTCATCGATACCGTCGCGCGCCGTCAGCATGAGGATCGGGGTGTCGTCGCCGTCGCTGCGGATGCGCCGGCAGACCGCAAGGCCGTCGAGGTCGGGCAGCCCGAGATCGAGGACCAGAGCGTCGGGTGCGTGAGACGCCATGACCTCGAGCGCCTCGCCGCCCGAAGCGACGGTCTGCACCTCGTATCCCTCGAGGCGCAGGGCCCGGTCAATGGATCGGCACACTGCGAGGTCGTCGTCCACCACCAGGATGCGCACGGAGAATCGAGCCTACTGCGGCCGCTTCGCCCGACGAGGGGACCGGCTGGCCCTAACCTCTACCTGGCACCGGTCCTCGAAAGATGGGCCACGCAGCGATCCGGGGTAGTTCAATCGGCAGAACGTCGGCCTTTGGAGCCGGATGTTGGAGGTTCGAGCCCTCCCCCCGGAGCTCGCGCTCACCTCCACTGCTTGCGCTTTCCGCGCGCCGCCAGGTCGGAGAGGTACTCGTTGTAGGCGGCGCGGTCCGCTTCGTCACCATCACGAGCGCTGTCGGGGGCCGACTCGTCGGCCGGACCGGTCGCGTGGCCCGTCGAGTGGTTCTCCGGGGTGGTGCCGGCGAAAGGCCCGGTCCGGCTCTGGCCGAGCTGCCCGTCTGCCGTTGGAATCTCGTGGAGCAGGCGCCACCACATGTAGATGGCATACCCGGCGAAGAACGGCCACTCGAAGACATAGGCCCAACTCAGGTCGTTGCCGCCGAGAGCCCGGCGGACCTGCCAGAGGCAGAGCCCGGCGAAGGTGGGGACGACGATGAGGATCACCACGTGGAGCCCGATGGCCCGACGCGAGAACCACGTCTGCCTCACGACCGAACGCTACCCAGCCTGCGGGAAGAGGAAGTCCGAGAGGATGGAGGCCAACTCCAACGGACGGTCACCTTGCACGCTGTGGCCGGCCCCCTCGACCCCGACCACCTTGCAGGTGGGCTGGCGCCGCAAGAGCTCGGCTACGTCGGCATCGTCGACGACCGACCACGCCAATCCCCGGACCAGCATCATGGGCACGGTCACCGCGGAGATGGCGCTCCACCAATCACCGAACTCGGGCGCACGGCCGCTCTCCATGTCGCGGAAGCGCGCGTAACGCCACACCCAGCTCCCGTCCTCGCGCTGCAGGGCGTTGTGCAGGATGCCCCGGCGCAACGAAGCCTCGGTACGTGACGGGTTGTGCTCCATGGTGCGGGCCAGCAGCTCGTCGAAGCTGGCGAAACTGGCCGGGCCATTGACGAAGTTGGTGATGGGGGCCGACTTCTCCGGGTTGACGCCGGGGGTCACGTCGACGAGGACGAGGGCGCGCACCAGCTCGGGTGCGGCCGCGGTCAGGGCGATCGAGGACAGGCCGCCCAGGGACATACCCACGACGCCGACCGCATCGGGAGCCAGGGCCGCCACGACCGTGGCCAGATCGGCGCCGTTGCTCTCGACGGACAGCGAGCCGCCGGGGCCGCCGTCGGAGTGACCGTGGCCCGGGAGATCGATGGCCACGAGCGGGCGGTCGAGCGCCATGGCGACGGTGTCCCAGGTGTGGGCGTTCTGGGCGCCCCCGTGGACCAGCACCAACTCCGGGGCGGACGTGCCCCACACGAGGCTGCTGACGTGGCGACCTGGGGAAACCTCGACCTCGACCCGCCGCACGGCCGGAGGTCCCGCGTACGGCAGGCCGTACTCGGCGGCGTTCTCCGAGAAGAGGCCGAACTCGTCGTAGGGTTGCACGCTGTGCACAGTAATCCGGTGGCGGTCACCGGACGACCTCGCCGCGGGTTAAGAATGGTCGGCATGGAACAGCGTCGGCTATCCGCCGTGGTCCTGGCAGCGGGGGAGGGCACCCGCATGCGCTCCGAGCGCCCGAAGCCGCTCCACCTCCTGTGCGGACGCCCCATGATCCTGCACGTCCTCGATGCCATGGCTGAGATCGACGTCACCCGGGTCGTCGTGGTCGTCGGCCACCGGGCCGAATGGGTGACCAAGACCCTGGTGCAGCATGCGCCCCCGACCATGCAGATCGAGTTCGTCGAGCAGGAGACGCAATCGGGCACCGGGGACGCCCTGGCCTTCGGGCTCACGGGCCTCCCTGACGACGACGACGAGATTGAAGACGTGGTCGTGCTGCCCGGTGACACCCCCCTCCTTCGTCCGCAGACCCTGGCCGCGCTCGTCCGCTATCACCGGGCCGGGGATGCCGGGGCGACCTTGCTCACGGCCGAGGTCGAGGACCCACGCGGCTACGGACGCGTCGTGCACGGCAAGGACGACGTGGTGTGCCGGGTCGTCGAGGAAGCCGACGCCACCGAGGACGAGCAGGCGATCACCGAGGTCAACACCTCGATCTATTGCTTCCGGCGCAGCATCTTGGCGCCGGCGCTGCGCCGGCTGACCCCGGCCAACGCGCAGGGCGAGTACTACCTGACCGACGCGGTGAGCGTGCTGTTCAGCGCCGGCTATCGCGTACAGTCACTCGTCCTGCCGGATGCGATGGAAGCGGCCGGCGTCAACGACCGGGCCCAGCTGGCCGTGGCCGAAGCCGAACTGCGGGACAGGATCAACGAACGGTGGATGCGTCGCGGGGTGACCATGTGGGATCCCGAGCGCACGTATGTCGACGCCCACGTGGAGCTGGCTCCGGACGTCTCTCTCCTCCCGGGCGTGATCCTGCGGGGCCGCTGCGTCGTCGGCGAGGGAACCGAGATCGGGCCGAATTGCCTCCTCACCGATACGACAGTGGGTCAGCGGGCGACCGTGTCGGAGAGCATCTGCGATCGCAGTGTCATCGGCGACGGAGCAGAAATTGGCCCCTATTGCGTGCTGCGACCGGGGGCGGAGGTCCTGCCCGGCGCGGTGATCCAGCCGCACACGGTGATCGAGCCCCCGGAGGGGTGACGGGCCCGGCGGCGGTGCCTCCCCACACCCACTAGCGTTGACCACGTGGAGCTCATCCCGCATCGCCGGCTGGAGCTGATTTCGGGCCGGGCCCATCCCAAGTTGGCCGAGGACATCGCGCGGCATCTCGGCGTCGAGCTGGGCGAGGCCAACCTTCGTGAATTCGCCAACGGCGAGATCCACTGCAAGTACGACATCTCCATCCGCGGCTGCGACGTCTTCATCATCCAGACGCACAGTGGACCGGTGAACGACTCGCTGATGGAGCACCTCATCATGATCGATGCGGCCAAGCGCGCTTCCGCCAAGCGGATAACCGCGGTCTGCCCCTACTACGGCTATTCCCGCCAGGATCGCAAGACGGCGGGACGCGAGCCCATCACCGCCAAGCTGGTGGCGGACATGTTCTCGGCCGCCGGAGCCGACCGCGTCGTCAGCGTCGACCTGCATTCGGGGCAGATCCAGGGTTTCTTCAACACACCCTTCGACCACCTGGTGGCGTTCCCCGTGCTGGAGGCCTACATGCGCGAACGCCTCGGTGGAGACGTCGTCGTGGTGGCCCCCGATGCGGGGCGGGTGAAGGTGGCGGAGCGCTACAGCCAGCATCTCGGCGTGGATCTGGCCCTGGTCCACAAGACCCGTCCCCGGGGTTCGCACAACGAGGTGAAGGCTCTCCATGTGGTGGGCGATGTCGAGGGGCGTCATTGCGTGCTCATCGACGACATGATCGACACCGCCGGCACCATCTGCGCCGCGGCCGAACTCCTGGCCGAGGCCGGCGCGGCGGAGATCTCCGTCATGGCCACCCACGCCCTGCTCTCGGACCCGGCGGTGGACCGCCTCAAGGCGGCGCCGATCTCCCGCGTCGTCGTGACCGACACCCTCCCGCTGGGCGAGGACCGCTATTTCGACAAGCTTGAGGTCCTCTCCGTGGCCAAGATCATCGCCGACGCCATCGACGCCGTCTTCGAGGACACCTCGGTTTCCGAGCTCTTCGGGGGGGACAACCTGGTCTAACGGTCGGAGCGCCCCGGCGCCGCCAGGCCTGCGGTGGTCCGGCACCCGACCTGGCGGCTACGCTGGTTGGTCGTTCGCCGGACGCCTCCGCTCGTTCGCGCACCACGCTCTGCACCATCTTGAGGAGATCCGTTATGGCCGATGTCACCCTTGCCGCCGAAGTTGGACGTACCTCGGGCTCACGCGCCACGCGTCGCCTGCGTCGTGAGGGGAAGATCCCCGGCGTGATCTACGGGCACGGGACGGACCCCGTCCCGGTGGCCGTCGCCGCCCGTGAGCTCCGCATCGCCCTCAACGGGGAGGCGGGGGCCAACCAGCTCCTGTCGCTCGAGACCGATGGGACCACGTACCTCACCCTGGCTCGCGAGATGCAGCGCCATCCCATCGCGCAGACGGTCACCCATGTCGACTTCCAGATCGTGCGGCGTGACGAGGTGATCGCAGCCGACGTGCCGATCGTCCTCATCGGTGAGGCGGTCGAGGTACACCACGGTGACGGGCTGGTCGACCAGCAGATGTTCACCCTGGCCATCAAGGCCCGGCCGGCAGACATCCCGACGTCGCTGGAGGTGGACATCAGCGGATTGACCATCGGGGCGCAGTTGCGCATCTCCGATCTCACCATGCCGGCGGGCGTCACCACCGAGATCGACCCCGAGACCGCCATCGCCATCGGACAGCCTCCTCGGGTCGTCACGCTCGAAGAGACCGAAGGCGGCGAAGAGGGCGAAGAGGGTGTGGCTGCGGCCACCGCAGCGGCGCCGGAGGCCGACGAGCCAAGCGACGAAGGGTAAGCCCTGCGCCGAGTCTTTCCCCGCTCCGAACGACGGGGCACTGCGGCCGACCTCCTGGTCGTCGGACTGGGCAATCCGGGAAGCGAATTTCTCGGAACGCTCCATAACGTGGGCGCCGAGGCGGTCGAACTTCTCGCCACCCGGACGAGCGCGCCGCTTCGAGCTGAAAAGGGCGTCCAGGCACGTGTCGCGCTCGTCACGCTCGGTGAAAAGAAGGTTGCTCTCGCCATTCCGACCACCTACATGAACGAGTCGGGGCTGGCGGTGCGTGGCCTGACCAAGCGGTTCGGGATCGAGGACCCGTCCTCCATCGTCGTCGTGCACGACGAGCTCGACCTTCCTCCCGGAACCGTGCGGGTCAAGGTCGGGGGCGGTCTGGCCGGTCACAACGGATTGCGTTCCTTGCAGTCGCACCTGCACACCACTGACTTCGTCCGGGTGCGCATCGGCGTCGGCAAGCCACCCAGCGCCCACGAGGGCGCTGAGCACGTTCTCAACCGGCCCCCGAAAGCCGTCCGCGCCCTCCTCCAGGGCGCGGTGGAGACGGCGGCGGAGACGGTGGAGCGCATTGCGCGCGACGGTGTCGAGGCCGCCATGCAATGGTGCCACTCGCTGCCCTGAAGAGGCTGACGGAAGCCCCGGTAGTGTGGGAAAGGTGACCAGGGCTATGGACGTCTCCTTCGGCGAGCACTGGGAACAGCCCCTCCGTTGACAGATCCACGCGACGGCGCCCTCGGCGCCATCCCCCGACTTCTCCGCTCCGACCCGGTGCTGCCGTCGATCCTGGGCTCGGCCGACGCCACGCTGGCCGTGGCGACACCGGCCCAGGCCGTGCTCGTAGCCGCCGTGGCGCATTTCACCGAGCGGTCGCCGATCGTGGTGGTGACTGCCACCGGAGCCGACGCCGATCGCGTGGCGGACGACCTGGCGTGCCTGCTGGCCCGCGGTGAGACGGATGGCCAACGCGACGCGGCCGTGGTCGGCGCGGTGAGCGGGACCGTCGCGTTGTTGCCGGCCTGGGAGACATTGCCCTTCGAACGCGTGAGCCCCGAGGTCGAGACCATGGGCCGCCGGTTGGCGCTGCTCTGGGGCCTGACCCATACCCACGACGATCCGCTGCTGCCGCCCCCGCCCCGTGTGATCGTGGCCCCAATCCGCGCCCTGCTGCAGAAGCTCGGTCCACCGGCGCACGAGCCCACGACCGTGTGCCCGGGGCAGGTGCTCTCGGTGGACGAGCTCCTCGCCAGGCTGGTCTCCGTCGGCTACCGCCGCGAGCACCAGGTCGAACATCGAGGGGAGATCGCCGTGCGCGGCGGCATCGTCGACGTGTTCCCGTCCACGGCCGATGTGCCGGTACGCATCGATCTGTGGGGCGACGAAGTGGACCGCTTGACGTCCTTTGCAGTCAACGACCAACGATCGATGACCGACTTGGACGCGGCCGTGTTCTTCGGTTGCCGGGAGCTGATCCCGACGGCCGAGGTCAGGGCCACGGCGGCGTCACTGGTGCGCAGCCAGCCCTGGGGGGCGACCCACTGGGAACGGCTGGCCGAGGGGGAGAGCTTCGACGGGATGGAGTCGTGGTTGCCCTACGTGCACCCCGCCCAAGACCTGGTGCCCGACCTCCTTCCCCCCGGGTCCCAGGTGGTGCTGTTGGAGCCCCGGCGCATCCGCGACCGTGCGGTCCAGCTGCTCGACGAGGAGGCCGCGCTCGCCGATACGCTGGCCCTGACCTGGGGTGCTGCGGAATGGTCGCCCGAAGGTTTCCCCCGGCTCCATCTTCCGTTCGACCGCCTTCTCGAGGCCAGCAAGGCGGGCGTGCTCGCCCTGCCGGCCACCGCGGACGGGCCGGCGACGCAGGCCATGACCGTGCGCGGCTTCAACCCCGTGGCGGGCGACGCCGCCCGGCTGGCGGCTCAGGTGACCCAGCTCGTCGGAGAGGGCTATGCGGTGACCCTCTGCGCCGCCACGGCCGGCGGGGCGGCTCGCGTGTCGGCGGTGTTGGCCGAGGAGGGTGTCCACGCGTCGGTTCTCGACGCCAGCGAGGCCAGTCCCGGCGTCTACGTCGTGACGGCGCCCCTGTCGGCGGGTTTCATCCTTCCCGATTCCAAAGTGGCCGTGCTGTCCGAATCGGACATCTCCGGTCGGCGCCTGCCCCACCGGCGGGCCCGACCCCGTGCCCGCGCCACCGACGGGTTCTTCGACGACTTGGCCGTCGGGAGCTATGTGGTGCACCGGCAACACGGCGTGGCCAGGTTCGAAGGTGTCACCTCGCGGACAATGGGTGGGACGACCCGTGACTATCTGATCCTGCAGTACCGGGGCAGTGACCGCCTGTACCTCCCTGTGGACCAGATCGAGGCCATCACGGCGTACAGCGGGGGCGAGACGCCCACGCTCTCGAAGATGGGCGGAGCCGAATGGCAGCGCACCCGGGCCAAGGCGCGTGCGGCCGCCGCTGAGATCGCGGACGAGCTGGTCCAGCTCTATCGACGGCGACTGGCCGTCGAGGGCCATGCCTTCAGCGCCGACACACCGTGGCAGACCGAGATGGAGGCGTCATTCGAGTTCGTCGAGACCGAAGACCAGCTGAAGGCCATTGCCGACGTCAAGGCCGACATGGAAGAGCCGCGGCCGATGGACCGCTTGATCTGCGGCGACGTCGGGTTCGGCAAGACCGAAGTGTCGGTCCGGGCGGTGTTCAAAGCGGTGCAGGACGGCATGCAGGCGGCGGTCCTGGCCCCGACGACGCTCTTGGCCAGCCAGCATGCACAGACGTTCGCCGACCGGTTCGCCCCCTACCCGGTCCGGGTCGAGCTCCTCAGCCGTTTCCTGTCCCCGGCACAGCAGAAGAAGGTGATCGAGGGACTGTCCGACGGCAGTGTCGACATCGTCATCGGAACGCACAGGCTCCTCGGTCAGGACGTCGTGTTCAAGCAGCTCGGTCTCCTCGTGGTCGACGAGGAGCAACGATTCGGCGTCACCCACAAGGAGGCCGTCAAGCGGTTGGCCGAGGGGGTGGACGTCCTGACGCTCACCGCCAGTCCCATCCCGCGCACCTTGGAGATGGCGCTGACCGGCATCCGCGACCTCTCCATGGTCAACACGCCGCCAGCCGACCGGCGGCCCATTTTGACCTACGTGGGCGAACACGACCCTGCCGCGGTCAGCGAGGCGCTCCGACGAGAGCTCCTGCGCGAGGGACAGGCCTTCTACGTGCACAACCGCGTGTCCGACATCGAAGCGGTGGCGCGCCAGGTGCGCGCCCTGGTCCCCGAGGCCCGCGTCGCCATCGCCCACGGGCAGATGGACGAAGGCAGCCTCGAGACGGTGGTTCTCGATTTCTGGGACCGCCAGTACGACGTTTTGGTGTGCACGACCATCATCGAGTCGGGAATCGACATGCCATCGGTCAACACCCTGATCGTGGATCGGGCCGATCTGCTCGGTCTCGGGCAGCTGCACCAGATCAGGGGCCGGGTGGGCCGCGGGGCACAGCGCGCCTACGCCTACCTCTTCCATCCCGCCGACCGGGTTCTCAGCGAGCAGGCCTATGAACGGCTGCGGACGATCGGCGAGCACACTGAGCTGGGATCCGGCTTCAAGATCGCCATGCGCGACCTCGAGATTCGCGGGTCGGGGAACCTGCTCGGGGCCGACCAATCGGGCCATATCGCTGCGGTCGGGTACGACCTCTACGTCCAACTGGTGGCCGAAGCGGTGGCCGAGGCCCGGGGCGACGCCCGCCCCACCCCGCCCACGGTGGCTCTCGACGTCCCGGGCGACGCCCACCTTCCCAAGGACTACGTGACCGCCGAGGACGCCAGGTTGGAGGCGTACAGACGTTTGGCGTCGGTGGCGTCGGATGCCGACGTCGAGGACATCGGGGCGGAGTGGGCCGACCGCTACGGGCCCCTGCCCGGTCCGGCCGTCGGGCTGCTGGCGCTGGCTCGCCTGCGTGCCGTGGCGATGGCGCGCGGTGTCCGCGAGATCACCATGAGCAGTGTCCGTCCGGGCGGATCCGCTCTACCGGTGGCGCGCGTGTTTCCCGCTCACCTGGCGGCGAGCGCGGAGGTCCGGCTGCGCCGCCTCGTGCCCGGAGCGGTCTACCGTGAAGACCTGGCTCAGCTCCTCATTCCGATCCGGCCGGGCGAGCTTCCCGCGGACGTGCTGCGCCAACTGCTCGAAGAATTGATCCCTTCCGATGACACCAAGACCAGTCAGGACTCCTTGTAACATGCGCGGCGCGTGAAGCGACTCATCGTTCTCCTCATAGTCATCGCCGGCGGATTGGCGGCCGCAGCCTTTGCCGTACCGTCGAATGCGGCCACCGTCAACGGCGCCTCCATCAGCCAACAGCAGTTGAATTCCGACCTGAATGCCATTGCGGGCAGCCCTGAGTACCAGTGTTTTCTCAACGCGCAAGAGGCGGTCGCGACCGGTGGGCAGTCGGCCCTGCCCTCGATCACCGGAGCGGGACAGAGCGACGGTAGCGGATCGCACCCCACGGTGACCACGTCGTTCGCATCCACGTACCTCGACACGGCGATCGGTCATCAGCTGATACTCGAGTTGGCCGCAAAGAGGCATTTGCAGGTCACCGCCCAGGAGATCTCGACCGCCCATGCAGCACTGGTGAACCAGGTAACGGCCTACCTGCAGGAGGTTTCCTCGTCCTCCACGTTCTCATGCGGGTCCATCACGGCCCAGGCCGTCCTGGCCTCCATGCCTGGCTCCTTCATCGCCTCGAACGTGCGCTTTGACGCAACCGTCGGCGTGCTCGAAGAGAACGTGGCCGGGATCGGTTCCTCCGACGCGGACCTGGAACGGTACTTCAACGCAAACGCCGCCCAATTCGACACCGCATGCTTCACCGTCGCCGAGTACTCGAGCCAGAGCGACGCCGCCGCTGCCGTGGCCCAGGTTGCGGCGGGCACGCCGTTCGCGCAGGTAGCCGCGGCGGCGACCGGTGGCGGCCCGCAGGGTTGCGACATCCTGTACGGAGTCGCAGCCGAGCTCCCGAGCGGCACGAATCTCGAGAGCCTCCCCCTCAACACGGTGTCCAGCCCGATTGCTGAGAACGGCTCCTACCTGGTCATCGAGATCACCAAGCGCACGCCGACTCGGTTCGCCAAGGCGAAGCCCGAGGTCGAGAGCGCGGTGCAGAACGCCGGAGCCACCAAGGCTCGGACCGAGGTCGACGCGGCGGAAAAGGCGGCCGACGTCTGGGTGAACGCGCGCTATGGCACCTGGGTTCCCGCCCAGTCCGAGATCCTGCCCCCGACCTCTCCTTCGACCGCTGACCTGTTGAACCGGTCTTCGAGCGGATCCGGGACCGCGGCGTCCCGGGCAGCAACGCCAGCAACCGGGCAGACCCCCTAAGCGGTGGGACGTCAGCGTCCCCACATCACGGTGGTGGGCCTCGGGCCCGCCGGGGCGGCCTTCCTGACCACCGAGGTTCGCGCGCTTATCGATGGTGCTTCGCGGACGTTCCTGCGCACCGCCCGCCATCCGGCGGCGGATGTCCTCTCGGGGTTCGTCGCCCTCGATCGCCACTACGAGGAGGCGGACACGTTCGCCGAGGTCTACGCAGCCATTGTGGAGGAGCTCGTTGCCGCGGCGACCGTCCAGGCCCCCGATCCGATCGTCTATGCGGTTCCGGGTTCACCGCTCGTGGCGGAACGCACCGTCGAGCTGTTGCGCCGCGACGACAGGGTGGACCTCACCGTCGTTCCCGGCCTGTCCTTCCTCGACCTGGCCTGGGAGCGTCTCGGTATCGACCCGCTCGGTGCGGGTGTCCGGCTGGTGGATGCCGAGCAGTTCGGGTCGGTGGCACAGGACGACCGGGGCCCGTTCCTCGTGGCCCAATGTTGGTCCGAGGCCCTGCTGTCGGAGATAAAGCTGTCGCCGTCGTACGAAGAGTCACATCCGGCCGAGGTGGTCCTCCTGCATCACCTCGGCCTCGAAGACGAGCAGCTAGCCCGGGTCGGTTGGTGGGATCTGGATCGCACGCTGCAACCCGATCACCTGACTTCGCTCTTCATTCCCGAACTCTCCCCCCGGATTGAATTGGGGCGGGAGATGGACCGGCTCGAGAGCCTGGTCGTGACGCTGCGGGCCCGCTGCCCCTGGGATCGCGTCCAAACGCACGGATCTCTCATGCCGCATCTCCTCGAAGAGTCGTACGAGGTCCTCGACGTGCTGGCCGAGCTCGACGCGGCGGAGGGGGAGGGCGGGGACGCGGAGACGGCGGGGTCACTGGAGGGACATCTGCGCGAGGAACTGGGCGACCTGTTGTTTCAGATCGTCATCCACGCCCGGCTGTCCGAAGAGGCCGGGCATTTCAACCTGGCCGAGGTTGCCCGCGGTGTGCACGACAAGCTCGTGCAACGCCACCCGCATGTCTTCGGCGACGGGGAAGCAGCGACGGCCCAGGACGTCATCGCCAACTGGGAGGAGAGCAAGCGGGAGGAAAAGGGTCGGGCCAGCGTCACCGACGGGATACCCGCCGATCTCCCTGCTCTGTTGCTGTCCACCAAGCTGCAGCGCAAGGCGCTCTCTGTCGGGATCGGGGACCTCGGTCCCCCGGGCGGGGAACCCGACGTCGTCCAGCGTGTTTCCGAGCTGGCCCGCCGGAGCTCGGATCCGCCGGCAGGGGCGGCCGACGCGCCAGAAAGTGCCCGATCCACCGAGACGGAACGCCTCGTCGGCGAGGCGCTCTTCGAGCTGGCCAACCTGTCCCGTGTGCTGGGCATCGACCCTGAACGTGCGTTGCGCTACCGGGCCCGGGCCTTTCGGGAGTGGGTCGTCAGGCGTGAGAAAGGGGAGACGAGGTTCCCCATTCCCGAGGAGCCCACCCACTAGTCTGGTCCACCGGCGTCCCACCAGGGCCGACGCCGAGGGAGTGAAGTCGTGAGCGCCATTGAGTACGTGATCGCGCGGGAAGTCCTCGACTCGCGCGGCAATCCGACGGTCGAAGCAGAGGTGGTGCTCGACTCAGGAGCTCGCGGTCGGGCCATCGCTCCCTCCGGGGCATCGACGGGCATACGCGAAGCGGTCGAGCTGCGCGACGGTGGCGACCGTTTCGGCGGCAAGGGCGTGCTCGGGGCGGTGGCCAACGTGAATGGGGAGATCGCAACCTGTTTGGAGGGGATGGATGCCCTCGACCAACGGGGTGTCGACTTCGCCCTGATCGATCTGGACGGCACGCCGGACAAGAGCCGCTTGGGGGCGAACGCCCTGCTGGCTGTTTCGTTGGCAAACGCCAAGGCCGTCGCCGATGAGCTCGGCCTCCCGCTCTATCGATCCATCGGCGGGACGAACGCCCACACGTTGCCCGTGCCAATGCTCAACGTGGTGAACGGCGGAGCCCACGCACGCAACTCCATCGACTTTCAAGAGTTCATGCTGATGCCCGTCGGCGCGGCGTCGTTCAGCGAAGCGCTCAAGTGGGGGACCGAGACCTATCACGCCCTGCGCGCCCTCCTGGCCGAGCGTGATCTGTCGACGGCGGTCGGCGACGAAGGGGGATTCGCCCCCGATCTGCCGGCCAACGAGGATGCACTGAAACTGCTGGTGGAGGCGATAGAACGGGCCGGCCGCGTGCCCGGCGACGAGGTCGCGCTGGCCATGGATCCGGCGACCAGCGAGCTCTGGGACGACGGCTCCTACGTCCTCGCCGGCGAGGGCCGGACATTGAGCACCGCCGAGTTGGTCGACTACTGGGTGGACCTGAGTGATCGCTATCCGATCGTGTCCATCGAAGACGGCATGGCCGAAGAGGACTGGGATGGCTGGGCGGCACTCACCCGAACCCTCGGAAGTCGGGTCCAGCTGGTGGGCGATGACGTCTTTGTCACCAATGTGACGTTGCTCGAGCGGGGCATCCGCGAAGGCGTGGCCAACGCGGTGCTGGTGAAGCTGAACCAGATCGGGACCCTGACCGAGACGCTCGAGACAGTGTCGTTGGCGGACCGATCGTCCTATCGGGCCGTCATCTCACATCGTTCTGGAGAGACCGAGGACACGACGATCGCCGATCTCGCCGTTGCCGTCAATGCGGGGCAGATCAAGGCCGGTGCGCCGGCCCGGTCCGACCGGGTGGCGAAGTACAACCAGCTGTTACGGATCGAGGAGGATCTGGGTCAGTCCGCCACGTTCCCCGGACGGTCGGCACTCGCACCCACGACGGGCGGTGCCGGTGCCCCGCGGTAAGGCCGCGGCGCGGGCCAAGCAGACGCGCGCCCAGCATCGCCGTTCGCGGGAGGCGCGCCGGTCGCGATTCATGCTTCTCGGGGGGGCCTTGCTCTCCGTCGTCATCCTCGGGGCTTGGTTCCCGGCCAGCGCCCTATACCACCAGCATTCCAGCCTGGCCAGTGCGGAGACGGAGCTGACCGAGCTGCACCAGCAAGACGCCGCGCTGGCGCAGGAACGCAAGAACCTCAGCAATTCGACGGAGATCGACCGCATCGCCCGGGAGCAGTACCAACTGGTCAGCCCCGGCCAGCAGGCCTACGAGGTGCTCCCGCCGACGGGAAGCTCCGCCACCCGCACGCCCTACTCGGGTGATCCGGCGTTGAGCGCGCCCGTTGCCCCCTCAGCGGCTTCCGTCCTGCCCCCCGGTTCGGAGACCGCCACCACGCAACCGCCGCATACGGCGAGCTTGGCCCTGTCACACGTCGCCGCGACGGGCCAGCACTCGGCACCGGCACGCGGGATCCTGGGTCGCATGCTCGGTGCCCTCGAATTCTGGCGTTGAAGACAGAGCACGAGCCCGTGGCGTCCGCGGCCCCGTCGGCGTCCGACGTCGAGGCCGTGACACAGCTCCTGGGCCGGGTTCCGAGCGGGAACTTCGCCGTCGTACTACGCCGAACGGACGGCCGCCCAGCCGTGATTGCCAATGACCCGCTCCTGCGCGACGGCGAGCCCATGCCCACCCGCTACTGGTTGGTGGATCCGGAGATCCGGGTGCTCGTGGGCCGCCTGGAGTCACAAGGCGGCGTGCGACGGGCTGAGGCCGAGGTGGGAGTGGAGGCCTTGCGAAAGGCGCACGCCTGCTATGCCGACGAACGGGACGCGTTGGTCCCGTCCGGATGGCCGGGGCCGCGGCCGCATGGCGGTGTGGGGGGAACGCGCAACGGCGTCAAGTGTCTGCATGCCCACGTGGCTTGGTGGCTCGTCGGGGGTGACGACCCCGTGGGTCGATGGGTGAGCGAGCAGGTGGAGCTCCCGACAAGCGACCTCGTCACATCATGACCGGACGCGCCGTGGCGGCGATCGACTGCGGTACCAACTCCACTCGGCTGCTGGTGGCGGACGAGAACGGTCGCGAGCTGGTCCGCCTCATGCGGATCACGCGGTTGGGACAGGGGGTGGACCGCAACGGTGAGCTGGCGCCCGAGGCCATCGCCCGCACGGTTGGCGTGCTGCACGAATTTCGTCGGTCCATGGACCGCTTCGACGTCGATCAGGTCCGCCTGGTCGCCACATCGGCCGTCAGGGATGCGGGGAATGGCACGGTGTTCGTCGAGTCGGCCCGCGCTGCCGTCGGCGTCGATCCCGAAATCCTGTCCGGGACGGCGGAGGGCAAACTGGCCTACAGCGGGGCCAGTGCCGACCTGCCCCCGTTCGAAGGCGACACCCTCGTGGTGGACATCGGCGGCGGCTCGACGGAGATCACGCTGGGGCGGGGCGCCTCGGTCTCCTCGGTGTCGTTGCAGCTCGGATGCGTGCGGCTCACCGAACGATTCCTGAAGGACGATCCAGCCACGCCGGAGCAAGTCGCGCAGACGCGCCGTGCCATTGCCGATGCGCTGACCCGGGGCGAAGAGAAGCTGCCTGATCTCACCGACCTCGATCCGTCGCGCCGCATGGTGGGACTGGCCGGCACGGTCTCGACCCTCGCCTCGCTCACGTTGGAGATCGACGAGTACGACATGGACCGTCTGCATCATTCGATCCTCGCCCGAACCCAGATCGAGATGCTGTGCGAGATGCTGGCTTCGCTCTCTGCCCGGGAGCGCGCCAACCTCGTCGGCATGGTCCCGGGGCGCGAGGACGTGATACTCGGGGGTGCCCTGGTCCTCGACGTTGTGGTGGCGCGGTATCGCTGTCACGAGGTGATCGTGTCCGAGCGGGACATACTCGACGGGATCGTGCTCAGCATCCTCTAAGCGCCTCCGGCGTGGCCGAGACGGCGAGAATGCCCTGGTGTCGTGTATCGTTTCAGGCGTGTTGGAAGTCTTCCGTAGCCCCTCGCCAGGGATTCTTGCTTGGTTCGGTTCCTGCTAAGGCGTGAAATTCCGGAGAAGACGCATCGCTCTCCCGTGCAGTTCGTGTGGTCATGATGCGAGAGTCCAATGAGTGATCTGCCCGGTGTGAACGACATCCCCGACCCTGCGGACGACGATCCGGCGACCCTGCAACGCCTTTTGATCGCCGAGGAAGAGATCGAAGGTCTGCGCGTGGTGCTGCGGAGTCAGGAGGAGATGGCTGATCGGGTCGGCGCCGCTCGGCATGCATTGGCCCAATCGCAGCAGGAATTGGCCCAAGCGCGCCAAGAGTTGGCGACCGTGCGCAGCGCTACGGGTTGGCGTGGCATCGCTCGCCGCGTAAAGAGGCGAATCCATCGGGTGCCTCCTCCGGCTCGGTCCGACGCGAGCCAGGCGGACCCGGTCGATGGGGTCGCGTTGCCGGGTGAGACCGAAGATTTCGTATGGACCGATGCCCGCTACGGGTTGTGGGTCGAGCTGTACGACACCGTGAACGACGAGAAGCGAAGCTCCCTTCTGGCGCAACTGGACGAGATCGACCAGCGGCCACTCGTATCCATCATCTTTCCCGTGTTCAACGCACCGGAGGACTTCCTGCGCCAAGCCATCGAGTCGGTGCGCGCGCAGCTCTACACCAATTGGGAACTCTGCATTGCAGACGACTGCTCCACCCAACCCCACGTCCACAAGATCCTCGACGAGTACGCCGCGCTCGACGCGCGGATTCTGGTGCACAAGCGAGAGACGAATGGACACATCTCTGCCTGTTCCAATTCGGCGGTCGCGCTCGCCAGCGGGACGTGGCTCTGCCTGATGGACCACGACGACGTCCTGGCCGAGCACGCCCTGGCGGTCGCCGTCCTGGCTATCGGTCGCGCCCCCGAAGCCGCCATCGTCTACAGCGACGAGGATCACATCGACGCCGACGGGCGGAGGGGATCGCCCTACTTCAAGCCCGATTTCGACCCCCTTCTCATTCTGGGCCAGAACTATTTCTCGCACCTGTGCATGCTGCGAGCGGGTCTCGTCGAACAGGTCGGTGGCTTTCGTGAGGGCTACGAGGGCAGCCAGGACTGGGATCTCGTTCTCAGATCACTCGAGCACGTGCGCCCGGAGCAGGTCGTTCACATCCCGCACGTTCTGTACCACTGGCGGGCGCACGCGGCGTCGACGGCCTCCTCGGTGTCGGCCAAGCCCTACGTGGTCGAGGTGTCACGGCTGGTGGTGCAAGAACACCTGACGCGGATCGGGCTCAGCGCCGAGATTACGACGCTGTGGACATCGAGCTTCAACCGCATCCACTGGGCGCTCCCTCCCGATCCGCCGAAAGTCACCGTGATCGTCCTGCCGCGTTCGGGTGAGCGTCTGCGTCGTTGCATCGAGAGCATCCGCATCCTCACGCCCTATCCCAAGCTGGAGATCATCCTGGTTGATGACGGCGCGTTTCGGCCTCCCATGCGGGCATTGCTGCGCGAGCGCGTGGGGTGGTTGACGGTAATCGAGAGCACCGAAGATCTCAGTGATTCGGCGCAGAGAAACCGGGCCGCCAAGGCAGCGAGCGGGGAAGTGCTGTGCTTCGTGGCCGACGACATCGAGGTGCTCACCGATGCCTGGCTCCATGAGATTGTCGGGACACTGCAATATCCCGGCATCGGGTGTGTCGGCGTCAAGCTCCTGTATCCGGATCTGCTGGTCAACCATGCCGGGTACGTGATCGGGATGGGGGGGACGGTCGGAAGTCCCCACCGGGTGGCATTCCACAGACTGGGGAGCGGGTATTCGGGTCTCCTGCGACTGGCACACTGCCCATCGGCAGTGAGCTGGGCCTGTCTCGCGGTGCGCAAAGATGCATTCGACGAGGTGGGGGGATTCTCCGAGGAGCATTTCACCGGGATGTTCGGCGACGTCGATCTCTGCCTTCGCCTGCGCGAGGCCGGTTGGCGCACGGGATGGACGCCACATGCGGAGTTGATCCGCCACCAACTTCACGACGCCGGTCGCATGGTCGGCGGAGCCGATGCCGTCCGGTTCGACCGCGACATCAGGTACCTCCGACAACGATGGGGTACGTGGATGGAAGACGACCCCGCATACAACTCGAACTTGACGCTGGCCCACGAGTCCGTCTCGTTGGCCTGGCCGCCCAGGAAGTCGTTTGCCTGAACAGGCGGCTGGCGTTCCAGCGCTGGCCGTGCACGTGGTGCTCTTTCGCCACAGTGTCGATAGCGTGGCCACACTGTTGCGCAGCGTGGACCGCTCCGTTGCCCATGCGCAGGATCGCCGCGCCATCGAATCGGTCGTTCTCTTGATCGGCGACAGCTCAACCCGGCCGGTACTGACACCGGACCAGTTGGCGGGCCTGCAGGAGTCGCTAACGCATTGCGGCCCAACGAGCCTCGCCTATCACTACTTTGATCAGAATCGAGGATCAGCGGGCGGCAACAACGATCTCTTCCGGCGTTCTGACAGCGACCTTGTCCTGATCATCAATCCGGATTGCTACGCCAGCCCAAGCCTGTTATCCCGGCTCTGCGACGCCATGTCTGATCCGGGAGTCGGCATCGTCGAAGCGCGACAGGTACCGCTCGAGCACCCGAAGGAGTTTGACCGGCGGACAGGCGACACCAGCTGGGCGTCGGGTTCGTGCATGCTGATCCGCCGCGCCGTGATCGATCGCATCGGCGGATTCGACGAGGATTCCTTCTTCATGTACTGCGACGATGTCGACCTCAGCTGGCGGGCTCGCCTGGCGGGCTACCGCGTCGTCTACCAGCCGACAGCATGCGTGTTCCATGACAAACGGCTCGACCCGGACGGGCAGATCGTGGCGGGAGAGGCGGAGGTGTACTACTCGGCCGAAGCGTCGCTCATGATGGCGTGGAAATGGTCCAACGCAGACCTGCTGGAGCGATCACGGCAAGAGCTGCTGCACTCCGGCCTCGAAGCGCATCGCCGGGCGGTCGATGCCTTCGACGAACGTCTGGAGCGCGATCAGCTGCCGTCGCGCCTCGATCCCGAAGGCCGTGTCGCCCAGTTCGTGCGCCGCAATTACGCTGCGCACAGGTTTGGCTACGATGACTGATCCGACGCAGCCCGCGGCATTCTCCCTGGCTGCGCTGGTCCCGTGTGGGCCAGCCAGTACGCGCATCTCCGAGACCCTTCTCTCGCTGGCGGCGCAGACGAGCCCGGCCCTCGAGATCCACGTCATCGTGGAAGGCGGGTCGTCGTCCGAGCTGCGTGGCCTGCAGGATCTGGTCGGAACCTTCGACGAGGACTTCTCCAGACGGGTGCACGTCGCGGCCATGGACCGGTTCGACTCGAGGACCGCGGTCGCCGTTGGTGTGGCGCGGTCGCGGGCCACCCACGTCGCTGTTCTCTATCCCGATGACGTGGTATTTGCCCACTGGTCCGAGACGTTCAGAGTCAATGCCGCTCGCGCCGGCGGTCGGGCCATGGCATCCCTGGTCGCGGTGCAGGCCGTTGACACATGGACGCGGGGTGACTTACGAGCGGTGACCACGATCGGGCGGCCCCGGTTCCCCGATCCAATGGGATTCGATCTGATGGAGCATCTGCTGTCCCCTCCGCTGCTTCTGCGTGGCTGGGCCCTGCCGCGCCAGGTGGCGTACCGCTTCCTCACGGCCGGCCTTCCGGTTGTGGCGGAAGGTTGGGCTCTCCGGCTCGCCGTGGCCCTCAGTTGTGGGGTCCTCGAAACAGGGGAGGTGACGTACCTCGGCCGCTCGTCGCAGCCAGCCGGTGGAACGCCCGCCGTCGGGCCCGAGTGGGAGAGCGAGCGCGACGCAGCGTTGGAGGTCCTCGACCGGTGCGGGCTCACGCTGGCTCCGGGGATCCTCCAGTCCATGCGCGGCTCCTCGACATACGCCACGGTGCGCCGGCTCGAGGAGGAACTGGCTGCGCTGCGCTCGCAGTTGCAAGCGGCCGAGGAGGAGGGCCGCAGTCTGGCTGCGTCGGAGGCGGCGGCGCGCCGGCGCGAGACAGCGATGGTGTCTTCGACCAGCTGGAAGGCTGCGGCACCATTGCGCGCCCTCGGCGAGGCGGCTCGTCGGCTGCGACAGAACCCCGGGGCAGAGCGGCGCCCGTAGGGGCCGGTCGCCAGGGGGCGCGGCTACCATCGGTGCTGGTGAGTCGGGAGATGGCAGCGCGGCATATCCCCTCCGCCTCGTCCGCCGATCGTGCCGTCCCGGTCACGCGCCCACCAGGAGTGCTGCACGTGGTCTCCACCGTTGACGGCGACGACGTCCCGACGTGGATCTCCCATGTGCAGCCCGGGCTTTTCCGCCAGCATGTGGTAGCGGTCGACGCGTCGGAGGAGTCGTTCGCCGCGCTCGCCTCCGCGTGTGCGGGTGAAAGCTGGCACCTCGATACGTTCCTGCCCCGAGGGGATTGGGCCGAGTTCATCGTGGAGTTCATCGGGAGCCGCGAAATTGATCTGGTGCAGGTCGTCATGGCGCGCCCGGGGGTGGATCTCGTGCCCGCGCTCCGTGCCTCCTATCCCGAGGTCGTGGTCGTGGTCGACGTCGCCGGATCGGGAGCGTGCGACGAGGTCTGGTCGACGTATGTCACGGCGCGGTACGGCAATGTGATCGACGCGTTCTGCGCCGGAGGGGCCGACGTCGCAGCTACGCTGCAACGGGCACGGGTACCCGCCTCGAGAATCCACGTGGCGCAGGGCGGAGCGGGCGAGCGGGACCAAGCGTTCGCCGCACTGCACGAGGACGTGTACGGACGACTCCTCGCCGCACCGGTCAAGGAGCAGTGAGCATCGTGAGCCGCCGTGTGCGCTCCCGTGATGCCAGGGTCAGCGCCGTCATCCCGTTCTTCAACGACGGCACGGTCATCGAAGAGGCGCTGGAATCCCTCGGGCGCCAGACGCGTCCGGTCGACCAGATCGTCGTCGTCGACGACGGCTCGACCGACGCCTCGAGCCTGTCCGTGCTCGGCCGGTTGGAACGCCCGGGCATCACCGTGGTGCGACAGGACAACCAGGGACCGGGGCCGGCCCGCAATCTCGGCGTGGCTCAGTGCGATGGGGACGCCATCCTCTTCCTCGACAGCACCGACGTGGTGACCGAGCAGCACGTGGAGCGTGCGCTGGCGGCGCTGGCCGGTGCGCCCGACGAGATTGGGTTCGTCTATCCGGACATGCAGTTCCTGGGCAACGAGAACCACCTGGTGGTCATGCCCCCGTACAACCTGTACCTCCTGTTGCACCGCAATTTCTGCTGTATGGGGGGCATCATCGATCGAACAGTCTTCGATGCCGGATTCGGCTTCAGCAGCGATCGACAGGTGGGCTTCGAAGACTGGGACTTCTTCGCCACGTTGGGAATGCATGGGGTCTTCGGACGGCCTTTCCACGGGGCACCTCTCGGATATCGGCGGTGGGGATACTCCCGATCTGATGGCGTCACCGAGAGCACGGCCGGGCTGGCGTACATGCGGGACCTCCATCCCGACCTGAATCGGCACGGCCGGCTGATCGAGATCAAGAGGGAATGGGCCCCGGCCCTCAGCGTGGTGATCCCTGCGCCCGGTGCGCATGCGATGGCGAAGCAGACATGTGACGACTTCGAGCTCGTGGCCCACGAGGGGGCGCAGATCCCTCCGACGAGGGGGCGCTGGGTGCTCCTGCTCGACGAGGACGGAATGGATGCCCTCGCCGACGAGGCCTTCGTCGAGCGCGTGCTCCGCCTCGCCAGCTGCGCGCCCGAGCCATCCCCGATAGTCCTGCTGGCGCCCGTGGCGCACGCCGTCGGGTGGAGGCGATTGCCATTGTCGGGTGCTGACGGGGGAACACGTCGTGGCGTCGTAGCCGAAGGGCATTTCTACCTCGATTGGAGCCGGACGGCCCCGACCGCGACCCCCGACGTGGCTGCATTCTGCGCCTACCTCGACGCTGTCGCCGGGACGGCAGCCCGGTGGTCGTACGCCGATCGGACATCCGACGTCGCAGCCGCGGCTCTCTCTGGATTCAGGCGGCCGCGTCCTCCCCCGGAGCGACCGGCGGATCCGGTGGAGTTTTCCGGAAGCGAAGTTGAGCGGGCCTTTCGCCATCACGAGGCGTTGCCCTTGTTCATGCCGGACGGTGGCCTGCCGCGTCCGCCCGGCGCGGGCGGAGCGCTGCGTGACGGCCTCGGGGCCGTGATCGACCGGGCCTGGTCGGATTGGATGCCCGCGCGCTCGCGCCAACTCGATCTGGTGATTGACGTCCTCGGCCGGGCCACCCTGGAGACCGGGGATCTTTCCGATGCCCGGTCATGGGAAGTTACAGCGCGCCAACCTGCTCGCATCCCGGTCGGACTGCTCTGGACACAGCCATTTCCGGGCACGGCTTGCCTGGCCGAGCACGTCGATCCGGAATCGAACGCCGTCACCTACCGGGTGACCCTCGAGAAGCCGGCCGGGCCAGGGGTGACGGTGCTCGGCTACGTGCCGACCGAGGTTCTGCCGGGCCGGATCGGTCTGTTGCATTCGATGACCGAAGGTATGGACGCCGTACAGGGTACGTCGCGCCTGTCGCTCTGCCCCGTCGTTGTTCAAGCTCTGGGAGCCTTCGTGGAACCCTCCGTCGCGCACGCTGGGCCGGGAGCCGGGACAGCGAGGACAGTGGTCGAGCCCATCGGCGAAACCGTGGATGCCCCGGCACCCCGGGCTCGGTTTCGTGGCCGTAGAAGAGCCCGTTGACCTGCCGTTCGAGCCGGCAACGCCGCAACGTCGTGGCCCGTCAGCGCTGCTGGAAGGGCACGGTGGGAAGGGGGTGGTCCGTTATAGTGAGCCTGGCTGCGCCGCATCCACTCCCGGCACCTTCACCCAATACTTCATTCCATCGAAGGGAAGCTCGTTGGCCTTCGTCTATGACATGACAGTCGATCCCGATGCGGAGAACAATACCCACGCCTACGCGTTGGCCATGGTGGGGTACAACAAGTCGGTTCTCGAGGTCGGATGCGCCACCGGCTACTTCACCAAGGCAATGGTCGAGCGAGGGTGCAAGGTGGTGGGTATCGAGCTCGATCCCGCCGCCGCTGCAGTCGCCGAGGAGTGGGCGGAGCGGGTCGTCGTCGGTGACATAGACCGCGGTGACATATGGGACCAAGTGGACGATGAGTCGTTCGATGTCGTTCTCTGCGGTGACGTGCTCGAACACCTCAGGGATCCACTGGGTGCCCTGCGCTCGGCGGTCAGGAAGCTCAAGCCCGAGGGCGTTGTGGTGGCCTCGCTGCCCAACGTGGCCCATGGCGACGTGCGCCTGGCACTCTTGCGGGGATCCTTTCGCTATCGCGACCTTGGCTTGCTGGACCGGACGCACATTCGATTCTTCACCCTGGAAACCGCACGCGAGCTCTTCCGGGACGCCGGGCTCCTGGTGGTCGACACCAAGCGGGTGATCGTGCCCCTCTTCGGATCCGAACTGGACGTGCCGCGCCACGACGTCCTGCAGTCGACCGTTGACGAGATTCTCACCGACCCCGAGGCCGAGTCATACCAGTTCGTCGTCAAGGCGGTCAGGGACAACGGGGTACAGGCCACGGCTGCTCTGGCCGACCGGATCGGCGAACTGACCGACAACGTGGCGCACGAAGGCGTGCGGACGGCGCTGCTCCGCCACGAGTTGGCGCAGGCAGCGGCGGAGAATGCGGCCCTGCGCGAGCACGTCACCAACCTGCGCGAGCAGGTGGGCAACCTCGAGAGGCACATCGGTGCTCTTGACGGGCATATTGCCGGCTTGGACCAGACCATCGCCCATCTCAACGGCGCTTTTGCCGAGAGTGACGCTAGGTATCGCGCGCTGCTGGCCACTAAGGCGTTCCGACTGATGGCCCCGTTTCGCCAGTTGTATGGAAGTCTCCGGTCGGCGGGCAGGCCGGCGCCTCCCGAAGGGAAGTGAACGTGGAGAGTGCCGGAGGGGACACGGGGGACCCGAGCGAAGAGTACCCGCTCGTCCTGGCGCTGTACGTTCCGCGGTTCCATCGGATCCCCGAGAATGACGCCTGGTACGGCGACGGGTTCACTGAATGGACCTTGGTCGCGGGCGCCAAGCCGGTGT
>Ga0302326_10006312_pt1 | contig 26604 bp, 20 predicted proteins | sample Palsa_T0_3_FD_202264 | JGI IMG/M metagenome (GOLD analysis project Ga0302326, IMG submission 202264) | Peat permafrost microbial communities from Stordalen Mire near Abisko, Sweden - Palsa_T0_3 | ecosystem: Environmental > Terrestrial > Soil > Palsa > Peat permafrost | place: Sweden: Abisko... | reverse complement strand
GCACTGTCGGATGCCTCCGTAGGCACCGCGACCGAGGGCGTGACCTATGCCACCGGGGCCTTCACGTCAACCAATACTGCCGGCATCGACCTGTCGGCAACGGACCTTACTTCGACGACCAATGCGTCGACAGCTTTGACCGATCTCAACACGGCCATCTCCGACGTATCGCTGCAGGATGGTTATGTGGGCTCGCAGATCAACACGCTGAACTCGATCAGTTCAGTGGAGAGCACGCAGCAGGAGAACATTCAGTCAGCACAGAACGCGGTGCAGGCTACTGACTACGCTGCGGCGACTACCAACCTGTCCAAGTACGAAATTCTGAGCCAGACGGGCATCTCCGCGCTGGCGCAGGCCAACAGCGTGCAGCAGGAAGTGACCAAGCTGTTGCAGTAAACTCCCGCGTTGCGGAAAAACGGCACCGGCAAACAAAAGGCGGGGAAGGTGGCACTGCAGCGCCTTCCCCGTTTGGCTGACTGCTTCTCCAGTTATGTTCTCCGGACACGTGCAAATGTTCTTCAAAATTTTCTAACGCATCGATGAGCTTAGTTGGCCATTGTGCTGCCGTATGCCCGGAGGAGGTTTCAGATGGGTACAGTAGGAATCAGTTTCGGGTCGCCAACGGCTGGGACCGGATTTGACGTGAGCACAACCGTCAGCGAGATTGTCGCCAATCTCCAGAATGTCGAGAAGCCGTGGAATACTCAGCTGACCAGCCTGGAGAGTCAGGACACGGCGATCTCCAACCTGGGCAGCCTGCTTTCGACGCTCTCCAACGACGTGGAGAATTTTACGAGCTTCTCCGGCGTACTCTCGCAGATGGAGGGCTCCACTTCCGACCCCGATGTGCTGGACATCACCTCGGCATCGTCTTCCGCTGTGGCTGGAACCCACTCCATTGTCGTGAACTCTCTGGCCGCGACTTCTTCCGGCTACCTGGACTCGATCGCCAATGCGTCAGATACTCTTTCGGGCGATATCACGATTGCTGTAGGGTCTGGGAGTGCGACCACGATCAATCTAAGCTCGCTCAGCTCCGGTAGTCAGAATCTGGCTGGGCTGGCCGCGGCTATCAACTCCGCCGGCATAGGCGTGAACGCCAGCGTCATTGCCGACGCCAACGGCTCGCGGCTGTCGCTGGTTTCGGGGACGTCCGGCACTGCTGGTGACCTGACTGTCGGCGGGACCGTCACGGACTCTACCACCAACACGGTCCTCAATTACAACAATCCCATCGTTGGAGCTAACGCCAGTCTCACCGTGGACGGCATCGCCATCTCCAGCGCCTCCAACACTGTCAGTAATGTTATTCCGGGCGTGACCTTTCAACTGCTTGCGTCTTCGCCGGTCACGGGCACCACTCCGGAGACAGTTCAGGTCCAGATCGTCAACGATACCTCGACGGTGACCAGCGCCATGGATCAGTTTGTTTCCGATTACAACGCCGTCGTCAGCGCCATCAATACGCAGGAGGGCAACACATCCTCAGGCACGGCGGAACCTCTGTTCGGCAGTCCGACTCTCTCCATCCTGCAGCAGCAGATCCTGGGCGCGATCAATACCACCTCGCCTTCCGGCTACCTGACCGCGCTGCCAACGGCCAACGCTTCGGATACGCTCACCGGTACTCTGTCGATCGCCGTTGGATCGGGCAGCGCGACGTCCTTCGATCTGAGCACGCTCCCGGCTGGCGGTCAAAACCTGGCTGGGCTGGCTTCGGCGATCAACTCCGCCGGTATAGGCGTAACCGCAAGCATCATTACCAATTCGACCGGGTCGAGCTTATCGCTGACATCCAGCACCTCTGGGCCAAGCGGAGCGCTGACTGTCACCTCTTCTGTTGCCGATGGCTCGACATCTCTGGGCTATAACTCGCAAAGCGATATCAACAGCCTCAGCTCGCTCGGCATCAGCGTCAACGACGACGGCACCATCTCGCTCGATACCGCGACGCTTGGCAGCGAACTGAACAGCGATTTCTCCGGAGTTACCGGCTTCTTTCAGGACGTCAATAGCTGGGGCGTCGATTTCTCCAATACTCTCAACAATCTTGGCACGTCCAACACCAGCGGCACTCTGGCGCTGGCGCTCAGCGCCGATAGTGCTACCGAGTCTTCGCTCAACCTGAACATCTCCAACGAGAACCTGTTGATCTCCGGGCAGCAAGCCAGCCTGACTGCAGAACTGAACAGCGCTAACGAGATACTTCAGGCGATTCCTACTCAACTGGATAACATCAACGAACTATATTCGGCGATTACCGGGTATAACACGACGCAGAGCTAGGTCTTTGACCGCTTGATCTGGTGCGTGGCGATTGAGTGCTGCGGCATCCCACCCTAGGCGCAAAAACAGAGACGCGCCGAGAGTGGGGCACCCAATTTGGATACAACAAGCGGTCAGAGACCTAGCTGCGGAGAGGCTTCATGGCAACTTATCAGGATCATGCGCTTGACGGGGCTTCGCCAGTCGACCTCGTCGTGGCACTGTACGAGGGCGTTATTCGTTTTCTATATGCGGCGATCGCGGCTGTTGAGCGTGGCGACGTGCACGGGCGTAGAGTCGCGGTCAAGCGCGCTCTGGCGATTCTTATCCATCTCCAGGCTCGTCTGCGCATGGATATCGGAGGACGGCCAGCGCAAGTGTTGAGCGAGTACTATGCTTCGATGTTTGCCCTGATTGTCCAGGCCTCGCTGGCGGCCTCTCCGCAGCGTTTCGAGGAGGTGATCGGGTGCATTCGCAACGTGCGCGATGCGTGGCGACAGGTAGCTGCCGATCCCACTGTGCCACCTCCTGCGAAGCAGGGCGCAATTGCGCCACGCAGTCAGCAACTGCCTTTGTCTCCTAATGAGAGCGGGTCTGCTGCTTCGCGCTGGACTGCCTGAAGCTTGCTCTGTCCTTGCGCTGCTGCTTATCCGGTGACGGACAGCTCCTCTTCGAGCAACTGCTTTTCGTAGAGGCCAGCGTAGTAGCCGCCGCGGGCCAGCAACTGCTCGTGGGTGCCCAGTTCGATGATCCGGCCTGCGGCGAGAACGGCGATCTGGTCGGCATCGCGCACCGTCGAGATGCGATGCGAGATGAGAATCGTCGTGCAGTCCTTCGCATAGCCTCGCAGCCCTTGCAGAATGCGCTCTTCGGTGTAGGTGTCCACGCTGGCCAGTGCGTCGTCGAGGATCAGGATGCGGGGATGGCGCAGCAGGGCGCGCGCGATGGATGTGCGCTGCTTCTGGCCGCCTGAAAGAGTAACTCCGCGCTCGCCCACCGGGGTTTCGAAGCCTTGCGGGAACTCCTCGAATTCGCGGCGAATGTAGGCCGCTTCGGCTGCTTTCATTACGTCTGCATCGGTGGCGTCAGGAGCGCCGAAGCAGAGGTTTTCACGGATGGTTTCGCTGAAGAGAAACGTCTCCTGTGGGACCACGCCGATATTCGAGCGCAGCACTTTCAGGGGATAGTCGCGGATGGGACGGCCATCGATCCAGAGCGAGTCTTCGTTTACATCGAGAAGCCGTGGAATGAGACTGATGAGCGTCGATTTGCCTGAGCCTGTGGGGCCAACGATGGCCAGCGTCGATCCTGCGGGAACGGTGAGATGAATATCGCACAGTACAGGTTTTTGGCCGTATGCAAAGTTGAGGCCGCGAAACTCGATCTCTCCGCGCAGGGCCAAATCCTGCGGGATGGAAGCATCGGCGCGGCTGTCGTCGATGTCTGGCTCGGAGCGGAGGATTTCGTCGATGCGCTTGACTGAAGCCGTTCCGCGCTGAAATAGGTTGATCACCCAGCCGACGGCGATGATGGGGAAGGTCAGGAGGATCATGTAGGTATTGAAGGCGATGAAGCTGCCTACATCAATCCTGTGCGCTACGACCAGCCGGCCGCCGGCAAAGAGTGTGATTACGAGCGAGACGCCGAGCACAAATTCGAGCGTTGGCCATAACATGCCCATGAGTTGCACGAGGCGCAGAGCACGTCCGATGTACTCCTTGTTGGCCTTTTCGAAGGAATCGATCTGCGATTCTTCGCGGGCAAAGGCGCGAATCAGGCGCGCGCCGGAGAAGTTCTCCTGCGCGTGGGCGGTGATCTCAGAGAAACTCGCCTGAATGCGCTCAAATCGCTCATGAATGCGCGCGCCGAAGTACTGCACCAGGATGCTTGCGATCGGCATTGGCGCGAGCGCCACGAGGGTGAGCCACGGGCTGATGCGCAGCAGAAAGTAGAGCGCGCCGACGGAGAACATCACGGTGTTGGCGCTGTACATGATGGCTGGTCCGAGCAACTGGCGGACTGCGTTGAGGTCATTGGTGAGCCGCGCCATGATGTCGCCGGTGCGATAGCGCTGGTAGTAGCCGGAGTCCTGCTTTTCCAACTGGCGAAAGAGGTCGTTGCGCAGGTCGTATTCGATGTCTCGCGAAATGCCGATCAAAATCCACCGCGAGGCGTACAGGAAGACGCCCTTGAGCAGCGCGATCCCAATCAGCAGTCCGGCATAGAAGAGGATCTTCTGCCGTGTGGCGTGTCCGTTCAGGTCGTTCACCGCGCGCTCAATTACCTGGGGAAAAAGCACCCAGATGGCGTTGGTCGCGGCTAACGCCAGCGTTCCCCACAGGTAGCCCCAGCGATAGCGGGCCATGTAGCGGAAGAGCGGTTTGAGGTCCTGGTACATAGGATCATTGTAATTGGGGGCCTCGATACGTCTGGATCGCTTACTGAGAGCGACCGTCGTCAGTCTCCGGATTGGCGGTGACACGGCCGCGAGGCGAAGGATGCGCAATCGCCTTCTATTGCGCCACTCCGTGAGCACCGGTTGCGAGGGCGATTATGCCGGCTCAGCTCGTCAGTCAGGTGGCCAGCATCTGACTGGATCAGCGAGAGCTGTGATCGAAGGTTTCGGAAATAACGAAACTTCCGCCGGGTAGGCAATGACTGAGGGGGCTCTCACATCTTCGCCGTGATAATCGCATTTAGGTATTGGTGCAAGTCTCAAGCCCGTTTGTTCTTTGAACTTGCTCCAACAGGCGCTTCCATCCTTAGGCAGGGAACAATCTCCGCTTACAACGCGCAAATACCTCAGAGTCATTTGCTTATCGGAGACGTGAACAAAATCTAATTCCTCGAAACGGGCACCAAACAATACCGAATCTCTAAATACCTTCGCCCTAGTCTTGGAGTCGAATGCGGTGAAACCGATCCCCTCGTTGGTGCCGTCAGAATCATAAAGGAACACAAGGTCACGCTTGACTCCTCCAAAATACCCGTCCGAATCTTTGAACACTTTTTCTCCGGGACCGTGCGTACGGGTGCACCCGGAAATGTGTCCGGGCCGCGCTGGCGCAATCGCGATCCACAAAGCCCCTTTGTTTCCCGGATCGTTCAATTCCTTAACCATGAAGTTTGGGTAGTAGGAACATGTGAGCTTGACATGATTGTTGGGGCTTTGCCTTAATAATTCCGGCGATTGCCCCAAATCCACTACTTTCTGTTGGAGAGGCTTGTCAAAGGGTTCGGCATGTGCGGCGGAGCAGGAAATCGTCGTCCCCAACACAATTACAGCGCCGAGTAGCGGGATTGCTAGAACCTTTTCGCGAGCCATACACAAGAGGGTAGTCCCCGGTTCCGGTCGGATTATCGGCAATTCGGAAGTTTTGCGTGCTCTCTGCCCTATGTTGGCGTGCGGAGGAGCAGATAACCGCCGGTTAATCCGAATAGGATGTCCGGCGACCAGGCTGCTATTGCTGAGGGCAGAAAATTGTGGCCGCCCATGGCGTCGAACAGGCCTGCGACTACCCAATACCCCAAGCCAATTCCGACCGCTGCTACTACTGCGGTGAGTGAGCCTCGTTTGCCCATGGAGACAGCGAAGGGAATGGCCAGCATGGCCATGACGATCGTGACCAGCGGATAGGCCAGCTTGTCATAGAGTTGGACTCGGAGCCGGATGGTGTCGAAGCCGCCTTGCTGGAGATCGGCTATATAGTGCTGCAGCTCGCCGAAGTTCATCTCCTGGGATTGCTGCTTTTCTTTGGTGAAGTAGCCGGGCTCTTCGTGCATGTCTGCGAAGGTGGCTGTTTGAAATTCGCGAAAGCTGGTGGGGTTGGCTTCCTGCATGGTTCGCTCCCAGCCGTTTTCGAAACTCCACGTATGGTCGTCTTCGTTCCACGCGACACGCGAGGCGAAGATGCGCTTGGTCAGAGCGAAGGTCTTGGGGTCGAACTCGAAAAGAGTCAGATTGGAAAATACTTTCTGGTCTGGATCGAAGAACTGGTAATAGAAAACGCGGCCCGGCTCGCCTGGCCGCTGTTGGCCAAAGATCCATTTCTGATCGGGATTGAGGGTGGTCTGCGCGGGACGCCCTTTGATGATGTTGCGCAGCGCCTCCTGCTTGCGATTGGCCTGGGGAAGGTAGTACTGGTCAAAGGCAAAGAGCGCGCAGGCCAGCACGGCAGCAATTACCAGTACGGGAATCACGAGGCGGTAGATGCTGATGCCGGTGGCCTTCATGGCGATCAGTTCGCTGGAGCGGTTGAGCAGGCTGAAGGTGACCAGCACAGCGATAAGCACGCTGAGCGGAGTGATCTGGTAGACCATGTACGGCGTGAGATTGACGAGGTACGCGCCGACGGTCGAGAGGCCGATATGGTTGCGAAGGATGTCTCCGATGAGATCGAAGAAGGTGAAGACCAGCATCATCAATACGAAGCCGGCGAGGACCATGACAAACATCTTGAGAAATTCGAGGAGGACATACTCGTCGAGAATCAGGGGGAATCCGCGCGGCTTGAAACGATGCAGCGTTCTGGCCAGGTCGGGCTTGAAGCGGCGCTTATATCGCGCCCTGAGAGCGGCTTGCCAGGTTGCGTCGGCAGCGGCGCCTCCGGGTTGCTGACTTTCGCCAGGTTGACCCTCGGGCGTCTCAGGCTGCTCTGGTTTTGTAAACCATGATCGGATCGACCGGATAAATCCAGCGTTTCCGAGAGAGGTGAAGAATCGGAGCAGCGAGCCTCCTGTCGCCATCTGGCTTAGCAGGAGCAACCCTACGGCGGCAAAAACAGCGTTGGCCAGCCAGACCCCCACTACTGCCGGCAGCCGTCCCTGCTTGGCCCAGGCGATGCCGAAGTCCGACAGCAGGTAGTAGACGAGCACGAGCAGGATAGTCATTACGAATCCGCCGCTCTTGCCGCCACGCCGCGAGGCAGTTCCCAGAGGGACGCCGATCAGCATCAGCACCATGCAGGCTACCGGGAAGGCGAAGCGGCGATGCAGTTCGATGAGAAAGCGCTTGCCGTCTGGCCCGTGAGAGAGCTTCAAGAGGTCGCGATTGCCGAGCGCGAAGAGCGGCGTGTCCATGCGGCCGAGGGAAACCTCACTCTGCGGACTGAAGGTGAGGGGACGGTCGGTCTGGTTGAAGTGGGAAATGCTGTACTGGTCAGTTTGGCCGGGTTGACCGGACTGGCTGGGCTGGCGAGTTTGCCCGATTTGTCCGGTCTGGCCCGTTTGGTCGGGTTCCATCGTGTGTTCAGTGACGTTGCGCAGCCGGATCAGCATTCCCTGCGCATTTTCTTTGCTGCCGTCCTGAATCACGGTGGCGGATTCAGCGGTGGTGATGCCGGGGGAGGTGGGGTCGGTGACATCGGCTATGAAGAGCTTCTGCCAGTTCGCGGCGCCGGTGCCGGAGATGACATTTTGCACGTAGACGACGGTATTCTTGAAGTCCTCATAGAAGACGCGGGGCTGGATCTCGAAGGCTGCCTGCGAGCTCTCCAGCTCTTTCTGGGTATCGAGAATGCCCTGATTGGCGCGTGGAATGACGTAGAGCGAATTGACCAGCCCGATGCCGGTGCCGAGTAGGGCCGCTATCGACGCGACGCGCACAAAGTACCAGATACCGAGGCCGGAGGCGCGCATGGCGGTGATTTCGGAGTCGGCGGCGAGGCGGCTCAAGCCCAGCAATACTCCTACGAGCACAGCCATGGGGATGGTCAGCAGGAACATGTTGGGGAGGGTAAAGAGAACGATCTGCACAATCGTCGTCAAACTGGAGCTGTTACGGACGACGGTGTCCAGGATTTTCTCCAGTTGCGGCATAAATAAGATAAAAGTAAACAGCGCGCACCCGATGAGGGAGTGCGAGGAGATTTCCGAGAGGATGTAGCGAGTCAGAATCCGCACAAAAGGTGGCCTACGCTGAGTCTATCGTGCTGGATTGCGGGGCATGATTGCGGATTTGGATTGCGGCTTCGGATTTCTTAAAGCGAAACGAGTTTCGGCGCTTTCCATCCTCTCAGACGCAGGCTGTTCAGCAGGACGCTTACTGAGCTGAAGGCCATCGCTGCGGCAGCCATCCAGGGCGTGAGCATGACGTGGAATGCGGGATAGAGAAGCCCGGCGGCCAGGGGAATTCCGATTACGTTGTATGCGGCTGCCCAGACGAGATTTTCACGCATGACTTTGACCGTGGCTCGCGCCAGGCCGATTGCCGTGCAGACTCCGACTGGATCGCTGCTGAGCAGGAGCACGACGCCTGCCTCCTGGGCGAGCGCGGCTCCTGCGCCCATGGCCATGCCTGCGTCGGCCTGGGCGAGCGCGGCTGCGTCGTTGATGCCATCGCCTACCATGGCTACGCTTACGCCAGGACCAGCTTGTTGCATCTTGCGAATCTGGTTTACTTTATCGGCCGGTAACAGCCCTGCGGCTATCTCGGCGATGCCTACGGCTTCGGCGATCGGGGCGGCGGCGGTGGCGGAATCGCCGGTGAGCATTCGAACTGACAGGCCGTTAGCCCGGAGCCAGGCTACGGCAGGTTTCGCCGAAGGGCGCAGTGAGTCCTGGGCGTCGAAGTACGCGGCTAAGTGGCTGTCCAGTGCCATCCAAAGGCGGGTTACACCGACTGGCGTTGTCTCAAGACTGGCAGGCAGGGGAACGGACCACTCGCGCATTAGCTCCAGGTTGCCGAGCAGGCAGTTTTGGCCCTCGACCTGGGCGGTGAGACCGCGCCCTGGAATGATTTGCACTTCCTGCGCTGCGCTCCAGGTCAAGCCGAGCTCGCGGGCGTGTGAAACTACGGCTGAAGCGAGCGGATGGGCCGAGTGATCTTCAGCTGCGGCTGCAATGCGGAGCAGGTCTGATTCGGAATGACCATCGAGAGCCTTCATCGCCGTGAGCACAGGTTTGCCCAGGGTCAGCGTCCCGGTCTTGTCCATGGCTACGGCTTGCAGGCCGGCTATGCGCTCCAGTGCTTCGCCGCCTTTGATCAGCACTCCAAACTGTGCGCCGCGGCCAATCGCGACGGTGAGCGCAGCAGGCACGGCCAGCCCCATTGCGCAGGGACATGCGATCACCAGAACTGCGACTGTTGCAGTGATAGCCTCCGTGAGGCTGTGGGCTACCAGCAGCCAGCCAAGGAACGTGAGCAGCGCCAGGCCCAGCACGACAGGCACGAAGACGGAGCTGGCGCGGTCTGCGAGGCGCTCCATGGGAGCGCGCGAGCCCTGTGCCTGCTCCACTAGGCGCGCGATCTGCTTGAGCGTGGTGCCCTCGCCGGCTGATTCGACGCGGGCGGCGATCGCGCCGTCGTAGTTCACGGAGCCGGCCAGTACACGGTCGCCGATCTTGCGCTCCAGAGGAACCGATTCGCCGGTAAGCATGGATTCGTCCACGGTGGTCCGTCCGGATTCAATTACGCCGTCGACCGGCACGCGCTCACCCGGCAAGATGACGACCAGATCGCCAATCGAAACCTGATCCACCGGAACCATTACTTCTGTTTCAGCACGGCGGACGCGGGCTGTGGCGGGCTGCAGCTGCGCCAGCGCATCTACTGAGGCCAGGGCGGAATGACGAGCGCGCGCTTCAAGCCATTTGCCTAACAGGAGAAAACCGAGAATCAGGAGGACAGAATCGAAATAAATACTACCGTTTTGGGACCAAATCGTCTGGTAGGCTGAGTAGAAAAACGCCACTCCGGTGCCGAGGGAGACGAGGGTGTTCATGTTGGTTTCGCGGTGCAGCAGAGCCTTCCACGCGCTCATGTAAATCGTGCGTCCGGCCCAGACGGCCAGCAGAGCCGTCGCAGCCAGCAGCGCCCAGCGCTGCAGATTGGGCTGCATTGGGCTGGATTGCATGGAGGCCATCGACGCGGGCATGGACACCAGCATGGCTACCGTACCAGCCGCGATGGTGGCGGCAGCTTTCCAGCCGGCGCCGATTTCGGCCATATTCATTGCGGCGTGGCCTGAATCTGCGGCACGAGGCAAGACGGCGTCGTAGCCTGATTCGCGGATGGCGGAAACAAGCGCAGACGGGTGTGTGAGATGAGGATCGAACTCGACTGAGGCGCGATGACGCATCAGATCGACCCGCGCCGAAACTACGCCCGGAGACGCTGTCAGCGCCGCTTGCACATGATGCTGACACGCTGCGCAAGTCATTCCCAGGACCGGCAGAACGATCGACTCCGGACCTAATTGCCCGATACTACCTTCTGCCGTCGCCACTGCGTTAGGACCGGTTGCGCTGGAGTCTGCGGCGTTGCCCGCGATCCCTGCCACTTAAGCATCCACGCGGGCGGGGAAGCCGGCTTTGGCCAGCGCGGCTATCGCTGCATCTGCAGAAACGGACGCCGAGTCGTCGGGCGCTTTGAAGCGCGCCGCGCCCAATCGTACCTCTTCAACCGCAAAAGGACCGGCTCCGTCGATCGCCTGGGTTACCCGCCGAATGCAGGAACCGCAATGCATTCCATCAATTCTTAATACCACTTCTGACATCTGAACCACTCCCGCAGATTTTTCCCTGCTGAAGTTAAGATACCGCCGTGGCACAGAAGGATGCAGCGATCTTGATTTTGCAGACCTGATCCGCAAGGCTGGCTGGCAGAGACTTTATCGAACGAGCAATGGGAGCTCGGAGAACAGACTGGCCTCGGAGGATCCGTTCCCGCGTCCGGTCGTGAGCTGTGAATCGCCGGCACAGAGAATCGAATCCGGTCCCAACTGTTTCGCTTGGGCCAGCGTGTGCTCCGCTTCACGGACCACCACCACCGGCGAACGCCCGCGGCTTGAAGCGATGGCAAAACAGGCCGAGAGCTTCACTTCGACAATCTCTGAATTCGCGTTTTTTACCCAGAATGTCTCGCCGAAAGTCTCCATTTTGAGCCGTTCTATTAGCATCGCGGCATTGATGGTGCTGCACCCCGGCATGGCCAGCAGAAACTCATCTCTGCCCAGCCGCGCCATGGCGTCATAGCTGCGCAGGACGCGTCCTGCTCGCTGGGCAACCTGGCGCAGTAACTGGTTCCCCCCGTCCTGGCCCAGTTCGCGATTCCAATGGGCGAAGTTGTCCAGGTCAAAGACCACTACGCTCAGCGCTCCATGGAGACGCTGCACACGGTCGGTTTCGCGGAAGAGAATTGTGAGTATCGTGTCGCGGTTGAAGACGCCGGTTATGGGGTCGTGCTGCACCTCGATCAGCGCGGCTTCGCGGAGATGTTCCAGTTCGCAATAGAGCGCGTGTCCACGCTGCATGGTGCTCACATGCGTCTTCCACGCGGCGGCATCGGCGTTTCGAGGGACGATGTCGTCGATGACGCCTTCCCGCAGCCGGGCAATCCATTCATCGGAAACCTGTTCGGCGATCAGTGCGAGGGCGCAATGCTTGCGCACTCCATACTCGTGAGCGGAGGCGAGCAGGCGGCCGTTGGCGACACCCGGCAGCCGCACGTCGAGCAGAACCAGTCCTGAACCCTGCAGCTGGCCCTGTATGGAAACCATTGCGGCCAGGGCGTCTTCGCCATTGGTGACTGCGTTGATGCGCACGCCCAGCGAGTTGAAAATTCGTTGCAAGTCCTGAATGAACAACAGATCGGGCGAAGCAAGCAGTACTGCCGGCAGCGTTTGGGAAAGCGTCATCTTTCCTCCGTATTAGCTTTATCGGAGAAAAATGAGAATTGCTTAATGTAATTTGGGGTTGGCTGAAAGAATTTTAATGTGAGCAGCTGTGACCACCGGGTCGACCGCTGGCTTGACCCGGTCCCGCGTTCGTCTTCGAACGGCGGGGACCGGGAATCGGCGACTTAATCTACAAAATCGACCTTGGGAGCCATCGGAATGATGCCGCGCTCATGCCCGAGAGCCAGCAGTCTGCGAATCGCTTCCTGGCCGTCGGGGCCGTAGCTCAGGGTGCGCTCATTCACATACATGCTTACGAAGCGGTTGGCCAGGTTCACGTCGAGATCGCGCGCGAATTGCATGGCGTATTCGAGGCCCTGCTCGCGGTTATCGAGGCCATGCTGGATCGAGTCCCGCAGCGCCTGGGTTACGGTATGGAGCGTTTCTGCTCCCAGCGAGCGGCGCACGGCATTGCCGCCGAGCGGGAGCACAAGGCCTGTCTGCTCGCGCCACCAGACGCCCAGGTCGATTACTTTGCGCAGGCCGCTGGTGGCGTAGGTGAGCTGCCCCTCGTGAATAATCAGGCCAGCTTCAAAATTGCCTGCCTGGATCTCGGGAATGATCTTGTCGAAGGGCACAACCTCGGTCTCGATCTCCGGATTGAAGATTTTCAGCGCCAGGTAGGCTGTAGTCAGAGTTCCAGGGACAGCCACGCGGATCTTGGTTAGATCCTCAGGCGTAAGCGGACGGCTGGAGACGACCATTGGGCCGTAGCCTTCGCCGACGCTGCCGCCGCAGCTCATCAGGGTGTAGTTCTCCTGGATGTAGGGGTAGGCGTGAAACGAGACTGCCGTGACGTCGAAAAACGCTTCGTTCATCGCGCGCTGGTTCAGCGTTTCGATATCGCAAAGCGTGTGGGTGAAGCGAAACCCGGGAACTCGAATCTTGTTCGTGGCCAGGCCATAGAACATGAAAGCGTCATCTGAATCGGGACTGTGTGCAATGGTGATGGTGCGCGTTTCTGTTGCCTGTCCCGCGCTGGACTGTGTGCTGCTCACTTGGGATATATGTCCTTTCAATCTCCGTAGATCCGACTACACTGCGGTCTGACTCAATTCGAAATCTACGTGCTTACCTTATGGCTGGATACTGCTAATTTTGTTGCTTCCGCCAGCGCGCCGCTCCCGAAGCGATTCCGGCTGCCGCGACCACCTTCAGCACGTCTCCCGGCAGAAAGGGAAGAACGGCGTGGTTGAGCACAGTCATAGGAGCGGCGTGGGTGAGTGTTGCCAGCCAAACCGCACCCATCGTCAGGGTTACGAGGCTGCCGGCTCCCGCGATCACGAGCCCGCGCGAAAAGATTCGAGTTCCACTCCGCCAGAGCGTAGACACCAGCGGCGCAACGATGGGGTAGCTGAACAAATATCCGCCTGTGGGCCCAAAAAGCTGAAGCGCGCCGCCCAATCCATGCGGAGTGAAGACCGGCAAACCCGCCGCGCCCTCAGCCAGGTAAGCCACCATGGTTGCAAACGCCAGCCGCGGAGCGAGGAGCAGGCCAAGCAGCAAGACCGCGAAGGGCTGCAAGGTGACCGGTACCGGCGTAAACCACAGCGGAACAGCTACATGCGCGCAAACTGCGACCAGCGCGCTGCCGGCCAGCACGATCCCGGCGCTGCGCAATTGATTCGCGACGGCGCTCGGCGATTCGGCAGAAACGGTCAGTACTCCAGCACTTCGATTCATGTACCCCCCTAGGACTGTCAGCTGATCAAACTTCTGGCGATTCAGGCGCTTCCGGTAAATCCAGCGTCAAATCGCGTTCCCCATCCGGAGCTTTTTCTGATTGCAGCCGTCTCTGGCGCAGAATATGCCGCACCGCACAGCCGGCCAACACCAGCAGCGCAAACACCGAAATCAGCAAACCAATCAACATCCAGCGCATCAGCACAGCCAGTCCGCAGAATATCAGACACCGTGCCGCCCGTAGTCAAATCAGAGACCTGTCCGATTCCGCGCTTGCCGACCGCGCGTCAGTCGGGCAAGATTACTGTGCAGCTTCAGGAAGGATTTTCAAATGGCTACCCCCATCAAGTTCGGCACCTCTGGCTGGCGCTCGATTGTCGCCGACGAATTCACCATTGCCAACATTCGCCGCGCAGTCGCAGGCATTGCCGCTTACGTGAAGACCCAGCCTGAGCCGCATCGAGTACTGGTGGGCCGCGACCCGCGATTCCTGGGCGAATCTTTTGTGGACGAGGCTGCTCGCATCCTTGCTGCGGCAGGCATCGCGCCGATTGTGATTTCCGACCCTGCTCCGACTCCAGCCATCAGTTTTGCCGTTCGCACGCTCAAGACTTCGGGTGCGATCAACTTTACGGCCAGTCACAATCCGCCGGAGTATAACGGAATTAAATTTTCCACACATGATGGCGCGCCTGCGCTGCCGGAAGTGACCGGGCAGATTGAAGCGGCGATCGTAGCGCTGGGCGATGATCCTGAAATCCCTCGCCTGGAGGATCCAAGCCCGAATTTTGAGACGACCGACGTCAAGCCGGCCTATCTGAAACGCATTGAGGAGCTGGTGGATTTGAAAGCCATCGCGGACTCCGGCATCAAGGTGGTCTTCGATCCCTTCTGGGGGGCTGGGCGAGGCTATAGTTGCCACATTCTTCGCTCAGTGGGAGTGACGGTTGAAACCGTCCACGATTATCGCGATGTGCTCTTTGGCGGACATGCGCCGGAACCTGACGATCATCTGCTGGGTGAGGCCAAGGCCAAGATGAAGGAGATTGGCGCCAGTCTGGTGATCGCGACGGATGGCGATGCAGACCGCTTTGGCATCGTCGATCAGGACGGTACTTTTCTGCAGCCGAACTACATCATTGCTCTGCTTTTTGACTACCTGGTGGAGACACGCGGCTGGCGCAATGGAGTCGCCAAATCGGTGGCCACGACCAATCTGGTCAACGCTCTCGCCGACTATCACAAGATCCAGCTCTATGAGACTCCGGTGGGCTTCAAGTACATTGGTGAGCTCATCCTCGCAGACAAGATTGCAATCGGCGGCGAGGAGTCCGCTGGACTCACGATTCGCGGCCATGTGCCGGAGAAAGATGGCATAATCGCGGGCCTGCTGGTAGCGGAGATGGTCGCGAAACGCGGCAAGTCCCTGGGACAGCAACTGAAAGAGCTATTTAGCAAAGTAGGTTCCTTCTATCCGGTAAGAGAGAACTTTCACTTGACCCCCGATGCCAAAGCCAATTTCACTGAGAAGTTGAAGGTAGATCCCACGGAGCTGGGCGGGCGCAAGGTTACGGGTGTGGTCCGCACCGACGGTCTTAAGCTTGTGCTTGATGACGGATCGTGGGTTTGTTACCGCCTGAGCGGCACGGAGCCCGTGGTGCGCGCCTACACAGAATCAAGGAACGAAGCCGATATGGCGGCCCTGAGCGCCGCTGCAAAGGCTTTTGTTCTGGATGAGTAGCAAGCCGCAATTCGGCGAAAGCGCACTGATGGCAGAAGCTCCAAAAAACCCACAAGCCGCTCCCCCGCCGACTCTGCTACGGCGCTGGTGGTCGCAATACCTATCGAACCGGCGCCGTGTCGGTACCTTGGCTGCGGTGGTGTTTGCGCTTTTTCTGGCGTGGCATGTGGTGAACGGGCGCAACGGACTCACCAGCTGGCAGCAAAAGCGCGCTGAAGACAAGTCGTTGGCCCAGGAAATCGATCAGCTAACGACGGAAAACGCACGCCTGAGCCAACATGTAGATCGTTTGAAGTCCGATCCCGGGGCGATCGAGCATGAGGCTCGCGCGCGACTTCGTTATGCTCGGCCGAACGAGATTATCTATGCCTTGCCGGAAGCTCCCAAGAGTGGAGCGCCGGCAAAATAGATCGCTGCGGGTCGATTCGGATTTCATTCATAACTTGAAAACAGGCGGTTGAGTGCTTCGGCGCGCGTCGGATGGCTCCAGATGCCCTCGCGCAGCGCTGAAGCGGTGACTTTGCCCATCATCGCTACTTGGATCACCGCGGCAATCTCTCCGCCATCGACGCCCAGGACTGCCGCGCCGAGGATCTGATCCGTCTCGGCATCCACGATTGCTTTCAAGAATCCCCGAGTCTCAGCCGACTCGTAAGCTCGCGCCACGAACCTCATCGGCATCCTGCCCACCTTGATTGGTCGCCCAGCCTTGCGGGCCTCCGCTTCCGTCATCCCAATGCGGCCCAGTTCGGGGTCGATGAAGATCGTGTATGGCACTTGCCTTCCAGTGGTGACGCGTGGTGCGCTGCCATTGACCGCATCGAGTAGATTCGCCTTCAACACGCGATAGTCGTCGTATGAAATGTGCGTGAAGGCTGGGCCGCCTTTCACATCTCCGATGGCCCAGATGCCAGAAGCTGTGGTCTCCAGACGGGCATTTACTTTGATAAAGCCACGCGCGTCCAGCTCCGCGCCGGCTCGTTCACAGTGCAATGCCTCCGTATTCGGCACTCGGCCCACGGCGACAAGCAGATGGGAGCCTCGAATCTCGCGCTCCTCGCCAGTGACAGTCACAGTGAGTACAGTCTCATCCCCGAGTCGTTGCGCGCGGGTTGCTTCTGCCTTCAGTAAGACTTCGATCCCATCCTCTTGAAATATCTGGGCAATCGCGTCCGAAACATCCTGATCTTCTTGATCCGCTAACGCAGCGCTCCGCTGTACGACGGTTACCGCGCTCCCAAGCCGTCGAAAGATCTGAGCAAATTCCAGCGCGACGTACCCGCCGCCGAGCACGAGCAAATGCTTCGGCAATGTCTCCAGCTCCATGATGGATTCGTTGTCGAGATACGGGACATCACTCAGGCCGGCGATCTTAGGTATTGCAGGCCGAGTACCTGTATCGAGAAAAATTTTCTGCGAAGAAAGCAATCGCTCGCCTCCTGTTGTTAGCGCCACTGCGATCTCATGCGGCCCCGCGAAGCTTGCTTCTCCGCGAATCAGGGTGAGATTCGGCGAAGCCGCCAGACCCTTTTCGCTGCTGCCGCGGGATTTCGCGACGATCTCTCGCTTTCGAGCGATGACGGCGGCCATGTCGACGGTGATCTGGCCGGTGTTTACGCCGAAGTCAGCCGCACGCCGCGCCAGATATGCTACTCGCGCGCTTGCGACGAGGGTCTTGGTTGGCGTGCATCCCACATTCACGCATGTGCCGCCGACGTCCTTGCGCTCGATGACAGCTACCTTCCAGCCCGCCTCAGCCATCGCTTTGGCCAGCGGATTTCCGCCCTGCCCCGACCCAATCACAATTGCATCAAAGACTTCCTTAGGCATGAACTTCTTCTCCTATTGCGTCAAACATGCATCAATGCGCAAAAACAAAGCAGACAAGAATGGAGCCTCCGACCGCGATTGCATCTTCCAGCAGGGCAATCGGGAGGTCGGGGCAGCGCAGCGCTGACACTGCGCGCGTTCGCACGAACCATCCAGCGAAGGTTCCGGCGAGCACTCCAAAGGCGCCGAGCAGGATGCCTGCGATGATGGAATATTCAGATGTGGCGGCCAGGATCGAGGCGCAGAGTGCGCCGAAGACAATCCGCGCAATGAGTCCTGGCGCTTGAGTCCGGCTTGGGGTATTGGGCAGCTTGTCCCCTACCAACTCTGCCAGGGCAGCCAAGCTGAAGACGGCTACTGAAATCCGGTTGGCTACAAATGACATCCAGCCATGCATCGATTCGTGGACTGCCGGGACACGCCCCAGCATCGTCATCCAACACAAGACCGCAATCGGCGTCATGGCGCGCAGCCCGGTCAGCAGACCGATCAAGAACAGTCCAAGAAGAATTGAAGTGCTCGACATAGCTCGTACAAACTTTCGGGACGGAAGGAGTCTAATCTTACGCTTAGATGCCGGTGGGTCCGAGTGGAGCCAGATCAACAACGACAAATTCGCCGAGACAAAATTGCCTCGACGACTTTGCCAGGTCAGATCGTTTTGGTCGTTTGAACCGCGCTCTGGCAATGAGCTTAGCTTTACGCGCAGCCGCCTCAAAATTTATCTTAAGTTAGTGAGCCTGGAAGGCGCGGACCGGAACGGCGGGTCGGCACTCAGCGTATGAATTTGTGCGTGAAAAGAAGCACTTCGAGTGCCGCGGTTTGTTCGTATGGGGACACGAATGTCCGGGAATGGACGGTTGTTCTCATTGAGCTGCGCGAACTGCTCTGGATATCTGCAACGAACCATTGCAGATACGGTGCAAGTGCGCTGCGGGGCTTGTGGAAGACCGATTGCTGAGAGAAAGATAGGAACAGCAGTTTTGCCGGAGAGGCCGGCGTGATGAAGCAGTTTGAGTCTTTTGGCCTGGATACGTCGAATCAATGCCTTTGGCACAAGGGCAGGCAGGTCGCACTGCCGCCGAAGCCGTTCGCCGTGTTGCGCTACCTCGTTGAAAATCCGGGCCGCCTGATCACCCACGACGAATTGCTGGATGCTCTGTGGCCGGAGACATATGTGCAGCCTCAGGTGCTGAGAACGTACATGCTCGATCTGCGCAAGATTCTGAAGGATGATGCGGGAAAGCCTCGCTTTATTCAGACTCTGCCCAAGCGAGGGTATTGTTTTGTTGCGCCGGTTAAGGAATGGGGCGGACCGGAACCCGCTGGAATGGAGCGAAACGGAAGGGAAAGGGCGAGCTCAACGGCAACCTTGGCGGTAATCCCGGCGGCGGAGACGACTTCGGAAATCACGGTTTCAGGAATTGTGAACCGGGAAGAGGAACTTGCCGGCCTGAAGGCGCAGGTGGGGTTGACTGCGAGCGGGCAGCGGCGGGTGGTGTTCGTGACGGGCGAGGCGGGCATTGGAAAGACCGCTCTGGTGGATCATTTTTGCCAGCAATTGGGCAGCTCGGCCAGCGTGGCGCGCGGGCAGTGCGTGGAAGGGTTTGGCGGCAAGGAAGAGTATTACCCGGTGATGGAGGCGCTCAGCCAGTTGTGCGCATCGCCGGATGGTGAGAGAGCCTGCCGAATTCTGGCCAGGATGGCGCCGGTCTGGCTTGCTGCTTTGGGGCGGCAGACGGAGGTGGCGGCTTCACCCATTGCGCAGCAGAGAATGCCGGGGGATCTTTGTGCGGCGCTGGAAGAACTGGCTGCCGAGAGGCCTTTGATTCTTGTCTTTGAAGATTTGCACTGGGCCGATGACTCGACGGTTCATCTTATCTCGGCTCTGGCGCGGCGGCGTGCGCCGGCACAGCTGATGGTGCTGGCAACTTGCCGGCCGAGGGATGGCGCGACCGAGCATTCGCTCAAGGGGCTCAAGCAGGATCTGCTGCTGCGGCGGTTGTGCGCAGAGATCACGCTGGCGCCGTTGGCGAAGAAAGCCGTGAGTGAACTGCTGAGCCGTGAGTTGAAGCAGGAGGCGCTGCCGCCAGGGCTGGCCGCATTTGTGCATCAGCGTTCAGAGGGCAATCCTCTGTTTGTCATTGCCATCCTTGAGCATCTGACTGCGCAGAAATTTTTAGTCAGGGAGCACTCCGCCGGCGTGACCCGATGGGAGCAGCGCGTGCCTTTTGCCGAGATGGAGGCCAGTGTGCCCGACGGGCTGGCACAGATGATTGAGCTGGAGATGGAACGCCTGAGCGATCAGGAACAGCGCCTGCTTGAGGCAGGCAGCCTGATGAGTGTTGCGTTTCCTGCATGGGCCGTGGCCGCGGCGCTCGACGAGGATGTGGCCGAGACGGAGGAACTCTGCGATGCGCTGGGGCGGCGTTTGTACTTCGTTCAGCGCGCCGGGCAGGATGAGCTGCCCGATGGTACAAGCTCCGCCTTCTATGTGTTTGCTCACGAGCTTTATCGTGAAGTGCTCTACCGGAGGCAGAGTACAACGCGGCGCGCACGCCGGCACATCCGCGTTGCGGAGCGGCTGGGCAAGTTGTTTGCGGAACGCGAAGCAACTGTAGCGCGCGAGATGGCCATGCACTTTGAAGCTGCAGGCGACTGGCGGCGCGCGGTACACGCACTGCGCGCCGCTGCAAACCATGCGCAACAACGTCATGCGGATGCCGAAGCGGCGGAGTTGCTGGAGCATGCCCTGCGCAACGCAGAAGGCATGAGTGAAGTGGATCGAAGAGCGGCGGAGAGCGAGATTCGCAACGAGCTGCTAAAGGTGCGCGAGGCTGTCGCCGAGGGCTCTGGACGGTAGCGAAACACGTCCTCAAAAGCTTGACGGTTTCTGGATAGGAACTTGACACATTTCTTTTTGAACATGGGTAGTGTGATTCTCGTAGGCAGGAGGACACATCCATGAACAACATTCTTCGCAACATGATTTTGGCCCCGGTGGTTATGGCGGCTGCAGCCTTGGCGACAAACACCGCGATGGCAGATACCACCCTCAAGGTACCGTTCAGCTTCACTGTTGCTGGCAAAACGTGCCCTGCCGGTCTTTATCTGGTCAAGCGCGGCACCTCTAGCAATCTGGTGACGCTGCAGAACAAGGAAACTGCTCAGGCTTTTTCCTGGATCATCGGTCCCGGAGATCCTACTCCGACGGATCTGGCGGTAACTCTGAAATTTGATGAGATGGGTGACACTCATGCTCTGCGGTCGGTTCAGGTCGGGCCATGGATCACCTCCCGGCTGGACAAGAAGACCAAGCAGAACGAGCATATCGCTCCGCAGGTTATCCAAGCGCAGTAAGCGAGTTTCGCAAGGTTTCGGGCGTACCTTGTGCCCCAGGTCTCGTTGCTGAGGCCTGGGGTTCTCTTTGTGGCCTTCGATCTATCAAGATGCGCCGAGAGCACGATGCTCTCGGCGCATCTTGCTTTATTTGTCTTTGAGCAGGAACTCGCCTTTGATCAGCCAAGCAAAGCCGAATGCGAAGATGGCGATCGACTCATACCAGAAGAGCCAGTGAGGGAAGGTCCAGATCCCTGCGATGGCATGTAAGCCGATAAGCGCCATGCAGGCAAGAATCGTCGAGCCGCTCACTCGATAAACAATGTTCCGCTCGCGCTTCTGGCGTGTGGGGCGATTTGCGGGGCCCGTCTTGGTGAAAAGGAAGAGACAGAAGAAAGCGAGAATCAGGAAGAGCGCAGTTGCGCATGCTGGATGCACATAAGTGCCGATAAACTCCTGCGCGGGCGTTCCATGCTTTGGATTGGTTGGAAAGAGCGCCACTCCGTTGGCGAAGACGCTGCCCGCACATCCCAGGATTCTGTCCCACTTGTCATATCCCTTAGCGGACAAGAGGAAGACTCCAATGGAACATAGACTGCCTACAAATACGCCTCCCATCACCGTGTAGTAGTAGCCGCTGATGGCGTCTGGCATCGGTTCCTTCGGACAAAGGAGCTTGAGGCCTACGGCCAGTACAACAGGCAGCGAGATGCCGATGATTCCGACTGCCTTGCGCAGGGCGAGGTAGGAGAATACGAGTTGACTTTCCGTTTCGCGTGGGCCTACCAGTGAAAGCCTCCTCTCTGCGAGCGCACTAAGAGGGTCTGAGATAGAGATTACAGAAATGCGCGTCCTTGCTTTCTACTGGACGCGCATTTCCAACCGATCAGGCCAGTTCGTGATTCAATGCTTATCGGACGCAGCTGCTTCGCGCGCCAGGTGCTGATAGTTCAGAATGGCATTGAAGACCAATGGATAGGTGCCGATGGTTTCGCCGCGATAAATGGGATTATTGCCGAAGAGCAGCACGTTGCCCTGACCGAGGTGAGCGTCGACGACGATGGCATGTTCAGCGATGGACCCGCCTTTGTCGAGAAGGCCATCGAGCAGGAGCGACTTCGCATCGGAGAAGCGCAGAATGACCTCGGGCCGTTCCTGTGCTGGAATGACCTGCGGATTGTTGCGAGTCTGCTCTTCGTCCAGTGCTCGAGGTTCCCATGGCTGTTGCTTCACCAGCGGCTCGGGTTCGGTGATCGATCTGCCTTGCGGTTCGTCGCTATCGTCAACGCTGCCGCGTCCGGTGGGCCTTTGCGAGTAGGGGTCCATCAATACTCGACCACCCGCCCGGCCGAGTGTGTTGCTGATATTGAAGATCATTCCGTTGGCGCTCATGACTGGAACGTTAGCGCCGAATCCAGCGGCTATGGGATTGTCGCGCGCGACGAAGACTGCATTGAGCACGGTGCCTACGACGCGCGCATCTTCATGAGGCGCAACGCTTACTCCGGGAGCCAGGCCAGTATCGATTGCGAACTGCGCTGTATCTTCGCAGGTGATGAGCAGGCCGCCTTGCTCCACGAATTTCTTGAGATGGGCGAGGCCATCGTAGCCGAGCCCTGGACGCATGTCCGCTGTACTGTCGAGCTTACCAAGGTTAGGCGTCAGATCCGACTTTTGCCATGGCATGGAGTTGCTCCACATGGGGATGCCGTTGATGATATCCGACGACGAAGATCGGCCGACGGGAGCGAAGATGATCACGTCATACTTCGAGTGGAGATCCTCTTCCTTCCCTGCAGTTTGCGTGCTGATGTAGTCGAAGGGAACACCCACGGAGTCGAAGGCATAGCGCCACCAGCCTTCAGTCTGCGTTGCCAGCCATGTATGCATGAATGCTATGCGTGGCGCGGTGATGGGATGCGTCGCGACGGAAGGCGCAGCGCCTAGGCGCGATGCATCGAGAGATAAATCATGCAGAGCTGCGGCGACCTTATCGTCTGCTGCGCCGCTGATCAGCAGCGAGCCGGTTGCGAAATGTTTGCCGTCGGCATCGAAGGGCTTTTCGGCAACTTTTATATCTGCGCCCTTCAGCTTGTAGACCAATGACAGAAACGATACCTGGCCGGTATTGGCTACGGCGATTACGCCGCCGGCTCCGGACACTTTGCCGGCGATGGTCGTGGGATCGTCTAGCAGAGTCATCTTAGCCTGGAGAATGGCGGGATCAAGAACGCGAACAGTCTTGACATTGAAGAGATGCGTGAATGACCAGCCGGTGTCGTCGTAGGGATGCTTTTGCGGGTCGTCTGCTGCCCAGTATTGGCGATCGAGAAGAGCGTCGGCCGCGCGCGAATATGGCTGATCCATGCGAATAACGATGCTGCCCGCGGGGAAGGTTGCTTGCTTGGGCTTGTCATCGCGCTTTTCAGCGGGAACTGAGCAGGTTGCCGAGTCGGTGAGCTGTTGTACTTCAACATGCTGACGCTTCAGTACTTTCACCAGCTCAACCTGGCGATTGGCTTCGGCGGGATCGGCGGCAATCACGTATGCACCCGGACCCTCAAGCGTTGGCTTCTCGATCGAGCGCTTGCTCTTGGTGTAGTAGTTCTCGAGGAAATGATGCGTATTGTGCGAGAAGTACGAAATGGTGGAAAGCAGCGCACTTTCTTCGTAATTGTTGTTGTCGCGCTGAGACCAGGTCACGACTGGAAGCGGAGGATTCTGTCGATACCATGTGCGCGAGTATTCTTCGGGCCTGAGGATGCGCTTTTCGGTATCCGCGCCGCCATTGCCGAAGGTTTCGTAGAGTCGGCTGATTCCGTTGTGCATGCCTGCGAGGAACATCAGATAGCCGGGACTCCAGGTGTCGAAGTCGCCATGCGTGAAGACGCCAGGCATGCCGAAGCTCTGCATCTGAGCCACGTTGTTCCAGCCCAGCTCCTCCCATTCATCAGCGAGCGTGGGATCGACCCATGCGTTGTAGGGGCCGTCGCCCACAGTGTTGTCGTAGAGAAAGGGAACTGACTCGTGCAGATCGTGCAGCACTTGTGCGTGCCATCCGAGGTAGGTGTTGAGGACGTTTTGAGTCAGATCAAGCGTCATGCCCATGGCATCACGGTTGTTGTCGTGGGCAACGTAATGGCCCCAGTAGAGCAGCCGCGGCCAATCCTGACCTGGATGAGCCTTATGCCAGCGGTAGATGTCAACCATGCGATCGCGGCCATCCACTTCGACCACTGGAGTGATCAGGACGATCATATGCGAGCGGATGTATTTGATGTACGGCGCGTCATCGACAGCTAAACGATAGGCGAGTTCCATCAGCGCCGTAGGAGCGCCGGTTTCAGGGGAGTGAATGGTTCCAGTGATGTAGTAAACCGGATAGGACTTATCGACAAGCTCGCGCGCTTTGTTGTCGTCGAGTCCAATGGTGCGCGGGTCTGCGAGTTTTGCCAGGCGTGCGTCGTTCTCCTTGGCGCCGGCGAGCAGCTCAGGGTCGGCAATGGCGGCGGCAATCATCTCGCGGCCTTCCTCTGTGTGGCCGATGGTGAAGACTTTGACGCGCGGGCTGCTCGACTCAAGCATGCGGAAGTACTTATAGACGTCTTCCGCGTAGGGAAGCATGTCCGGTGCGCCAGAGACATCGCCGAGCAGCTTGGCCGGCGTTGGGACGGTTTTTGAAGCGGGAAGATAGTCGACCAGCGGCGAGGTGAAGGCCTTGTCGGTGGTGTATTTCTGAATCTGGTCGGTATATTGCTGGTCGATGGGTTGCTTGGGGTCGCGGTCGTAGTTGGCGTTCAGGCTTTGAGACAGTGCAGGCACAGCGCCGCAAACCGTGCCAAGTGTCAGGAGGGTTAAGACACACTTCGAGAAACTCATAGTAGGGATCGCCTCTTTATGTCTGATTCCCTCGAATTGTAACGCCCGTGGAGCGGTTTCAAAAGATTTTGATCCGGAACATGTTGCGCTTTAAGTCCAGGATTCGCTAGAAATCCACGTGTGCGCGGACGGACCCTACCCACGCTGGTCCACGGTCGCGGTTGTAGCCTGGGTTATCGATATGCTGCACGTCGAGGGCGTAGAAGAGGCCGCGCCAGGCATGCCAGTTATAGTAACTCTCGATGATGTTTTCGCGACCGTAGTTGAGGTTGCCGTCGCCTAGAAGAAAGCCGAGGCCGCCTAACTTGAGATACTCCTGATGGTCGCTCTTGATCGCGTTTGAGACAAAGGCGATGGCTACTTTGTCTATTGGCCTGCCCCAGCTCGTGCCCGCATAGTCGACGCCTGCGGAGACGGTCTGATCGACTTCAGTATAGGCGTAGGATTCATGCTGGCCTTCGTTCCATCCAAAGCGGGCAAAGACGCGCAGATCGGCGGTCAAGGTTTGCTCGGTGTTATAGCCGAAACCGTACTTAAGCGCGCCCTCATGCTCGTGGAGCGTGATAGTGGGCGTCTTGTCGATTCCTTCGAGAAATGCGTCAACCGCTTCGCGATATGTACCCATGTGGGCACGGTTGGCGAACAAGAGTACTCGCGAGACGCCCTTCTGGTGCGCGATCCAGCTGTGGCGAAGTTCGAATTCACCATTGTGCCCGTGGGCGCGGCTGAAGGCCCAGTCGAGGTCGATGCCATTGGCAACGACTGGCATGGCAAAAAGACCATAGCGGATGGACCAGATGCGGTCGTCGTACTCTGCCATGCCGCCGACGGTATAGCCGCGAGTGTCGGCGGCGTAATCCCAGGCACCGTTGTTGTCGATCGTCCAGTTCATGAACTGCAGATGGCTGTCGGAGCCGACGGAGTTGATATCGAAGAAGTCTGGCAGCGTGAACTTACCGACACGCAGTTCAATGCGGCGAACGGGCACGCTTGAGGCCAGCCCGAAAAAGCCAGGTTGCTGCTCCGTTGTCTGTTCCGACAGGCCGATGACCTGATGGATCTCATAGCGGGCTGCGTACGGGATTCGTCCCAGATTCGGGTTGCGAACCACGTCCAGGTTGGTAAATCCGGCGAGGCCCAGCGCTTCGCTCAGGCCGCGGCCTTCGGCTGCCTCTTCGTCATAGATGAAGTCAGTGTTATAGCGAATGGAGCGGTTGCGGCGCACGCCGAGATACAGCGTTCCAAGCATCGATGTCTTGTATTCGGCGCTGTTGCGGAAGCTGTTGGTGCCCTGGTAGAGCGAGTGAAAGGGAATGCGGCCCTGGAAGATGATGTTGGCCTGGCCGGAGATCCAGTAGATCGCATTCTCAGGATGGGGCGCCATGCTGACAACGGGTGCGTCGGTGCGTTCGGTTCCGTGTGGAGTGGGATCCGTGGACATGCTGCCGATGCCATCCTGGTGTAAGTGGAAGCTCCAAAGTATGGGCGCCGAGAGCAAGTTGATGCTGGCGGGGGCTTCAATATCGGATGGCAAGCCGGGCTGGGTTTGGGCGGGGATGAGCTTCGAGGCCGAGATGAGTACCGCCAGAGCAAGGTAGACTGCGGTCTGCCGAGTATGGGTTCGAGATAGGCGCAAAAGGAAGCTCCGTACGGTTAAGAAGTTGCGGTATGATGATGGAAACTATACCCTACTTGGGTATATACCATACCCCCGATGGGTATTACAATCCAGAACTGCACGAATTCATCGGAGATTCATGATGTCGCATGACGAGCGGGAAAAAGTGAAGCTGTTGCAGCGGATTCGCAAACTGCGTGGACAGTTGGATGCAGTGGAGCGCGCGTTGGAAGCCAAGGACGACTGCGGTGACCAATTGATGCTGCTGGCGGCGGTGCGGGGCGGCGTGAACAGCTTGATGGGCGAGGTGCTGGAGACGCATATTCGCTTTCACCTGACGGATGGGTCAAAGGAAAAGATTGCCCCAGAGCTCGCCGAGGACCTGATCGACTTGGTCCGCGCTTATTTGAAGTAGTGCGCGTGGCTCCATGCAGAGTAAGCGTGGCGAGTGAATGGGGGATGAATCCGGCTTGATCTGGATACGGATTCCAGCTTCTCAGCCCCTAATACCTTTGCTTTTGAGCGAAGCTACATCGCTCCTTGCTCGCGGCAAGAATCATTGGCTGTCGAGA
>Ga0302326_10006311_pt1 | contig 26609 bp, 21 predicted proteins | sample Palsa_T0_3_FD_202264 | JGI IMG/M metagenome (GOLD analysis project Ga0302326, IMG submission 202264) | Peat permafrost microbial communities from Stordalen Mire near Abisko, Sweden - Palsa_T0_3 | ecosystem: Environmental > Terrestrial > Soil > Palsa > Peat permafrost | place: Sweden: Abisko... | reverse complement strand
CGGTGGAACTGGCCCTGCAACGAGCTGAAAAGAAATATCGCGACATCTTCGACGGAGCGCTGGAGGGCATGTTTCAGACCACGCTGGAGGGCCGGCCGATGAGCGCCAATCCGGCACTGGCCAGGATGCTGGGTTACGACTCACCTCAAGAACTGTTGGCGTCGGTCCGCGACCTGGCTACGGAGGTCTGGGCCGTCCCCGGCGATCGCGACCGGTATCTGGCGCAGCTTGAGGAGCGCGGAGCCATTCTCGGCTTCGAGTGTCAGTACAAGCGCAAAGACGGCTCGCCGATGTGGGTTTCCATCAACACGCGCAAGGTGTGCGGAGCCGACGGGGCCGTCCTTTACCTCGAAGGCTTCATCGAGGACATTACGGAGCGGCGCCGGAGCGCCCAGGCGCTGAAGGAAAGCGAAGCCCACTTTCGCGCGACGTTTGAAGGGACCGGCTCGGTGATGCTGCTGATCGATCCGGCCAGTTCATCCATCGTCGCGGCCAATCCCGCAGCATCGAGGTATTACGGCTACCCGCTTGAGCGCCTTGTGGGGATGACAATCGATCAGATCGATACGCTCCCGCTCGAAGAGATTGCACGAGTGGGGGAGCTAATGTTGCGCGAGGAAAGGACCTGCTTCAATTTTGAACACCGGCTGGCCAGCGGAGAGGTTCGCGACGTCGAAGTCTATGCCTCGCCGGTGACCATGAATGGGGTGCAACTCGCGCTCTCCATCGTGCACGACGTAACAGAGCGCAAGCGCATCGAGAGGGAGCTGAGGGACAGCGAGGAGCGCTATCGCGCCACTTTCGAGCAGGTCGCGGTGGGCATCGTTCATACCAGCTTTGAGGGCCGATTCATGCGCTGCAATGCGCGCTTTGCTGAGATTGTAGGCTACGCGCAGGACGAGATCCCGGGCCTGACCTTCCAGCAGATCACGCCGCCCGAGGATCTGGCGGAGAGCATGGCGGTGCTCAAGAGCATGTCTGGCAACGCGTGCGCGACAGCCAGCTTTGACAAGCGCTATGTGCGCAAGGATGGCAGCCCGATATGGGTCAGGGTGACCAGCTCCACCCAGAAAGACGGCCAGGGAAACGCGCTGCACTACATCGCGCTGATCGAAGACATCAACGCCCGGAAGCTGGCGGAGGAGCGGCTGGCCGCGTCGACGCGGGCTGAACAACTCATCGAGGCGCGCTATCGCACCGTCTTCCAGACCAGTCTCGATTGCATCGTAGTCAGCCGCCTGAGCGACGGCAAATACATCGATGTCAACAAGGCATTCCTCGACTTGCTGGGGTTTTCTTATGAGGAAGTGATCGGGCGCACGTCGATCGAACTCAGCATCTGGGTGGATTGCGGGTATCGGGAGAAGATGGTGGAAGCGCTGCGCCTGCACTCAAATGTCAAGGACGCGCGGACTCAATACAGAAAAAAGGACGGCTCTATCGTCTGGGTGCTGATCTCTGCCACATCGATCGAGATCGAGGGAGTGGCCTGCATCCTGAGCGTGATGCGCGATGTTTCCGACGCCATGGCTTCCGAGGAGTGCCTGGCGAGGGCCCAGGAGGCGCTGCGCTCAAGCGAAGAGCGCTATCGCGCCGCGTTCCAGACCAGCCTGGATGCAATCAGCATCAACCGCATGAGCGACGGCGTTTACATTGAGTGCAACCAGGCTTTTCTTACGAACTCCGGGTACGAGCGCCATGAAGTGATTGGAAAGACATCTTCCGAGATCGGTATTTGGGCCCACGAGGACGACCTCGTGAAGCTGCTTGAGACTCTTGGCCAAATGGGAAACTGCAGGGATATGGAGGCCCAGTTCCGGAAAAAGAACGGGGAGATGGTCTGGGGGCTGATGTCGGCATCGCCGATAGAGGTCGATGGTGTGGCCTGCGTGCTGGCGGTGACACGCGACATCACCGAAGCCAAGCAGGCCGAAGACGAGATCCGGAATCTCTCGTTTTACGATCCGCTGACGCGGCTGCCCAACCGCCGCATGCTGCTGGAGCGTCTGCGCCAGAGCCGGGGCGCCATCCATCGAACTCACCGCAAGCGCGCGCTGCTGTTTGTGGACCTGGACGACTTCAAGACGCTCAATGACACTCTGGGCCACGAAACCGGCGATCTTCTGCTGAAGGAGGCTTCCAAGCGCCTGGCCGTGTGCGCGCGTGACGGCGACACGCTGGCCCGTCTGGGCGGCGACGAGTTCGTGGTCATGCTGGACGACCTGAGCGAATTGGCCGAGGAAGCAGCCTCGCAGGCCAAGGCTGAAGCCGAAAAGATCCTCGCTGCGCTGCGCCAGCCTTACCGGCTGTCAGGGCGTGAGTGCCTCAGCACCGCCAGCATCGGCATCACCGTGTTTGGCGATGAGCACGATTCGGGTGACCGCGTGTTGCAGCAGGCCGATATTGCCATGTTTCAGGCCAAGGCCGCGGGGCGCAACACCCTGCGCTTTTTTGCTCCCGCGCTCCAGGCCGCCGTAAACGCGCGCGCCACACTCGAAGAGGAGCTGCGCCAGGCCATCCGCGCGGGCGAGTTCCTGCTCTACTTTCAGCCTCAGGTGCGGCGTGAACAGACTGTGGGCGCCGAGGCGCTGGTGCGCTGGCAGCATCCCACGCGCGGCCTGCTGCTGCCCGGCGAGTTCATCCCCCTGGCCGAGGAAACAGGTCTCATTCTTCCGCTGGGAAGCTGGGTGATGGATGCGGCCTGCCGCCAGGTTGCCGCCTGGGCCGGGCGCGGCGATGCCTCCGAATTTACCCTCGCTGTCAACATCAGCGCCCGTCAGTTGCGCCAGCCCGATTTTGTCGATGAAGTGCTGGGCGCGCTGCGCAGGTCCGGCGCCGATCCATGCAAGCTGAAGCTCGAGCTTACTGAAAGCATGCTGGTGGATAACATCGAGGACGTGGTCGCCAAGATGACCCGCCTCAATTCCCACGGTCTGCGCTTCTCGCTCGACGACTTCGGCACGGGCTACTCGTCGCTCTCCTACCTCAAGCGCCTGCCTTTGGACCAGCTCAAGATCGACCGCTCGTTTGTGCGCGACATCCTGGCCGACGCCAGCAGCGGCGCCATTGCCCAGACCATCGTCTCGCTCAGCCAGGCCATGGGCCTCGGGGTGATCGCCGAGGGCGTCGAGACTGAGGCGCAGCGCGACTTCCTGGCTGGCCTGGGCTGCGACTCCTTTCAGGGGTACCTCTACGGCCGCCCGGCTCCCCTTGAGGCGTTCGAGCGCCTCATTCCGGGCTCCGCTCCCTGCGAAGTCCCCATCGGCTTATAACGAATTTTCGCTTAGATTCCAGTTCGGGACTCAGCTTCTGCGGTTCCCACCCTTGTGCAAGAAATGCACAAGGATGGGGCACCCAAAGTTTCGTTCACACCTGAATCGAAAACGCTCCCTGGTGTTTCCTTCATCGAGTCCGCTTCACCACCAATCTGTCATCCTGAACGATCTGACTTGCGCAGCGAGTCGAAGGACCTGCGTGTCGCGCATCTGCCGCCTGCCGGGCAGGCCTTCGCTCTCCGACGTTCGCAGAGTATGCTGGTGTCGCAAGGTGAACAGGAGGGACTCATGCGCGCAACAGCGATCCTGGTTTGTGTGGCCGCGCTGGCGCTGCGGGCGGATGCGGCCCAAAGGATGACGGTGGCACAACTGCAGCAGACCGTTGCCTCTGCCCATGGCATGTCCGATGCAGAGGTGGCCGCACAACTCGCGGCCGTTGAACTTACCGAGCGGTTGAGCGCGGCCGGGATGGCGCAGCTCGGAGCCGGCTTGCCCGGCAACAAGGCCCGTGAGCAGTTGGTCATTGTGGCCGATGCGTCGGCGTTCCTGGCGCCGCCGGACGCTGAGATCGGAACCGGCCCCACCCCGGACGCGGCCGCTCTGCGCGCGATGATGGTGAAGGTGGTGGACTACGTCAACAACACGGTCCGCCAGTTGCCCAATTTCATTGCTACCCGCAGCACCACCGCTTTTGAGGACCGCCCCCAAGAGGATGCGCTCGAAGCCACCGGGGTGGTTAGTTACAGCGCCGTCCCGCTGCACGAGATGGGCAGCACCAGCGTGCGGGTCACGTATCGGGACCGCCGCGAGGTAGTGGACGAGGGCGCGGCCAGGAATGACAGGCATGGCAACCAGGCCGGCGGCCTGGTGACGGCCGGCGAATTTGGCCCCATGCTCAGCAGGGTGGTGGCCGATGCAATCCAGGGCAAGATCATGTGGGGCCGCTGGGAAAAGGCGGCGGACGGCGACGTGGCCGTCTTCCGCTACCAGGTTCCACCTGAAAAATCGCATTACAAAGTCGAGTTCTGCTGCGTGAGGGACGCGGTGGACATGTCCGGAGGGGTCGACGATCTGCACGTATTCAGCGAGACGGCAAGCTACCACGGCGAAATCGCCTTCGATGCCGCAACCGGCGCGATTCTGCGCATCTCAATGGAGGCGGAGATGCCGCAGGGAGAGCTGATTTCAAAGGCCGCGATGCTGGTGGAATACGGCCCCGTCGACATCGGCGGCAAGCAGTTCACCTGCCCGTCGAGGAGCATTTCTATCCTGCAGGCGCACACCACGCAGCAGAAGGGCATGTACTCGAGGGCAAATTATCAAGGCTCAGCGAAGACTTTCCTGAACGACGTGGAATTCCGGCAGTATCGGCGCTTTGGCACGGAGACGCGGATTCTGGACACGAATTGATCCCCAACGACTGGAGCACCCATGCGGATTGTCACACTGCTGGCCGGCATCGTTTGCATGTTCGTGGTGCTGCTCGACGCATTTCAGACCATCATCCTGCCGCGCCGCGCCTCGGGCCGCTTCCGCCTCACCCGGCTTTTCTACCGCACCACGTGGTCGCCCTGGGTATTTCTCGCCAACCGGCTCCGCGACCAGCGCAAGCGCGAGACGATGTTCAGCTTCTACGGGCCCATGTCGCTGATCTTCCTGCTCGCGATGTGGGCCGCCGGCATGTTGCTCGGTTTTGCGCTGATTTATTTCGCGCTGGGCAGCCCGTTCATCGATACCATGCGGGGCGGGGGAAATGGCGCGGCCTTTCTCTCCGACCTTTACGTCAGCGGCACCACCATCTTTACGCTGGGCCTGGGCGATGTGACCCCGCACGATGCGTGGGCGCGCGCGCTCGTGATTCTGGAGTCGGGCACCGGCCTCGGCCTGCTGGCTGTCGTGATGGGCTACTTTCCGGTGCTGTATGGCGCCTTTTCGCGCCGCGAAGTTTCGATCTCACTGCTGGACGCGCGCGCCGGGTCGCCGCCCACCGCCGCCGAACTCATGCGCCGCCACTCATATGAGGGCGCAGACCAGGCGCTATCGCAATTACTTATCGAGTGGGAGCGCTGGTCCGCCGAACTGCTGGAGAGCCACATCTCCTATCCGGTGCTGTGCTACTTCCGCTCCCAGCACAACAATCAAAGCTGGATCAGCGCCCTGACTGCGGTGCTGGACACGTCGGCCCTGCTGATCGCCGGCGTGCAGGGACATGAGGCGCGCCAGGCGCAGCTAACATTTGCCATGGCCCGCCACGCGCTGGTCGACCTGGCGCAGATATTCCACCTCGCGCCCATCACGGACCTTCCGGACCGCCTGCCGCCTCAGCGTTATGAAAAGCTATACAGCCTGCTGTGCCAGAGCGGTATCAGCGTCTGCCGCGATGGCCGCTCCATTGAGCGGCTGCGCGAAATGCGCGCGCTTTATGAGGGCTATGCCGAGACGTTGAGCCGCTATCTCAACATGCCGCTGCCGCCGTGGATGGCCGATGCGCCGCACAAGGATAACTGGCTGGCTGTGGCCAGGCTGCGCGCCCAGGCCGAGGCCGGCGCTGCTTCCTCGGCGACACCCTCGACGACAGATCCGCACACCATCGCCACGCTGGTGGACGATCATCATGACTTCTAGAGCATTTTCGGTCGAGGTGTTTAGGGTGCGGCGTGGGCTTCTGTGGTTCCCTCCCTTTGTGCAAAAAGACGCACAAAGGATGGGGCACCCGCAGTTTCGCTCACACTTGAGTCGAAAACGCTCTAGCGGATATCGAAGCTGTAGACCACGCTGTAGGTGATAATCGGGTAGATCGTGACTTTGCCGAGGTCCTTGTTCCATTTGGCGAGCTGCGTTGTTAAGGCGTTGTTGAACTGAATTGCGACAGGATTCGTGGAGTCGCCAAGATCGCTGCATTGGGTCTGTTTTAGATCCGTGCAGGCCCATCCGGACGCATGGACGGCCACCGAAGGCGCGCCGTTAAATATAACGCCGAACTCCGTTGGGAACGACCAATGGCGCTCGGACCGCGGAATGAACTTGCCAAAGCCGCCGGCGATGGTGAAGGCGGGCTCGTTTTTGTGGAGAGACACTACCCCGGTCCCGGTCAACGGTGTTGCTCCGGTCGCTGCATTCGCGTTGGCGGAATAGTAGGTCTGACCGTCGATTTTGAAGCTGGTTCCACCCACAATATTGGTCGTTCCCGACATCTGGTTGCCATTAAAGAACATCAGGCCTGGACTTATGCGCCAGACGCTGCCGAGCGGGTACCAATCGAGCGAGGCGGCCGCCGATGCCATGTGCAGATTCGCATTCACATTGAAGCCCTCGACCTCAAATCTGCCGGTGGTGTAGCTAAAAAAGTTGTACATCATCCGCGCGTCGTAATAGTGATTCAGGACGATGGCGCCCTTGATCCCGATTCCGAGGGGACTCAGGTCGCCGCCGATCCCGATGCGGGAAAATGGAGGCTGGCGCCATTCTCCGGCCTCTGCGACGTGGGCGTGTTCCCGTCCCCCGCCCTCGGCTGCAGGTTCCGGGGATTCAGGCAGCAGGGCGTCACGGTCCGAGGAGCCTGGCGGCTCGCGTCCGTCGGAGCCTGGCAAGCTGGAGCTAGAAGTCCAATCTGGATAGCCGGCTGCAGTCGAGGCGGCGGAGATGCCGGAGTTCGGCCGGTCGGCTGACTGTGCAAGGGCCGGCAAGGACCATCCGAATACACCGAGCGGCGCCGCGATGAGTGTGACCCTGGCTAAGTCGAATAGGTTCTTCACAAGGAGTCTCCATTCCGTCAAATTCCCGACCATTGAGGCAAGCATCGTCCATGTTGATTCAGTTCGGTCAGAACCGCATTTTTTGGGCATTCGAGATGCCAGAATGTGCAACCATGTGTTCCGTGGGCTCTCGATTTTCGTCGCCCCGCTCCGGAGGGAATGCACTCGGGAATCTGCCATGCCCGTAGTGGCTAGAGCAGGGCCGTGTATGCAACTCGTTCGCGCCCGTCCAAAGTGGCACGCGGGCCATGCCTGACACTGACCCCGAGTTTGAATTGAGATCGGGACAAGTCCTCATTCGTCGTCATCCTGACGGTCCTTCCTGTTGCGCACTTTCAGCTCCGCCGGTACAGGCTTGTCGCCCATCGCGTCCTTCCACAGGATCACATTCAGCTTTTCGGCGGGCGCCCGGTCGGCATGGCGGAAGTCCATCTTCATGCTCTGCCGCGCTCCCTCCGCCCGCTTGCTGTTGGCCGTGTAGATCAGCCCGTTATCTTGGTTCGATGCGTCGGCATCGTACGGTGGTTGATCGCCCATCCCGCTAAACAGCGGCGATATCAACGGCGCGAGCGCGTCATTGTTGTTCATCGGCGGCAGGCCCAGCAGCGCCTCCATGGTGCGCACCACGCTCACCGTCGTGTAGTCCCGGCTATCGACAAACGGCGCGCCCGCCGGCCCATGCGGCGCATATTTGCTGATCACGAGCGCCACGCTGCGGTGCGCGTCCACGTGGTCGGCGCCATCCTGCGCGTCGTCTTCCAGAATGAAAAACGCCGTATCGTCCCAGTAGGGCGAATGCGAGATCGCTTCAACGGCGCGGCCCACGGCCAGGTCATTGTCAGCGACCGCGGCCTTTGGTGTCGGGTAGCCAGGCCGCGTGCCCGCCGTGTGGTCGTTTGGCAGGCGCAGCATGATGTAGTTTGGCATGGTGTCATGGCCCTCGGCGCGGTCTGCGACCCATCCCTTGAGATGGTGCAGAAACACCTCCACGCGCACCTGGTCCGGCACCGCCAGGTTGAAGTCCGGCGTCTCCTCGGCAAAGTGGCCCACCAGTTCCGGCTTGGTGGCGATGTTGGCCGCGATCAGCGGGATGGGCCACTGAAACCGGTTCACGCCGCCTCCCCAGGCCTCCGGCATCGCCTCGCCTGGAGCGATCACTTTGTGCGAGCAATCGCGGCCCTTGAGCACTGGCCCCAGCTGCGGATTCGCCGTCTCCTTCTCATCGCAGAACACCGTCGAGATGAATTCGCCGAAGTGCATGTAGGTCTTGCCGTGCGCGGCCAGGTTGCCCCACATGTAGCCGCTCGAGGGCTCGTTCACGTCGGGGATTTTTTCCAGCAGCGGGTAGCCCTCCGCCACCACGCCCTCAAAGTCGTAGCTGCGCTGGCTGCCACGGTAGGCCTGCTGCCACGTCTTTTCGAGGTAGTCCGTGCCGATGGCCGCGTTGGACCACACGTGTCCGTCGCCCGACACTTCGCCCGAGTCGTAGAAGTTGTCCAGCACGCCAAACTGCAGCGACAGCCGGTGCTCGTTTGGAGTGGTTGACTCGCCATACATCGTCAGCCTGGGGTCGCCATTGCCCACCGGCTTGCCGTCCTTCTTCAGATCGCCAAGGATCTGGTCGTAGGTGCGGTTCTCCTTGATGATGTAGATCACGTGCTTGATGCGATCCTGTTGCGGCCCCGCGAATGCGATCTTTTCCGCCGCTGCCCGCATACGATTCGTTCCCATCACGGTTTCGGTCCACGCCGCCAGGTTTTTCTCGATTTCGCGCTCGTCCAGCGTCGCCAGCGAGCCGTGCAGCAGCGTGGGAATGTAGATGTACGGCCGATGCCGGCTGACCTGAGTCTCGCCCGCAGACGCCTCGTCTGCCGGCTGCGCGTTGGAAGTGGTGCCTTTGCCCTTGGCGGTGGCCACATAGAGCTTGCCGCCTGTGAACGCCATCGACATCGGCATCCACTCGGTGGGCACAAACCCGATCGGCGCAATCATGCCGTGTTTGGCGGCCGCGCGCGTCAGCTTCGCCGTATCGATCACAGCAACCGCATCGTCGATGGCATTGGCCACATACAGGCGGCTGCCGTCGGCGTTCAGGGCCAGCGCTTCCGGCTCCGCGCCAAAGTAGCTTTGCCCCGGCAACTGCGTGCTGAAATATCCACTCAGCGAGAACTGGCCGCTTTCCACGCGAATCGCGGCCACGGCATCGCGGTTGGCCAGCGGCACGTAGAGCGTCTTGCCGTCGGGCGAAAGCGCCAGCGCGCACGGATGCGACCCCGGCGCCACGGGGCTCGATGCCTTGAGCAGCGCCAGCTTGCGGCCCACCGTGCCCTTGGCGAGGTCGAGTTCGACCACCTCCGAGGCGTTCCACAGCGCCACAAACGCGCGCCGCGCGTCGGGCGTAGCCGCGATCGCCACCGGATAGGTAGACGGCACCGCGTCGTTCTCCGCCAGGTCGAAGCGGCGCATGATTTTGCCGCTGGCTGGATCGATCAGGAGCACGTCGTCTGAAAGGTTGTCAGCCACCAGCAGCCGCTCCGGGCTGTCAGACGGACCAATGACGGCGATGTCGGCCGGGAAGGGCACGCCCCATTCGCCCTCCGCGCTGCCGATGAGGCGGGTCTTGCGGCCGGAGGCAAGCTGCTGAAGCGGCAGGTGAATCATGCGCTCCGGCGCGACCTTACCCGCGTTGAAACTGTAGACCGCCACGCCGCTGCCTGCCGCGTCCTTGCCGTTGCCTTGCGGGTTGCTCAGCGAGCCCAGGCTGGCGTAAAGATGGCTGCCGTCGCGGCTGAAGGCCAGCCCCGAATAAAGCGTCTGCGGCGCCGGCGGCAGGGTGCGCGGGTCCGGAAAATCCTCCACTGTGCCCGTCTGCGTATCGAGCACGGCCAGCGACTGCTCCAGATTCGACTCCTCGGTACCGTACCCGGCGTTGACCGTCACCACGTAGCGGCCGCCGGGCGAAACCGACATGGACATGGGCAAGCTGTTGAGCCGCTGCGGATGCCCGGGGACCGGCTCGGCCAACTGCTTGCTGGTGGGCAGATCGATGGTTTGCGGCGTCTGCGCCTGCAGCGGCAAAGCCGCCAGGGCCAGCATCGCGCCGAAGAACGTGGATGGAGACTTTACGTCCATGTCATGACGGTAACAAAAGAGGCGGCTTTTTTGCTTGAAGTGCTTGGAACCTGCATAGGCTCGCCGCGCCAGCTTCTTCCGCCCCTGTGGCAGAATATGGTGTGCGCCTTCCGGCGCATCCACCTGATTCGGACATGGGACTGGAGCGGACATGGCTGTGGACGGCTTGCCGGGCTCACCGATTGATCAAACCGTCCTGGATGTTCAGGAATTCGTCGATCGGCGTCCCATGGGCGGCGCGCAGTGGCTCATCCTCGTCCTGTGCTTTCTGGCCATGGCTGCCGATGGGTTTCACACCTCCGCCATGGCTTTCGTGGCTCCGGCTCTCACTCTTGGCCTGGGCATCTCAAAGCTGGCGCTGGGCCCCATTCTGAGCGCCGCGCTGATCGGGCTGGGCATCGGCGCGCTCGTCGCCGGCCCGCTTGCCGACAAGTCTGGCCGCAAGCGCGTGCTGATCGCGTCGGTGCTGGTGTGCGCAGTGGGCAGCATGTTGTCTGCCTCGGCCAGGTCGGAGGGCGCGCTGCTGGCCTGGCGCTTCCTCACCGGGCTGGGCATCGGCGCGGCCATGCCCAACTGCACTACGCTGGCTGCCGAATTCGTGCCGTCGCGGCGCCGCGCCATGCTGTCGAACATGATGTTCTGCGGATTCCCGCTGGGCGCCTCCTCCGGCGGCTTTCTGGCCGCCTGGCTGATTCCCCATTTCGGCTGGCGCAGCGTGTTTATGGTGGGCGGCGCCGCGCCGCTCGTCCTGGTTGCCGTTCTTACCCGCCTGCCGGAGTCGATCAGCTTCATGGCGGTGCGCAAGTGGCCGGCGCAGAAGATTCGAGCCGCTCTCTATTGGATCGCCGGCGACGATGCCGATGCGGACGCGCGCATTGCCGCGGCTACCGGTTTTCGCATTGCCGAGAACGCTCCCGCAGGCGGAAAATCGCCGCTCAAAGTCATCCTGGCGCCCCAATACCTGACGAGCACGCTAATGCTGTGGGTGACTTATTTCATGGGGTTGGTGCTGTTCTACCTGCTTACCAGCTGGATGCCGACGCTGGTGCGCGACGCCGGCTACTCTGTGAGCCGCGCCGCAGTTGCAACCGCCCTGTTCCCGCTGGGCGGCGCCATCGGCGCGGTCTGCTGCGGTTGGCTCATGGACCGCATGAATGCGACCCGCGTGGTGGGCGGCGCTTATTTTCTTACCGGGATTTTGCTGCTGGTGCTGGCTCGCTCCACGCACGCGCTCGGCGCGCTGATGTCCGCCACCTTTCTGGCGGGCATTGCCATGAACGGCGCGCAGAGCTCCATGCCGGTGCTGGCGGCGAGTACTTATCCCACCGCCGGCCGCGCCTCGGGAGTGTCGTGGATGCTGGGCGCTGGGCGCATGGGCGCGGTAGTCGGCGCATTTGGCGGCGGCATTCTTATGCAGGCCGGGTATTCCATGGCGGAGATTATTGCGATGCTTGCGGTGGTGGCAATGCTGGCGGCCGCGGCCTTGGCTGCGAAAGACTACGCGAGCCGCAAAACCTCCCGGATCAATCCTGTGGCAGAATAGAGTAGCGAACGAGATCCTGAAGGCTGGAGGCGCGCCGTGTATACGCTGGACCGCATCGTCTGCACTCCGGGAGTGGTCAGCGGAAAGCCGCGGATCAAGGGCACGCGCGTCACCGTCGGCGCTGTCCTGGGACAACTCGCCATCGGGCACAGTATCGAAGAAGTGCTCCAAGATTATCCGTACATTCAGCGCGAGGATGTGCTGCAGGCGCTGCAGTATGGCGCATGGCGGAAGTGAAAGCGATGATTCCAAATCAACAGCGGCGAAGTTGGATTCTGGTTGCGGCCATCGCAATCGGCATCGCGCTGGTGTGCCTGCTGGCGCTGCACTCGCCGGACTCTGCTCCAGTGGCGGTGCTCACGCTGGCGTTTGCAGGGGTCATTTCGCCGCTCAGCCTGTTGCCGCGCATCGCGTTTCTCTATATCGGGCCCGTGCCCGACGCTCCGGTGCTCCCCGCGTCGTTCCAGCGGCCTCCAACCCACCTGCTCGCGTAATTTTTCTCTCAACGGTCCGGCGACTGTGAACAGCTTCGGCTGCTTTGCTCTCGCCTGCAACCTTGCGCAGAGCGTGTTTCAAAAAAATGGGCCCGTCGATTGATTTCGCAATCCCTCAGGGACTGAAGCCCTCCATTTATGAGGCGTATTCGGCACGACTGAAGTCGTGCCCTGACACAAGACGGATTGTCGAAACGAGGTCTCAACACGTGCCCTCGCACCCCCACCATTTACACTGGTAAACGGAGATTCATGTGGTTTTAGACAAAGTTCTGACCAAGGTATTCGGCACGGCGAATGATCGCGTGCTCAAGAAGCTGTGGCCCCGCGTGGCGGCCATCGGCGCTCTGGAAGCGGAGATCAAGCAGCTCAGCGACGACGAGTTGCGGGCCAGGACGGCCGAGTTCAAGGCGCGCATCGCGGCCCGGCTCGAGGGCCTGGAAGACGCCGACGCGATCAAGGCCGCCGAGCACGAAGCGCTGGACGAGGTGCTTCCCGAGGCCTTCGCGGTGGTGCGCGAGGCCGGCTGGCGCGCGGTGCAGATGCGCCACTTCGACGTACAGCTGATCGGCGGCATGGTGCTGCACCAGGGCAAGATCAGCGAAATGAAAACCGGCGAAGGCAAGACGCTGGTGGCCACCCTCGCCTGCTATCTCAACGCGCTCGCGGGGCACGGCGTGCATGTGGTCACCGTCAACGACTACCTGGCCAAGCGCGACGCCGAGTGGATGGGCAAGATCTACGAGTTCCTCGGCCTCACCGTGGGCGTGATCGTGCACGACCTCGACGACAACGAGCGCCGCGCCGCTTATGCCGCCGACATCACATACGGCACCAACAATGAGTTCGGCTTCGACTACCTGCGCGACAACATGAAGTTCGAACTCAAGGATTGCGTGCAGCGCGGCCACTACTACGCCATCGTCGACGAAGTGGACTCGATCCTGATCGACGAGGCGCGCACGCCGCTCATCATCTCCGGCCCCACCGACCAGACCACCGACAAATACGCACGCGCGCGCAAGATCATGCCCGAGCTCGAAAAGGGCGAAGAGGTGGAGTGGAGCGATACGCGCCGCCAGGAGCAGCTGGGCATACGGCTGGGCGAAGGCGAAAAATATTTCAGCGGCGACTACATTATCGACGAGAAGCAGCGGACCATCGGTGTGACGGACCAAGGCTGGGAGACGATCGAGAAGCTGCTTGGCATCGGCAACATTGCCGACGCCGAAAACTGGGAGATGAAGCACTACGTCGAGACCGCCATCAAGGCCGAGGCGCTCTATCACCGCGACGTGGAATATGTGGTCAAGGACGGCGAGGTGATCATCGTGGACACCTTCACCGGCCGCCTGATGCCGGGGCGCCGCTGGAGCGACGGGCTGCACCAGTCCGTCGAGGCCAAGGAGGGCGTTGTCATCCGCAAGGAAGACCAGACGCTGGCCACCATCACCTTCCAGAACTATTTCCGTCTTTATTCAAAACTGAGCGGCATGACCGGCACAGCCGAGACCGAAGCCGCCGAGTTTGAAAAGATCTACAAGCTCGAGATCGTCGTCATCCCCACCAACAAGCCCTTGCTGCGGCTTGAAAATTCCGACGTGGTCTACCGAACGGAAAAAGAAAAATTCAAAGCCGCGGCCGACGACATTGCGCTGCTGCATGAGAAGAAGCAGCCAGTGCTCGTGGGCACCGTGTCCATCGAAAAGTCGGAGCGGCTGTCGGCAATTTTGCAGCGCAAGGGCGTGAAGCACGTGGTGCTCAACGCCAAGTTTCACGAGCGCGAGGCGGAGATTGTGGCGCAGGCGGGCCGGCTTGGCACCGTCACCATCTCGACCAACATGGCCGGCCGCGGGACCGATATTTTGCTTGGCGGCAATCCGGATTTCATGGCCCGCCAGGAGCTGGTGAAGAAGGGCCGCGCACGCGCCATCAGCGTGGCCGAGGGCGCCATCAGCCCCATGGCGCCTGCGGGGTTTCAGCGCTTCTATTACCAGGGCCAGGAATTCGAAATCGCCGAGCCGGAGTGGGTTGAGGTTTACAAGGTGCACGCCGACATCGCGCGCGCCGATCACGAGCAGGTCATCGCCGCCGGCGGGCTGTTCATCCTCGGCACCGAGCGCCACGAGTCGCGCCGCATCGACAATCAGCTGCGCGGGCGCGCCGGCCGCCAGGGCGATCCCGGCGAGAGCCGCTTTTATCTCTCGCTTGAAGACGACCTGATGCGCATCTTTGCCAAGCAGTGGATTAGCACGCTGCTGGAGAAGCTGGGCATGGAAGAGGGCGTGCCGATCGAGTCGCGCATGATCTCCAATCGGATTGAGGGCGCGCAAAAAGCCGTGGAGTCGCAGAACTTCGAATCGCGCAAACACCTGCTCGAGTACGACGACGTGATGAACAAGCAGCGCGAGGCGGTCTACGGACTGCGCCGCCGGCTGCTTGAGGGTGTGGACCAGCGCGAGCTGATCCTGGAAGACTACGTCTCCGGCATCCTGAGCAATATGCTCGATGAGTTCGCCGGCGAAAAGCTCCATCCCAACCAGTGGAATGTGAAGGGACTGGAAGAGCGGCTGGTGGGCCAGTTCGGCCTCAACCTGCCGGCCGCCGGCATCAACGTGATCGAGCTCGGCCGCCACGACCTGGGCGAAACCGTCTTTGAAAAGCTCAGAGAAGAGTACGAGTCGAAGGAAAAGATTCTCGGCGCACAAACGATGCGCTATCACGAACGCATGGTGATGCTGAGCGTGATCGACGGTCTGTGGAAGGACCACCTGCTCTCGATGGATCACCTCAAGGAAGGCATCGGCCTGCGCGGCTATGCGCAGCAGGACCCGCTGGTGGCCTACAAGCGCGAGTCGTTCGACCTGTTTGAGGCCATGATGCTCAAGTTCCAGGAGGACACGGTCCGCTTCTTGTTCCGCATGCAGATTCTGGGGCCCGACGGGCAGCCTGTGAATGCGGCGCCTGCGCCGGCGCGGCGTGCTGTACCGCCCGCGCCTCCAGTGGCCAGCGCGGCTCGGCCCGCATCGGCGTCCGACGCACCGCGCGAGATTGCTATTCCCACGCGCCAGGCATCGACAACCATCGACGCGCTGGAGCGCGAGTTCCGGCAGAAGAAGCAGCGCGAGCTTGAGGCAGCAAGCATGGCCGGCGGTGGCAACGGCACTCAGCCCTCACAACGCCGCACCGGAGAAAAAGTGGGCCGCAACGACCTGTGCCCCTGTGGCTCGGGAAAGAAGTACAAGAAATGTCACGGGGTGGGGAAATAGCCGCAGTGAACGAGGAGCTGGACGGCAGTTTTTCCGATCTAGCTCCTGCTACTGCACGCGCCTGGATTACTCCGGACCGCCGAAGTTGAAGCTTAGTTCCACAGTGCTCGCCTCCGGCGCCGGCGCGAATCTCCATTTGCGGACGGCATCCTCGGAGGCCGCGGACAACGTGCCGTTGCCGCTTACGGGCCTCACATCGCTCACCTTGCCGTCGGGGTCCACGGTGGCCTCCACTCTTACTTCGCCGCTGATTCTCAAGCGCTTGGCGATCTCCGGATACACTGGCGCTACTTTCGATTTGACGGCTCGCGCGGATGCCGCCATGGCAGGTAATGCCAAAGCCAGGGCCAGCGTGGTTGCAATGGCCGTTGCGAGCAGCAGCAGCCGTGTTTTTCGCAAGCTGTGTGGTGAAACTTCTCCGCGATGTTCGATCATGATTCTCTCCTTGCGTTCGGACTCCGTTCACCTCAGTCATCGGCGCAAGCGGAGAGGCGCCTCACGAATTGTTGAGGATTTGATTACCAAGGATTGGGTGGACGCGCAGCGTTCGCGCCGAGCCGGGCGTCTACTTGTGAGCACTGGCCGCGGAGACGGTGGCAAACGTCATGTTCTCTGCGCTCGAGCGGTTCTCTTCGCGCCACAGATCGAAGAGCCGCCCGTAGCTGAGCGTCATGGTCTCGCTCGCGTCGATGCCCATCCGCGCGGTCACACGGTCGATCCATTCCGAAGTCCCCTCGAGCTCGGCGTAGTTGCCGATGGGCGTCTCATCCACTACGCAATGGCCCTCGCCGTCGCTCCACTCGCTGCGATACTTTTCGTAGCGGAAGGCTGGTGTCAGGCCCAGCGAGCAAAATACCTCGGCCAGCGCCTCGCCGTCCTCAACGGCCGTTTCGGTCTCAATGCGATGCTTGTGCCGGTCTTCACCGGGACGGTCTTCAGGCAGGCGCTTGTGCGTCAGCAGCCAGCGGCCGCCATAGCTGCGGATGCGCAGAATCTCGGTGCGCGCGCGCAGTTGGCGGTCCGGCGTGTCGTAGAGCACATTGCTCTCAAACTGGCGCGGAGTTTCCAGGCGAAAGCCCGCCGCCTCAAGCTTGGCGCTCAGGCCGGGCAGATCGTCCACGCGAAATTTGATCTCCGTCTCGACGGCCATCGGATGCAGTGAGTATATAGGGCTCGGCTCGAAGCCGCGGACCAGGTTAGGGAATTGAGTCTCGGAATGCCAACGCTCAAAAGGACTTTGATCTGACGCTCATCGCTGATTTCTCGCGCACGCAGGTGTATCCCAAATGCAGCTTTTTCTGTCCGGCAGCAGCTGCGCCTTCTGGATCGAATGTGGCCTTATTGTCTTCGAAACTTGACGGGCTTGCCTGCGGTGTACCGAATACCTTGTCGACCACAAAGCCTTCGCCACATTCACCATAAAGAACAAATCCACCGGTGAGGTCATAGCTCGCGTAAGCCTGCCAGGGCCGCAGTTCCTTGTCCGCACTCGTCACGCGGAAGACGACTGGGTGCTCTCCGGGCTCATAGTCGATGTACATAACAACGCGGTACCGGCGAATCGCCTTATCTGGCTTCGCGTTGGAATAGTCGGGGAAGGGAGCTCTTCGTTCGCATGTTCCGACAGGCTCGATCTTCTCCGCATCCTGGTATGTGTCGAGCGAATAATACCCGGTAGACGATAAACCGATCACACCTGTGGATCTGACCCGACAGTCGCGTAAGACCTGAAGCGGCGTCCAATCGTCCGCTCCCCTCACCAACTCGGTGGAGGCCTGGCCACATTGAGGCTCATCCAACTTCAGTTCGAACCACTGTCGAATGCTGTCATGGAAAACCAGTATGCCATCGAGCGTACGAACCTCCGATGGGACGGAAGGCCCCGCCGAGTTGGATTGCGGGCATGGTTGTCCCCAGGCATTCACGGCGGCCCATGCGATAACGCTGAATGCTAATCCATAGCGACTCATGCCACTGTGTATACCATGCTTATTTCTCTTGCGACAATAGATCTGTGAAGACCCTGCGGCTCTCTGTCGATCCCAACAGCCTCGACACTCTTGAGGCGTGTGAGAGCCTTCGCCTCGCCGCCGAAATCCTGCGATCAGGCGGGATGGTCGCGCTGCCCACGGAGACTGTCTACGGGCTGGGCGCGAATGCGCTCGATCCGGCGGCGGTGGAGAGGATTTTCGCAGCCAAGCGCCGGCCGGCGTGGGATCCGGTGATTGTGCACATCGCTGACGCGTCGATGCTGGACAGATTGGCCGTCGATGTTCCCGAAGCCGCGCGCAAGCTGATGGCCGCCTTCTGGCCGGGACCGCTTACGCTGCTGCTGCCGCGCTCTGCCGCGGTGCCCGATGCGGTCACCGCTGGCCGGCCGCTGGTGGGCGTGCGCATCCCGGCGCATCCGGTGGCGCTGGAACTGATCCGTCGCGCCGGTGTTCCGGTAGCCGCGCCCAGCGCCAACCTTTTTGGGCACATCAGCCCCACCACCGCCGCTCACGTGCTGGCCGATCTCGACGGCCGCATCGACGCGGTGCTCGATGCCGGCCCGACGGTGCATGGCGTCGAATCCACCGTGCTCGACCCCACGCGGAGCCCCATGGTTATCTATCGGCCCGGCGCGGTCACGGCTGAGCAGATTCGCGCAGTGGCCGGTGCGGTGGAGATTTTTCGCCCCGCTGGGCCGCTGGCCGCAACGCCGCGTGAAGCCATGCCGTCGCCGGGCGTGGGACTGCGCCACTACGCGCCCAGGGCACGCCTGGTGCTGGTGGGCGCGCAGCTTGCGAGCCTGCGCCAGCGCCTGAGCGAGGCCGCAACCTGCGTCAGCCGCAAAGACCGCATCGGAATCATGCTGCCTGCGGAGCTGACTTCGCCGGTGCGGCGAGCCGAGGTTTTCGTCTGGGGCCGATGGTCGCAGCCGGAAGAACTGGCGCACAATCTCTATGCGGGATTGCGCGAACTCGATGCTCGTGGCTGCACGGTCATTCTGTGCCCAGTGCCGCCAGCCGAGGGCATTGGAGCGGCCATCCGCGACCGGCTGATAAAGGCAATGCACAGGGACTAAGGGACTAGGGACTAAGCGGGAAAAAGCGTTGAGCCCGCGGACTGGCAAAGGGTTGGAAATCTGCGGAGAAACCCGATATCGGCAGCGGAACCGCAAATGAAAGGACTGCCTACGCTCCTCACCGGGGTAGTCCCTCAGTCCCCAGGGTGTGTTTCAAGAATGGTCCCGTCGATCGGCGGGGTAATCCCTCAGGGGCTAAAGCCCCGCCTCTTGTGGGGGCCCTTTCGGCACGACTGAAGTCGTGCCCTGACACAAAACAGGCCTTTGAAACAAGCTTCAGCCCTCAGTCCCTAGTCCCTCAGTCCCTAGTCCCTAGTCCCTGCTTTCGTCACCGCCCCGCGTCGCCCAGCTTGTACATGTACTTGATGGCGGATTTGTAGATCAGCGCCTTCACCGTGCCGCGAATCTTGAGCGAATTGCGGTCGTACCACTCGATGCAGCCCTCGATTTGTTCGCCGTCCTCAAGCACGATCACCATCGGCGTCTGCGAGTGAATCTGCTTTTGCAGATAGAAGAGTTCGGCCTGGCGTTGCGACGCATCCTCGCCCGGCTCCTGGGCCGTAAGGCGCAAACCCATGGTGGTGGGCGCACTGTAGCGCGCCTGCAGCTGCGGCAGCGCCACTCTTTGCTCATTGCGAAACATGGATGCGATTGCGTAGGTGCTCATAAAACCTCTTTCAGAGAAAACAGTGCGGCCAAGACAAGCCGCTTAAAGCAAGCGGGGCGAAATGCCCATGAAAAAGAAATTCAGACCGCCGACGGCACACGGCCACACGGTCTTGAAGAACATTGCTCAATCACGCATCCGGCCCCAAAAAAACGAACCGGAAAAATGAAGCAGCTAAGCTTTTAGGAAGAGCCCGATCGAGTAACCGTCTCCGCATCTGGCTGGATTGGGTGTCATCGAATAGATGCCCTGCATAATAAGGGGGTTGCTTTCATCTTACTGTGGACGTGGCGCCACGCAACGTGACACCGTCAGAAAAATATTCATGTTCCGTGCTTTTTTTTCCATCGGTTCCGGCACGATAGCTTCTCAATTTCGGTCGAGGCTTACGGCCATAGCATCCAGCGAGAGCGACCGCAACAGGTTACGCCGCATGCCCTGCTCCACCTGCACCAGCGCGCGGGCTGCCGAGTCGATCCAGTCTACGGTCACTCCCTGCGCCATGCGCTCCAACTCGGCCGCGAGGTCCATGTTGCGCACCAGGCGTGGCGTTCCCGCCACCACGAGCAACAGGTCTTCCACCAGGCTGCTCAGCGCGCGCAACAGGTTCAGGGTCTTCTCCTGCCCGTCGGCGCCGGCGCGGTAGCTTTCCGTAGCGTGAAAGAGCTGCGAGTAGTCGGGCTCCCGCAGCGCGGTGTGCAGCAGGATCAGCGCGTCCTGGCGGCTGGCCAGATAGGCGCCCAGGTCGATGGTCAAGGCGCGCCCCACGGCGCCCTCGGCGAGACGCGCGGCCAGAGCCCGGTCCGCCGGCTTCATCTCCGGCCGCCGCACGGCCAGCAGTGATTCAAGATCGCTGGCGTCGAGCGCTCCCAGCCGGTGCACCATGGCGCGCGAGCGGATGGTCGGCAGCAGCTCTTGTGGGTTTTCGGTGAGCAGGATGAGCGACGTGTGCGCCGGCGGCTCTTCGAGCACCTTGAGCAGGCTGTTGGCCGCCTCCTTCATAAACGCCGACGAGGTAAAGATCGTAAAGGTGCGCGCGGCTTCCACCGGCGGCCGGTAATAGGCCACATGGATTACCTGCCGCACTTGGCCGAGCTTGATGAGCAGCTGCGGCGGGTCGGGCGGCACAATCAGCACGTCGGGATGCGTCTGGATCAGGATGCGCGTCTCGCGCTTGTCCACGTCGCGCATGTCTTCGCGCGCGGCCACGGCCTCGGCCACCCGCTCCTCCAGATTGGCCGCGTCGCCGATGCGCCGGCAGTTGCTGCAGTGCCCGCAGTAGTCGGGCAGGCCGCCGGACTCGGTGGGTTCAAGGCAGTTCACCGCCCGGGCCAGCATCAGCGCCAAGGTATATTTGCCCGCGCCCTTGGGCCCGGCCAGGATCAGCGCCTGCGGAAACCGCCCCGCGTGGATGCTCTCGCGGAGCCGCGTGACGGTTGGCGTGTTGCCGAGAAAATCCTCGAAGCCCATGGAATCGAGGCTAGTGGATTCGGCGCGCGGTGTCGAGGAGCGGCTGCCGCCGGGTAGAATTCCTTTACTCAGGCAGAAGCTGGCCCGGCCTGCCGGCAGGAGAGCATATGCGCACCTCGAAAGTTCTCTTTATCTGCTTGCTGGCGGCGGCGCCCAGCCTTCGTGCCCAGGTAACAGCAGTTCGCAGCCAGCGCATGCTGGACGTAAAGACCGGCGCCTATGTGCCGAATGCGGTGGTGCTGATAGAGAAGGGAAAAATTACCGCCGCCGGGAGCGGACTCGCCATTCCTTCCGGCGCAGCGGTGATCGACCTTGGCACGGCCACGCTGCTGCCGGGGCTGATCGACGCACATTCCCACTTGATGGCTCGCATCGCCGAGGGAAACATCGTCAACAATTACATTCTGCAACTGGCCAAGGAGCCGGAGGCCTATCGCGCGCTGGAGGGCGCGTATGACGCTCGTCTTACGCTCCGAGCGGGCTTTACCACCGTGCGCGATGTGGAGAGCGAGGGCTCCGGCTATGCCGATGTGGCGCTGCGCACGGCTATCGATCGCGGCCTGGCCGAGGGTCCGCGGATGCAGGTGGCCACTCGCGCCATCGCCGCCACGGGCGGCTATCTTCCGGCGCGGCTCTCGCCCGATCTCAAGGATTTTCCGCGCGGCGCGCAGATGATCACCGGCGCCGATGAGGCCCGCCGCGCCGTGCGCGAACAGATCTACTACGGAGCCGACCTGATCAAGATCTATGCCGACTTTCTCGACGTCGGTTCCCCCAACACCGACATCTTCATGCATGAGACACTGACGCGCGAGGAGATTCGCACCGTGGTGGAGGAAGCCCACAAGGGCGGGCACCACGTGGCCGCGCACGCCATGACGCGCGAGGGCATTCGCAACGCGGTCGAGAGCGGCGTGGATTCGGTGGAGCACGGCACCCACGTCGATAAGGAGACGCTGGCGCTGATGGCGACGAAGGGGATTTACCTCATCCCTACTTCAGCGGCCATCTCACGCGACTACGATGCTGCCAAGACGCCCGAGGAAAGGGAAGAGCTGGAGCCCGAGATGCGGGCGCTGCGCGAGGAGATCGTCAACGCCCGCGCCGCCCACGTCAAAATCGCATGCGGGTTTGACGCCTCTGAGGACGACACACAGGGAAAGAATGCATTGGAACTGGTGTCGCTGGTGAAGCTGGGACTCACGCCCATCGAGGCCATCCGCGCAGCTACCACCACGGCCAGTGAGCTGATGGGATGGTCAGATCGCATCGGCTCGATCGAGAAGGGCAAATTTGCCGACCTGATGGCGGTGGATGGCGACCCGCTGGCGGACATCGCAGTGCTGGAGCACGCGACGTTTGTGATGAAGGGGGGAGTACAGGTCAAGTTTTAAGGCGCACGGCCTGAGGCGAGATTCAATTCAGTCAGAGCGTGCTACCGCCGGTCGCGCCGCTCCACGGCGGGAATGTTCCGCTGCAGCATCCTCCGCTCGCTGGCGCAGAAAGCCGCTATGATGCTCGGCGTGACCACGATGGCCACAAATCCTAGGGCAAAGAGGTAATCGCTCATGGGGTCCATCCCGATTTGCTTAAAGTCTCGTACTCGTGCGGGAATCCTAAGCATCGGACAAATGCTGAGGCCCGGTGAATAGCACTTTGGCAGCGGACGTTGCCGGAAAGCGGGATGGCCAATGACCCGATCAGCGGCAAATGCAGGACCTTCGACTCGCTGCGCTCGCTTCTCATGAACAAGGCTAATTGAGAGTCGAGGTATCCCACCCTTGCGCCAGAAAAAAGCGCAAGGATGGGGCACCCAACATTCTTGTTCATTCAAGCCGTAACTGGCCGCGCCAGTCGAAGTGCTCAGGATGACAGCTTCTGTCGAGTGGCGAGTGGGTGTAGACCTACGGCAGCCGGAATGCCTTTACCGCAATCGCATTGGGTGCGCGGCCGGTGGGGATGAGCGTGAACAGCGGCGTGAACACCGAGAGCGACGCGGTGCGAACCACCGCTACATCGGCCGAGTGGCTGTCGACGACGAAGAGCAGGTGGCCGGCCGAGGAAAACGCCAGCGCGGATGGGCCGTCGCCGACGTGGATGGAGGCGGTGCGCCTGCCGTCGTCGATGGCGTAAACGGTGACCTCCTGCGAATGAAAATTGCTGACGTAGAGCAGGGAATTGTCGCTCGAAACCAGGCCGCGGACGGGGTCGTTTCCCATCAAGTAGGCGCCGCCTACGTCGTTGGTGGGCGTGGCGACTTCCGAGATCGAGTTCGACAGCGAGTTCGAGACGAACAACTCGCCGCCGTCGGGCTTGAGCGCCAGGTGCACCGGGCCGCGGCCCACATCCATCAGCGTCTCAAGCCGGTCGGGTTGAACGGCGGCTCCGGGCTCGGCCGAATTTTGCCGCGCCAATGCGATGGCCATCACCTGGTGCCCGCCGCCGCAGGCGGTAAAAGCTTTGGAGGAATCGGGCAGGATCGCCACATCCGTGGCGCCCGGGCAGCCCTCGAAGACCCTTCTCACAAAGTACAGGTTCGGGTCGACGATGCTTACCGAGTTGCCGCGCCGGTTGGCCACCACCAGCGTCTTGCCATCGGGTGCAATGCGGGCCGTCACCGGCTCCTCGCCCGCGCCGATCACGGCGATTCCCCGCCGCGCCTTGAGGTCGATGACGGAGACGGTGTTCGAGCCCGAGTTGGCCACGTAGGCCAGCGCCCCGGCGGCGTCGAGGTCGATGGACACGGGCTGCTGGCCCACCGGGATCGTGGCCGCAACGGTGTTGTTTTCGGCGTCGATCACCGACACCGAGCCCTGGCCGCCGACCGCTCCGAAATTGACCACGTAGACCTCGTCGCGCGTGGGGCTGGCGGCCACGGCGACGGGATTCTGTCCTACGGCCAGCTCGCGGTCGAGGCGCACATTGACCACGTCGATGATCGACACGGTGTTGCTGGCGCCGTTGGTCACGTATGCGTATTCGCGGTAGTTGGCAGGGTATTGCGGGAAGTCGTGCGGACGGCAACCGGTGAGCATGAGGACGTGCAGTGGCAGGGAGGCGATGATCAACCGGGAACCGGGGCCGCGTGGTGGAATCAGTTGAAAGGAGGTCGAGAGGTGCAAGATCTAAACCCCAGGGGCTAAAGCCCGGCTAATTTTGCGGGTCCAATGTACGGGCTGAAGCCCGTACCCTTCAGCCAGCGAAAGCTTCGACCAGGCGTGGCGGTGAAGCGCGTTCATTTGCCGCGGCTGTCATGGGCTTCCGCCTGGGCTGCGCCAACATGAATGCCGCGCGGCAGATAGCGCTGCACGATGGGCGCTATCTGTTCGATTTCGTCCATCATGACGGCAAACTGCGCGGGATAGATGGACTGCGCGCCGTCCGACAGCGCCTTCTCCGGCTGGTGATGCACCTCCACCATGACGCCATCGGCGCCCACCGCAATGGCCGCCCGCGCCATGGGCAGCACCTTGTCGCGCTTGCCCGTGCCGTGGCTGGGATCGACCAGGATGGGCAGGTGGCTGACCCGCTGCACCGCCGGAACGATGCTGAGGTCGAGCGTGTTGCGGGTGTGATCGGCAAAGGTGCGCACGCCGCGCTCGCACAGGATCACCTCGTAATTGCCCTCGCTCATGATGTACTCGGCGGCCATCAGAAACTCTTCCAGCGTGGCCGAGAGACCGCGCTTGAGCAGCACCGGCTTGCGCAGCTTGCCCGCCCGCTTGAGCAGCGAAAAGTTTTGCATGTTGCGCGCGCCGATCTGGATCACGTCGGCCCATTCGGCCACGAGGTCGAGGCTCTCGTTGTCCAGCGCTTCGGTAACGATGCGCAGCCCGTAGCGCTCGCGAATCTCCGCCATGATGCGCAGCGCTTCCAGGCCGAGGCCCTGAAACGCATAGGGCGAGGTGCGCGGCTTGTAAGCGCCGCCGCGGAAAAACTGCGCGCCCGCCGCCGCCACCTGTTCGGCGATGGCAAAAGCCTGTTCGCGCGTCTCAATCGAGCAGGGTCCGGCCACGATGGCCAGCGCCCGCCCGCCGATTGTGGCGTCGGTTCCAGGGAAACGGATGACAGTGTCTTCTTCTTTGACGTCGCGGCTGGCCAGCTTGTAGGCCTTGGAGACGCGAATGACTTCGGCGACCCCGGAGAGCTCCTCAAGGTTGCCGCGGTCCACTTCACCCTGGTTTCCGGTGATGCCGATGGCGGTGCGCTGGGCTCCGGGCATCGGATGCGCGCGGTAACCCAGCAGCTCAATATGGTCGCAGACGGCCTGGATTTCCTCAGGCGTGGCCTGCGCTTTCATCACAACTAACATGGATGCCTCTCAACCCATCGTAACGGTTGCAGCGGCTGAGGGCAATTTGTCGGTGCGGGGGGTGAGGCTGGGTTTGGCCGGGGTGCACCAGGGCGTGGTGTCTTGCCTGGTGCTGCCGTGAGCTTCAGGACTTGCGGAGCGGGGGTTGCTGCGCGGCCCGATGCACTCGAATCCGGGCGCGGCAAAGGCTAATTGGTTTCGTCGAAGGGCTCGGTGCCGCTTTTTGCGGCGACGACTGCGGGAGCTATGACCATACCGACAAAGGCGAGAGCAATGAGAAGATCGTGCATCGGGATTCTCCTTGTGCGGCGCTGTACTGCCGTCCACAATTGAATCATCGACCTCGAGCCGGATTTCTAAAATACCACTTAGATTGGAAGCGAATGGGGTGGGGCTGCAACGAAGGTGGTACAACCTAAAATCGTGACGCTCCGAAGCTGTGGGAAATGGCGCACGGGCACTCAGGATCTCGGATTTAAATGGTTGAAAATAAATTGATTGATAGCCAACTCGAACCGCGTCATCGGAAGCGCAGCCGACGCCCCTTTTGAGACGCCGGAAGTGCAAATTACTTTCGATTCTTAGAGGGGTCAAACCGCTCCCAGCGCAGGCCGGGGGCGACGGTTTTCAGCGCGACGTCCGCCGCGCATCGCGCTTCTGGGCCCGCCACTTCAATGCGAGCCACGCCACATAGCCAAGCTGAATGGCCCAGGTGACAACATAGGCCGCAACCATGAATTGATGATCGAGAATTGCGCGTTCATCCATTGTTTTCCCCTTTTTTCAAAAAATGATGCCCGGCTCACGCGTTCGAGGTCTCATGCAGCGACGCCAGCGCGTCGCGGCTGACGATCTTCTGCTGCTGGCGCTCCACGCGGAAGCGCAGCCCCAGAACCAGAATGCCCCACAGCAGCCAGGCCAGCATGTTCCACAAGAGCACGTGCGCCATGGCCGGGTCCATCCCCGAGCCCTCGCTGCCGCCAAACACCGGCGCGGGGTGCTGTGTGCGCCACCAGCGGTTGGACATGTAGACGATCGGCACGTCAAGCGCGCCAAAGATGCCCAGCACGGCGGCCAGTGTCTGCACCTGCGGTCCGGCGGCAAAGCGCCGCAGCAGCAGGTAGCTGACGTAGATGAGCCACAGCACCAGCGTCGTGGTGAGGCGCGCGTCCCAGGTCCACCAGATGCCCCACGCGCGGCGTCCCCAGATGGGCCCGGTAATCAGCACTACGGTGCAGAACACCACGCCCACTTCAGCGCCGGCCAGCGCCCAGGCGTCGGCAATCTGCGCGCGGTCTGGCTGGTTGCGGCGATAAGCCAGGTAGCCGATGGATCCTGCCAGCGAGATGGCGAAGAACAGAAACGCCACCGACGCCGATGGCACATGATAGAAGATGACGCGGTAGATCTCGCCCTGCATGGCGTCAGCGGGCGCAACGTAGATGGCCTGGTACCAACCCCAGCCCAGCAGGGCAAGGGTGATGGCGATATAGAGGCCGATGGCAAGCTTTTTCATTGTCTTCTCAATCCTCGTCTGGCAGCCGAGCCGGGCGAAGTCCATTTGCGTGCAGGAATGATCTTAGTGTACGACGGCGGCGAGATTGCGAGGCCCATCGAAGGATGGA